>Ga0247727_10000436_pt1 | contig 101685 bp, 78 predicted proteins | sample WisWelCaveWW1625_FD_202498 | JGI IMG/M metagenome (GOLD analysis project Ga0247727, IMG submission 202498) | Biofilm microbial communities from Wishing Well Cave, Virginia, United States - WW16-25 | ecosystem: Environmental > Aquatic > Deep subsurface > Groundwater > Cave microbial mat...
CGCGGAATCCCTGAAAGCGAGGCTCCGGGGCGACTCCCCGTTCTTCGATCGGATCCTCCCCGGGACCCTCATCCTCATGCTGTTCGCGGGCTACGCGATCACGATCGCGCCGACCGTCTCCTTCTGGGACGCCGGCGAGTTCATCGCGACCTCGTACATCGTGGGCATTCCGCACCCGCCCGCGACGCCGCTCTACGTCCTCATCGGCCGGATCTTCTCGCTCTTCCCGATCGGCGAGATCGCGATGCGCGTCAACTACCTGTCGCTCCTGCCATCCGTCGGAGCGCTCTTCTTCCTCTACCTCTCGATCGTCGAGGCGGCGAAGCGCTGGACGGAGGGCGCGACCGACTTCTCCACGCGCTTCATCGCGCACATGGGGGCCTTCCTCGCGGCCCTCTTCGCGGCGTTCATGGGGACCTACTGGGACGACTCGACCGAGGCGGAGGTGTACTCGCTGTCGATCCTCATCTGGAGTTTCTCGACGTGGCTCGCGCTCCGATGGGCGAACAGCCCGAACCGCGACGAGGACCGCCGCCCCCTCCTCCTCGTGGCGTACCTCCTCTCGCTCTCGATCGGAATCCACCTCGGGACCTACCTCGCTCTCCCGCCGTTTCTCCTCTTCATTTTCGCGATCGACCGGAAGGTCCTCCTCGACTCCAAGTTGATCGCGCTCGGGGTCGTCTTCACGCTGATCGGCGTCTCGGTGCACGCGTTCATCCCGATCCGCTCGATGCTCGACCCGGCGATCAACGAGGCGCATCCGGACAACTGGAACGCGCTGAAGGAATGCCTCCTCCGCCAGCAGTACAAGCCGCAGAGCCCGTTCATCCGTCAGGCGACGTGGGACTTCCAGTTCGGGATGTTCTGGCGCTACTTCAAGGAGCAGTTCCTCGGGACGACGCCGGGTGGAACGCCGCTCCACGCCGTCCGAAGCGTGTTCCTCGGGCTGATGCCGCTCGTGGGCTGCCTCGGGATGTCCTACCACTTCCGGAAGAACCGCGAGACGTTCGCCCTCTTCGCGCTCCAGTTCCTCGTCGGCGGGCTCTTCCTCATCTTCTACATGAACTTCACCGACCACGAGGTACGCGAGCGCGATTACTTCTACGCGCCCGGGTTCTTCTACTTCGCGACGTGGATCGGGCTCGGGTTCTCGGCGCTCTTCGAGCGCGTCCGCGGATGGACCGAGCGGCGGGGGCTCTCGCCGAACGGCGTCCTCGCCGGGGCCGGGGCGTTCTCGCTCGTCTTCCCGGGCCTTCTCTTCTGGCACCACTTCCACACGCACGACGAGCGCGGGAACCGCATCGCGCAGAACTACGCGTACAACATGCTCGTCTCGCTCGAGAAGGACGCGATCATCTTCACGAACGGCGACAACGACACGTTTCCCCTCTGGTATATCCAAGAGGTCGAGGGGGTGCGGAAGGACGTCCGCATCATGAATCTCTCGCTCCTCAACACGCCGTGGTACATCAAGCAGCTCAAGAACCTCGAGCCCAAGGTGCCGGTAAGCTTCGATGACGACGAGATCGACCGCCTGCGCCCCTTCCAGCGGGAGGGGAAGGTCTACCTCGTCAAGGACATCGCCGTGTACGACATCATCCGGACGAACAACTTCCAGAGGCCGATCTACTTCGCCGTGACCGTCGCGGACGTCATGGGATTCGACAAGGAGCAGAAGCTCGTGCTCGAGGGGCTCGTCTTCAGGCTCTATCACGACCGGCAGGAGAAGGCCGTCGACGTCGACAAGACGGTCGAGAACCTGACCAAGGTCTACAAGTACGACGGGATCTTCGACGCGAGCGGGAACCTGGACGAGGACGTCTACAAGGACGACAACGCGCAGAGGCTGATCTCGAACTACTCCGCTGCGTGGGCGCGGATCGCGTTCGAGAGGCGGCAGCGCGGGGACAAGAACGGGGCGATCGACGCGCTCACGCAGGCGGGGAAGATTTCGCCGGAGTACCGGCCCTACCGCCTGGCGTTCGGGGCGCTCCTCCTCGACGCGGACCGGCTCGACGAGGCGCGCGCGTTCTACGAGGAGTCGCGCCGTATCGCGAGGAACAGCGCGGAGCGCTTCGACGCGATCATGGGCCTCGGGCTCGTCCACGAAAAGGGGCGCGACTACGAGGCGGCGGAGAGGCTCTACCGGGAAGCGCTCGGGATCGAGCCGCGGTCGCAGGAGCCGTACCTGAGCCTCTTCCAGATGAACATGGCCGCCGGGCGCCCCGAGAAGGGCGCGGACGTCCTGCGCGAGTGGCTCGCCAAGAACCCCGGCGACACGGTGACGCGCCAGCGGCTCGAGGAGCTCGACCGGCGGATCGCCGGCGAGCCCGACACGGCGGCGCCCGCGCTGCCATGAGGGCGCTCGTCACGGGGGTCGCGGGATTCGTCGGCTCCCACCTCGCCGAGGCCCTCGTCCGGGGCGGCCACGAGGTCGTCGGGATCGATCGCTTCTCGGACTACTACGATCCCGCGATCAAGGAGACCAACGTCGCCGCGCTCGCCACGTCGCCGCGGTTTCGGCTCGAGCGCGTCGACATCGCGGAGGCGCCGCTCGCCCCGCTCCTCGACGGCGTCTCGCACGTCTTCCACTGCGCCGCCCAGGCCGGGGTCCGCGCGAGTTGGGGGAACGAGTTCGAGCGCTACGCGCGCGACAACTTGCTCGCGACCCAACGTCTCCTCGAGGCGTCGCGGCGCGCGTCGCTCGCGCGCTTCCTGTACGCCTCATCGTCGTCCGTGTACGGGAACGCCCGCGCCCTCCCCGTAACCGAGGAGGCGCCCGCCGAGCCGATCTCCCCGTATGGGATCACGAAGCTCGCGGCCGAGCGCCTCGGCTTCCTGTACCACGCCGCCTACGGCGTGCCGTTCGTCTCGCTCAGGCTTTTCACGGTGTACGGGCCGCGTCAGCGACCCGACATGGCGTTCCACCGGTTCCTGACCGCGCTCTCCGTCGGCCGGCCGCTCGAGGTCTACGGCGACGGGAGGCAGACTCGTGATTTCACGTACGTCGCCGACGCGGTCGGCGCGTTCCTCGCGGCGGCCGCGCGCGACGCGGTCGTGGGCGAGACGATCAACGTGGCGGGCGGCACGCGGATCGCCCTGGGCGACGCGATCGAGGTTGCCGGCGAGGTCGTGGGGCGGAAGCCGGAGATCCGGACACTTCCGAAGGGGAGGGGCGACGCCGAGCATACCGACGCATCGATCGAGAAGGCTCGGAGACTGCTCGGGTTCGCGCCGCTCACCGGGCTCCGCGAGGGGCTGACCCAGCAGCTCCTCTGGATCCGGAGCCAGGGCGGCGGGGTTCGCGTCGAGGGATGAGGGCCGGCGGACGGTGAGGCGCGGTGACCTCCTCATCATCGTCCCGGCGTACAACGAGGAGGAGAGCCTCCCGGCGGTGCTCGTCGAGATTCGGGAGGCGGTTCCCGATGCGGAGATCCTGGTGGTAAACGACGGATCGACCGACGCGACGAGCCGGGTGGCGCGCGCGGCGGGCGTCCTCGTCGCCGACCTCCCCATCAACCTCGGCATCGGCGGCGCGATGCAGACCGGCTACCGGTTCGCGCGGCGCCGCGGTTCGTCGGTCGCGGTCCAGGTCGACGCGGACGGCCAGCACGATCCGCGCGAGATCCCCAAGCTCCTCGCCCCGATCCGCGAGGGGCGGGCCTCGCTCGCCGTCGGCTCGCGCTACGCCGCGCCGTCGGGATACCGGTCGACGCCGCTTCGCCGCGTCGGCGCCGCGCTTCTCTCGTGGATCGTCTCGACGCTCACGGGCGTCGCCGTGCGGGACACGACGTCCGGCTTCCGCGCCGCGGACCGTCGCGTGATCGACGCGTACGCGCGGCTCTACCCGGTCGATTACCCCGAGGTCGAGGCGCTCGTCTACCTCCACCGTCAGGGCCTCCGGATCGTCGAGATCCCCGTGGTGATGCGGGAGCGGCGCGGCGGCCGGTCGTCGATCACGGCGCGACGCGCGATCTACTACATGGCGAAGGTGCCGATCGCGAGCGTGATCGGCGCGCTGCGCGGGAGGGAGCGTCCGTGATGGGCACGGTCGCGCCGATCCAAGCGATCGCGATCCTCGCGAGCCTCGGATTCCTCGCGCTCATCGTGAACCTCGTGAGGAAGCGCCGTCTCGCGGAGGAATACAGTCTCCTCTGGCTCTTGGTCGGGATCGCCTTCGTCGCGATCTCCGTGTTCCGCGGGCTCATCGAGCAGATCGCCCGGCTCCTCGGGATCTTCTACGCGCCCTCCGCGATTTTCCTCATCGCGATCTTCTTCATTGTGTGGCTCCTCCTCCGTTTCTCGCTCATCGTCTCCGATTTGGCGCGGAAGAACCGCGTCCTCGCGCAGGAGATCGCGCTCCTCAGGCTGGAGATGGACGAGCGGACCGGGGTGGAGTCCGCGGGGGAAGTGGAGAAGCCGTGAGCGCCGCGCTCGACCGCCGCTTCACGCCTCTCCTCGCCGCGGTCCTTACGGTCGGTGCGTTGCTTCGATTCGCCGACCTTCCCGCGGACCCACCCAAGGGGCTCTCGTGGAGCCAAGGGATCTACACCGACGGGGCCGTCGTCGTCCAGAACGCGCGGAACCAGGTCCTCTGGGGAAAGCCGGTGATCGACTACGGCATTGACCTCTACTGGTTCCCGTTCTCGTACGCGGCGACGCTCGCGACGTTCCGCGCGCTCGGCGTCTCGTCCGCGGCGGCCCGGGCGACATCGGCGGCGTTGGGGATCGCGGCGATCGCGTGCGTGGCGCTCGCGATCCGCGCGGAGCGCGACGCGGCGCGCTCGCTCGCCGCGGCCGGGCTCCTCGCGGTCTCCTTCCCCTTCGTGATGTACAACCGGATCCCGCTCGCCGAGCCGGGGATGATCCTGCTCATGGCGCTCGCGTTCCTCTTCTTCACGATCGGCACGGCGCGAGGGAGCGTTCGACTCCTCGCCGCGTCGGGGTTCTTCGCCGCGTCGGCCCCTCTCTTCGGGAAGGCGCACGCGGCCACGTTCCCGATCGTCGGCCTCCTCGCCCTCGCGCTGGGGCGGCCGGAGGAACGGTCCCGCCTGCGCGTCGCCGGGTACATGGGCGGCTGCTGCGCCGCCGTCCTCCTCTGGGCCGCGCTCCTTTTCCTCCCGCACGGCCGGGAGATCATCGACCACTTGTTGCACGAGTCGGTCGCGAAGCGCGAGAGCCTGCCGCAGCGAGGGGTCTTCACGAACGCGCTCGCGATGGGCGCGCGGAGCGGGTTCTTCTCGAGGGACCTCGTGATGACGACGATCGCGTTCTGCGCGCTGCCAATCCTGGTTGCTCGGCGGACGATCGCGCGCGAGATCGAGAGCGCGAGTGATCGCTTCGCCGCGCTCTGGCTCCTTCTCGGCTGGGCGTTCCTCGCTTGCGTGAAGGCGCCCGCGCCCCGCTACCTGAGCGCGCTCTTCCCCGCGATGGCCGTCCTCGCTTCGAGTCTCCTCCTTGGAGAGCGCCGCGACATGACGGCGGGAGGGACGGATGAGCGCGTGCGAGGTGAATCGAAGGGGGAACGCGCCGACGCGAAGGAGCGGGGCGGGCGCGCGGGGCGTCCTCGCGCACCGCGTGGCGCCTCGAGGCGCGACCCTCGCGCCCTCATCGCGGTTCTCGTCCTCGCGTTTCTCGCCGCGGCGGTGTCGATCGCGCACCTCGGCAGAATGTCCAGTCCGGTTCCCGCCCTCGCCCCTCTCGTCGATCCGATCCCTGTCGCGGGCGATCCTGGTTTCCCATGGACGATTGCCCCGGCCGCGGGACTCCTCGCCATCGTCGGTACGGTGCTCATCGGCCGAACTCAGGGCCGCGTGCCGGGGATTCCCCGCGTCGCCGCCGCGGCGCTGCTCGGGCTCTCCGTCCTCCTCGCCCTCTTCCAGTTCGCCGACTGGTTTCCCCGCCGGACCCACCATCTCGTGACGGCGGGGCGTGAGATCGGGCGCCTCCTTGGGCCGGACGCGCATCTCGTCGGCCCCTATGCGCCGGCCGTCTGCCTCGACAACCGCCTCCGCGTGTCGCCCTATTTCGGCCCGGAGTACATGGGCCCGGACCGGGACCCGGACCTGTTCGCCCGCCACGGGATCACGCACGTGATCCTCGCCGGTCCGGATGACTTGAAAGTGCTCGAGGAGCGCTACCCGGACGTCGCGGCGGGCCTCACGCTCGTCGCCGTCTATCCGTTCGACTCGCTCTACTCGAACCAGATCGTCCTCCTCCGAGTGCCGGCGCGCATCGGCGACCGGAGGATCCACGACTACCAACCGACGGAGGCCGAGCGAGCCGCCGAGGACGCGGCCCGCCAGCGAGCGCTCCTGAGCCGCGGAGGGGGATCGTGAACCGACCGGCGCGAGATCTCTCACTCGTGATCCCGCTCTTCAACGAGCGCGACAACCTGGAGCCCCTCAAGGCGGCGATCGACCGCGCGCTCCCGCCGTCCGCCGGCGACGCGGAGATCCTCTTCGTCGACGACGGGAGCACCGACGGCTCCTTCGAGGTGGTCGAGCGCATCGCGCGCGCCGACGCGCGCGTGCGCGGCGTCCGCTTCCGGCGGAACCACGGGAAGGCGGCGGCGCTCGCGGTCGGCTTCGCGGAGGCGGCCGGCCGCGTCGTCGTCACGCTCGACGCGGACCTCCAGGACGACCCGAACGAGATCCCCAAACTCCTCGCGCGCCTCGACGAAGGGTGCGACGTCGTCTCGGGGTGGAAGCGGAAGCGCCGCGACCCGCTCTCGAAGACGATCCCATCGAAGCTTTTCAACTGGGTCGTCTCGAACGCGAGCGGCGTGCGGATCCACGACATGAACTGCGGGCTCAAGGCATACCGCGCCGAGGTCGTGCGGGAGATCGACCTCTACGGCGAGCTCCACCGCTACATCCCAGTCCTCGCGTCGTGGAAGGGCTACCGGATCGGCGAAGTGCCGGTCGAGCACCACCCGCGCCGCTCGGGGAAGAGCAAGTACGGCGCGTGGCGATTCGTCGCGGGGTTCCTCGACCTCCTCACGATCATGATGCTCTCCCGGTTCGCCCTGAAGCCGCTCCACTTCTTCGGCTCGCTCGGTCTCGTGTTTGGCGCGGTCGGAACGGCCGTCAACCTCTACCTCGTGAACATCTGGCTCCACCACCGGAACATCCAGGGGCGCACGCCGCTCCTCATGCTGGGCGTCCTCCTCATCATCGTGGGGATCCAGTTTTTCTCGACCGGGCTCCTCGCGGAGCTCATCGCGCGGAGCCTCTCCCGACGCGGGCAGGAGTACTCCGTGGAGCGCCGCGTCCCCTCGTGAGCCGACGGGAGGGGAGGGCCGGAGCGCCGGGAGCGCGGCGAGGCGCCGGCGCGCGCGGCGCGCCCGAGGGGTCCGATCGTCCGGGGTTGCTCGCGCGGCTCGGCGCCGGACGGGGCGGCGTGGTCCTCGTCGTCGCCGTGGCGCTCCTCGCGAACGCCATCGCGTTCGACCCGCGGCTCAACACGAACGGCGACAACGCGCAGTTCCTCGTCCTCGCCGAGTCGCTCCTCTCGGGTCATGGGCTCGCGCACGTGAACAGCCCCGGGCGCGAGCCGCACACGAAGTACCCGTTCCTCTACCCGCTCCTCCTCGCGGGCGTCCTCTTCGTCTTCCCGGGCGGGCTCGTCCCCGCGAAGCTCCTCTCCGTCGCGCTCGGCGTCGCGTCGTGCGCGCTCCTCCTCGTCCTCTTCCGCCGGCGCGGCCGCCCCGCGCTCGCGCTGGCGATCGCGCTCGTCGCCGCCGTCTCGCCCCACCTCCTCGAGTTCTCGCACATCACGTTCTCGGAGGTCCCCTACCTCTTCTTCTCGCTCCTCGCGCTCCTCGCGCTCGAGAGGGCGCTCGCCTCGGAGAACCCCGGACGGCGACTCCCACTCCTCGCGCTCCTCGCCGTCATGGCGACCTATTACGTGAAGTCGGTCGCGATCGCGCTCGCCGTCGCCGCGCCGCTCGCCGCCGCGCTTCGCCGCCGCTTTCGCCTCGCGTCGTTCCTCCTCCTCGGCTTCGCGCTCCTCTCGTTCCCGTGGTACCTGAGGAACAAGGCCGTGGGGGAGGAGAACCTCTACCTCGATTACTTCCTCATGAAGAACCCGTACCGAGAAGACACGTCGCGCATCACGCCCCCCGAACTTCTCCAGCGGGTCGGCGCGAACGTCGTGCGGTACGAGCGGGTCTTCATCCCGAACGGAATCGTCCCGGTAGCCTTCCGCGGGGCGCTGCCGGTCGCCGGTCCGGAGAGCGTCCTCTTCGTCGTGCCGCTCGCCCTGATCGCGCTCGGCATCGTCGCCGCGCTCCGCGCCGGGCACATCCTGGTCGAGGGGTACACGCTCCTCTTCCTCGCGGTCATCCACGTCTGGCCGGAGGTGTGGTCGAGCACGCGGTTCTTCCTGCCGATCCTCCCGCTCCTCTTCGCGTACGCGATCCTCGGCGTCGAGCGACTCGGCGCGCGCTTCGGCGGCGCGCGGCTCGGCGAGCGCGCGGCGCTTCTCGCGGCGGCGCTCCTCCTCGTCGCGAACCTCGCCGAGACGGCCCGCGTGGCGCGCGAGGAACGGGGCTACACGCCGGACTGGGTCAACTTCTTCGCCGCGGCGGAATGGATCCGATCTGAGACTCCGCACGAGGCCATCATCGCAAACCGCAGTTCTTACATACTTTACTGGATGACCCACAGGCGGACCGTCGGCTACCCGTTCTCGGCCGACATGGAGCGCGTCTTCCGCGAGATCGTCGAGTCGGGCGCCCGCTACGTCCTCGTCGACAACTTCTTCTGGACGTCCTCGACGACGCGCTACCTCGTGCCGGCGCTCGAGGCGCATCGGGACCGGCTACGCGTCGCGTGGGTCTCGCGCCAGGGGCCGCCGACGTACGTGCTCGAGATCGTGCCGGAAGCGGCGCCGGCTCCGTGAGGATCCTCGTCCAGTCGATCTACTTCCCGCCGAGGCTCGGCGGCGTCGAGAGCCACGTCCACTCGCTTTGCAAGGGGCTCGCGGCGCACGGGCACGAGGTCACGGTCGTCACGTCGCGCACCGAGGAGGGGGGAGCGGCGCACGAAACGCTGGACGGGATCCGGGTGCGGCGTGTGTACTGTCCGTCGAAGAACCTGCTCGGCTGGATCGTGAACGCCGTCCTCACCGTGCCGGCGTTCGTGGCGCGCGCGCGGCGCGCGGACGTCTACCACGCGCACACGGTGCAGAGCACGCTCGGGCCGATCGTGGCGGGGCTCTTCTTCCGGAGGCCGTTCGTGGTGACGTTTCACACATCGCACGAGTTGAGGATGGCGAGGGAGCCGCGGTGGCGCCCCGTGCTCCGCCTCCTCCTCTCGCGCGCCGACGCGATTCCCTCGACGAGCATCGAGCTCGACGAGGCGGTGAGGAGCCTCGGCCTCGGCGTGCGGAGCTTCCCGGTCGTGAACGGGGTCGACACGGACTTCTTCCGGCCGGTGGCGGCCGGCCTTCCGCGCGAGCCGGGCGTGGCGGTCCTCCTTGCGGTGCGTCGCCTCGTTCCGAAAAACGGGCTCCGTTATCTCGTCGAGGCGATGCCGCTCCTCCTCTCGCGCCGCCGCGCGGTCTGCTACCTGATCGGCGAGGGGCCGCTCGAGGGCGAACTCAAGGCGCTCGCGCGCTCGCGCGGCGTCGAGGGCGCCGTGCGCTTTCTTGGCGGCGTCGCGAACGCGACGCTCCCGCCCTACTTCGCGGGCGCGGACGTGGTCGTCGTCCCGTCGCTCGTCGAGGCGACGTCGATCGCGGCGCTCGAGGCGATGGCGTGCGCGCGCCCCGTCGCGGCGTCGCGCGTCGGCGGCCTCCCGGAGATCATCGACGAGAGCGTCGGCACTCTGTTCGAGCCGGCGAACCCGGCCGATCTCGCCGAGCGGGTGGACGCGCTCCTCGCGAGCCCAGAGCGAGAGGCGATGGGCGCGCGGGCGCGCGCCCGCGTGATCGAGCGCGCGAGCCTCGCCGCGCTCGTCGACGTGCACGAGCGGCTCTTCGAGGATCTGCTCTCGGGGCGGGGTCGGCCGTGAGCCGCGCGCGCCGCCGCCTGAAGGTCCTCGCCGTGATCGGCACGCGCCCCGAGGCGATCAAGATGGCGCCGGTCGTCCTCGCGCTCCGCGAGCGGCGCGAGCGCTTCCGCGCGCGCGTCGTTCTCACCGCCCAGCACCGCGAGATGTCGGACCAGGTCCTCGCCCTCTTCCGCATCCGCCCCGACCACGACCTGAATCTCATGAAGCCCGAGCAGACGCTCTTCGCGACGACCGCCGGCCTCGTCGCCGGGCTCGAGCAAGTCTACCGCGCGGAAAAACCGGACATCGTCCTCGTCCAGGGGGACACGACCACGACCTTCGTCGGCGCGCTCGCGGCGTTCTACCTCGGCATCCGGGTGGGTCACGTCGAGGCGGGCCTCCGGACGCGCGACAAGGCGAACCCGTTCCCCGAGGAGATCAACCGGCGTCTCACGTCGCACGTCGCCGACCTCCACTTCGCCCCGACAGAGACCGCGCGCCGCGCGCTCCTCGCCGAGGGCGTGCGCGCGGAGGCGATCCACGTGACGGGGAACACCGTGATCGACGCGCTCCTCTGGACCGCGCGGCGCCTTCCGCGGAACGCGCTCGCGCCGATCGCGGGTCTCGATCCCGAGCGCCGCGTCGTCCTCGTCACCGCGCACCGGCGCGAGAACTGGGGGGAGCCGCTCGAGGAGATCTGCGGCGCGCTGCGCGACCTCGCGCGCGCCTTCCGCGACGACGTGCAGATCGTGTTCCCGGTGCACCCGAACCCGAAGGTGCGGCGCACGGCGCACCGAGCGCTCTCCCGCGTTCCGAACGCGCTCCTCCTGCCTCCGCTCGAGTACCGTTCTTTCGTCGCGCTGATGCGGCGCGCGACGCTCATCCTCACCGACTCGGGAGGAATCCAGGAGGAGGCGCCGTCGCTCGGGAAGCCGGTGCTCGTCCTCCGGAAGAAGACCGAGAGGCCCGAGGCCGTGCGCGCGGGGACGGTCCGCCTCGTCGGCACCGACCGCGCGCGCATCGTCGCGGAGGCGACCCGCCTTCTCACGGACGCGGCGGCGTACCGCGCGATGGCGCGCCGCGAAAACCCCTACGGCGACGGGAAGGCGGCCGCGCGCGTCGTGCGCGTTCTCGCGCGGCTCTGACGGAGCGCTTCCCGGGCACCCCGACGGCCTCCGCTTGCGGCTGGAAACCGGATCGGGTGCGCGGACGCGGAAGATCGCGCGGCGTTGAGTCCACGAGCGGGGCGCGGCGCCGATCCCGCGAGGCGCTGCGGAGCCGCGCTTAAAGAGACCGCGTCGATCTCCAGTGGATCCGAGCGCGCGTCATCGCGCCAGGCGGACGATCTTCCTCGAGAGCGAGTAGGCGCCTGCCTCGACGCGAAGAAAATACACACCGCTCGACACGGCGCGACCGTCGCCCGCCGTGCCGTCCCACTCGATCCGCGTCGATCCGGGCTCCAAGTCGAGACCGTCCCAGCGACGGATGACGCGCCCCGTCACGTCGAGAATCCTCAATCGAGCCGTGCTCGCGGTGGAACTGCTCATCCGCAGGGTCAGCGTGGAGGAGAACGGATTGGGGCCGATCCCCTCCAATCGGAATTCGTGCTCTGGCGATCCCGGAGACAAAGTCACCCCGCGAGCGACCTTGCCATCCTCGCGCGCGATCCGCGCGCCTCTCAGGAACGCCCACGTGTCATTGAGCGCCTGGGTGTTGTTTCCGCCGAACAGGATCATTCGATCCAGTCCCGAATCGTAAACCGCGCTCGCTCCGGAGCGCGCCGCAGGGATCATCACGGTCGAGATCGGTTCCCAGGCGAGCGGGCCCGAAAGGGGGAGGGCCCAGAGGTCGTTGCGCACGACGGACCCGTCCCAGCCGCCGAACGCAAGGAGTCGATCGCCGTTCGGGTCGTAGATCCCCGGGCTCCCTTCGCGGACTCCGGGGAGAGGTCCCGACGGCGACAGTTGGGACCACGCCGGATTCGCGCCGAGGCTCATCGTCCATACATCGTTGAGGAATCCCCCATAGCGACGCCCGCCGAACACGACCATCCTGTCCCGCTCCGGATCGTAGAGGGCCAGGTGGCCCGCTCGCGCCGTCGGAAGTGACCCGGTCGGCGCGAGTTTCGTCCAGACCGGTCCGCCGCTCAGGGAAAGGGCGTAGACGTCGTTAGTCTCGTAGATGACGCCCGGTCTCTGGCCTGCGAAGACGATCATCCGATCGCGCACGGGATCCAGGATCGCCGAATGCCAATAGAGCCCGGGCGGGATGGTGCCCCCCGGAGTGAGTTGCGTCCACGTCGGGGTCGGATCGAGAGTGAGCACCCAAGTGTCGTTGCGATAGGCCCCGTCGTACCCGCCGAAGAAGATGAACCGGTCACGCAGGGGATCGTGGATGATCGTGTGCCCTCTCCGTGAAGTAGGGCTCGTGGCGCTCGTGGCGATTTGGGCCCAGGCCGGACCGGTTCCGAGCTCGAGCGTCCATAGATCGCCCAGGATGGTCGTCCCGTTGAGCCCTCCGAAGAGCAGCATCTGATTCCTCACCGGGTCGTGCGTCGCGGTGTGGACGTGACGGCCGGCCGGGAGCGGCGACGCCGGAGCGATCGGCACCCATGCGGCCGGCCCCAGATGCGTCTGCGGGCCGGAGGGCGTCGCTCCCTCGGTCGGTCGAGCGTCCAGGGCATTCGTGATGAGCGAGAGGGAAAGTGCGAGAGCGGCGAGGGACGTGGGGCGGACTGCGGAGCGGATCACGTCGCCTCTTTTTGGCCTCGAGTTCACGGCGAGCCCTCCTCCTGGCGCGAGGCGTTGGTGGGAAGGGATATCGCTATGGTACCCGCGCGCGGCAGTGCCGTCAACGCCGACCCGCGCGCCGCCCGACCGAGAGCGCCGCCCGACCTCGCGAGCCGCTTCACGATTCTCCTCGGCGGAAGCGGACCTTGACGCTCCTCCGGGGCGTATGCTTTCCTCGGGCGTCGTGCGCATCGATTGCTCTCCCGGCGCTCCCCATCGCGAGGCGTCGAGCCGCGGCCGGTGACTCGCTCCCTCCCCTCGCGGGCCCGCGCGCGAAATCGGATCCGCACCGTCCTCTCCGTCCTCGTCATCGCGCTGATCTTCTTCTTCCTCGGGAGAAACCTTCTCGACGGATGGGCGACGGTCCGCATCGAGGCGTGGCGCCTCGATCCGCTCCGGGTTCTCCTTTCGCTCGCCGTTCTGGCCGTGTATTATCCGCTCCTCGTGTGGAACTGGTCGCTCCTGATGGGGGAGTTGGGCCAACCGGTGTCGCTCCGGACGGCGCTCCCGATCTGGCTCGGCTCCCAACTCGGCAAGTTCCTCCCCGGGAAAGTGTGGACCGTCGCGGGGAGAGTCTACCTCGCGGAGCGCGCCGGTCTCGACGCGGTCAAGGTGTCCCTCACGCTCCTCATCGAGGTCGGCCTCGTCGTCGTGACGGGCGTGCTCCTCGCCGCGGTCGCGGTCGCGCTCGGGAGCGACCTCCCGATCCCCGGCGGCCGCTTCTTCTTCCTCCTCCTCGTCCCGGGCTTCGTCGCCCTCCATCCGAAAGTCTTCTCGCTCCTCGTGAACGTGGGGCTCCGCGTCCTCCGCAGGCCCGCGGTCCGCCTCTCGTGGTCGGCGCGGCGACACGCGCTCCTCGTCGTCTCGTTCCTCCTCTCCTGGGTCCTCTACGGCGGCGCGTTCTATCTCTTCCTGACCTCGCTGTCGGTGACGTCGGCCAGTTCGACTCTCCACTCCTGGAACGGCTTCCTCTCGGTCCTCTGCCTCCACACGCTCTCCTGGATCGTCGGCTTCCTCGCCTTCGTCGCGCCGGGGGGGCTCGGCTTCCGCGAGGCGAGCCTCGCGTTCTTCCTCGGCTCTTTCATGCCCGCGGCGGCGGCGACGCTCGCGGCCCTGCTGGCCCGCCTCTGGATCACCGTGGCCGAACTCTTGGCGATCGGCGTCGCCTGGATCGTCGGGCGCGGCGCGAGGCGATGAAGAAGAGCGCCGTCCGTCGTCAGGTCGAGTCCGGTCCCCCGACGAGGGACGAGCGCGGAGCGCGCGCCGGCGTCGCCCCGGCCGCGGCGCGCGACTGGCCGACCTCGCTCGTCCTCGGGTCGTACGTCGTTCCGATCCTCCTCCTCTTCGGCCGCTTCCTCTTCTCGAACGCGATCCTGTACGGATCGGACATGATCCCGATGGGGTACATGGCGCGGAAGCTCTACCGCGTCATGTGGTCGACGTTCGGAGAATTCCCACTCTGGAACCCGTACATCCTCGGCGGCCTCCCGTTCGTGGACGCCCTGCATGGCGACATCTTCTATCCGACGACGATCCTGAAATTCCTGTTCCCTCTCCACCGCGGGATCGGCATCGTGCTCGTCCTCCATGTCTACCTCGCCGGCGTCTTCATGTACGCGTGCCTGCGCGGGGAAGGGCTCTCGAAGCCCGCGGCGTGGTTCGGCGGCCTCGCGTACATGACGGGCCCCTACTTCGTGTCGCTCTTCCTCGCCGGGCACGACGCGAAGATCTACGTGACGACGCTCTTCCCGCTCGCATACCTGCTCTTGCGCCGGGCGGAGAAGTCGGCGACGGCGCGCGCGTACGCCGCGTTCGGTCTCGTCGTGGGGCTCCTCATCCTGACCTCGCACATCCAGATGGCGTACTTCGCGCTCTGGGCGCTCGGCCTCCAGTTCCTGACGCACCTCTACGGCGTGCGCGGGGAGCGGAGCCGCGCGGCGCGCGCCGCGCTCCTCTTCGCGGCGGCGCTCCTCGTCGGCGTCGCAGTCGGCGCGGTGCAGCTCTACCCGTCCTACGTGTACACGAGCCGCTTCGGGCCGCGCGCCGGCGGCCTCGGCTACGCGACGGCGACGTCGTGGTCGCTCCACCCGGAGGAGATCGTCTCCCTTCTGCTCCCCGAGTTCGTCGCGTACCTCGACGGCTACTGGGGGCGGAACCCCTTCAAACTGAACTGCGAGTCGCCCGGCGTCGTCCCGTTCCTCCTCGCGCTCGTGTTTCTCTTCTTCGCGAAGGGGGAGAGGCGGCGATTCTTCGCTTTCCTCCTCGTCGGCGCCCTCGTCTATGCGCTCGGCGCGAACACGCCGCTCTTCCGGCTCTTCTACGCGGTGATGCCGGGCGTGAAGCTCTTCCGCGCGCCGTCGATCATCGCGTTCCTCGCGCACTTCGCGGTCGTGTTCCTCGCGGCGCACGCGGTCGAGCGGTGGGCCGCGCGCCGCGCCGCCGCGCCGCCGGAGGCGAAGCGCGCGCTCGTCCTCCTCGGCGCGCTCGGCGGCGCGCTCCTCGTCGTCCTCGCGCTCGGCGCGGGGCTCCTCGGCGCCTGGCGCGCGATCGACCCCGCGCTCACGCACGAGAAGACGCGGGCGTTCTTCGCGAACGTGCCGAACCTCCGCACCGGCGCGGCGCTCGGCGTCGGCGCGGTCGCGCTCGTCGCGTGGGTCCTCCGCGCCGCGCTCGCCGGCCGCCTCGCCGCGCCGGCGGCCGCGCTCCTCCTCGGCACCGCGACGCTCCTCCTCGACTGGCGCGTCGACAAGGACTTCATCCGCGCGGAGCCGCTCGAGCGGTACATCCGGACGGACGCCGCGATCGAGTTCCTCCGCGCCCGCACCGGCGGCCCGTTCCGAGTCCTCTCGGCGACGAACCGCTACCCCGCGAACTACCTCCCGATCTTCGAGATCGAGTCGCCGCAGGGGTTCCACGACAACCGCGTGCGAACGTTCGACGAGTTGATCATGAAGGACCAGTCGGTCCTCGGGCGGCCGGCGATGATGGACCTCCTGAACGTCCGATACATCGTGGCCGATGCGCCGCTCGGCGGATTCCCGGTCGTCTTTCGCGACGGCCCGATCCACGTCCTCGAGAATCCCACGGTCCTCCCGCGCGCGAGCCTCCACCGCCGCGCCGAGGTCGTCGCCGCCGATGAGGCGCTCGCGCGGATGAAGGCGCCCGGCTGGGACCCGCGCGCCGGCGTCTTCCTCGAGCGTGACCCGGGCGTCGCGCTCGACCCAGCGGCGGACGCGGCGGGCGACCGCGTCGAGATCACGCGCTACGCGCCGAACGGCCTCTCGGTCTCCGTCACGGCCGCGTCCCCGGCGCTCCTCCTCGTGACGAACAATGACCTCCCGTACTGGCGCGCGACCGTCGACGGCGCCGACGCGCCGGTCCTCCGCGCGGACTACACGTTCCAGGCGGTCGCGGTCCCCGCCGGGACGCACGAGGTGAGGCTCGCCTTCCGCTCGCCCCCCTTCGCGCGCGCCCTCGTCGCGACCGCCCTCGGGCTCCTCGTCGCGGGCGTCGCGCTGGCGGCCGGCGGCGCGCGCCCGCCGAGGCCGTCGCCATGAAGTCGGTCGTCGTCATCCCCACGTACAACGAGCGCGAGAACGTCGGCGCGCTCGTTCCGCTCGTCCTCGCGGCGGCCCCCGGCATCGAGGTCCTCGTCGTCGACGACGCGTCGCCCGACGGCACCGCCGCCGCCGTCGAGGCGCTCGCGCGCACCGACCCCCGCGTCCACCTCCTCCGGCGCGCGGGGAAATTCGGGCTCGGATCGGCCTACGTCGAAGGGTTCCGCCGGGCCCTCGACTTCGGGGCCGACCTCATCTTCCAGATGGACGCGGACTTCTCGCACGACCCGAAGTACATCCCGGACCTCCTCGGGGCGATCGAGACGAGCGACCTCGTGATCGGGTCGCGTTACGTGAGCGGCGTGAACGTCGTGAACTGGCCGCTCTCGCGCCTCATCCTGTCGTACTCCGCGAACCTCTACACGCGGCTCATCACGGGCCTCCCGATCCGCGACTGCACCGGCGGCTTCAAGTGCTTCCGCCGCGCGACGCTCGAGGCGATCCATTTCGAGAGCGCGCGCTCCGACGGCTACGCCTTCCAGATCGAGTTGAATCACCGCGCGCACCTCGGCCGCTTCCGCATCCGCGAGGTCCCGATCGTCTTCGTGGACCGGCTGCAGGGCTCCTCGAAGATGTCGAAGGCGATCATCTGGGAGGCGATCTGGATGGTGTGGCGCCTGAGGTTGGGGTCGCTCTTCGGGTCGAACAGGCGGCGATGAGCGCCCCGGACGCGCCGCGGCTCTCGATCGTCATCGTCCACCACGGGACGCCGGATCTCCTCGCGTCGTGTCTGCGCTCGATCGCCGACTCGCCTCTCCGCGTCCCGCACGAGGTCCTCGTCCTCGACAACGCCTCCGACCCGCCGCTCCCCGCCGGATTCGAGGCGCGCTGGCCGGCGCTCCGACTCGTCCGGAACCGGCAGAACATCGGGTACTCGCGCGCCGTGAACCAGGGCGTCCGGCTCGCGCGCGGCGACCTCCTCCTCATCCTGAACCCCGACATCGAGGTGCGCGGCGACGCGATCGGCGAAATGGTCCGCTTCATGGACGCGACCCCCGAGGCGGGGATCGTCGGCAGCCGCCTCCTGAACGCGGACGGCTCGGTCCAGTTCTCGTGCCGGACATTCTACGATTGGCGGACGCTCCTCTGGCGCCGCACCCCGCTCGGCCGCCTCTTCCCGCGGAGCGCGATCGTCCGCCGCCACCTGATGGCCGACTGGGACCACGCGAGCGTCCGCGAGGTGGACTGGCTCATCGGCGCGTGCCTCCTCGTCCGCCGCCAGGCGATCGATCGCGTCGGCCTCATGGACGAGCGCTTCTTCATGTACTTCGAGGACGTCGACTGGTGCTACCGGATGAGGCAGGCGGGGTGCAAGGTCTTCTACCTGCCGTCTGCGGAGATGATGCACCACCACCGCCGCGAGAGCGCGAGCCCCCTCGACCGGCGTTTCCTCGTGCACCTGATGTCGATGCTGCGCTACGCGGACAAGTGGAACCGCGTCCTCTGGCATCTCCGCCGCCGCCGGGAGTCGTTCGCCGCGGCGGTCACGCTCGCGATCGACCTCGCCGCCGCGAACCTCGCCTTCCTCTGCGCGTTCGCGGCCCGGAACGCCCTCCGCGCGCACTTCTGGAAGCCGGTCTACCCGCTCGCCTCGTACACGCCGTTCGTCCTCTTCATGAACGCGATCCTCGCGGTGACGTTCGCCGCGATGGGGCTCTACCGGAGCCGCGTCCGCTCTCGCGGCGCCGAGGCGGTCGGGCCGATCCTCCGCGGGTCGTTCGTCGCGTACCTCATCCTCACTCTCGCGACGTTCCTCACGCGCGAGATCATCTACTCGCGCCTCGTCATCCTCGCGTTCTTCCCGCTCGAGATCGCGTGCGTCCTCCTGGGGCGCGAGGCTCTCCGCCGCGTCGAGCGCGCCCTCCGCCACCACGCGTTCGACCTGCGCCGCGTCGCGATCGTCGGGCGAGGGCCCGAGGCGGAGCGGGCGCGCGCGACGCTCGAGGCCGACCCGGACCTCCGCTACGAAGTCGCCGGTTTCACGGGGGAGGGGCCGGGGAGCCTCGGCCGCTTCGCGGACCTCGCCGCCGCGCTCGAGTCGCGTCGCCTCCACGAGGTCGTCATCGCGGACCCGACCCTCGGCCGCGAGGAGATCGAGGCGTTTCTCCTCTCGTTCCGGCGCCTGCCGGTCCAGGTGACGCTCCTCGCGATGGGCCGCCTCGCGGGCGCGCACCACGGCCACATCGACGAGTTGGGCGAGGACCCCGTCCTCGTCTACGACCGCGGCACCCGCTTCGGGATCCGGCCCGCCGCCAAGCGGGCTCTCGACCTCCTGCTCGGCGTCCCGCTCGCCGCCCTTCTCCTGCCGCTCCTCTTTCCGTGGATCGTTCTGTATACTTCGCGGGAGAAGCGCCGGGGCGCGCCCGGCTTCTGGGCGCGCCTCCCTCGTTTCTACTCGGTCCCTCTCGGCTCGCTCTCGCTCGTCGGCGTGCCGCCGGAGCGGGCGGACGAAGCGCGGGAGGCGGCGGGCGGGATCCCCGCGGGGGTCGTGCCGTTCTGGCTTTGGGCGCGGGTCGAGCCGCCCGCCTCGCCGGAAGAGTGGAAGCGGCTCGCGCACGGGTATCGGCTCCGATGGTCCACGACGCTCGACCTGTCGATCGTGCTCAAGGCTCTCCTGATGGGAGGGGGAAGGTGACATCGTGACGGGACCCGATCGGATCCGATCGCGGGCGCGTGGCGCGCGGCCCGCTCGCCGCGGCGCGCTGGCGGCGCTCGCGCTCCTCGCGTCCCTCGCGCCGCATCCGTCGCTCGTCGCCCCTACCTGGGGCCAAGACGTGTGGACCTACTACACCGATCTCCGCAGAATTCGCGGCCTCGCGGCCGAGGGCGACTCGGTCTGGATCGCCAACACGGCGGGGCTCGTGTGGCTGAACCGGAGGAGCACGAGCCAGATCCGCCACTTCTCCGCGTTCGACGGCCTCGCGGCGAACAGCGCGGTCGCCGTCGCGATCGACGGCGAGCGCAACAAGTGGGTCGCGCACGCGGAGGTCGACGCCGGCCTCTCGGTGCTCGAGGCGGACGGCGACATCCACGTCGTCCTCCCGCGCGACGGGCTCCTCCTCAAGCCGGGGAAGAAAGCGAACACGATCTTCGCGTCGGGCGACTCGGTGTGGGTCGGGACGGAGAGCGGGGTGACCCTGTTCGTCGCCGAGGAGGTTCGCCTCCGAATCGACGCGGACGACGGCCTTCCGTCCGACAACGTGCTCGCGCTCGCGAAGGCGGGCGACGACGTGTGGATCGGGACGGACCTCGGGCTCGCGCGCCTGCGGAACGAGGTGGTGACCACGTTTTCTCGCGCGGACGGCCTTCCCTCGGACAGCATCCTCTGCCTCGGATACAGCACCGCCCGCGACGAAGTCTGGATCGGGACGCTGGGCGGTCCGGCGTTCGTCCTCCCGGCCGAGGACACCATCCGCGCAGTGACCACGACCGGTTTCTTGTCCAACCGTTTTCGGATCAGCGCCGTCACGTTCGTCGACACGACCGTGTGGGTCGGCACGCAGGATGGTCCCGCGCACTTGCTCGGCCCCTCGTGGAGTCTCGAGCCCAACAATGGGCTCCCGAACGCCCGGCAGGTGAGCGCGCTGACGGTGATCGGCCGCGAGGTCTGGGCGGGTTTCGAGAGGGAGGGATTGCGGCGCCTCAATTTCGGATCGAGTAGTTGGCAACTCATCCAGTTCGGCCGGGCCCCCACCTCGGACTTCTTCGGCAGCATCGACATCGACGCCTCGGGTGACGTCTGGCTCTCCGGGGCGACGAAGCGCGACGGGCAGCGGTCCGGGGAGTGGAGCCAGCTCGTGCGGTTCAACGGATCCCGATTCGACCTCGTCGGTCGGCCGGGCAGCGGCGCCCTCATCTCCGTTGGTCTCTTCTCGGCGATCGCGGACATCGTCCGCATCGATTCCGAGAACAAGCAGTGGGTCGGGTTCTGGGACATCAACGGAGGGCTCAACCGGGTCGACGCGGACAACGCGACGGTCGACACGCTGAACATCGACATCGTCTGCGAGCCGATCGCGCAAGGCGAGGAGACTTGCACCGAGATCCGGTTCGACGCGCAGGGAAACGTCTGGGCCGGCTGGGACCGATACGGCGTGAGCGCGACCAACCCCACGACCCGCCAGTGCGTCGCGTGGGGGCGCGACGAGGGGCTTCCGGGGACGTCCACCTCGGGGCCTCCGACGAATGGGCTCGCGATCGACCGGCTCGGCCGGGTCTGGGTCGGGTTCGCGCGCGCGACCGGGGGCGAGGCCGCGATGATCGATCCGCGGGGGACGCTCTTCGACACCTCTGACGACCTGATCCACATCTTCACCGCATCGAACTCGCCCCTGCCGAGCGATCTCATCCACGCCGTCGAGGCCGACTCGCTCGGCCGCGTCTGGTTCGGGACGGAGGCGGGGCTCGCGATCCACGACCCGCGCGACTCGACGTGGGTTGTGCACCGCGCAACGGCCGCTTCGCGCATCCTGAACGAGTCGATCCGTTCGATCGCGTTCCTCCCGGACGGCACGGCGCTCGTCGGGGACAATGCGGGGAACGTCTACACGATCGCGAGCGACCTCCGCACCTTCGGGACGACGTACAATCTGACCTCCGTGGGCTTTCCGAACAAGCGCGTGAGCCAGATCAAGTACGATCCGCCGAGCGAGGCGATCTGGTTCGCGCTCTGGGGCGGCGGGATCGTGCGGTTCGTCCCGAGCAACGGCCCGCCCCCGCCGCCGGCCCCCACCGGCGTGATCGCCTGGCCGAATCCGTGGATCACGGACGACGGGGCGACGGGCGTGACGCTCGACAACCTCCCGCTCGGCTCGAGCGTCTGGCTCTACTCGCTGACGGGGGAGCTCGTCCGCGAGATCGCGGTCCCCTCCGCCGCGACGAGCGTCGAGTGGGACACGCGGAATGTCGGCGGCCGGGAGGTCGCCTCCGGCATCTACCTGTTCATCGTCCGCAAGAACGGCATCGACTACGACCACGGAAAGATCGCGATCATTCGTTAACGCGGAACGATCGTGATCATCGATTGACGCGAGAGGCCCGTTTCGCTCGGGCGCCGTCGCTCCGCGCCGGATTGCACACTTCATGCTCGTCCCTCGCAGCTTGCAACGCGGCACGATCTTGCGCCCCCTCGCCCCCGCGCACCGGCCCCGTATCTCCTTGTCCCGACGGCCCGATCTTCGCGGCGTCCCAGAGCACGCGTCTTGCTCACGGATTGACCCGACGAGGTCGAAGTGTGCGCATCGGGCCGCCACCGGCGGCGCCGAGCGACGCGAAAGGGGCGGCGCGTGACCACGATCACGATCATCGACCGGGAGAGGGACTCGGTCTCCCGACTCTGCCAGGGCCTGCGCGCCCGCGGCTACAACGTGCGCGCGTTCTCGAGCGCCAAGGAGGCCCTCGAGGAGATCCGGCAGGAGCCGGGGCACCTCGTCGTCTCAGAGCTCGAGCTGCCGGACGTCTCGGGCATCGACCTCCTGCGCGAGCTGCGTCGCCTCGGGGCGGGAGTCCCGGTGATCATCACGACCCAGCACACGAACACGCAGGACGCGATCGACACGATGCGGGAGGGGGCGTACGACTACGTCCCGAAGCCGGTCGACGCCGAGATGATCCTCCGCGTCGTCGAGAAGATCGCGGACGTCACGCGGGCGTCCTCGCTCCTCGGGGCGGACGTTTCCTGCGTCGCGCCCACGGTCCGGCACCGCATGATCGGGCGCTCGCCCGAGATCATCGAGATTTACAAGATGATCGGGCAGGTCGCGCAGTCGGACGCCGCGGTGCTCATCCAGGGCGAGAGCGGCACGGGGAAGGAATTGGTCGCCTCCGCGATCCACGAGAACAGCCTCCGCCGGGAGCACCCCTTTCTCCCGGTGAACTGCGCGGCGATCCCCGAGACGCTCCTCGAGAGCGAGCTCTTCGGCTACGAGCGGGGCGCCTTCACGGGCGCGTCGCAGACGAAGATCGGGAAGTTCGAGCAGGCGCACGGCGGGACGATCTTCCTCGACGAGATCGGCGACATGAGCCTCGCGACGCAGGCGAAGGTGCTGCGGGTCCTCCAGGAGCAGCGGTTCGAGCGCGTCGGCGGGCGCGAGTCGCTCAAGACGAACACGCGCGTCATCGCGGCGACGAATAAGAGCCTCGTCCAGTGCATGCGCGAGGGATCGTTCCGCGTCGACCTCTTCTACCGCCTCAAGGTCGTCTCGCTCTACCTTCCGCCGCTCCGCGACCGCGGCGACGATCTCTTCCTCCTCGCCGACCACTTCATCCAGAGGTTTTCCGACGCGACCGGGAAGCGCGTGAAGGGGCTCTCCTCGGAGGCGGTCGAGGTCATGCGGGCCTACCGCTGGCCGGGAAACGTGCGCGAGCTGGAGAACAACATCCAGAACGCGGTCCTCTTGAACAAGACGGGGCTCATCACGCCGGCCGATCTGCCGCTCGCGACGGAGGGTGCGGCTGCCGCGGGGGCCGGCGCTCCGGCGCGCGAGGCGGGCGGGCTCTCGGCCGCGTTCCGCCGGATCATCGCGAGCGAGTTCGACGAGCTCGCGAGCACACACCGGGGCCGCGTCCACGAGGCGGTCGTCGACGAGCTGGAGCGGGCGCTCCTCTCGATCGTGCTCGAGCACGTGCGCGACAACCAGGTCCGCGCCGCGAGGCTCCTCGGCATCAGCCGCAACACGCTTCGGAGCCGCATCGACCGCTTCTATAAGTACGAGCGCCGCGAGAAAAGCGGCGAGCCCGCTCCATAGGTCTCGACCCGGTTCGGAGCCGGCGTGTATAGTCGGCGAGGACCATGCGCCACGGCACGGACGGAATCCCCCCCGAGACGGCTCTCTCGGTCGTCATCCCCGCCTACAACGAACAGAATCGGATCGGAATGACGCTCGAGCGCGTGCTCGCGTATCTCGCGGGGCGCGGAGCGCCGTTCGAGGTGATCATCGTGGACGACGGGAGCGATGACGCGACGGCCTCGGTCGCGCGTGCGGCCGCCGCGAGCGACCCGCGCGTGCGCGTCGTCTCGCTCGAGAAGAACCGCGGGAAGGGGATGGCGGTCCGTCGCGGCGTCCTCGAGGCGGTGGGGGAGTGGGTCCTCTTCTCGGACGCCGACCTCTCGACGCCGATCGAGGAGATCGAGAGCCTCGCCGCTCGTCTGCACGAGGGGTGCGACGTCGCGATCGGCTCGCGCAGCCTCCGCGGGGCGCGCGTGGACGTGCGGCAGCCGTGGTACCGCGAGGCGATGGGGAAGACCTTCAACCGGATCGTGAGGCTCCTCGCGGTCCGCGGGTTCGTCGACACGCAATGCGGCTTCAAGTGCTTCACGCGCGAAGCGGCCCACGCGATCTTCAGGCGGGCGCGGATCGACCGCTTCGCGTTCGACGTGGAGGCGATCGTCATCGCGCGCCGGCTCGGGCTGCGCGTCGTGGAGGTCCCGATCCGATGGGCGAACGAGCCGAACTCCCGCGTCGCCATCGTCCGCGACTCGGCGAGAATGCTCGTCGATCTCCTGAGGATTCGATGGTACGCGCTGGCGGGCGCCTACGGGCCGGCCCGAAGCGAGCCGGGTCGGCCGCCCGGTGGAGTTGGGTCAGGACCCACGGGGCGGGGCCCGACGGCCCTCAGCGGACGAGGGTGAGCCGCTTCACGTCGCTCCAGCGGCCGGCCTTGATGCGATAAAAGTAGTGCCCGGGGCCGACCTCGCCCCCCCGGTTGTCGCGACCGTCCCAGACGGTTTCGTGCGTCCCGGCGCCGAGGCGCTTCTCGACGAGCGTCCGGACCGCGCGGCCCGACACGTCGAACACGCGGAGCGTGACGAGCTCCTCGCGCGGGAGCGTGAAGCCGATCGCCGCCTCGCTCCGCGCCGGGTTCGGGCGGCTCGGCGAGAGCGAGTACGCGACCGTTCCGCCGACGAGGCCGCTCTCCACCCCGACGGGGTTGTTGATCGCGAGCGTGATGACGAGTAGCGGGCGATTCGCCAGCGTCGGGTCCTCGAGCGAGTAGAAGACCTTTTCACTCGAGGGGATCTCCGGGTCCGCGACGAAGACGTGGCCGAAGTTGTAGAAGTACGGATTCGCGAACGCCCACCGGACGGCGTGCGTGACGTCCCATTCGGTGACGCTGCCGACCGTGGAAACGGCCTTCGCGTCGTCCGCTGTGAAGGCGCGGTCGTTCGCCGCCAAGTAATTCGAGGTCGCGTCCCCCTCGACGCCCGCGGCGCTCGCCGCGGCGCCGGCTGCACCCCAGGGGAGCCGCCCCTCGCGGGCGCTGTTCCAGTTCCCCTGGTTCGTGAAGGCCTGGCCGGTCGGGTTCCCCCCGCTCCCCTCGACGAAGTACTTGAGGAGCCGGTACGCCTTGATCGTGACCGGGTCGGTCGACGCCTGCGAATTGAGGGTCATGCGGATCTTCGCGGAGACGATGTCGCTCGTGTCGGTGACGACCGTCGAGAGCATCGGGAAGAAGTCGAACTTGACCATCGCGCGGCCGGTTGAGGCGCCGACCCCCACCCTGAGCTCGGTGGACTTGCCGTAGTTCCACGTCGGCTGCGCGTTCTCGATAAACGTGTCGCGCGCGAGCCGCGCGGTGAAGAGCGTGTCGACGTTCGAGAACGTGAAGACCGGGCCCCCCGGCCCGTACGTGAAGGCCGCCACGGCGCCGGGTCCCGGGATCGCGTTCGGGATGCCGGCGAGGTCCTTGACCCCCTGTACGGTGACCGTGTAGGAGAGGCCGCCGGTCAGGGCGGTCGTGAACAGGTGGACGGTGAGGCCGTCGCGCCCCATGTAAGAGACGAACGGATCGAGCGACGCCGACAGCACGCTCACCCCGTTGTCGATCGAGTAGTTCGCGATGTTGGTCGCGCTCGCCTCGTCGACCGGCTCGAGGAACCGCACGATGACCTCGGTGCCGTCCACGGCGCGCGCGTACTCGATTCGCGGAGGTGTCGTGTCCTCTCGCCCCGCGACGATCGAGTTCAGGTACGCGACGAGGTCCGTCGTTTGCTGCGTGGTGAGCTGGCTAGTCTTGCCGTGCTCGTCGAACGGGTTCCTCGCCACGAGCACGTCGGTGAGCGTGTTCGCTTGGCCGGCGTGGAGATACGGGTCGGTCGCATAGATCTCGCGAAGGGTCGCGGTCTTGAATCCCTGGTATCCCGACGTGTCGTTTGAGAGGAACGTTCCGACGTCGTGGAGGAGGTTGTCGGTGAAGAGAGGCTCCGGATGGCAGTAGTGGCATCCGGTCTCCGAGTTTTCGAAGAGGCTCTTGCCGGCCAGTGCCGAGGCGGTCAACGACTGATCGGCGAGGTTTCGGAAGGGGCTCTCGTTCCGCACGGGGATCGAGTTGACGTATGCGGCGAGGTCGTCGAGGTCTTGGGACCGCCCCGTGTTCGGGGGGCCGACGGAGACGTTGTCCGTTCCGTTCGCGAGGCCCGCGCCGAAGTGGAGGACGTGGATGTTGTGCTCGAAGTCCTGCACCTCGTCACGGTCGCCGATCGTGTGGAGCGGCTGGGTGCTGAAGACGCCGGACAAGTTCTGCGTGTTGCGCTTCCCATCGTGGAACTGCGTGAAGTCCCAGTTGACGCCGTCGTGTTGGCCCTCGGGATGGCACCCCGCGCAGGAAATGCGGGAGTTCGTCGACAAGAGCCCCGTGGACGTGTGGAAGAGCTTCTTGCCGTTCAGGATGCTCGGCGAGAGCGTTTCGGTCGCCGTCGGGATCGTGGCGATCAACTGGTCGTCCAGCGTATTGATGACGGAGACGCTGCGGCCGAGGAAGTTCGCCACATAGGCGCGGTCGGCCACCGGAGAGATCGCGATGCCGTGCGGGTAAGCGCCGACGGGGATCTCGACTAGGGTCGTGGGCGGGTTCGTCGCGGTGTTGACCTTGAGGACGTCGTCGGAGAACGAGCACGCGAGATATGCGTACACGCTGTCGGACGTGAACGCGATGTCCGCGGGCATCTGCACGTTCGCGCCGGCCGAGTTGAGACGGCGGCGTCCCACGCCCGGCCCTTCAGCGACTTCCACCTTCGCATCGATCCGTACCTCGCGAATGACCGCTTGGAGCGTCGAGTTGAGCCCCAGCTGTCCCGTGCCGGGAAAGTTGATCGGGCCGTTCTGAGGATTCACGTCGAGGCACGGGAACCAGAGTTTCGCGATTCCGCTGTCCGGAGGTGTCGACCGGGTGGGCTTGACGATGAAGGCCTGCACGATTCCCGGATAGCCGCCGTCACCCAGTGGCACCGGACCCCACAAAAGCTCGAAGGCCGATCCGATCGAGACCCCCGCGCTGTCGAAGAACGCGGTCTGCTGGACGGTTCCCTTAGAGAGGTATTGCTGGACGAAGAACTTCGCGCCGTCGTTCTGCATCGCGATCGCCCGCGGGCGATGAGGGAGAGGTTCCCGGTCGATCACGGTCCGGCTCGGCACGTCGAAGGTGAGCAGGCTGTCCGAGAGCTGATTCACGACGTGCGCCTTGGCGCCGTTCGGGGTAATGAGGACGCCGACGGGCCCGAGGAGAGTGGGGAGCGTCGCCGCGACGCTGTTCGTCGCGGCGCTGATGACGCTCACCGTGTTTGAGCCGAAGTTCGTGACCCACACCTCGCTCCCGTCGGGCGAGATGGCCAGGTTCTTCGGGTTGTCCCCGACCGCGATCGAAACGACGACCGTGTCGGGCCCCGCCGCGATCCGCGTCACGGTGCCGTTGTCGGGGTTCACGGTCCAGACAGCCGATCCGTCCTGGGAAATGGCGATCGGCCCGCTCTTGTAGCGGATCATCCCCGTGGCCGCGAGAGAGGCGGAGGGGGTGGCCCCATGCACGGCGCAGAGGAGGAGGAGAAAGATCACGGAGCGGAGAGCGAGGTTCCAGCGTCCGACACCGGCGTTCCGAACGAGGGACACGTACGGATACCGTGGCACGTCATCTCCTTGGCGACATTCCGGGGTCATCGTGCCGGACTGATTCGGATGGGGCGTAACCTCGAACGACTCGTGATCCGAACTTGCGCAATCATATCAGGGCACCCCAGCCCTGTCAACGTTGGAGTCGCGCGTTTCGACGCGGCGGATCACGCTTCGGGCCGGTCGAACCGCGCGAGCGGGCTGATTGACGGTTCGCTCCCCATCTGATACCATCCGCCCGGTCTTTTGCTTGCAGGGAGCATGAATCGGGTGGCGCGTGCCATCTCCGCGCGCTGGCCCGCCCCGCGAAAACGCACCTCTCACTCGCGGACCCCCGAGCCACCGATGGAGGGGTTGGCCATTATGTCGTGGGTTGACCGCTCTCGCCTCCCGGCGGCGGGCTTCCTTATCTTGCTCTCGCTTGCGTCCGCTCCCTCGGGGAGCGAGCGGCCCGCCGCTGGCGGCTCCGCGCGCCTCTCCACCACCGCGCCTGCGGTCCTCAACGTGTTCCCGGACCGTAACGAGCTGAACGTCTTGACCACGACGGAGATCGTCGCCGGATTCAATCAACTCATGGACCAGGCCTCCTTCACGGCCCAGTCGGTGCGCGTCGTGGGAGAGCGATACGGGCCGTACGACCTCACCATCTCGTTCTCCAATTCCCAAAACGGAACCACCGCGTCGATCTTCCCCACGTCGCCGCTGGCGATCGGCGAGAGGATCACCGTGGTTCTCACGTCGCAGATCCAATCACTCGCCCAGGAGGCGATCGTCCCTCACGCGTGGACCTTCACGACGGCGTGCCAACCGGGCTCCATCTCGTTCTCACAAGACAGCTCGTACTTCGCGGCGAGGCTCCCGTTCGAGATGTCCGCATTGGACGTCGACCGGAACGGCTACTCGGATTTCGCCGTCGTGTACACGCCGTCCTCCGCCGGATCGCTCGGCGTCTTCACGAACGACGCCGACGCCACGCTCGACTTCAGCCCGACGACCCTCTTCCGCACGGCTCCCGGGCCGAGAGGGATTCACGCTGGGGACTTCGGCGGAGATGCCTACCCGGACATCGCGATGACGACGTCGGCGGACTCGAGCTTCCTCATCTTCATGAACGACCAGTTGGGCGGGTTCCCGGACACGACGAGGTACAAGACGACGATCCTCTCGTACAACCTCACTGGAGCCGATCTCGACCTGGACGGCGACATGGATCTCGCCATGGGCAATCTCCAGGGACCCCAGATCCTCCTCGCACAGAACGACGGGGCCGGGAACTTCGGGAATTTCGTGACGATCGTCGCGGACAGCTCCCCACGCGGAATCGAGGCGTCCGATCTCGACGACGACGGCGACCTCGACCTCGTCGCGGTCAACGCGAACGGGAAGGTCTCCGTCTTCGAGAACCTCGGCGGGGGAGTCTTCGGAAGCGACACGACGTACGCGGTGGGGTTCCGCCCACTTTCACTGTACGTCAATGATCTGAACGGTGACGGTCATCCGGACGTCGCGGTGTCGAACCTCCAAGGGGGGAGCATCTCCCTCCTGTTCAACCTCGGCGACGGGACGCTCGGACCGGCGGGCACCGTCGTCGTCGACTCCGTCAATGTCGGCCCGGGAAAGAACACGCTCTTCGAAGTCTACGGGAACGACTTCGACGGCGACGGCGACATCGACCTCGCGACGGCGAACTGGTTCACGGGGCGCCTCGTGGTCCTCCAGAACAATGGCCTCGGTCAATACACCGCGGTCCTCAGCGACTCTCTGGGGATCGGCTCGCAGAACATCGTCGGAGGAGATCTCGATCAGGACGGCGACATCGACCTCGTGCTTTCGAACTGGGCGACCGGGATGATCCGGATTCTCAGGAACGGCTCGTCGGAGCCCAGCGTGGTGTATGAGCATCCGTCGCCTTACGGGGTCGATGCGCCGCTCCAGGGGGAGATCCTCGCCGGATTCTCGACGGAGATGATCACGTCATCCTTCACCGATTCGAACGTGTTCGTCACCACGAGCCAGCGCGGGCGACACGTCGTAAGCCTTCTCTACGACACTCCGCAGCGGACGCTTCACGCGACGACCCTGGCCCCGTTCTTCCCGGGCGAGACGGTGACCTTCACCGTTGGCCCGGGGATCGAGTCCGTGATCGGGCCTTCGCTCGTGCCCCATGCATGGGATTTCGTCGCCGTGACGATTCCAGGTGGCTCGCAGTTCACGGAGATGGCGAGCGTCCCGCTGTTGTTGGAGAGTTCATTCCTTCTCCCGGGGACCCTCGACGGAGGAGACGACCTCGACTTCATGGTGGTCAAACGCGAGCCCGGAGAGGTCTGCAAGTATCTCAACGCGGGGGGCCTCGCCTTCGTGCCGGGCGTCCCTGAAGAGTTTGGGGGACGTATCATCGCGACCGTCTCTGGCGATTTCGACGGTGACTCCGATTCCGACCTCGCCATCGCGGACGACCTCGGAAACACGATCCGAGTCATCCTGACAGAGGACGCCATGCTCCAGAATGGCTCTTCCGCCACGGTCACCGGGACGCCGACGGCTCTCGGGAAGGCGGACTTCAATAATGACGGCTGGGTTGATCTCTTGACCGGGACGACGAGCCCCGACGAGTTCGGCATCTGGTGGAACTCCGCGGCCGGCTTCGGCCCGACCGTGAGTTACTCGCTCTCCATGGCCCCGCGGGCTCTCGAGGCGCTCGACATCGACCTAGATGGAGACCTCGACATGGCCGTCCTGATCGATTCCCCGCCCGGGGTCCGCTTGTACCGCGCCCTGAACAACGGGCTTCTCTCGTTCAATGCGTTCTATGCCGTGGGAGTCGTCGCGCCCGCCGGCCTCGCCGTGGGCGATCTGTCCGGCGACGGCTTTCCCGACCTCGCGGTGGGAGATCCGCAAGGCTCGAACATCCATCTGCTCCTCTCGCTCGGGAACTCCCTCTACTCGGTGGCCGCACCGATCGCGGCGGCATCGGGTTGCTCCGGATTCGCGCTCGCGGACTTGAACGGAGACGAGGCCCTCGATGTCGTCTCGATCGGGCCTGGCGCCGCCGAGGTCAGGGTCCTTTCTGGCGTTGGGGACGGCACGTTCGGACAGGATTCGACGTTCAGCCTGACCGCGATCCCCGCAGCGCTCGCCACGGGGGATTTTTCCTCCACCGGCCGGCAGGAGATCCTCATTGGGGCCGGCGGGCAGAACCTGGCCTTCGTCCTGGGGAACTCCCCGACGACCGGGGTGGCCGGTGGAACGGCTCCGGCGGTGACGCGCCTCCACCCGGCACGACCGAATCCGGCCAACCCGTTGACGGAGATATCGTTCGACCTCGCGGCACCGGCTCGGGCACGACTGCGGGTCTTCAACGTCGAGGGGGCGCTCGTACGAACGCTTCTCGATCAGGCTCTCCCGGCGGGGCGGCACTTTGCCACTTGGGATGGGAGAGAGCGATCCGGGCACGCAGTGGCTTCCGGCTTGTATGTTTACCGGCTCGATGCCGGCCCCTTCGCGGCCTCCGGGAAGGTCATCATCCTTCGGTAGCGCGTCCAAGGCAGGGGATTTCGGGATTTTCCTCAGCCCGTAAGTCTTTTTCCTTGACCGGGGTTCGGCGCAGTGATAGACTCTCGCTCCAGAGTCGGTGAAAAGCAGTCTCGACCCTGGAGGCAATGCAAAAGGCTTGGGTTATGAATAGATCGCTCCCTGATTCCCATTCACAAGAGGAGGTGCGGTATGAGGAGTTGGTTTCCGGTGTTCGCAGTTGCCCTGATCACGCTGGTCGCTTCGACCGCGTCCGGTCAGACCATCATCGCCTACAACGGGAACAGCTGGGAGGACGGTGGCTTCCCGCCCTCGAACGTGGGGGACGTCTTCTCCGCGGTCGGTGACATCACCGACGTCTTTCCTCCGCTGACCTGGGACACCTCGGTTTACCAGTACACGTGGTACGCCTGGGACGCGACGTCGCTCGGTGAGTCGGTGAATGGAAGCGAAGTCACCGCGCTCTACTCCGGCGGCCAGTATCAGATCTACGTCGACGATTTCGCGCCATTCGGGACGGACCGCGACTACGGCACGAACCCGCCGAACGTGACGGCACCCTCGACGTTCATTGATGCGACGGTGGACCCGAACTACCTCCACGGGAACTTCACGTTCTTCCAGGTCGTCTTCAATACCGGCTCCAACACCGGAAACTGGGAAGGGACGCTCTACTTCGACAGCGGCACCTTCGTGAACAACGTGGGGACCCAGGACGGCTACACATTCGTGGCGACCGTCGGCCCTCCCGCTCCTCCGGGTGGCTACTCCCTTGAAGGCGCGGGAGACATCTTCCTCACCCCCAACGCGACCGAGCCAACGACCTGGGGCCATCTCAAAGCCCTCTATCGGGAATAGCGCGTGGCGCATCCCGAAAGGTCATTCGCTGACAGGCCGCGATCCCAAAGGGGGAATCGACGCATGAGGAAGGCAGGCTTTCTCGTACTCATCTTGACGATGGGGTTGGCCGCGAACGCGTTTGGCCAGACGAAGGCCTTCATCCTGACGTTTGGCAACTCGTACGGGAACCTCTCGACCCCGGGAAGTTCCCTCGACGTGGTCGGGTTGATCACCAAGTCGACGGCGTCCACGGCGCCCATCGCTTACAACATGACATCGACCTATGAGTACACGTTTCAAATGACCGGCATGACCCTGGATGCCGCGGTCTTCAACGCAGGCGCCACGGACAGCTTCTACTACGGGGCCGGCGGAACGGTCGGAATCTACGAACATAGCCCGAAGAACTCGGATCGGCCGCCGGTGGCCAACCCTCCGAACGCGACCGTTCCTGGGGAGTTCAACGACGGAACCCTAATCCTCTCCGGGACCGTGGACGATCTCCTCCTTACCAGGAGGGATGGTGCGTCCTCCAGCCCCGACTCCGTGGGCGAGGCGCGCGGCCAGGTGACGTTTACGGGCGGCACGCGGTTGAGCGAGCTCACGGGCGGCTGCAACGGGAACGCCGTCGGCTGGTTCTTCAATGTCGCTCTGAGCGCGGACTGGTCGACGATCTACATCCCCGCGGGCTACAACCTCTACTGGGCCGGAGAGCTCCTCAAGAACACGTGCCCTCCGACCTCGACGGAGCCGACGACCTGGGGGACGATCAAGGGGCTCTACAGATAGGTTGACACGGTTCGTGAACTCGAGGGGCCTCGCCATCGCGGCGCGGCCCCTTCTCCTTTTCCTCGTCGGAGCGGCGCTAGTTTTCCAGTCCACGGGGTGCGCAGGCTCCACCCCTCCGCCCGTGGGGGAAGAACCCGCTCGAGCGGAGCCCTCGCGGGAGCCCCCGACAACCCTCACCGGCTATCTGTTGGTGATCGAACCGGTCGCCGACGAGTCCGCCTCGCGAGAAGTCCGGCAGCGGATCATGGAAGACTTCCGCCGCGAGATCCAGACGGCCCTCGCGCGGGCCTCTCTCTTCGCGGAGGTCCGCACCGAGGGCGGGGGCAGGCGCGAGCCGTTCCTTCTACTCAGGCCCGTCGTTCTCCTCGACCGCGTGACGCGCCCCGCGGACCCTGATGCGATGGTCGAGATGGAGGTCCGCTTCGAGATGCGCGTCTCGACCTCCAGGGGACTCGTCTGGCACGCCGAGTACCGGGAGCAGAGCCCGCAGGAACTCCTCCACCAATCGCCCTTCCGCGACAGGCAGCGGATCCTCGCGAATCAGGCGATCCGCCAGCGCATCCTCGCCGCGCTTCGGCGCGACCTCACGCGATTCCTCGTCGCGTACTGATCGCTCGGGGGCGCCGCGGCCCGCTATCTTGACGCTCACTGGGGGCTTGGGTAGTATCGATGAGCCCGCCCCGACGCGCCGGTCCTCCCGGCCCGGCACGCCCGAAATCCCCGCGGCGGATCCAGGAGGCGATGGAGATGGAATGCTACAACTGTGGCAGTCCGGACGCCGACGAGACGTGCGCGCGGTGCGACAGTTGGATCTGCGAGCAGTGCGTCCGCGAACACGAAGGCGAGCTTGTCTGTCCTCCGTGCTACGAGGTGATCCACGAGGAGATGGAAGACGTCGAACTGTCGGACGTGGACGGGGAAGAAGAGGAGATCCGCTAATGCGAACGAAGAGCGGGGTGATCCCGTGATCGCGGGGCTTCGGGCTGGTCGGCTGGCGGGAGCGGGCATCGCCGTTGTCCTCGCGACCGCGTCGCCCGCGCGGACCGATCATGCCTTCTGGCGAAACCTCTCCAAGAAGTACGGGGATGACCGTCCCGTCGTCGGCCTCCTGAACGAGTGCCTCGACCAGGTGACGTACACGGGCGAGGTCGAGTTCAAGGACGTCACGAAGCAGTCTGGCCTCGAGGCCACCAAGTCGGCGACGACGTTCAAGGGCTCCCGATTCGCGCTGGAGAGCCGCCACCACTGGGTCGCCGCCGTCTTCGACGCGGAGAGAGCAACCGACGTCGCGTCGATCCGGATCCCCTTCCACTCGAAGCGCACGGTCTCGGACCTCTCGGCGCGCGTGATCCGACGCGACGGCACCCCGATCTCGGTCCCGAAGGAAAAGATCACGGAAGAGCCGATGGCCCCGGGATTCCCCGCGTACGCGGACTTGAGATGGCGTGTCGTGAACTTCGGGCCCCTCCCGGACTCCTGCATCCTCGACCTCAAGTACGCCGTGCGAGGGAGCGAGGAGTTCGCGGCGAACAGGTTCTTCTTCGATCATCCGTACCCAACCGACCGGGCGCGCTATACGATCACCGTGCCCATCTCCGTCGTCGCAGGTTTCCCCTGGTGGACGGACTCGTACCGTTCGTACAACGACCTCGGCAAGTCGGAGATCGAGACCGTCTCCGGCTCGTCCGGCGAGATGCAGCGTTATATCTGGGAACTCTCCGACGTGCCGGAGACCCCGGTCGAGCCGCTCTCCGTTCCGCTGGCGGCCCGCGCCCGGAGCGTCGACTTCACGGTCGCGTTCGAGCGGGAGTGGGACAAGATGCTCGATTGGTACCGAGGCGAGGTCGAGAAGGTCTTCGCCGACGACGCGCGCGGAGTCGAGATGGCCCAGGAGATCGTCCGCGGCATCGAAGACGACTCGCTCAAGGCTCGGGCGATCTTCGACCACGTTCGCAGGCGCGTCCGCTGGGTGCCGATCCCGTTCCAGTGGACGACGTTCATCCCCGACCCGCCCTCCGAGGTCGTCGAGCGCGGCTACGCGGATGCCAAGGACATGGCGGCGTGCCTCGCGTTCCTCCTCCGCTCGGCGGGGCTCGAGGCGCACATGGCGCTCGTCTCGACCGGCCCATCCGGCCGCTTCGACAAGCAGTTTCCCTCATGGCTCTCGCTCGACCACGCCCTCGTCTATCTCCTGCTGCCGCTCCGCGAGGTCTGGCTCGATCCCACCGACCCGATCCTCGGTTTCGGAATGCTCCCAGAGGCGCTCGCAGGCGGCCACTGGGATGCCCCGGCGTCGCCGCTCATCGCGTGGGAAGGCGGACCGAACTTCTGGAGCACGATGGGCGCGACGATCGAGATCCCAACGTACGGCGCCGCGGACTGCGGCTACACGCTGACGGAGCCGGAGGTCGTTTGGGACCCGGCGGGGACGGTGTTGTTCCGAGCGACGCTGGACTTGCGCGGGGCGTATTCGCTCGCGCTCCGGCGGATCCTTCTCGGGAAGTCCGCCGAGGAGCAGAAGGGGGCCTTCTCCGCGTGGCTTTCGCGCGGGGGCGCGGCGCTAAACGTCGTCGAGGTCGCCGCTCTAAACCTCGAGAACCTGGACGAGCCGCTCCGCATCCGCTACGCGGTCTCCCGCCCGTGGTCGCCGGGCGCGGAGGAAATCCGCGTTCCGAGCCGGTTCTTCGGCCTCCCGTACCCACAGGAAATCCCGAGCGAGACGAAGCGGTATTCCTCCGTCGCGTTCTCGTACCCGATCGACCTCAGCCAATCCGTCGCCGTCGCGCCGCCCGACGGCTACGCGATCGCGGCGTTCCCCGTCGACGCCGAGGCCAACTCGACCTTCTTGAAGTTCGGTCGCCAGTACGTCGACATGTCCGGCACTCTGCAGATCACGTCGACGCTCAGCGTCGCGGAGGAGAGCGTGGTCCGCGACCGCTACGGTCATTTCCTCCGCCAACTCGAGGAGATCCGGAAAGTCGGCGACGACGAGATCGTCTTCCGGAAGACGCCGCTCGTGGGCCGGGCGGGGGGCTGATCCGACCCGACGTGACGCGACCGGCACCGACGAGCGAGCGCCCCGCCCGCGACCGCGGCGTCGCGGGCGTTTTCGCGTTCGCGCCCGCGCGGCGGCCCGCCGTCGTATCCCAGCTCGCGCTTCTCGTCCTCGTTGCACTCGGCCCCGGCGCGCGCGCCCGCGCCCAGACTCCAGCCTACCGCTGGGAGCCGGCCGGGATCCCCGTCGAGGGCGAAGGGTCGCTGCCGTTCTTCGGCGGGATCGGGTCGGGAAACGATCGGGGCCCGCGTGTGCGCCTCGCGGATCTCGATGACGACGGCGACCTCGACCTGTACCTCCTCGACAAGGACGAGAAGATCCTCACCTATCGGAACGACGGAAGCGCGAACGCGCCGCGCTTCGTCCCCAGCGGGACCGACCTCCTCGGGGAGGCGGTCACCGACTGGTTCCTGTTCGACGATCTCGACGCGGACGGCGACCTCGACGTCCTCGGCGGCATCGCCCCGCAGGGCGAGGCGATCGCCCTGTTCCGAAACGTCGGGGGGCCGGGAGTCCCGGTCTTCTCCTACGAGCCGCGGGCCGCATTCCTCGACTCGGTCCAGGTGATCCCTCGGCTAGGCAACACGCCGGTCCTCGCCGACCTCGACAGCGACGGCGATCACGACATCTTCTACGTGATGCCGGACCAGGGAATCGGCGCGCTCCACAGGAACGATGGCTCGCCGGCGAGCCCGCTCTTTCGATCGCAGCTCCTCGATTACGGCGGGCTCAACACGTTCATCTCGGGCAAGAACATCGGCCTACCCGATGCCTCGGGATCGACCGCGGCCGATGGCGGGGCACGACACGGCGCCTCGATCCCGCTCCTCTTCGACACCGACGGCGACGCCGACCTCGACATCCTCATCGGCGATCAGTTCAACGAGAACGTTTGGCTCTTCGCCAACGACGGCGGGACCGACAGCGCCGAGTTCCGTCTCGTCACGCAGCAGCTCCTCGACCTTCCGGTCGACTCGATCACCGTGTACTTGATCGGGTGCGAGGGGGGCGACCTCGACGGGGACGGCCTCCGGGACCTCATCGTGGCGCCCGTCATGGAGAGCCGGCTCACGCGCGACGTGTACTTCTACAAGAACGCCGGGACGGCGGACTCGGCGGTCTTCTCGTTTGCGAGCGACACGCTGGTGTCGGGAATCGACCTCGGCGCGCGCGCGGTCCCGGCGCTCGGCGACATCGATGGGGATGGCGATCTCGACATGGTCGTCTCGCACGTGGCGAGCGCGGGGGAGCGCGCGCTCGTCTTCTACGAGAACGCGGGGACCGCCGGCGCGCCTGCGTTCCGCCGCGTCCTCTCGCCGAACCCGTTCGACGACGTCCGGCACGACAGCCTCGACACGCCGTCGCCCGCGTTCGCGGACATGGACGGCGATCTCGATCTGGACATGCTCGTCGGGCAGGGTGGGCTCCTGCGCCAGGTCTTCTACTTCGAGAACAGGGGGACGCCGATCGCCGCCTCGTTCGTCTACAGGGAGAACCTCCTCGATCCGATCCGCATTAACTTCCGGCGGCGGCCGGACACGTACGCCGCGCCGACTGCGGGCGATTTGGATCGCGACGGCGACCTCGACCTCCTTGTCGGTGAATTCGGGAACTCCGGGCGCCCGCAGATGTACTGGTACCGGAACATCTCCGGCGCTTTGGCGAGCGCACCCGCCTTCGAGTGGGTCACGTCGAACGCGGACTCGGCTTTCGGGTTCGACACGGTGGCGGACTCCGTGACGGGATTCCTCGTTCCGCTCCTCATCGACAGGAACGGCGACGGCTACCTGGACATCGTGATCGGATCCGAGGACGGCCGGTTACGCGAGTACCGGAACCGAGGAGCGGGGGATAGCCTCCGCTTCGATCGGGTCGTCGACGCGTTCGCGGGTGTCGACGTGGGCCGCGCGAGCGCGCCGGCGATCGCCGACATCGATGACGACGGGAGACTCGACCTCTTGATCGGTGAGGAGAACGGGGGTGTGAACTTCTTCCGCTCCGTCACGTCGGGGTCGCCCACGGTGAACGGGTTCGCGGCGACGGCTTTGGACACGTTGATCAACGTGAGCTGGAATGCCTTCGCGGCGGACGAGGCGAGCTACATTCTCTGGCGGAGCGAGGGGGGAGCTCCGTTCGTCAGGGCGACGCCTGGCCTCCTATCGGGGGGATCCGCGTTCGCAGTCCTCGATGACGGCGTCTTCCCGGGAAACGAATACCGCTACCTGCTGGATGCCTCGTTCGTGAATGCCCCCGGCGACTCATTCGGGCCCGTCAACGCAACTCTTCCGATCCCAGACTTCTCGTTCGTGAGCGGAAACGTCATCCCGCCCGTCGACACGACTGGGGTGGACGTCATCTGGAGCGTGTCGCGCTCCTTCCCCGGTCTCGCGTTCCGGCTCTCTCGCCTCGTCGGGGACACACTGTTCATTCAAGTCGCCGGGGCCGAATCCGTGGACACCGGTGCGGCGGGATCGGTGCTCGATCCGCAGGGGCGGTTCGAGGACATCTACCGTTTGGAGGCCCTCCACCGGAAGGAGGGGAGCCTCGCGCCGGTACCGGACTCCATTTTCGCTCCGGTGCTGTTCACGGGGAGGCCGACGGTGCTCGGGTTCCAGGCGGTCGCCGCCGAGACGACGATCACCATCCGCTGGCGTGCCGTCGGTGACAGCGCATCCTCGTTCACGCTCCTGCGGAGCGAGGAGACCGAGCCGTTCGTCCCCGCGAGGCCCGCTCCCTTCAGCGGCGGGCCGCTCTTCGACTTCACCGACGCGGGCGTCTTCCCCGGGAACTCCTATCGCTACCGTCTCGACGCGGCCTTCGGGGACTCGACGGCGACGTTCGGTCCCGTCGCCGTGCCACTCCAGATCCCGCCGATCTCACTTTTTGACAGCAACATCCTCCAGGGCAACGTGTCGACTGGGGTGGAAGTCATCTGGACCGTCACCCAGTCGTTTCCCGGCCGCGCGTTCCGCCTCTCGCGGCGACGCGGCGACGGATCCTTCGCTGCGGTCGCCGGGGCCGAGTCGCTCGCAACGGGCGTCGACGGTTCCTTCTTCGATCCTGACGGGACGCTCACCTCGGTCTACCTCCTCGAGGCCCTTTACAGAAAGCAGGGCGTCCTGACGCCGGTGCCCGATTCGATCTTCGCGTCTGTTCTCATCTCGAGCTCGCTCCGCATCTACCCGGCGCGTCCGAATCCATCGACGGCCGGGTACGTCGAGTTCTTCCTCGACCTCCCCGAGGACCTGATGGTGGGCGTCGCGATCTACGACCCGTCCGGCAGGCGGGTGGCCGAGGTCGAGCCCAGGCTGCTTCCCGCAGGAACCGCGCGCTCGCTCGCGTGGGATGGCCTCGACATCGAGGGGGATGCGCTCACGACCGGACTGTACCTCTACCGGCTGACAGCGGGCCGGTTCGCGCGGACCGGCCGCTTCGTCCACTTCCGCTAGTTCGAGCCCCACGTTCGCGGTTCGGGTGCCGCGATCAGGGCGCTCACGGCACGACCGATACGTCCGCCGGGTACGCCGCCATCTCGAAGATCGGGTTCTCCGGCTGGAGGCTCCCCACACCGCGCGCGCGCAGGATGTACGGCGCGAACGGCCGAAAGAGGAGACGGACGCTCAGGTGCAGGCTCCCGGCCGCGGCCGCCGGCACCGCGACGCGGTATGTTCCCCCGTCGGTGTCTCCCGCGCGGATGAGCCGCGCCTCGATCGACGTCGCGCGGAAGATCGTGACCTCCTCGTCGCCCGACGCGTCACGGATCGTTGCCGTCCAGAGCGTGAGGTCGGCGTCCCCGTTCGGGTCGATTTCGGAGTGCCGGTCGCGCAGGTCGCCGTTCGCGTCGCGGTCGCCCGAGACGTAGACGGTATCGCCCGCCGCGTCCGTCACCACGATCTCGAGCCACATCTGTCGCTCGAAGGTCGTCCCGGACGGCAGGCTGTGCCCCGTCTTGTCGTTGAAGACGTTTGCCTGCACTGCGATCGTCTCGCCGGGCGCGGCCGAGCCCGGCACCGCCACGAGGAGCGTCGCCGATTCGCGCAGGAGCGCCTCGACGCGCGCCTTCTGCGCGTCGCGGTCCGGGAACGGCGTCATCGCCACGTCGACGCCCGTGAAAAAGTGGTGATGGAGGTTGTCGCGCATCGGGCCCCCCGTCGCCGCCTCCCCCGAGTACTCCGGCATGTGGCAGTCCTGGCACTCTTGCCCCATCACCGAGAAGGGGCTATCGGTCCACTCATCGAACGTCGTCTCGAGCGGCGCCCCGCGCACCGCGAGGTTGTGGCACGGGAGGCACACCTCCGACTGATCGTAGAGGTGGTCCTGCACCGACTGGTGGAACGTGTTCTCGACGACCTGGTCCATCGGGCCGAACTTGTTGTCCCCCGGTTCGAGGAGGAGCCGCGCGCCGCGCTCGTCGGCGCGTTCGAATGAGCCCGCACGGTTCGGCCGCATCGTGTGGCACACGTCACACGAGACGCCCGCCTGCAAGACCGCGGGGAGCGATCCCGGATCGAAGAGCCCCTCGGTCGCGCCGGTGATCGGGCCGATCGGGCTGTGGCACGTGATGCAGAATTGCCCGAGCGCGCCCCCCGTCGCGACCTTCTCCGCGTCGTTGATCGCGAAGAAGACGGGATCCTTGAACGCGTACGCGTGCATCGACGCGCTCCACTCCGCGTAATGGTTCGGGTGGCACGTCGCGCACTCGGCGGGGTCTTTGAATTGATCGACCGTGGGGCGGGGCGTCGGCGGCGACTCGGGGTTCCTTCGGCACCCCGCGGCGAGGAGGAGCGCGAAGACGCCGGCGAGGAGGGCCGCGGAGCGAGCCGCAGATGGAATCGCGACGCTGCTCGCGACGAGGAGGCTCCTTCGTCTCACGAGGGCCTCCTACCTAGTACAGGACCGCGATCCCCGCCGACTGCGCCTCAAGCTCGAGGACCTTCACGACCGCGCGGGTCGCGGTGTCGATGACCGTGAGGTTCCCTGCGGGACCGCCCCCCTCGGTCGGGTGGTGCGGCGGCGCGGTCCCGTCCACGTTTTCGTTCGTGACGAACGCGTAGCGGCCGTCCGGCGAGAACGCGACGCCGTGCGGGCGCGAGAAGTTTTCGTTCTGAATGACGGTCGGCACGAGGGTCGCGGTGTTCACGATGCTCACGGTCGTGCCGGCGCCGCCCCCCGGCTTCCCCCAATCGGCGACGTACAGCTCGGCCCCGTCCGGCGGACGGATCTCCTCGAGGAACCCCGTGCCGCCGGTCGACACGACCGTGAGGAGCGTGTCGGCGACGACGTCGATCACGCGTACCTCGGGCCTCACGAAGAGCGCGACGAAGAGGAGCGTCCCGTCCGTCGAGAGGATCGCCTCGTTCGGCTGGTACTGGCCGGGCGTCAGCGGGTCGACGTCGGCCGCGACCGGGATCCGCGCGATCTCCGCCGGCTCCGGAAGCGTCAGGTCGACGACCGAGACGTCGTCCGAGTTGTAGTTCGTCGTGTAGAGCCGTGTTCCGTTCGGCGAGATCGCGATGCCGTGCGGGCGCCAGCCGACGTCGATCGTGTCGATGACCGCCATCGAGGCCGCGTCCACGACCATCACCTTCCCGATCCGGCTCGCCGAGTTCTCCCAGCGCGTCACGTAGACGCGCGCGCCGTCCGGGCTCGTCACGCCGTTCGCGGGCGAGGCGCCGATCGTCGCGCGCGCCCGCAGCGCGTCCGTCCCGGTGTCGTACTGCTCGAGCACGCCCGAGTTGATGAGCGTCACGTACCAGTAGCGCTTCGCGGGCGCGTTCTCGATCCAGATGTTGTGCGGGCCCTCGAGGTTCGGGCTCACGCCGATCGTGACGAGACGGAACGTGACGAGCGCGTCGAGGTCGATGACGGAGACCTCGTCGGAGCCCTGGTTCGCGACGTAGATCTTCCGGGTCGAATTCGCGTACGGCACCTCGCCCGCGTCGTTCGGCGCCCCCGCGTCGATCCACTGCCGGAAGAGGTCGATCTCGTCCCCCGGCAAGGGGTCGAGCGAGAGGGGCATGCGCGGCGTCGCCTCGCCCGTCAGGTGGTCGATGATGTGGCTGTGATCCGGGTGGAACGGGATGAATACGTCGCCGTTTTCCGAGCCGCGGATCGCGGCCTCCCACGAGGAGAGGTCGAGATTCGCCGAGCGGGAGGCGTCGACCGTGGAGTGGCAGCCGGTGAGGCAGGAGCGGTTGAAGATGGGCTGAATGCTCCCGGAGTAGGTTTTGAACACGGGCGGGGGCCCGGTCACGTCTTCGCCGCCGCAGCCAACCAGGAGGAGGGTCACGAGCAGGGCGGAGAGGAGCGCCACGGACGATGAGCGGGCGAGGGACCCCCGGGAAACTGGGCCGGGGGGTGGGCCCGGCGGCCGGCGGCAGGGCCCGGCGCTCCGATGAACGGCGAGAGGCATGACAGAGCGCATTTTAGCAAACCGCCGCGGGCGGATCAATCGATCCCTTCGCGCCGCCGGGCGGACGGAGGGGCCGTTAGAGGGCGACCGTCGCTCGGGGCCGTGCCCGGGCAGCGGTTAGCGAAGCCGGTAGGGTTGCTGCCGCTCGTAGAGGACCCTCCGGGCCTCCACCTCGGACACGAGCGCCGAATCGCCCCGAGCGCGGGCGCGCGCGGCGGCCTGCGAGGCGGTCCGCGCCGCCTCCTCGTACCGCCCCGCCTCGGCGAGCGCGGCGGCGTATGTGTCGAGCAGGTTCGGGTCCGGCTCGGGGCCCGCGGTGGCGAGCGCCGTCTCGGCCACGCGGACCGCCTCGGCCCCGTTCCGCGTCCCCGCGTCGGGCGACGTCGCGAGGATCCACGCAACGAGGTTCGCGGCGAACGGGTCATCGGGGCGCAGTCGGAGCGCGCGGCGCGCCGCGCCGAGGGCGCGGTCGTCACGCCCCGCGCGCAGGTGGGCGAGCGCCGCGCTCCTCGGAAGGTTCTCGTCCTCCGGTCGCAAGCGCGCCGCCTCCTCGAACGCCGCGGCCGCCTCCGCGAGTTCACCCGTCCTCTCGCGCGCGACCCCGAGGTTCCGCCAGGCGTCGGCGTGGTCCGGGCGAATCCGGATCGCCTCGCTAAGGTCCGCGATCGCCTCCTCCGTCCTTCCCGCATCGAGGAGGAGCGCGGCTCGATTCGCGTGGACCTCGGGGAGATCGGGCCGGAGGAGCCGCGCCTTCTCGTACGCCGCGAGGGCCTCCTCGCGCTTGCCCGCGCGCGCGAGCGCAATGCCGAGATTTGTGAGGGCCTCGCCGTTCCCCGGCCACGACTCCAGCGCCTCGCGCAGACGGCCGATCGCCTCCTCCGTCCGCCCCTCGAGGAGCGCGAGTGCGCCGAGCGCCCCGAGCGCCTCCGCGTAGCCGGGCCGCGCGCGGAGCGCGTCCTGATAGGCCGCGCGCGCCTCCTCGATCCGCCCCTCGCGCGCGAGCACGATCCCGAGGTTGTACCAGGCCATGTGGCTGTCGCGGTTCACGGCAACGGCGTGGCGCCAGAGGCTCTCCGAGTCGCGCCACACCGGGACCTGGCGGTGCGTCAGGAACGCGAGCACCGCGAGGACCGCGCATCCGATCGCGGCGGCGGGACCGAGCGCCGGCCGCGCCGGCCGAGCCGAACTCGCGCCGCCCGCGCTGCCGCCTCGCCCGCGCGCGAGCCGGCCGAGCGCCGCGCCGCCGAGCATCGCGAGCCCGATGCACGCGATGTAGGAGTAGCGGTCCGCGGCGATGTACGTCCACACCTGGAAGAATCCGAGGACCGGAGTGAGCGCCACGACGTACCAGAGCCACGCCGCGAGGGCCGCGGGCGCGCGGCGGCGGAGGCGCCACGCGAACGCGCACGCCCCCACGACGAGCGCCGCGCTCGCGACGAGACCGAGAAGGCGCGCCGAGGCACCGATCGGGAGCGTGTGCGTGGGCGTGAGGCCCACCGGGACCACGGTCTTCCACAAATAGAACGCGAGGGCCCAGACCGCGATCCCCGCGCGCTCGAGCGCCCCGATCTCGCCGAGCGACGGCAGGTACTGCGTCGATCGCTGCGCGAGCACCGCGAGGACCGAGAACGCGAGCGAGAGGACGAAGTACGGGACCTTCTCGCGGATGAGAGCGCCCGCCGACTCGCCGCGCCGCCCGCGGCGGAGCGGGTACACGTCGAGGACGAGGAGGAGCGCGGGGAGCGTCACCGTGATCGACTTCGAGAGGAGGGCGAGCGCGAAGCACGCGATCGAGAGGGCGCGCCGGCGCAGCCGCGCCCGCGGGGCCGGGGCGTCGGCCGCGGCGACGTGCGCCCACGTCGCCAGGAGGAAGAAGAAGCCGGAGAGGACGTCGCGCCGCTCCGTCGCCCACGCGACCGACTCGACGCGGAGCGGATGGAGCGCGAAGAGCCCCGCCGCGAACGCGGCGACGATCGGCGCGGAGTCCGACGCTGGGGCCGCGGCGATGGGGGAGGTGGAGGCCGAAGCGGATCCCGCGCCGCGCCTCGCCGCACCGATGAGGCGCAGAGCGAGGACGTAGACGAGCGCCGCGTTCGCGATGTGGAAGAGGAGGCTCGAGAGATGATAGCCCGCCGGGTTCATCCCCCAGATCGCGAAGTCCGCCCCGAGAGAAAGCCACGCGAGCGGCTGATAGTGCCCCATGTGGAACGTCGTCAACATCCACCCGAGTTGCGGGGGTCCCAAGCCGCGGTACGACGGGTTGTGGAGGAGGTTCGCGTCGTCGTCCCAGTTCACGAATCCGTTCCGGAGGGAGGGGAGATAGACGAGAGCGGTCGCGATGAGGACCACGGCCGGAGCGATGAACGCCGCCGCGGGCCGCGCCCTCCGCGCCGCGCTGCGACCGCGCGCCGCGCCGCGCTCGGTCATCGCGCGGGCTCCGGCGCGAGGAGCGAGTCGATGTCTCGGCCTTCAAGCGCGTAGATGAAATACGACGCGCCGACGCGCGCGTCCGGGGCGCGCTCGCGGAGGCCCGCGAGGAAGCGGAGGTAGTCGAGCGCGCGGCGCGCCCCCTCGAGGCGCGCGAGGTACGACTCGTTGAGCGCACCGTCGGGCGTGACGACCGCGCGCCACTCGGGGTCGCGCGCGAGGAGCGTCGCGGCGTCGAGGAGCCCGGACCGAAGGGAGTCGGCGGCGGCGAGCGCGGCTTCCACGTCGCGTCGCATCGTCGCGTGCTCGGGCGTCCAGCGCGCGACCGCCGGGAGGCCCGGGAGCGTCGGCGCGTACGCGGCCTGGAGCCGCGTCGCGCTCACGGCGAAGACGCCCGGGTCGGGACGCCGCCCCTCGGAGAATTCCGTCATGAGGTCGTCCGCCTCGATTCCGTAGGTCCGCGGGTTCGCCGAGCCCTCGTAGTCGAGCGCGATCGCGGGCGCCGGATGCGCCCGGACGTACTCCCCGAGACGCTTGAGGTCTTGTCCCCAATCGAGGCTCGAGTCGACGAGGTGGCGGTAACCGCCGCGCGGCCCTCCCGACGGCGCGTTGAAGTAGGCGAGGTAGTTCGGCCACGCGAGGAGCCCGCTCGCGGCCGCCGAGACGAGCGCGCCGCTGGCCGCCGCGCGGAAGAGCCTCGCGCGCGGCGCCTCCGGCGCGAAGGGGAGCGCCGCGACGAGGAGGAGAATGGGGTAGATGGGGAGCAGATGGCGATGACCGATGTTGAGGTGGCTCGCGAGCGACGCGGCCCCGTACGTCGCGACGAAGGCGAGTGCGGCGAGGAGCCCGCGGTGACGCGAGAAGCGCGGCGAGCGGACGAGAACGACCGCGCCCAGGGCGAGGAGCGCCATCGTACCCACGGGCGTCTTGTAGAGGAACGCGAGCGGGAAGAACGAGCGGAACCCGGTCGTCGAGAGCCGTCCGTCGAGGAAGGCGCTCCGTCTCTCGGCGGTCCGCGCCGTGAAGAGCGCGCCGTAGAGATACGTCTCCGGGAGGAGGCGCGCGTCGCGCGCGAAACCGAGCGCGCGCCCCGCGATCCCGGCCCCGTCGAGCGCGTCGCGCCACGCCTCGTCGACCGACGGCGCGGCCTGTCGATCCGGCGTCACGAGCGAAGGACGCGCGCCGCCCGCGATCGGCGTGGAGCACTCGTAGCGGAATCCGCAGATTGCCCACACGGCCACGCCCGCGCTCACGCCGACGGCGGCTGCGCACGCGGCGAGGCGCGCGATCGGCGCGCGCGGGAGCGCCGCCGCGCCCGCCGGCCACTCGCCGCGTTCGCGGAGCCGCGCGAGGCCCGCGAGCGCGATGGCGGGAAGGACGAGGGGCGCGGAGAACTTGGCCGTCGCGAGGAACGCCCCGAACGCGCACGCGATCCCGAGGTTCCGCATCGAGGCGCACTCGAGGAGGCGGCACCAGCCCCAGAGAAAACCGAGGAAGCCGAGCGTGACCGGGACGTCCGCCGTCGCGTAGCGCCCGTGCGCGAGGAGGTTCGGGCAGGTCGCGGCGAGCACGGTTGCCGCGAGCGCGGCGCGCGGACCGATCCACTCGCGGGCGACGGCGTGCACGAGGAGCGTGAGGCCGCCGAGCAGGAGGAGGAAGGGGAGACGCGCCCAGCGGAGGATCGTGTCCGTGTCGTTCGTCGCCGGGGGCCCGTCCTCGGCGGCGACGCGTCGTTGGTGGAGGAGGCGGGCGCCGTAGCGCCACGCGTTGCCGCCGAAGAAGTCGGGAGAGTCGAGCGTGGGGAGCTCGAGATCGAGTGCGAGGAGCGGGAGCGCGCCGAAGAGTTTCGGGAGCGGCGCGGCCTCCGGCGCGAGGTGCGCCTGGCCGGTGCGCCACTGAATGTATCCGCCCGTGAGGAAGAACGTCTCGTCCGTCGTGCAGGCGTCCTGGCCGGCGCTCGTCCAGCCGAGGATGAGTTGGAGCGCGACGAGGAGGGCGACTGCGACGCGATTCATCGCGCGCCGCCGTCCGCGGGAAGCGGCGCGCCGGCCTCGAGCAGGCGGAGCGCGTCGGCGATGCGCGCGTCGTCGGGCCGCGCCGCGGCGAGCGCCTCGAGCTCGCGGCAAGCGGCGTCGCGCTCGCCCATCTCGGCGAGGAGGAGCGCGAGGTTCCAGCGCGCCTCCGTCGAGGCGGGGTCGCGGCGGAGCGCCTCGCGGAACGCCGCGGCCGCGTCGGCCGGCTCCCCGGCGCGGCGGAGCGCGACGCCGAGCGCGAAGTGGAGCCGCGGCTCGCTGGGCCATGCGCGCGCCGCCTCGGCGAACGCGCTCGCCGCCCCCTCGGAGTCGCCGCGGTCGAGGAGGATCCGTCCCAAGTCGTACCGCGCGTACCACTCGTCGGGGTCCGCCGCGAGGATCGCGCGGAGCTCGGCCTCGGCGTCCTCCACGCGACCCACCTTGCGGAGAAGCCCCGCGCGGGCGAGTCGGGCGTTCGCGTACGCTGGCCGCTCCGCGAGCGCGCGATCGTACGCGGCGAGCGCCTCGGCGTGCCGCCCCTCCTCGACGAGGACGTTCGCGAGGTTCGCCTCGGAGACGGCGAACGAACGATCGACGCCGGGCGGCGGGATTCCCAGGAGGAGGACGGCGGGGACGAGGAGAAGTCCGACGAGCGCGTGGCGGGAGCGCGCGCGCGCGGCGGTCGCGAGCGAGGCGAGCGCGAACCCCGCCGCGGGGAGGAGGAGCGGAACGAGCGGGAGCCGGTACCGCGCGAACACGTAGAAGGGGAGGAGGCTCCCCGCGACGACCGCGAGGAGGAAGAGGAGCGGGCCGGTCGCGCGCCCGTCGCGGCGCGCGAGCACGAACCCGAGCGCCGCGAGCGGGAGGACGATCCCGTACGTCGTCCACGGGCCGCCGAGGAGCGGCACCGTGCGCGCCACGAAGCGCGGGTCGACGCTGTCCGGCAGTTCGGTGGCGGAGACGAGGAGGCGGACCTTCCGCGCATAGAGCCGGACCGCCTCGCCGGGGTGCGCGGAGACCCACGCGAGCGCGCGGCGCGCCCACCATGCGGAGACCTCGGATTGCCGGAGCGGGCGACCGGCGGCGCGCGACGCCACCTCGCGCGCGTCGTCCGGCTCGTGCTCGGGGTTCTCGCGCACGAGCGGCACGCGCTTCGAGGTCCCGTCCGCGCGTTCGTTGTTCCCGAGGTAGAGGTTGAAGCCGCCGTGGGCGGTCGTGAGGACGAGATCGTGACCGACGAGCACGTTGCGCGCGGTGACGGGAGCGATCGGGAGCGCGACGCCGAGGAGGAGCGCGCCGGCGGCCATCGCGGCGCCGCGTCCGCGCGGCCGCTGGAGCGCGGCGCGCGCGGCGAGGAACGGGACCGCGAGGAGGAGGTTCCCTCGATTGAGGCTCCCGAGCCCCGAGAGGAGTCCGACGAGGTGCCAGCGGCGCGCGCGGCCGGCCGCGTCGCCCACCGACTCGTCCGCGCGCACGAGCGCGAGCAGGAGCGCCGCCGTGAGCAGGAGATCGAGGCTCGACTTCGCGACCTGGACGACGTGGAAGAGGAAGAGCCCGTACGTCGCTCCGAGGAGGAGCGCGAGAAGCGCTGCCCGAGCGCCGAAGACCCTGCGCGCCAGGCGGTGGAGGAGCGCGAGCCCCGCGACCTCGAGGAGCGCGTTCAGCACGTACGCGACGAGCGGCCGCGCTCCGAAGAGCCGGTACGCCGCGCCCAACACGTACGGGTAGAGCGGCTCCTGATAGAAGACGTCGGTCCTGAGGAGATCGCCGCGCGCGATCCCGGAGGCCCACTCGTGGTAGCCGCGCGCGTCCACGATCGGGTGCGCGACGAGCGGGTTGGACCCCGCGGTCGCGATGATCGCGACGCGCAGGAGGAGGGCGAGCGTGAGGAGCGCCCGGACGGCCGCCTGCTCGGTCATCGGGCGAGCCTCCCCGTCAGAAGTGGACGTTGAGCATCGTCAGGAAGTCGTCGTTCGCGACCTCCTGCGACCCCTCCTCGTCGCGGACGCGGTATCGGGCCTCGATCGACGCATTCCTCGAGACCTCGTGCTCGATGATCGCCGTGAACCACGTCTCCCCGTCGTCGGGCGCGTCGGTGTCCGGGTCCCAGCGGTCGACCTTCACGCCGAGGCTCAGGCGGTCGACGGGCTCCACCTCGGCCTGCGCGACGAACCCGAAGTTCGTCGAGTCCGTCCCCGAGCGCTTGGCCCCTCCGATGTCCACCTCCGCGGAGACCGACCACCGATCCCCGAAGAAGGCGCCGAAGAGCCCGCCGAAGATCTCTCGCGGCCGGATGACCGTGGCGTCCTGGAACATGACCGACCCGCCGACGCGCAGGCGGGGCGCGAGGACGCCGGCGCGCGCCGCGACCGCCGGGGTTCCGTCCGGGGTCAACCCCGAGATGCGGATCGGGACTCCCTCCGGGTCGCGGAAGCCGCCGTTCATGACAGCGACGCTCGCGAAGTGCCGCGGGCGCTGCACGGCGATCTGCACGCCAACGTCGCGCAGGTTGGAGCCCACGTTGTGGCGCACCTTCACGAGAGAGTTGTGGTCCTTGATCTCCTCGGCCCCGTACGGCACCTCGAATGCGCCCGTCTTCACGAACGCGCCCCCCTCGCCGAGCCGGAGTACCGCGTAGACGTCGCGCGTGATGCCGAGGTCGTTCGAGTAGACGAACGAGACGGCGTTCGACATGCGCGCGGACACCGCCAGCTCGCCTTGCATCAGGAAGAACGTGCGGTCCGGCGCTCGCTCTCCCGCGACGTGGCACGAGTTGCAGCCTCGGGTCGCGCCGGGGTGCGGCCCCTGCGAGAGCGAGTAGCACATGCGGAGGTTTCCGGAGAAGGAGAGCGTTTCGAGGAGCGTTTGGAGCGGGCCGGCGGCTCCGCCTTCGGTCGTCTGGGCCTCCGCGGCCTCCGCGGCCTCGTCGAAGCCCTCGAAGGAGTGGTCGTGCCGCTCGAAGTACTGGCCCCGCGCGTTGCGCGGTCCCCCGCCGCCGGGATCGAGGTGGCAGTGCGCGCAGGCTCGCGCCTCGCGGGCTGCGTACTCGGGGAGCGCCGTGGCGGGCGCGGGTACGACGAAGATCACCAAGAGCAAGATGGCCGAAGCCCGCATCGATGACTCCTTCCACGCGCGCCGGTAAGCGCCCGCTCGAGGTCCGGAAGACGTAGCGCGGAGCCTACGAGACCCGATTCGGGCGCGTCAAGCGGAGTCGGCGCGCGGAGTCGGCGCGCCTTGACCGCATCGGGCGGCGCGGCTAGAGTGGGACCATTCGAACCGGTCGACCATTCCTCTTGCGACTCGTCCACATGGCTCCCACGACACGCGCCCTCACCTGGCTTCTGTTTCCTCTCCTCGTGTGCGTCGTCCGGCCCGCCCGCGCGGACGGCCCGCCGGGCGCGTCGCTCGTTCCCGACGAGGAGGCCGTCGTCGGGGCCGGCGCGCCGGCCGACTCCGCTCGGCCGGGGACGATCGCTCCGCGGCGCTCTCTCTCGGACGACCCCGATTACCGCCTCGTCCCCCGTTCCCCGGGGCGCCACACGACGATCCGACGCGTCGCGGCGATCTCGGGCGTCGGACTCGCCGCGGTGGCGCTCTGGCGCGACCTGGTCGCGGACGACCGCGCCGAGAAATACGAGGACGCGATCTTCTCCGGCTCGGCGACGCGGTACCGCGAGTCCGTGCGGTCCGCCGAAAAGGAGCGGAACGTCGCGGCCGCCCTCTCGGCGGTTTCGTTCTCCGTCGCGATCCTCACGTTCGTCTATTGAGCCCGCTCGCGCTCCTCCGATCGCGGCATCTTCGGCCGCTCGCCGCCGCGCTCCTGGTCGGAGCGGCCGCCGGCGCGTGCCGGAGGGCGCTCACCAACCCCGCCGACCCCGGATCCCCAACGTACGGCGGCGAGCCGGTCGCGATCGACCCCGGGCCCGACCTCGCGGCGAGCATCGGGGACACGCTCCTCTTCCAGGGCTTGTTTCTCGGCGACACGAGCCGCGTCGCCGAGTACGCCTGGGACTTCGAGGGCGACGGCGTCGTCGACTGGCGGGGGCGCGACGCGGCGGCCGTGCCGCACGCCTACCGCGCCGTCGGAGTGTACGAGGCGCGCTTCTTCGTGCGGGGCGTCGTGGGCGACCAGGAAAGCGCGACGACGCGCGCGACGATCACCGACGAAGCCCCCAGCGGCGGGATCGGCCCCGACACGCTGGTCGTTCCGGGGGACGAGGTCTTCGTCCTGCCGCGCGTAGCGGACGATGGACGCATCGTCCGCTACGAGTGGGACCTCGACGGCGACGGGAGCGCGGAGCGCGTCGAGACGAGCGGCACGCCGGTCTTCCTCACGTTTCCCGTCCTCGGCGACCACTTCGTGTCGCTCCGCGTCCTCGACGACGACGGCCGCGCGTCGACGTTCGGGCGCCGCTTCCGCGCGTGCCCGCTCCCGACGATTCCCGTGAACCTCGCGCCGCCCGACAGCGGGGTCGACGTCTCCGCGCGGCAGACTCTCACGTGGGCGTCCGAGAGCGACTGCGGCGGCCCCCTGACGTACGACGTCTACCTCAACGGGATCGACGATCCGGAGCGCCTCGTCGCGGCGGGCCTCAAGGTGCCCGCCTACCACGCCGGGGTGCTCTTCCATTCCGTCACGTATCGTTGGCGGGTCGTGGCGAGGGACGTCGGGGGGCGGGAGCGGTCGAGCGGCGATTTCACGTTCTTCACGCGCGGCGTGCCGTACGCGATGGTCTACATCGATGCGCGGACCGTCCCGATCGGCTCGAACCTGAGCCCCGACGAGTCGCCGGTCCACGCCACCTACATCGACGCGTACTACATGGACCAGCGCGAGACGACGCGCTACGAGTTCACCGCGTTCCTCAACGCGACCGGCTACGTTTCGGAGGGCTCGTTCACGGGCTCGTACCCGATCGGGGAGGAGGACTTTCCCGTGAGCGGCGTGACGTGGAACGACGCGGTCGCCTACGCCGCGTGGCGCGGGAAGCGGCTCCCGACGGAAGCGGAGTGGGAGTACGCGGCCCGCGGTCCGGCCGAGCGCGTCTTCCCCTGGGGGAACCGGATCGTGCGCGACCCGTGCGTCTTCGCCAATGTCTCCAGCGCGGTCGGCGTCCCCTGCGTCGGCGCCACCGTTCGAACGCAGAGTTACCCCATCGGGCGGAGCTGGACGGATGTCTGGGACGTGTCCGGAAACGTGGCGGAGTGGGTCGCCGACTGGTACGACCCCGATTACTATCGCGATCCGCTCGCTTCCGTCCTCCCGACCGGACCGGCGACCGGGACGATGAGAGTCCTCCGCGGCGGATCGTGGCGCGCCTACTTCCTCGAATACTCCGTGACCCGAAGGGCGGCCGCGGACCCGTCGACCGTCTCCGACGAGATCGGCTTCCGGTGCGCGCTCTCGATCGACGCGCCGATGCCGACACCCCCTCCGCCGTGAGCGCGGCGCCGCGCGCCGCGCGGCGCGTCCCCGCGCACGCCGTGGCTGGGCTCGCCATCCTCATCGGCGCGGAATCGCTCCTCTTCGCCGGCTTCGATCCGGTCCGGACGTTCTTCACGCCGATCGCCTGGACCGGGTACATCCTGCTCGCGGACGGGGCGGTCTTCTCGCTCACCGGGCGCTCCCAACTGACGACGAACGGCGCCGAGTTCTTCCGGTGCGCGGTTCTCTCCATCCCGATCTGGCTCGTCTTCGAGGCGTACAACGTGCGCTTGAAGAACTGGGCGTACGTCGGCCTCCCGGACGCTCTTCCCCTCCGCCTCCTCGGATACGGCTGGTCGTTCGCGACGATCCTCCCGGCGCTGTTCGAGACGAGCGATCTGTTGCTCGCGCTGACTCGCCCCCGGCCCCGCCCTTCTCCGGCGGCTGGCCGCGACGCCGAGGGAGCCTCGCCGGGGACGCAGGTCGCGTCCTTCACGTTCGGCGGCCTCTGCCTCGCGCTTCCGCTCCTCGTGCCGCCGTTCATCGCGCCGTACTTGTTCGGGCTCGTCTGGATCGGGTTCGTCTTCTTGCTCGCTCCCGTGAGCGCCTCGCTGGGACGCTGGTCTCCCTTCGCCGATTCGGGGCACGGCGGCCGCGCCCGCCTCGTCAGCCTCCTCGTGGGTGGGCTCGCCTGCGGACTCCTCTGGGAGTTCTGGAACTACTGGGCCGGGGCGCGGTGGATCTACACGTTTCCGATGTTCCAAGATCGGAAGATCTTCGAGATGCCCCTCGCGGGCTTTCTCGGGTTCCCCCCGTTCGCGGTCGAGTGCTTCCTCATGTACGACCTCCTCGCGGCGGCGTGGGGTGGGGGCTGGGGACGGCCGGGGCGCGCCTAGGCGGGCCCCGCCGGGGGCTATTTCCCCGAGACGATTTCCGCGACGTACGCGGCGATCCGCGGCTTCGCGGAACGGCGGTAGTTGTCGACGGTCCCGCGCACGATGCCGCCGCCGTCCGCGATGAGGAGCGCGGGGACGTCGGGGAGCCGGCAGAGGTGGAGCGCCTCGTTCTCCCGATCGAGCCCGACGGGGAGCGTCATCTCGCGAGCGGCGAGGAAGTCGCGGAGCCCCGCCATCGGGTCGACGTCCGCGGCGCCGATCTCCGTGTGGATCGTGACCACGGCGAGCCGCGTCGACGGGTACGCGCGCGCGAGCGAGTCGACGAACGCCAAGGCGTCGAGGGAGCTCGGGTCCCGGTAGTTCCAGAAGAGGACCACCCGCGCGGCGCCCGTCTCCCCCCGGGGCCGAGGCGCCGGGCGGACGACCCACGCGCGCACCGGGAGGTCCGGGAGGGGGCTCCCGACGAGGGGGCCTTGGAACTGCGGGGGGGCCGGGGCGGGCGCCTCGCGGCGCTGGCAGGCTGGAGTGGCGAGGGCCGCCACGGCGATGAAGGCGAGTATCGACCCGGCTCCGGCGCGCATCGCTCGGTATGCTAGCGTCCGACTCCGGTGTTGACAACCTCGGCGCGGTTCCTGATAATCCTGGGCCGCGCTGGCCCGGGCTCTCCGCCTGGAACCGAAGGCTGCGTTCGCCGGTTCAAGTTCTCCGTGTTTCCATGAGGTTCGCGCCATGATCGAAGTTCAGATGCTGTGCAAGAATTTCGGCCCCGTCGAGGCCGTGAGGAGCGTCTCCTTCGAGGTCAGCCGGGGAGAGGTCGTCGGCTTCCTCGGGCCCAACGGCGCCGGGAAAACGACCACGATGCGGATCCTCGTCGGGTACATCCCGCCGTCGAGCGGCGCCGCGCGCGTGGGCGGCTTCGACGTCGTCCGTGACTCGCTCGACGTGCGCCGCCGGATCGGCTACCTGCCCGAGAACGCGCCGCTCTACCACGACATGCAGGTCGACGACTTCCTCGCGACGATCGCGGAAATTCGCCGGATCCCCAAGAACCGCGTCCGCGCGCGCCTCGACGAGACGGTCCAGACGTGCGGCCTGGGGACGGTTCTCAAGAGGGACATCGGCGAACTTTCGAAGGGGTTCCGGCAGCGCGTGGGCCTCGCCGCGGCGCTCGTGCACGAGCCGGACGTCCTCATCCTCGACGAGCCGACGAGCGGGCTCGATCCGAACCAGATCATCGAGATCCGCGACCTGATCAAGGCGATCGGGCGGGAAAAGACGATCCTCCTCTCGACCCACATCCTGCCGGAGGTGTCGGCGACGTGCGGCCGCGTGCTCATCATCAACGACGGCCGGATCGTCGCGAGCGGGACGCCGGACGAGCTCACGTTGCGCGTCGGCGCGGGCTCGGCGGTCGTGGTCGCGGTCCGGGCGCCGCGCGCCGAGGTCGAGCGGCGGCTCCGCTCGCGCCCCGGGGTGCGCGACGTCCGCGTCCTCGCGGAGGAGGCGGGGGTCACGCGCGCGACCGTGGTCACCTCCGGCGACGGGTCGCTCGCGGAGGACCTCTTCCGCTGCGCGGTCGAAGAGGGCTGGGTCCTGTCGGAGCTCACGCCGGAGCGGGCGAGCCTCGAGGAGGTCTTCCGCGCGCTCACGTCGGGCGAGAAGGAAGGGTCCTCATGAGGAACGTGCTCGCGATCATGAAGAAGGAGTTGCGGAGTTACTGGAACTCGCCGATCGCGTACATCTTCGTGACCGTTTTCCTGGGGTTCGTCTCCTGGTTCTTCTTCCGGGGCTTCTTCCTCGAGGGGCAGGCGAGCCTCAGGGGATTCTTCTCCATCCTCCCGTGGGCCTTCGTGGTCTTCGTCCCCGCCGTCACGATGCGTCTCTGGGCCGAGGAGAAGAAACTCGGGACGATCGAGCTCCTCATGACGCTCCCGCTCAAGGACCACGAGGTCGTGTTCGGGAAGTACCTCGCCGCGCTCGTGTTCCTCTCGTTCACGATCCTCCTGTCGTTCCCGCTGCTCCTGATCGTGCGGGCGATGGGCTCCCCGGACCTCGGACCGATCGTGGGAGGCTACGCCGGCACGCTCCTCCTCGGCGCCGCCTTCCTCGCGATGGGGATCTTCATCTCGAGCCTCACGGAAAACCAGATCATCGCGTTCATCGTCGCGTTCGTGGTGGCCTTCTTCCTCCAGATCCTCGACGCGGACGTCGTCCTCACGAGCGTCCCCGAAGCCGTCGCTCCACTCGTCGGCTTCCTCGGGGCGAGCGGCCACTTCGAGTCGATCGAGAGGGGAGTGATCGACTCGCGCGACCTCCTCTACTTCGCGAGCGTCATCGCGTTCTTCCTCTACCTGAACGTGCGGACGATCGAGAGCAGGAAGTGGGCATGAGGCGCGTCGCGCAGGGAACGAACACGGCGCTTCTCGTCGGGATCCTGGTCCTCCTCATCGCCGTGGTGAACGTGGCGGGCCACCGCTGGTTCATCCGCGCGGACTTGACGGAGAACAAGGAGTACACGATCACGCCCGCGACGCGGAGGGTGCTCGGCGGGCTCACGGACATCGTGAACGTGCGGGTCTACTTCTCGAAGAACCTCCCGCCGTACCTCCTCGGCCTCGAGCGGCGGACGCTCGACCTCCTGGACGACATGCGGGCGTACGGCGGCGAGAACCTGCGCGTCGACGTGACCGACCCCGCGGTCGACCCGAAGATCGAGGCGAAGGTGCGGAGCCTCGGGATCCCGCAGATCCAGCTCCAAGTGATCGAGAAGGACAAGGCGAGCGTGCGGAACGCCTACCTCGGGATCGCCGTTCAGTACGAGGACCGGACCGAGGCGATCCCCATCGTGCGGCCGGAGGGCCTCGAGTACGACCTCGTCTCGGCGCTCCTCAAGGTGACGCGGAAAGAGCAGCCCGCGATCGGGTTCATCATCGGCGGCGACCGGTCGTTCGAGCGCGGGTTCGCCCGCGCGCGGGACCTTCTCTCCCGGGAATACTCGGTCCGCGCGCTCCCGACCGGCACGGCGGCGTCGATCCCGGACGACGTGAAGACGCTCGTCGTCGCGGGCCCGCTCAACCTGTCGGAGCGCGACGCGTTCGAGATCGACCAGTTCGTGATGCGCGGCGGGCGGTTGCTCGTCCTCGTCGATCCGGTGCGCGACCCGATCCAGGTGCTCTCGGGCCTCATGACGGCGCTCCCCGCGCAGAGCGGCCTCGAGGGAGTGCTCGAGTCGTACGGCCTGCGCGCGCGCAAGGAGATGGTGATCGATGGGGCCTCGCACGCGATGATCTCCTACCTTCAGTCGGTCGGGATGCTCCAGCTCTCGATGACGCGCCCCTACCCGCCCTTCGTGAAGCTCACTTCGCGGTCGCTCTCGCGCACGAACCCAGCCGTCGCGCAGCTCGAGGGGATCGTCGTGCCGTGGACGGCGCCGCTCGAGACGGTCGCGCCCCTCCCGGACGGCGTCGCGGTCGACACGCTGGGGCGGACGTCGGAGAAGGCGTGGGTGCAGGCGGGACGCTACACGCTGAGCCCGCAGTCCACGTGGAGCCCGCCCGATCCGGAGAAACTCTCGGCGATGCCGGTCTGCCTCGCCGCGACGGGGCTCTTCAAGAGCGCGTTCGCGGGGAAGCCCGTGCCGGCGGTCGCCGGGGACACGCTCGGCGCCTCGGCGGCGGACGCGGTGCGCGCGGTTGTCGCCGAGAGCCCGCAGACGCAAGTCGTCCTCGTCGGATCCTCCTACGTCGCGGACGACAACATGCTCGCGCAGTACCCGGAGAACGCCACGTTCCTCTTGAACCTCGTCGATTGGATGACGCTCGGCGACGAGCTGATCGGGATCCGCTCCCGCGAGGTCACCGACCGGCCGCTCAAGGAGACGGGGGACAAGGCGCGCACCGCGATCCGCTTCGCCGGGATCCTCGGGACTCCCGCCCTCGTCGTTCTCTACGGTCTGTTCAGAGCGATTGCCAAGAGACGGGCGAAACGCATTGCGATGCAGGGAGTTGCCGCATGAGGGGAACGGGCGCCCTCCTCGGCCTCGTCGCGTTCCTCGCGCTCCTCCTCGCGCTCCTCCTGCGGAGCGGCGGCCGGGGGCGTGAGCCGGGAGCGGCTGAGGCGCTCCTCTTCGCGAGGGCGACCGCCGAGAACGCGGCGAAGGTCGAGATCCGGCCGCGCGGCGGAACGACGAGCGTTCTGGAGAAGACGGGAGAGGTCTGGGGGGTCGCCGAGGCCGCAGGCTATCCCGCGGACGTCGAAGCGGTGAACGCGGTTTTCAACGCGGTGAGCGGGATCCGCGCGTCCGAGATCGTCTCGAAGAGCCCGGAGAAGCACGCCCTCTACGAGGTCGACTCGGCGGCGACGGCGGTCTCGATCTACGGCGCGAAGGGGGAGGCGCTCGCGCGCTTCGTCGTCGGAAAGAACGGCTCCGACTTCCAGTCGAGTTACGTGCGGCCAGTCGACTCCGAGAAGGTCTATCTTTCGTCGGAGTCTCTCCGCTCGGTCTTCGACCGAGGGCGGCGCGGCTGGCGCGACCGCAAGATCCTCTCGTTCGCGCCCGAGGACGCCGTCGGGCTGCGCCTCCTCTCGGCGACCGACACGCTGCGCTTCGAGAAGGCGGAGGACGGGACGTGGGCCGTGTCGGGCGACACGATGCACGTGGGGCGCCCGCCGGTCCTCGACGGGATCTTCCGAAACCTCGCCCGCTACATCACGGACGAGTTCGCGGACTCGGTCGCGGCGGACACGGTGGGGCTCGCGCCGCCCGAGCGCGTCATCGAGATCGCGCTCCGCGCGGGCGCGCCGGAGGTGCTCGAGATCGGGCGACTCAAGGAGAACCGCCAGTACTGGGTCCGCCACGCGGGGAAGCCGACCATCTTCGTCGTGATCCGGTCGCGGGTCGACACGATCTGGAAGACGCGCGACGAGCTCACCGAGCCGCGACCCGAGCCGGCGCCGGTCGACACGGCCGCAGCGGCAACGGTTACCGGAGATACCGCTGTCGGTGGTGCAGGCGCCCATTGACTTTGCCGCACGAGCGGAGGCGGCCATCAGGTCCGCTAGGGTGAACTGCGCATCTCTCGCGTTCGGCCTCGCAGGCTGCTTCTTCGCTCTCCCCTCGACCGCCACCACCGACGCACACTCCCAAGGATCCCGGTTCCCCTACACCGTCACGCTGGAGATCGACAACCACTTCTTTCTCTACGGAGAGGAGGTGTCCGGACCCCTCATATTCACATACACCCCCGGCGCGATGTGGGTAAACGGCACCCAAGTCCTCCCCAGACCCGCCCCGTTCCCGCCCCCGCCGCTCACGGACGGTCAGATGTTGGAAGTGTGGGGGGACGTGCCCTTCGTCAAGGAGTGCATGAAGGACGGGCGGGGCGTTCGCGAATGCAGCGAGGCTCTCTATGCGAAGAAGAAAGCCATGATCGACGCCATTGGGCGGGTTTGGAGGCAGCTCCGTGATGATCTCATCGCGGTACGCGATTCCCTGCCTAAGGACGACAGCGCGGGCCAGTGGCGCGCGATCTCCGATTCTGCCCTTTCTGCGATCGATCCCGATGTCGTCGGCGACACAGCGATCGCCCGCGCCAAGATGAGAATCAACGAGTACGGCAACTTCTGGCTGCCGATTCCGGGCATCGGAGTTCCCCTACTGGTTGACATCTCGGCACCGCCCCCACCGCCCTCGCCTCCGGACTCCTTGACAGAAGAGAAGGCGTTCATCGAACTGCGGTCTTTCGCAATGTTCCTCGAACGGCCCGAGCCTGGAATCGTCATCATCTCGCGAGGCACCCAGACTTGCGCCAACGGAGCGAAGGCGGTCGAAGTGTTCGAGGAGATCGGCCGGGTCAAGGCGGACCCTGATCTTGTTTCGCACATCCTCTCAAGGAGCGAGACCCTCGAGTTTCGGCAATGAGAGCGCCTACTCGTACCGCAGCGCGACGATCGGGTCGAGGCGCGCGGCGCGGTTCGCGGGGTAGAGGCCGAAGAGCACGCCGATCCCCGCGCTGAACGCGACCGCCACCACGATCCAGACCACCGGAACGAAGAACGGGAAGTGCGCGAGGCGCGTGATCCCCCACGCGACGCCCAACCCGAGGAAGACCCCGACGACGCCCCCGATCCCCGTGAGCGTCCCCGACTCGACGAGGATCTGGAGGAGCATGTCCCTGCGCGTCGCGCCCATCGCCATCCGGACGCCGATTTCGCGCGTCCGCTCCGTCACCGAGATCAGCATGATGTTCATGACGCCGATTCCGCCCACGAGGAGCCCGATCGACGAGATGACGACGAGCGCGAGGAAGATCGCGCCGGTGATCTTGCTCGCGATCTTCGAGTAGGCCTCCGAGGTGATGATTCCGAAGTTGTTGTCGTCCGCCGGCCGCAGTCGCCGCGCCTGCCGCATGATCGCGATCAACTCCTCGCGGCACTCGTCGAGCGTGACCCCCGGCCGCGGCGCGACGAAGATGTAGAACTGGTCCCACCTGTGCAAGAAGTCCTTCCGAAACGCCGTGTGCGGCACGACCGCGTAGTTCTCGCCGAGCGCGCCGAACGTTGTCCTCCGCTCCTCGAACGTGCCGACGACGAGGTACTCCTTCCCCGAGATCTGGACGCGCTTCCCCACCGGGTCCTCGTTCGGGAAGAGATCCCCCGAGGGCCCGTACCCGAGGACGACGACGTTCGCTCCGCTCGTCACCTCGGACGCCGTGAAGAAGCGCCCGTGCTCCACGTTCAGCGAGAAGATCTCCGGAAACTCCTCGCTGCAGCCCGCGACTCCGATGAGGCCGGTCTTCTCCCTCCTGTACGTGAGGATCCGCATGCGGTTCGGGTCGGCGTAGAAGTCGACCTTGTCCGCCGTGGTGGAGACTTCGCGGATCGTGCGCGCGTCCTCGACCGTGAGGTCGGGCCGGCGCCACATCTCCTCGTCGGCGTCGCCGACGAAGATTTCGTCGAACTTCTGGATGCCGAGGTAGGGCCGCGCCGCCGCCGCGAAGTCCTCCTCGATCTGGCGCCGCAGCCCCTCGAGGATCGCGACGATCGCGAGGATCGTCGTGACGCCGATCGCGACGCCGAGGATGAGGAGCCCGGAACGGAGGCGGTGGCTCCGGATCACCGCGTATGCCTCGCCGAAGTTCTCGCGCCAAATGGCGTGGGCCCGCGTGCGCTCGGCCGCGTTCGCGGCGCCGTCCGCCGGGCTACTCATGCCGTAGCGCCTCCACCGGGTCGAGCGCCGCGGCCTTCCCGGCCGGGTACGTGCCGAAGACGACCCCGATCACGAACGTCGTGACGATCCCGATCGCGACTGCCCACGCCTTGATCGCGTAGGGGAGCGGCGTGAAGGCGGCGATCCCCGCGGCGATCGCGAACCCGAGGAGGATGCCGAGGGCCCCGCCGATCACCGACAGCGTGATCGACTCGAACAGGAATTGAAGCAGGATGTTCGATCGACTCGCCCCGATCGCCTTGCGGATGCCGATCTCGCGCGTCCGCTCCGTGACGGACACGAGCATGACGTTCATGAGGACGATGCCGCCCACGACAAGCGAGATCGACACGATGAAGATGAGCGCCTGGAAGACCGCTTGGGAGATCTTGCGCCAGAGTTGAACGATCGTCTCGGAGGTGATGACGCCGAAGTCGTCGCGCTCGCCGGGGCGCAGGCGGTGCCGTACCCGCATCGCCGCGCGCGCCTCGTCGATCGCCGTCGGCATCTCGGCGATGTCCGCGACCTTCACCATGATCGCGACGGAGCGCATCGGCCCGAAGACCTTTCGGAACGACGAGATCGGGATGAGGGCGATCTTGTCGCGCGGCGAGCCGAGCAGCGCCCCTCTTTCCTCGACGACGCCGACGACGGTGAGGTGGCGCCCGCCGACCTTGATCGTCCGGCCGATCGGGTCGCGCGCCGGGAAGAGTTGCTCGGCGACGATCGAGCCGATCACGGCGACCGGCTTCGAGTGCGTGACCTCGAGCCGCGTGAAGTGCCGGCCGTGCGCGATCGGGTAGTCCCCGACCGCGTCGTAGTCGGCGGAGAAGCCGATGACGTCCACGTCGTTCAGGTGCCGCTCGCCGAACTGCGCTCGCCCGGACGAGTAGAGCCGCCCCACGACGTGCGTCGCGTGCGGGATGCGCGTCTCCACGTACTCCACGTCGTCGAGCGTGAGGCGCGGGTTCTCCCGCATCGCCTTCAGGAACGCCTCCTGGTCCGTCAGGAAGTCGAAGTGGTTCACCCGCTCGATCGCGAAGACGTTCGAGCCCTCCTCGGCGACTTCCTTTCGAGCGTAGCGGTCGATGCCGTCGATGAGCGATACGACGGCGATGACCGACATGGTGCCGACGATGTTCCCGAGGAGCGTGAGGAACGTGCGGAGTTTGTTTTCGCGGAGGTTGCCGAGGGCGATCTTCACGCCCTCGAGGATCTGGACTGCGGGGATTCTCTGCACTCAGTCGTCTCGGCGGGGGGCGGGCGTCGTCGGCGTCACGACTTCTTCTTGTCTTTCGTCTCCTTCTTGACGACCTTCACCTTCTGGCCTTGCTTGATCTCGCGGATCGCCTTGAAGTCGCCGGTCACGACCGTCTCGTCCCCGGTGAGCCCGGAGAGGATCTCGAAGTGCTTCTCGCTGCTCACGCCCGTCTTCACGGGGCGGAAGCGCGCGCGCCCGCCCTCGATCACGAAGAGCCCCTCGATCTCCTCGTCGTCCTCCTCTTCCGGATCGTCGTCGGCGAGCGCGGCGTCGGCGCCCTTCCCGCGCTTCCCCTTCTCCTCCTCCTCGCGCAGCGCGCTCTCGCGCCGCACCGTCAGCGCCTGGATCGGCACCGCGAGCACCGAATCGCGCTCGGCGACCGTGATCTCCGCCTTCGCCGTGAGGCCGGGCCGCGCGCTCGGCACCGAGTCCGTGAGCGTGACGACGACCTTGAAGTCGACCGATTGGTCCTGCGCTCCGGACGACGGCAGGATCGCGCTGTTCCCGACCTCGGTCACGACGCCCGCGAAGCTCGTGTCGGGGTACGAGTCGATCGTCACCTTGGCCCCCTGGCCGAGCGCGATGTCCACCACGTCCGTCTCGTCGACCTCGACCTCGGCCTCCATCTGCGAGAGGTCCGCGATGCGCAGGAGCTCCGTTCCCGGGTTGTTCATCGTGCCGATGATCGCGGTCTCGCCCTCCTCGACGTTCACGCGCGTGATGATCCCGTCGATCTCCGAGAGCACCGTGACCTGGGCGAGCACGTGCTCGGCGTTGCGGAGGAGCGCCTCGGCTTGTCGCACCGACTCGCGCGCCGCCTGGGTGCGCGCCGTCGCGACGGAGCACTCCGTCTCAGCGCGCGTCTTCTCCTGGTCGGAGGCCATCCCGTTGGCCACGAGGGCGAGGATGCGGTCGCACTCCTCGCGCGAGCGCGCCTCCTCCGCCTCGGAGAGCGCGAGGCGCGCCCTCTCCGCCTCGAGGGCGGCCCGGAGTTGCGCGACCGACGCGCGGTACGGCGTCGGGTCGATCTCGAGGAGGAGATCGCCCGCCTTCACGAGGTCCCCCTCCTTGACCGCCAGCCGCGTGACCTTCCCCATGTGGAGCGCGCTCACCTTCACCTCGCGCTTCGGCTGGACGCGCCCCGAGGCCGAGACGAGGGATGTGAGGTTTCGGCGCGCCACCTTCTCCGCCTGCACCTTGACGACCTGGCCCGCCTCGCGCTTGAGGTTCCCGGCGACGACGCCGCCGACGACGAGGACGATGAGAACGCCGATGAGGATTCGCTTCTTCATGGGATGAGTGTACGCGCCGTCTCCGCCGGGAGTTTCGCACGCGCGGCGGAGCGACACAAGCCTCCTGTGCTATACTGCGCCCGGTCCGCATGCGCGTCGAGCTGGTCAAGACGTTCACCTTCGAAGCGGCGCACTCGCTTCCGCGGCTCCCCGAGACCCACAAGTGCCGCCGTCTCCACGGGCACTCCTTCCGGATCGAGATCTCGGTGGCGGGCGACGTGGACCCCGAGATGGGGTGGCTCATGGACTACGCGACGATCACGGAGGCGTTCGAGCCGCTCCGACGGCGGCTCGACCACGCGAACCTGAACGAGGTTCCGGGCCTCGAGAACGCGACCTCCGAGAACCTCGCGCGCCACGTCTGGGTCCACCTTCGGGAGCGGCTGCCGGGCCTCGTCTCCGTCACGGTGCACGAGACGTGCGCCGCGCGCTGCGTCTTCAGGGGCGAAGGCGCGTAGCCGGACGATGTTCCCTCTCAAAGACGACAACCCGACCCGCACGTTTCCGATCTTCACGGTGCTTCTCATCGCGGCGAACACCGCGATCTTCCTCTATCAGATGTCGCTCTCCGAGCCGCTCGGGCGGAGGCTCGTGATGTCGCTCGGCGCGATCCCCGCGGACGTCGTCGGCCGCCCGTTCGGCGGGGACGGCGAGCCGGCCGCCGCGGTCACGCTCTTCACCTCGATGTTCCTCCACGGATCGATCCTGCACCTCCTCGGGAACATGCTCTACCTCTGGATCTTCGGGAACAACATCGAGGACTCGATGGGGCACGCCCGGTTCCTCGTCTTCTACACGATCTGCGGGCTCGGCGCGCACGCGGGGCACATCCTGACCTCCACGGGCTCGACGGTGCCGACGATCGGGGCGAGCGGCGCGATCGCCGGCATCCTCGGTGCGTACTTCCTTCTCTACCCGCACGCCCGCGTCCTCGTGATCATCCCGTTCGGATTCTTCACGAGGCTCGTCTGGGTCCCCGCGATCTTCGTCCTCGGGCTCTGGTTCGTGATCCAGTTCCTGAACGGGCTCCCCGCGCTCGGCGGCCAAGGCGGCGGGGGCGTCGCGTGGTTCGCCCACATCGGCGGGTTCGTCGCGGGCCTCGTCCTCATCAAGGCGTTCACGCTGGGCCGACGCCGCGCTCCGTGGGGCGGGGGGATCTAGCGGTGGACTTCGGATTGCGGGGCCGAATCGCGGTCGTCTGCGGGGCGAGCGCGGGGATCGGCGCCGCGTGCGCCCGGGCGCTCGCGCGCGAGGGGTGCCGCGTCGCGGTCGTCTCGCGCTCGGAGGAGCGGATCCGGCGCGCCGCCGAGGCGATCGCGCGCGAGACGGGGGCCGAGACGCTCGCGCTCGTCGCGGACCTCGCGGACGCGGACGCGGTCGCGCGGCTCGAGCCGGCGGTGCGGGCGCGCTGGGGGAGCGCGTCGATCCTCGTGACGAACGCGGGCGGGCCGCCGCCCGGCGCGTTCGACGCGGTCGACGACGCGGCGTGGGAGGGCGCGTTTCGGCTCACGCTCCAATCGGTCGCGCGGCTCGCGCGCGCGTTCCTTCCGGGGATGCGCGCCGCGCGCTGGGGGCGGATCGTGAACATCGCGTCCGTCTCGGTGAAGGAGCCGATCGACGGGCTTCTCCTGTCGAACGCGCTCCGCGCGGGCGTCGCGGGGCTCGCGAAGACGCTCGCGACGGAGTGCGGGCGGGACGGCGTGCTCGTCGCGACCGTCTGTCCGGGCTACACGGACACGGAGCGCCTCGGGGAGCTCGCCGAGCACGTCGCCGCGCGCGACGGGACGTCCGTCGAGGCAGTGCGTGCTCGCTGGGCGGCGTCGACGCCCCTCGGCCGCCTCGGCCGCCCCGAGGAGATCGGGGACGTCGTCGCGTTCCTCGCCTCCGAGCGCGCGAGCTTCGTGACGGGCGTGACGCTCCAGGTGGACGGCGGGCGCGTGCGCGGATTGCTGTGAGCGCGCGGGGGGCGGGTCGTGATGGTCGCTCCGCGGGCACGCTCCGCGGCGCTCGGCGGGTCCTGTCGCTCGCCATCCCTCCCGATGCTCGCGCGCCAGCGAAAGTCTTCCGCGTCGGACTCTCCGTTCGCGGGGCGCGCTCGCACGGGCGGGATCCCTGGCTCACGCCACCCGCCTCGCCAAGCGAAGTCGTGAGGGACCCCCGGATCAACCATCACGACCCGCGCCTTCTCGAGATGTACGAGAGGCTGCGCGAACGGTACGGGCATCGGAACTGGTGGCCTGGGAATTCGGCGTTCGAGGTGATCGTCGGCGCGATCCTCACGCAGAACACGGCGTGGCGGAACGTGAAACTGGCCATCGCCAACTTGCGCGCCTCGCGGCTCCTCTCGGTCTCCGGCCTGCGGCGTGTCCCGGTCGGACGCCTCGCGGCCCTCGTCCGACCGTCCGGGTACTTCCGGCAGAAGGCGAAGAGATTGAAGGCGTTCGTCGCGTTTCTCGATCGCGACCACGCGGGGCGCGTCGCCGCGATGCGGCGCGAGGACCCGAGCCGGCTGCGCGATGCGCTCCTCCGGGTGCACGGCGTCGGGCCCGAGACCGCGGATTCGATCCTCCTCTATGCGCTCAAGAGACCGGTCTTCGTCGTCGACGCGTACACGCGGCGCGTCCTCGAGCGTCACCGGATCGTTCGGCCGGGGCTCGGCTACGAGGAGATCCGCGCGTTCCTCGAGACGCGCGTTCCGCGCGAGGTGCCTCTCTGGAACGACTTCCACGCGCAATTCGTCGCGGTCGGGCATCACCATTGCGGGCCGACGCCGCGGTGCGCCGGCTGCCCGCTCGAGGCCTTGATCCCGCCGGGCGGGATCCGACGCGAGGCGAAGAGGGCCGCGCGACCGCGGCGGGCGCGGGCACCGGCGTCTCGCGGGCCGCGCCACGGCTCGCGCGGGCGCAACCCGAGTTGACGCGCGCGCAGCGTCCGTGAGCGGGCCCGGCGCGCCGCGCGCGGCCGGCCGCGCCGCTCGGCTCGCGATCGCCTAGATCGCCCGACTGGACCGAAGCGGCCACGGCGGCGGCGCGCGGCACGAGGCTTGCCGACGGCCGGCGCGTGCGCCGCCGCCGCCCCGCGCTCCTCTTCGCGCTCGCGTTCGCGGCCGGCGTCCTCCTGAGCGAACGCGTCGATTCGTCGGCCGCGTGGGTCGAGCACCTCGAGACGATCGCGGTCGCGCTCGGCGCGTCGTTGCTCTTCGTGTGCCGGCGCCTCCCGGTCGGGCTCTCGCTCGCGCTCCTCCTCGGTTGTGTCCGCGGGCTCACCGACGCGCCGCCACCTCTGCGCCCCGCCGAGGCGTACGAGGGGATCGCCCAGTGGTCCGGTCGCGTCGCCGCCGCGCGGCCCGCCGGATTTCGGCTGGAGTCCGTCCGCGGCCTCACGCCGGACGACGGATCGGTCCCGCTGCGCGGCCGCGTCGATGTCGTGTCGGACGGGGCAGCGCCTCCGGTCGGCGCGTGGGTCGCGGTCACCGGGCGGCTCGAATCGATCGAGGGACGACGGAACCCCGGGCTCCCGGATCCGCGCCTGCTCGCGCGCCGCGAGCGCGTCGTCGCGCGCCTGCGCGCGGAGGGCCCGCCGCGCGCGCTCGCCCCGCCGGATCTCCGAGGCCGCTGCGCGGCGCGCCTCGCGTTGTGGCGATCCGATTTCGCGGCGCGCGAGGACGCGCTCTACCCGCCGGACGTCGCCGCCTACCTCCGTGCCCTCTTCCTCGGCGATCGGTCGCTCCTCGATCCGGCGCTCCGGTGGGACTTCCGCGACACCGGGACCGCGCACCTCCTCGCGCTCTCCGGCCAGCACGTCGTCCTGATCGCGCTCCTCGTCGAGCGGGCGATCGCGTTCGCCGGCACCCCCTACGCGCTGCGCGTCCCCGCCTGCCTCGTCGCGCTCGGCGTCTACATCGCGCTCGTGGGCGCGCCCGCCTCCGTGGCGCGCGCCGGCGTCGTCCTCGCGGCCTTCCTCCTCGCGCGGCCGCTTCGGCGCCGCTTCGACGCGGGGAACGGGCTCGGCGTCGCGCTCCTCGTGCTCCTCGCGCTGAACCCCGAGGACCTTTGGGATGCGGGGCTCACCCTCTCGTTCGGCGCGACGGCGGGCCTCGTCTTCCTGCTCCCCGTGATCCGCGAGCGCGTGATCCCCCGGGCGCCGCGGCCGCTCGGCTTCCTCGTCGACCCGCTGCTCGTCACGCTCGCGGCCACCTGGCCGCTCGTCCCTCTCGAGGCGGCGCTCTTCGGCGCCGTTCCGATCGCGGGTCCGATCGCGAACATCCTCCTCGTCCCCGCGACCGGTCTCCTCCTCGCGCTCCACATCGGCGTCCTCGCTCTCGCCGCGATCCCGTGGGGCGCGTTGCTCCTCCCGTCGCCCGCGCCGGACGTCGCCGCCGCCACGGCGCTCCTGTCGCGCGTCACGCTCGACGCGGTCCGTCTCGCGGCGCGGGCGCTCCCTCCGCCATTCGTCGTCCCCGCGGCGTGGGCGCCGTTCGCGCTCCTCTACGCGATCGCGACGTTTCTCCTCCTCCGTCCGCCCCGGTCGCTGCGCGGCGCGGCCGCGATCTTCCTTCCGATCGCCGCCCTCGTCCTCGCCGGCATCCCGTCGCGCCCGCCGCTCCGCGTGACGCTATACGACGTCGGCCAAGGGGATGCGATCCTCGTCGAGGCGGGGGCGTCGCGCGTCCTCGTCGACGCGGGCCCGCGATGGAGCGGATGGGACGCGGGGGAGCGGGTCGTGGCGCCGGCGCTGCGCGCCGCCGGGATTCGTCGGCTCGACGCGCTCGTCCTCTCGCATGGCGACGCGGACCACTGCGGCGGGGCGGCGGCGGTGCTCGACGCGATCCCGGCGCGGGTCCTCTATGAGCCGGACGCGGCGGCGGCGCCGCGGACGCGGACGCACGCCGGCGCGCGCGCGGCGGCCGAGCGCCGGAACGCCGCGCGCCTCGCGCTCGCCGACGGCGACCTGCTCCGCTTCGCGGGAGGAGGGCGACATCGCTCGGCGCGGTGGCGCGAGGAACGCGGGGGGCGGCCGAGCGTCACCGCGAAGGTCCTCCACCCGCCTCGCTCGGCGGGCCCGCCGCCGCGCGACGCGCACGGGAACGCGCGCTCCATCGTCCTCGATCTCTCGCTCGGGCACGTCCACGTGCTCCTCACGGGCGATCTCCCCGCGGAGGAAGAGGCGCGCCTCGCCGCGGCCGGGGGCGTGCCGCGCGGCGCGCTCCTCAAGGTCGCGCACCACGGTAGCCGGGGCTCGACGGCGGAGGCGTTCCTCGACGCCGTGCGTCCACCGGCCGCGCTCGTCTCGGCCGGTCTCCGGAATCGCTACGGTCACCCGCACCCCGAGGCGCTCGCGCGGCTCGACGCCGTCGAGGCTCGCGTCTTCCGAACCGACCGCGACGGAGCGCTCACGCTCGAGGCGGACGGCGCGCGCGTGATCGTGCGCGGGGCGCTCGGCGCCGCCCCTCGCCTCCGCCTGGTCTACCTCGCGCCGGACGATCCGCGCCCTATCGGCCCGCTTCCGCGCGCGCCGGTCGCCGCGGAGCCCACCGCGTGCGATTGATGTCGTGGCGCGCCGCGCCGACCGCCGCGCCCCGCGATGAGTTCGGCGCGCGCGCCGCCCCGCGCTCGCCGCTCTCCGCTCGCGGGGATTTCTCCCCTTGACAGGTCGCGAGCCCATTGTTAGTGTCCCGCGTGTTTGCGCGGCTCGAATCGTCGTGACCGTCCGCAGAGGAGAATCATGGCTGTCATGAAGCCGGGGACTCGCGCTCCGGACCTCGCGACTCTCCAGGAGCCGGTTCGAGAGGCGCTCGGCGACGTCCAGCGGGTCTTCCTCGAGGCCGTCCAGACCGACCTCGTCCGCATGAACGAGGTCTCCGAGCACCTTCTCCTCCAGCAAGGGAAGAAGCTCCGCCCCACCCTCCTCCTCCTCGCGGCGCGCATCGGTCGCCCCATCGGCCCCGAGGCGATCAAGGCGGGCGCCGCCGTCGAGCTGATCCACACCGCGACGCTCCTCCACGACGACGTGATCGACGAGAACTGGGTCCGCCGCGGGCTCCCGACGATCAACGCGAAGTGGAACAACCACCTCTCGCTCATCCTGGGCGACTACCTCTACTCGCGCGCGTTCGTCCTCCTCACCGACGGAGGGCTGTGGGACGCGCTCCGCATCTTATCTCGCGCGACGCACACCATGTCCGAAGGGGAGATGCTGCAGATCCTCCGCACGGACCACCTCGACGTGAGCGAGGAGGAGTACGTCTCGTTCATCCGCGACAAGACGGCGAGCCTCATCGCGGCCTCGTGCGAGATCGGCGGGCGCATCGGCGGGCTCGACGCGGAGCGCCTCGCCCGCTTCGGGATGAACCTCGGGATCGCGTTCCAGATCGTCGACGATCTCCTCGACTTCACGGGGACGGAAGCGAGCCTCGGGAAGCCAGTCGGGAACGACTTCCGCGCCGGCAAGGTCACGCTCCCGGTCATCGCGGCGCTCCGGAACGCGCCGGCCGAGCAGCGTCGGGTCGCGCGCGAGCTCCTGCGTGGGCGCGAGAGCCTGAACGGCCAGTGGGGCGAGGTCCTCGCGTTCATCGACCGCTACGGCGGGACCGAGTACACGATGCGCGAGGCGGCGCGCCACGGCGAGGAGGCCAAGAGGGCGCTCGCCGGCATCGGCGCCTCCGCCGCCCGCGACAGCCTCGAGCTCGCCGTCGACTTCGTCATCTCCCGAAGGAACTGATGCCGCGGGGCGGCGCCCCGAGACCACGTGTCCCGCTCCCCTTCCTCGCGTTCCTCGCCGCGGCGGCCGCTGGCGTCGCGCTCCTCCTCGCCGGGCGCGTCGCGAGCCTCGACGAAACGCGCGCCCTCATGGACACCTTCGTCACCGTTCGCGTGCGCGCCGACGACGCGCGGGCGGCGCGCCGCGCGATCGGCGCGGCGTTCGACGAGATCGCGCGCGTCGCGCGCGCCCTCGACTGGTTCGATACCACGAGCGCCGCGGGGAGGCCGCTCGGCGCGCTCGCCGCGGGGGAGAGCGCGGACGAGGTGGAGATCGCGCGCGTCCTCGAGGTCGCGCTCGACGTGGCGCGCGCCTCGGACGGCGCGTTCGACCCGACGATTCGCCCCCTCACGGCGCTCTGGGGCTTCGAGGGGGAGCCGCGCGTCCCGCCCGCGGACTCGCTCGCCGCGGCGCGCGCGCGCGTCGGCCACGGGCGCGTCCGCGTCGAGGGCGGTCGCGTCGTCGCCGAGGACCCGGGACTCCTCCTCGATCTCGGCGGCGTCGCGAAGGGGTACGCGGTCGACCGCGCGGTCGAGACGCTGCGCGCGGCGCCCGGCGTGCGCGGCGCGCTCGTCGCCGCGGGGGGCGATATCCGAGCGTTCGGCCGCGGGCCCCGGCGCGGCGCGTGGACGATCGGGCTCGCGCACCCGCGGGCGCCGGACCTGGTGGCCGCCCGCTTCCCGCTCGCGGACGGGGCGGTCTCGACGTCCGGCGATGATCAGCGCGCGTTCGAGCGGGACGGCGTGCGCTACCATCATATCCTCGACCCGAAGACGGGGATGCCCTCGCGCGCGTCGGTGAGCGCGACGGTCTTCGCGCCGACCGGAACGGAGGCGGACGCGCTCGCGACCGCCGCGTTCGTCCTCGGGCCGGAAGCGGGGAAGCGGTTGCTCGCGGGGCGGCCGGGCCGCGAGGCGATCTGGATCGTCGAGAGAGAGGGTGGACTCGCGGTGGAGATGACGCCGGGGCTCGAGGGGCGCGTCGTGGTCGATCTCGCGGGCGCGGGCGCCCGAGCGATCGGCGCGACGGATGACGAGCCGGACTCCGCGGCGGCGCGGTCGGAGGCGCGCCGTGTCCGCTGACTCGCGCGCGCCGCGCGGGGGGATCCGATCTGCGCTCGCCGCGACCACCTGGGGAGACCGCGTTCTCGTCGCGCTCCTCCTCGCGGCGAGCCTCGCGGGGGTCGCGCTCGCCGGCCCGTCGCCCCGAGCGACGACCGCGACGGTTCGAGTGGGGGGCCGGGAGGCGGCGCGCCTCGCGCTCGCGACCGACCGGACGCTCGCCGTGCGCGGCCCCCTCGGCGAGACGGAGATCGTCGTGGAAGGGGGCGCCGCGCGCGTCGTCGCCTCGCCGTGCCGCCGCAAGGTGTGCGTCCGGATGGGGCGCGCCGCCCGCCGCGGCGACCTCCTCGTGTGCGTGCCGAACCGCGTCGTCGTCGAGGTCGACGGCAGCGAGACGGGAGCCCTCGATGCGATCCTCCGCTAGCGCGCGGCCCGCCGTGGACGCTTCCGCCGCTCCGGCGGCGGCCGCCGCCGCCCTCCCCGCCCCGGCGCGCGCGCGCCTCTCGCGCCTCGCGGACCTCGCGCTCCTCGTCGCGGCGTCGCTCGTCCTCTTCGTGTTCGAGTCGCTCGCGCCGTCGCCCCTCCCATGGCTCCGGCTCGGCCTCGCGAACGTCGTGACGGTCGCCGTCCTCTTCTCCGACGGCGTGGCGGCCGCGCTCCTCGTCACGCTCGCGCGCGTCCTCCTCGGATCGCTCCTCGTGGGCGGATTCCTCTCGCCCGCGTTCCTCCTCTCGATCTCGGGCGGGCTCGCGGGGCTCCTCGCGATGGCGGCCGCGCGCCGCCTCGCCCCACGCGCCCTCTCGGCGGTCGGCGTCTCGGTCGCGGGCTCGGTCGGGCACAACGTCGGCCAACTCCTCGCGCTCTCGCTCGTCTTCGTGAGGACCGCCGACGCGCTGCGTCTCTTGCCATACCTCGTGCTCTCCGCTACACTCACCGGCTGCCTCACCGGGCTCCTGGCCGCCGCGCTCATCGCGTACCTGGCTCCACGACGTCGGCTCGGCCACGGCGCCGTCACCTGAGGCGAACGGGGATTGGCGAAGACGACGAAGCGCATCGATTCCTTGGGGCTCGCCGAGATGTCGGGCGCCCTCGCCCTCACGAAGAAGGCGGAGGACGTCCTCCTCCTCGACCTCAGGAAGGTCTCGGCGGCCGCGGACTACTTCGTCATCGTGACCGGAGGCTCCGACGTGCAGGTGAAGGCGATCTCGGACGCGGTCGTCGAGGGCCTCGAAGGCGCCGGGGTCCCCGTGTGGCACGTCGAGGGCTACGCGAACCGCCGCTGGGTGCTGATCGACCTCATCGACGTCGTCGTGCACGTCTTCCACCACGAGGCGCGCACGTTCTACGGCCTCGAGCGGCTCTGGGGCGACTCGCCGGCCCGGCGGATCGAGTAGCTCGTGCTCCTCGCGCCCGCCCCCGAGGCGATCCGGGGCCTCCTCGAGAGCGCCCTCCGCGAGATCGAACTCCCCGTCGAGCCGGGAGCGATCGTCGTCGAGCGTCCGAAGAACCCCGCGCACGGCCACTACGCATCGAACGTCGCCCTCGTCGAGGCGAAGCGGAGCGGCCGGAGCCCGCGCGAGATCGCGGATCGCGTCGCCGACCGGATCGTGCGCACGGGCGCGGCGCGAGTCGACGTCGCGGGGCCGGGCTTCCTCAACTTCACGCTCCCCGCGGAGACGTACCATCGGCTCCTCGCGCGGCTCCTCGCGGACCCCGCCGCGTTTCTGCGCTCGCACGCGCCGGGGCGGGACGCCGCGGGGCGCGCGCGGCGCGTCCTCGTCGAGTTCGTCTCCGCGAACCCGACCGGGCCGCTCAACGTCGTGAGCGCGCGCGCGGCCGCCGTCGGGGACACGCTCGCGCGCGCGCTCGAGGCCGCTGGATTCGAGGCGTCGCGCGAGTTCTACGTGAACGACCACGGGAACCAGGCCGATCTCCTCGGCGCGTCGGTCGCGGCGTTCCTCGAGGCGCGGGCCGCGGGGCTCGAGCGGCCGGAGAGCCTCCCCGAGGAGGGCTACGGCGGCGCGTACGTGGGCGAATTGGCGGCGGAGGTCGCGACGCTCCTCCCGGCGGTGGCGCGCGAGGACGGCGCGGGCCCCGATGACGCCGAGATCGACGCGCTCTACGCCGCGGGGAGCGACCTCTTCGCGCGCGCCGAGCGCCGGGCGCGCGAGCGCGGCGCGCCGCTGAGCGTCTCGCGGCGCGCGCTCCTCCTCCTCCTGCGCGAGTTCGCGCTGGAGCGGATCCTCGCCGGTCAGCGCGACGACCTCGCCGCGTTCGGCGTCCGCTTCGACCGCTGGTTCCGTGAGTCCGAGCTCCACCGGAAGGGCGCGCCGAGCGCGACGCTCGGCGCCCTGCGCGAACGCGGCCACGTCTACGACGCGGACGGCGCCACGTGGTTCCGCACGACCGCCCTCGGCGACGACCAGGACCGCGTCCTCGCCAAGACCGGCGGCGTCCCGACCTACTTCCTCGCGGACATCGCGTACCACAACGACAAGCTCGCGCGCGGCTACGACACGGCGATCGACCTGTGGGGTCCCGACCACCACGGGCACGTCCCGCGGATGCGCTGGGCCTCCGAGGCACTCGGCGCGCCCTCAGGGTGGCTCGAGGTCCTGATCGTGCAGCAGGTAAACCTCCTGCGCGACGGGGCCGTCGTGAAGATGTCGAAGCGCCGCGGCGAGTTCGTGACGCTCCGCGACCTGATCGAAGAGGTCGGGGCCGACGTCTCGCGTTGGTTCTTCCTGATGCGCCGCTGCGAGAGCCACCTCGACTTCGACCTCGACCTCGCGCGGAAGCAGTCGGACGAGAACCCCGTCTACTACGTCCAGTACGCGCACGCGCGCATCGCGGGGCTCTTCCTCCACGCGCGCGAGACGGGCGCCCCCGCCGCCGCGCCCGCCGCCGACGCGGCGCACCTCGCGCCGCTCGTCGAGCCCGAGGCGATTGAGCTCATGCGCGTCCTCCAGGAGGCGCCGGCGGTCGTCTCCGCCGCCGCGCTCGAACGCGAGCCGCACCGCCTCACCGTCTACCTCACGGAGGTCGCGACCGCGTTCCACGGCTTCTACCACCGCCACCAGATCGTCGTGCCGGGCGACGCGCGCGTCACGGGCGCGCGGCTCGCGCTCTGCCGCGCGACGCAGGCCGTGATCCGCGAGGGGCTCGGGCTCCTCGGCGTCTCCGCGCCGGACAGGATGTAGCGTGCCGGCGCCCCGCACCGTCCCGATCCTCGTCGTCGGCTCGATCGCGCTCGACACCGTGCGGAGCCCGCACGGAGAGGTGCGGGGGGCGCTCGGCGGATCAGCGATCTACTTCGCGATCGCGGCCTCCTACTTCACGCGCGTGAACCTCGTCGGCGTCGTGGGAGAGGACTTCCCCGACGAGGGGATCCGGATCCTCACGCGGCGCGGCGTGAACCTCGAGGGGCTCACGAGGGCGAGCGGGAAGACCTTCGCGTGGTCGGCCGCCTACAACGAGGACTTTTCCGAGAGGACGACCCTCGAGACGACGCTCAACGTCTTCGAGACGTTCCACCCGAGGATCCCGGCCGCCTACCGGAGGAGCCCCTACGTCTTCCTCGCCAACATCAACCCGGAACTCCAGGCGGAGGTGCTCGAGCAGATCGAGCGGCCGCGACTCGTCGTGTGCGACACGATGAACCTGTGGATCGATTTCCAGCGCGCGGAGCTCCTCCGCGTCCTCTCACGCGTCGACATGGCGTTCTTCAACGCGGACGAGGCGCGCCAGATCACGGGGGAGCACAACCTGATCCGCGCGGCGGCCGCCATCAAGCGCTTCGGGCCGCGGCGCGTGATCGTGAAGAAGGGCGAGCACGGCGTCCTCATGTCCACGGGGCGGTCGGTCTTCTCGCTCCCCGCGTACCCGCTCGACGAGGTGCGCGACCCGACCGGCGCGGGCGACGCGTTCGCCGGCGGCTTCCTCGGCGCGCTCGCGCGCTCGCCGCGCGCCGACGAGGACGGCTGCCGGCGGTCGCTCCTGTACGGGACCGTCCTCGCCTCCTTCACCGTTGAGGGCTTCGGAGTGGAGGGGATCAAGTCCCTCACGCCGCGCGCCATCGCGAAGCGCTACGCGAGTCTCGTCGACCACGCCCGGATCCCCGGCCAGGACGGCGACTTGGGGGTTTTCTCCTTGCCCGATTCGTGAGGCCGTGCTAGTCTGCCGCGCGCTGAGGTCATCGTCACCCGGAACGTCGCCGCACGATCCCGGGAAATGGAGGGAGTGGCCATCTCGCAGAGTTCCCCAAGCCTTCCTCCGGACCTCCGTGAGGTGGAGGCGACGCTCAATCGCCTCCGTGGGATCCTGTCGTCACGCATCGTCGTCGGCGACGCGGGGGAGATCGCGGAGATCCACGTGATGGCGACCCCGGAGCGGATCCCGAAGCAGATCGTGCGCGACGTCGAGTCGGCCCTCTTCGCGACCTTCGGCACGAGGGTCGATCACCGCAAGATCAGCGTCGCGGTCATCGGTGCGGGGAAGCCGGGCGAATCGTCGCCTCCCGCCCTCGAGCCGCTACCGGGCCGGCCGCCAGGAGAGGGCGCCGCGGGGGCCTTGGCCCCGCCGAGCGCCGGGCGAGCGGCCCCCCCGCGCGCGCCGGTCGCGAGCGCCGCCGGCGGGTCGCCCGCCCCGCGCGCCGCGGCCGCGCCCCCGCGCCTCCGTTACGTCGGCCTGAACGTGAGGGTGAGCGGGAGCGGCACGAGCGCGAGCGTGGAGTTGCTCCGCGGCGGGCTCCGCGTGGTCGGCGACTCGTCGAGCCCCGCGGGGGGAAGCACCGCGCTCCGGTCGATCGCCGAGGCGACGCTTCGGGCCGTCATGCACTGCTTCGAGGCGGGTCCCGCGCTCTCGATCGAGGAGATCGTGTTCGTGGCGCTCTCGCAGCGTCAGGCCGTCGTCGTCGCCGTGGCCTGCCACATCGGACGCGAGACGACGCGCCTCTTGGGGTCGACGTTCGTCGGCGAGGACCCCCAGCAGGCGGTGATCTGCGCGACGCTGGACGCGGTCAACCGCTTCAGCGGTCGGCTGAAAGAGAGGGAGTTCATCGAGCTCGAGGTCGGACCGGCGTTGGCGAGTTCTTGACGAGGTCCGTGCGAAGGGGAGCGAGACCGAACGGGGTCTCACGCCACTCTCGGATCTCGAGGTGACCACGGAGGGGTGGAAGGGGGTCGATGCCGATGATCGTCGCGGTCTGGAACCGAGTCGCCGTCCGTGCTCCGAGTCTGAACCTGTTCCCCGTGAAGAATTTCTGGTGATGCGCGTCGGGGCCCGCCGGCTGGAGCCCTGGAGCGGAGGGCGCGCGGGGTGAGATCGCTCCCGACGCCCCTGCGGGCGTTCGTCGTCGCCGTGATCGTCCTCGGCGGCGCGATGGCGGCGTGGATGATCACCCGCGACCCGTTCGTCCCGCAAGGCCGCGCGCTCTTCACCGCGCTCCTCTGGCTCGCGCTCGTCTGCGTCGTGGACCTCTCGCCGATGCCGCTCCCGCGCGGCGGCGCGACCGCCTCCGTCTCCTCGGTCCTCGACTTCGCCGCGATCCTCGTCCTCGGTCCCGCGGCCGCAATCGAGATCGGTCTCCTCGCGGTCCTCGTCACGCGCGGCGTCACGGGCCGCGACCCGTGGTACAAACTCCTCTTCAACGGGGCGCAGATCGCCCTCGCGATCGGGACGTCCGCGCTGATCTACACGGGCCTCGGCGGGCCGGTCGGGAGCGCCCTCACCGCCGAGCGGGCGATCCTTCCGCTCCTCGCGGGCGCCGCCGCGTACTTCGTCATCAATACGTCCCTCGTGTCGGTCGCGGTCGGTCTCACCGAGGGTCTCGCGTGGCGCCGCATCTGGCAGTCGAACTTCCAATGGGAGACGGCCCACCTCTTCGCGTTCGTTCCGCTCGGACTCCTGGTCGCCCTCGTGCTCGAGAAGATCGGCGTCTGGGGGGTCCTTCTCCTCTTCGTCCAACTCCTCGTGATCCGATACACGTTCAAGCTCACGATGGAGCTCCGCGAGGCGAACCGCGGGATCGTCTCGATCCTCGCGTCGGCGATCGAGGCGAACGATCCGTATCTCCACAACCACCTCTACCGCGTCTCGCGGTACGCGGTGCGCGTGGCGCGGGCGATGGGTCTCTCGGAGCGGTCGGTCGAGGTGATCGAGACGTCGGCGCTCCTCCACGATCTCGGGAAGATCAAGGTCGACCACCGGATCTTCGGCAAGCCGAGCCCGCTCTCTCCGGACGAGGCCGCGACGATGCGCGAGCACCCGAGGATCGGCGGCGAGTGGATCCGCCAGATCAAGGCGCTCAAGGAGGTGCGGGAGATCATCGCGTCGCACCACGAACGCCCGGACGGGAAGGGTTACCCCGAGGGCCTCACGCGGGATCAGGTGCCGATCGGGGCGCGCATCGTCGGGGTCCTCGACGCGTACGACGCGATGACCTCGGACCGCGCCTACCGGAAGGCGCTTCCCCCGGAGGCCGCGATCGACGAGCTCGTCCGCGGCGCGGGGAAGCAGTTCGACGAGGAGGTCGTCATGACGGTCAAGCGGCTCTACGAGTCGGGCGGCCTCCTCCTCGACGGCGCGCGCGAGCCGGACGCCGAGCCTCAGATCCGGAACGCGTAGGCGCGGCTGGCCGGACCGGCGGACGGAGGATCGGGTGCGCTATCAGGACGCCGGGGTCGACCCGGAACGCAAGGCCCGCCTCATCGGGGACCTCCGCTCCGCGTTCGAGTCGACGCATGGCGCCTCCGTCGTGCGGGGGATCGGCGCCTTCAGCGGCGTCTACCGCGCCCCGGCGGGCGGCTACCTCGTGGCGACTGCGGACGGAGTCGGCACGAAGGTCCTCCTCGCGCGGGAGTTGGGGCGCGACGCCGGCGCGGCGCGCGACCTCGTCCACCACTGCGTGAACGACTGCCTCGCGGTCGGCGCGACTCCGCTCTTCTTCCTCGACTACGTCGCGTTCGGCGCGCTCGAGCCGGAGCGGATGCGGACGATCGTCGAGGGGCTCACGTCGGCGTGCCGGACGCACGGTGTTGCCCTACTCGGGGGCGAGACCGCCGAGATGCCCGGGGTCTACGCGGGAGGGGCGTACGATCTCGTCGGATTCCTCGTCGGACACGCGGCGGAGGGAGCGCTCTACGATCCGGCGCGCGTCGCGACGGGCGACGCGGTGCTCGGGCTCGCGTCGACCGGCCTCCACACGAACGGCTACTCGTTCGCGCGGAAGATCGTGCGCGACCGGCGCCTCGACCTCGGGCGAGTCTATCCGGGCTGCGGCGCGCCCCTCGGCGATCTTCTCCTCGCGGAGCATCGATCCTACGCGGCGGCGCTCTCGGCGCTCCGCGCGCGCGTCGCCGTGCGTGGGGTCGCGCACATCACCGGCGGCGGGCTCCCGGAGAATCTGCCGCGCGCGCTCCCCGCGGGGCATCGCGCTCGCCTCGTCCGCGCGCGCTGGCCGGTCCCGCCGGTGATCGCCTTTCTGGTGGAGGAGGGCGGGGTCGCCGACGAGGACGCTCTCCGAGCGTGGAACATGGGGATCGGGCTCGCGGCGATCGTTCCGGCCGCGGAGGTGGCGCCCGCGCTCGAGGCCCTTCACTCGGGCGGACACGCGGCGTGGGAGATCGGCGTCGTGGAGGCGGGCGACGGGGGAGTCGTCTTCGCGTGACGCCGAAGAGATCCGCGAAGGGACCAGCGCGGCCGGCCCGAGCCGGGAGACCCGCGCGACGCGCCACGACGGCGCGGACTCGGCTCGCGCGCGGCGGCGCGGTCCGCGTCCTCCTCGTCACCGTCCCCGACGAGGCGCGCGGCCGCGAGATCGCCCGGGCGCTCGTCGAGGAGCGGCTCGCCGCGTGCGGGAACGTCGTCCCGATCGCCGCGTCGGTCTACCGCTGGGAAGGGAAAGTCGTGGAGGAGAGCGAATGCCTCCTGATCCTCAAGACGAGCGCCGCGCTCGCCGAGCGCGTCGCGGAGCGCGTCCTTGCGCTCCATCCCTACCGCGTCCCGGAAATCCTCGTGCTTCCCGTCGAGGCGGGGCTCGACACGTACCTCCGCTGGGTCCGGGACGAGAGCGGCGGCTGACTCGTGGTCCCTCCCTACGGCGCCCTGTTTCGCCGCGCGGCCGCGCTCGCCGTCCGCGAGCCGAGGCTCTGGATCTTCGGGTTCTTCACGAGCGCATCGGCCGGCGGCGGCACGGGCGACGTCGTCCGTATCATCGACCGCGAGGAGATCGACCTCGGTCTTCTCGCCCCGCTCCTGTCGGCTCTCCTCGTGCTCCTCGCTTTCCTGGCGCTCTTCTTCCTCCTCGCCTCGGTCCTCGCCGAGGGGGCCCTCATCCACGGCGTGCGCGAGATCGCGTGCGGCCGCCCCGCGCGAGTGGGAGACGGGATCGCATTCGGGCTGCGGGCCTATTGGCGTCTCTTCGCGCTCTTCTTCGTCCTTTTCGCCGCGCTCGCCGCGGCCCTCGTCCCGATCGTCGGCGCGCCGCTCCTCGTCTGGAGGGCGCTCGGGAGCGGCGTCGTCGTGACCGTTCTCCTCGTGCTCGCGCTGGCGCCCCCGTACCTTCTCTTCGCGCTCGCCGCGATCTACGCGTTCGCGTGGGCGCCGCGCGTCGCCGTCCTCGAGGGCGCGGGCCCGCTGGCGGCGATCGGCCGAGCGCTCCGCGGGCTCGCGCGCGACCCGCTGCGCGCGTTCGCGCTGGCGCTCGGCTCGATCGCGAACGAGGTGGTCGCGCTCACGATGCTCGTCTTCGCGGCGCTGCCGTTCACGGTGGTGGCCGCGGCGCTCTACGTCGTCCATCCGCTCCTCGTCCTCGTGCCGGGCGCGCCGTTCGTCGCGCTCCTTCTCGTCTACTTCGGCGCGAAGGGGACTTTCGCGTCGGCGTACTGGACGCTCGCGGCGATCGACTCGCCGGGCCGCGCGGAGGGCCGCGCGTCGTGGGCGGAGGGCGCCGGTGGGATCTGATCCCAGCCCGTGGTACCGCCGCGCGTTCGGGCGCCGCTATCCGCTTGTCTACCCGCATCGCGACGACGCCGAGGCGGAGCGCGCGGTGCGCCTCGTCGTCCCGCATCTCGCGCGTGGAACGGTCCTCGATCTCGCGTGCGGCGAGGGGCGTCACCTGCGGGCGCTCGCGCGCGCGGGCGTCGACGCGGTCGGGCTCGACATCTCGCGGGACCTCCTGTCGATGGCCCGCGCGAAGGACCCGCGGGCCCGGCTCGTGAGGGGCGACATGCGCGCGCTCCCGTTCCGCGACGGCCGCTTCGCCGCGGTCCTCTCGCTCTTCACGAGCTTCGGCTACTTCGATTCGGAGGCGGAGGATCGTCGCGTTCTCGAGGAGGCGGCGCGCGTCCTCGCGCCCGGCGGGACCCTCGTCCTCGATCTCGCGAACCCCTCCGCCGCGCGGGCGAGCGCGGGGGGGCCGTTCGAGCGCCGGTCGGGCCCCTATCGGATCGAGGAGACGCGGGTGCTGTCGCCGGACGGACGTCGCCTCGCGAAGCGCGTCCTCTTGCGGGACGCGGCGGCGCCCGGGGGCCCGGTCGTTGACGAGTACACCGAGAATCTGCGACTCTACGGGAACGAGGAGCTCGACGCGATCCTCCGCGGGCTCGGGTTTCGGGCCCGCGGCGCGTGGGGTGACTACGACGGCGGCCCGCCGCGGGACGACGCCCCGCGGATGATCCTCGCGTTCGCGCGGGAGCAGAGGCCGTCGGGCGGCATCGCCGAAGGGGGGTGAGCGCGTGAAAGAGCAGGAAGTGGAGCAGCACGCCCTGAGCCACCTCGTCATCTGGGCGGCGTTCCTCGTGACCGTCGCCTTCCTCGCGAGCGGCATCTGGTACATGTACCTCAAACCTCTCTTCAAGAAGATCGCGGGCGGCTAGCGCGCGGCACGATGCGCGCCGCGCTCAAGAACGCCGCCCTCCTCGGCGTCGCATCGGTCGCCGCCCTCGCCGTCGGCGAGGTCTTCGTCCGCGTGGTCGCGCCCCAACAACTCGCCATCGACCCGCGGCGCGTCCACCCGCGCTGGTTCTACGCATCGCACCCGGCGATCGGCTTCACGATGAACCCCGAGTTCCGCGGACGATTCCGCCTGCCCGAGTTCGACACGCGCGTCGCGATCAGCTCCCTCGGGATCCGCGACCGAGAGCACGGTCCGCGCGCGGAGGGGACGCGGCGCATCGTCGTGCTCGGCGACTCGTACACGTTCGGCTGGGGGGTCGAGGCGGGGGAGCGCTACGTCGACCGCCTCGAGGACCGGCTCAACGGGACGGAGGCGGGCCGCTGGGACGTCGTCAAGGCGGGGATCAACGCCTACGGCACGCGGGAGCAGGCGGCGTGGCTCCGCGGGCACGGGTGGGACCTCGAGCCCGATCTCGTCCTGGTCCAATTCTGCATGGGGAACGATTTCTCCGATAACGAGGCGGCTGGCTACCACGTGGCGGACGGGTACCTCGTCGCGAACCGCGACGTGCCGGCGCCCGCGGACACCGCGCGGACGACACTTCTCGGCTCAGTGAAGCGCTGGGCCCGCGAGAGGAGTCATCTCTACGTCCTCGTGCGCGACCGCACCCGCGCGCTCCGCGCCGTCGATGAGAACGGCGCGGGTCGGCCATCCGAACTCCCCGATTTCAACCGCTCCGTCGACGACGGGCTTCCCGCGACGGTCCGGTTCCTCCGGGAGATCGCGGAGGACGCCCGCCGCCGCGCGGTCCCCGTCCTTGTCGTCATCGTGCCGATGCGGCACCAACTCTACGAGTCGCGGGCCGCCGATCCGGCGATCCTCGAGCACCCGAACCGGGCGATCGTCGCCGCGTGCGAGGAGGCGGGGCTCGCGACCTTCGACCTCCTCCCGGGGTTTCGCGACCGCGTCGCGCGCGGAAGCGCACGGCTCTACTTCCGCGTCGACCGGCACTGGACTCGCGACGGGCACCGTCTCGCGGGCGACCTCCTCCACGACGAACTCGTCCGGCGCGGCCTCGTCCCGTCGCTCGGGGCCGCTCCGCCCACGCCGCTCGGCTGATCCCCGACGGACCTCCGGGAATCGTTGACTCGCTCGAAGCGCGCCCTGTACAATCGGGACCCACGATCGGAGGCTCAGATGCGCAAGTTGTCGGTTCCCTTGACCCTCGCGTGCGAGTCGGCCCCGCCGAGCCTGCGGCCGGGGGAAGACCGGACACCGTGCGAGCACTGCCTCTGCGCCGCGTGCGAGAAGCTCTGCATGAAGTGTTCGATCTCCTGCTCACCCATGGACAACCGGCACATCCCCCTCATCGGCTGCCCCGAATTCGTCGACATGAGGCTCCTCAAGCCTCTCCGGTACACGTACCGCGGCGGGGCGGACCTCGAGTACCGGCTCCACCTGAAAAGCCTTTCGGGCTAGGCCGGGCCATCCCCACGGGGGCAGGCCGCGCGAAGGAGGATTCACGCCCCGCCCAGGGGCCGCATCCCGTTCGGTGGACTCACGTTCGGTGTCTCCCAGGCGTTCGAAATGGGACGGATTTCCCCTCGGCCGCGTCCACAATCTCCTTAGCCGGCGCGTCGATCGTGCCGTAACGTCCTGATGAGCGCGGGCTTCCGGCCACCCGCCGGTGTGGCGCGGCGATTGCTGCATCCGCGAAGCGGGGGACCGGACACGATCCGGCCCGCCCGGGGAGGGGAAAGCGAGTTGCGCCGATCCGACTCCGAGAGGCTCCCCCGGGTCCGTTCCGTCTCCGGAGAGGAGCTTCGCATGACGCTCCTTCTCCTCCTCCTCATCCTGGCGCTGTTCAACGGAGTGGGTTGGTACATGTATCGAAGGGCGACGACATTCCTCGAGGAGGACCTCGGACGGCACCTCGTGTCGATCGGCCGCGGCGTCGCCGCGTCACTCGACGCGGAGGGCGTGCGCGACCTCCAGTTCGGCGTCGCGACGCCCAAGGACTCGGAAGACGTGTCCCATTCGCTCTCACGCTGGCTCGAGATCTACGCCCTCGACGACCTCACGCTCCTCTCGCCGGATCTCACCGTGATCGCCACGGCCGGGGAGGGCCCGCCCGCGGCCGGGGAGAAGCCGGTCCTCGCTCTCACGGGCGGCGTCGACTTCGACGCGGTGCGGGACGGGGAGTCGGTCCACGCGCCGCTCGTCACCGTCGGAGGGGAGACCTTCAAGAGCGCGTATGTCCCGGTGATCGACCGGACGGGTGGGGTCGTCGCCGTCCTCGCCCTCGAGGCGAGCGCGTCGTTCGTCGAGAACGCCCGGATCCTCTCGCGCGTCCTCGTCGCGGTCCTCGCCGCGAGCGGCATCGTGACGACGCTCGTCGCGCTCCTCTTCCAGCGGCGCGTGCGGTCCCTCGTGCAGCGCGAGGAGGAGCGCCGCCACCGCGACCGCATCTCCGCGCTGACCCGGATGGCGGCCGGCGTCGCCCACGAGATCCGGAACCCCCTCGGGATCATCCGGGCGAGCGCGGAAATGCTCGCCGGCGAGCTCCCGGCCGGCGACGCGCGTCGGGAGACGCTCGACTCGATCGTCTCCGAGGTCGACCGCCTCGACAACCTCCTCTCGAACTCGATCTCGATCGCGCGCCCGGCGCGCACCGCGGTCGGCGTCGTGGACATCGGCGCCTCCGTCCGGGAGTGCGTGCGCCAGATCGAGCCCGACTTCGTCCGGAGCGGCGTATCGGTGCTCGCGGACGTGGGCGCCCTCCCCGCGGTGCGCGGGAACGCGGCCGAGGCGCGGCAGATCTGGTTGAACCTCCTCCTCAACGCGCGCGAGGCGATGCCCGGCGGGGGGCGCGTGCGCGTCAGCGGGCGCGAGCGCTGGGTCGACCGGGCGGCACGTCGCGCGCGCGTCCGCGACGGCGCTCCGGTCGCGCCGGTCGCCGGGCGCTTCGTCGAGATCGCGATCGCAGACGAGGGGCGGGGGATGGCGCCCGAAGTCCTCGAGCAGATCTTCGACCCCTTCTTCACGACGAAGGAGGGAGGAACCGGATTGGGTCTTTCGGTCGTGCACGGCATCGTGACCGGCGTCGGCGGCTACCTCGACGTGGACTCGAGGGTGGGCCGCGGGACGACCGTGCGGGTCGGGCTCCCGGTCGCGTCGGACTGAAATGGGAACGAAGGAGGCATCGATGCGGATCCTGATCGTCGAGGACGAGAACAAGATGCGCGAGCTCCTGAGGAAGACGCTCGAGCAGGACGGTCACGACGTCGACGCGGCGGCCCGTCTCTCGGAGGCGCGCGGCCGGATCGCGAAGGCCGCCTACGACCTCGTCATCACGGACCTGAAACTCGAGCGCGACCTGGGGGGCCTCGAGCTCCTCCGGGAGATCAAGGAGTCGCGCCCCGCGACGCACGTCGTCCTCATCACGGCGTTCGCCACGATCGAGCTTGGCGCGGAGGCGATCCGCCTCGGGGCGTACCACTACCTCATCAAGCCGGTGAAGCTCGCCGAGATCCGCTCGATAGCCAACGCGCTCTCCGGCAGGGGGCCGGCGCGGGTCGTCCCGGTCGGCGCCGCCGGCGACGAGCGGCTCGTCTTCGACGACATCGTGGTCGGGAAGAACCCCAAGATGCAGAAGGTCTACGAACTGATCCCGCGCATCGTCGAGGGGACCGCGACGGTCCTCATCCGCGGCGAGAGCGGCACCGGGAAGGAAGTGATCGCGCGCGCGGTCCACGACCACGGCCCGCGACGCGACAAGTCGTTCGTGGACGTGAACTGCGCGGCGCTCGTCGACACGCTCCTCGAGGCTGAGTTGTTCGGCATCGAGAAGCGCGTGGCGACCGGCGTCGACGCGCGGGAGGGGAAGCTCGAGCAGGCGAGCGGCGGGACACTCTTCCTCGACGAAATCGGCGACATGAGCCTCTCGGTGCAGTCGAAGGTCCTGCGCGTCCTCCAGGAGAAGCGGATCGTGCGCGTCGGCGGCCGCGACAAGATCGACGTCGACGTCCGGATCATCGCGGCGACCAACGCGGACCTCGAGAAGGCGGTCCGGGAGCGGCGCTTCCGCGAGGACCTCTACTACCGGCTCTCGGTCGTCACCGTGGAGATCCCGCCGCTGCGCGACAGGCCCGAGGACCTCCCCGCGTTCGTCGCGTACTTCCTCGAGCGGCTGAACGAGACGGCGCGCCGGCCGATCCGCGGCGTGACCGAGGAGGTCATGGACCTCTTCCGGCGGTACTCCTGGCCCGGCAACATCCGCGAGCTCGAGAACACGCTCGAGCGCGCGGCCCTCTTCGCGAAGGGGGACTCGATCGGGCTCGAGGACCTCCCCGAGCGGCTCGTGGCGAAGCCCGAGACGCGGGGGGACTTCGCGTTGCCGCCGGAGGGGATCGTTCTCGAGGACGTCGAGCGCGACCTCATCGTGCAGGCGCTCGAGCGGACCGGCTGGAAGAAGTCGGCCGCGGCGCGGCTCCTCGGGCTCACGCGCCGTGCGCTCGGGTACCGCGTCGAGAAGTTCGGGCTCGCCGCGCCCGGAGCGGCGGCCGGCGCCGGCGAGGCGGACGACGAGGAGGACGGCGCCGATTCGGAGGAGGGGTCCCCGCGGGGCGACGGTCGTCGGGGGCGGACGGAGGAGGACGATGCGCTCGACGGCTAGGCCCGCCATCGCCCTCCTCATCGCCCTCTGGGCGGCCGGCGCCCTCTGGCCGGCGGCCGAAGCCGCCGCGCAGGAGCGCTGGAAGAAGGCGCGCGACCGGCGCGAGGAGGGGCGCGACGAGCGCGCGGAGCGCCGCGCGGAGGAGCGCCGCGACGACTCCCCTCGAGAGGCGCCGCCCGATGGGGGCGAGCCGAAGAGCGAGGACGACGCGATCCGCCAACTCGGGCTCGATCCGGTCCGCGGCCCCGAGCGGCTCCTCCTCGGCGTCCGGAGACTGATCCGGATTCGCCATCAGATGGGGGTCGGTGGGCGGGGCGACGTGGGCCGCTACCGCGACGCCGTCGAGGCCTACGCGCACTTCCTCAAGCGGGACAACCTGGCCCTCGTCCGGGACGCGATCCGGCGCGCCGAGCTCGCGTACGAGCGCCTCGACCGGGCGTGGGTCGACGAGGTCGCCGCGCGCCTGCGGACCGAGACGAGCGTCATCGAGCTCCTCTCCGGAGACCTCGGGAAGCTCGCCGAGTCGGTTGCGATCGCGCAGGAGATCGTGCGCGATCTCGAGGAAGTCCAGCGGCTGGTCGGGGAGGGAGAGCAGCGCGAAGGGGAGCTCGACCGCTCGTTCCGGAACCTGGTGCGCCTTGGCGAGGAGGCGCGGCGAGTGCATGCGGAGATCGAGCGGCTCTCGCCTCCGCCCGGCGTGCTCCTGCTCCTCGAGCAGGTCCGGGCGACGTACGACTCGGAGGTGCGCCCGCTCCGCGAGCGGGAGGAGGGGCTCCGCACGCTCCGGTCGCGGTTCGCCGGTCGTGGCGACCGACCCGACCATCGCCTCCTCCTCCTCGAGATGCGCGCCGCGGTCCGCAAGATCTTCGCGATCCAGCGCGCCGTCCAGGAAGAGCGCGACTCGCGCGACGGCTAGGCGGGGCGCGCGCTGCCCCCCGCGCCTTCCGCCGTTGACAGCCGCGCGGGTTGGCTCACATAATGCGCGCGGTCGCGTTCCATCGATGGGGAGACACATGGCCAAGAAAGATGCGCAGAAGCCCGCGCCGGCGCCGACCGAGCCGCCCAAGACCGATCACGACGACACGCTCGACGTGCCGACTCTCCTCTGGGCGCTCGGAATCCTCGCGTTCCTGATCTTGTTACAGAGGCTCATCTGGCGCGGATGACGCCGCGCGCCGTCGCGCGGGTCATCGTCCTCGCGCTCGTCCTCCCCCTCCTCTCCGGGTGCGGGGCCCTCGCCGAAAAGGACAAAAACGATGGAATCGCCCTCTACAACGCCGGAAAGTTCGCCGACGCGATCCCGCGCCTGGAGAAGGCGCTCGAGTGGGAACCGGGCGATCACGAGACGCGCGGCTACTATGCGATGGCGTTGACGCGCGGCGGAAAACCGAACGAGGCGATCGAGCAGTGGCTCCGGGTCCTCAAGTTCTCTCCGGAGTGGGCCGAGGCGCACTACTGGCTCGGGATCGCCTACCTCTCCACCGACCGCATGAAGAAGGCGATGGAGCACTGGGTGAGAACGGCGGAGATCGACTCCACGCACATCGGGGCCCACTACAACCTGGGCCTCGCGTACGTGAAGATGGGCCTCCTTCCACTCGCCGTCGAGGAATGGTCGACCGTCCTCCTGATCGACCCGACGCACTACGAGGCGCGCGTCAACCGGGCGCGCGTCCGCGCGCTGCAGGGCGAGATCGCCGGAACCCTCGAGGACTTCCTCGTCGCCGTCGCCATCCGCCCCGACGCGGCCGTCAACTGGCTCTCGCTCGGCGAGGCGTATTTCCTCCTCGGCGACTCGGCGCACGCGGTCGCATCGATCGATTCGTTCTTCTCCCGCCACGGCGAACAGGACGAGACCGCCCGCAAGGCGAGGGTCCTGCGCGAGAGGATCGTCGCGGGGGAGAAGCCGCCGCCGATCGGGGCGTCGCCGCTCGGGATCACCCCGCAATCGCTCGCCGCGCCACCCGGCGGGTAAAAGGTTCTCGGAAGTATATACCTGACGCACGAAACATTTTCTAGGCACTTTCGCTCGCGCCCTCTACCGGCGGCTTGCGGACTGGCTCTCGGTAGGTGAGGCGCTTGCCGTTCGCCTTGAGGATGGCCCGCTGTAGGCGCTCCCCGTCATTCAGTTTTCGAGTGTCCCATCGGAACTGAAACTCGCTCACGTAGCGGTGCAGGTGCTTCCGCGAGACAGAGTGAAACGTGCCGTGAATCCCGCGCTTCAAGAGCGCGAAGAATGACTCGGCTGTATTCGTGTAGATGTCTCCGCGTGCGTACTCGTGGAGCCGATGATTGATCTTCTCGTGACCGCCCTTGAAGTCTCGCCCGGCCGGTGGATAGCCCGTGAATTCGTCTGTAATCAGACGCGATTCCGTGCTCGCGTTCGCCAGTAGCGCCGCGCGCAGTGTGCCCCCGGTCACATTCGGGACAGTCATCGCCCGGACCCGTCCATCGCGCTCAACAAGAGCGAAAATGACGGGCCGCTTCGTCCCACGTCCTGCAACGCCCTTTTGCTGGTCGATTTTCCGATGATAGCGGGGCCGACCACCAAGATAGGTTTCGTCGGCCTCGACGGTCTCGTTTACGCCGCCGAGTTTCTCCACTCCTGGAATGTCTGCCATCGCATGCCGGATACGGTGCATCATGAAAAGCGCCGTCTTGTACGTCACCTGAAGTTCGCGGCTCATCTGAAGCGCCGAGATTCCCTTCTTTGACGCGCATGCGCTCCAGAAGGCGTGCGCCCACTTGTGGAGCGGGACAAGACTCTCCTCGAAGATCGTCCCGATCCGCACCGTGAACTGCTTCCGGCAGCCCCGGCAGCCCCATAGGAACCGCTTGTTGCGCTCGCCAGTCTTACGATCCTTGAGCGAATAGACGTTCGTCTCCCCGCAACGGGGGCAGCATGGCTCGTCACCCCACCGAAGCCGCTCGATGAAGGCCACGGCCGCGCTCTCGTCCAAGCAGGCGGCTGGAATCTCGGCAACGATCTTCGACTTCGTGAGCGATGGGTTCGGCGTCGTTTTCATGACCTAACTATACAGCGCCATGTGTATTGCGTCAAGTATAAAATCATCCTGCTTGCAAGAATTCATGGCTTGCCGTATAGTGCCGCCATGCCAGCAAAGCAGAAACCTGGACCGCGACCTGACCGCATCAAAATTCAAGTCGATTGGGAGCAAGCACTTAGAAAGGCTGTCCGAACCAAGCCGCCAGAGAAAAAGAAGCCCCTCAAGCCAAGACCAAAGAAACCCGATTGACAGAAAGCGGCATGCCATCTCATTATGGGGTGGTCGTGGAGACGGGGGGAATCGAACCCCCGGCACGCAGCATCCAAGGCTAGCGCCGGAACCATCCCGTCCCCCACGATCACCATGTCCCCCATTTGGGGGCCTTGTAGGGTGGGGGAAGCGAGCCACGGTTAGCGCCAGTGTCGCTTCCCCCTTTTTCTATGGCCGCCCTACCGGCCTGCAACCCTCCTCATCACATCACCTCCAATCTAACTTCTAAGCCGCACTTCGATCCTTGAGTGTCCAGACACCCTTCCCGACTCGCTTGAATCGATCTGGCTGGCGACTCATCGCCGTGAACAGATTCCCGTAGAACTTCCCCTCGTTCGTGATCTGGTAGCCCATCGCCTTCATTCGGCTCATGATGTCTTTCATGTGGAGGGGCTTCCCCGCCTGACGAATCACGACCTCAGCTGCGCCAGGACCAGAGAGCGCGGTGAAAGTGGCGGCTTCATCGTCGCTCAGATCGGCGGCGCCTCGACTCTTGCTGGCACCGTTCAGTCTAGACTCGGTTTTCTCTAGGTCACGGACGACCTCCGCCCAGCGCGCTTGCTCTGCGCGCGCCTCCGCCAATGCGCTTCGAATATGGTCGAGAGCCGTAGTCATTGTCTCACCCCCATTCTCAGGTGGGCAGACTAAGGCCGCGCATATGGCGCGTCAAGCGATTTTTTCGGCTGTTTTTGGTTTCCGTGATGGCTCGCGGTGAGCAGGACTACTGCCAGGAGCAGGAAGCAGATTGCGTCAGGTATATACTTCCGAAGGTTCTTCCGGTGAGCAAGCGGGACCACGCTCTAAGTTGAGCGGGCGCGCGGCGCGGCGCCCCGCCGCGCGTGGCACGCGCTTTGCCTTTCCGCGCCAATCCCGGCGCGCGCCGCCGGGGATGCCACGATGCCCGAGCACGCCCTCAAGGACCCGCCCTTTCTCGTCGCGCGCAGCGCGGCGATGCGCTCGCTCCTCGACACCGTTCGCCGTCTGTCGGACGCGACCGCGTCCGTTCTGATCGAGGGAGAGAGCGGCGTCGGGAAGGAGCTCCTCGCGCGCGCCCTCCACGAGTGGGGGCGGCGCGAAGGGCGACGCTTCGTCGTCGGAAACTGCGCGGCGATCCCCGAGGCGCTCGCCGAGGCGGAACTCTTCGGGCACGTCGTCGGGGCCTTCACGGGCGCGATCCGGGAACGGCGCGGCATGTTCGAGGCGGCCGACGGTGGGACCTTCTTCCTCGACGAGTTGGGCGAGATGAGCGCCAGCGTCCAAGCGAAGATCCTGCGGGTCCTCGAGGACGGCGAGTTCCGTCGGCTCGGGGAGAACGACGCGCGGCGCGTGAACGTGAGGATCGTGGCCGCGACGAACCGGGACCTCGAGCGCGACGTGCGCGAGGGGCGCTTCCGCGAGGACCTCTACTACCGCCTCGCCGTCGTGCGGCTCAGCGTTCCGCCGCTGCGCGAGCGCGCGGAGGAGATCCCCGAACTGGCGCGCCACTTCCTCGGCCGGGCCGCGGCGCGCGCTGGCCTCCGGGAGCCGGCGCTCACCGACGAGGCGGTCGCCGCGCTCTGCGCCTACCGGTGGCCCGGCAACGCGCGCGAGTTGCGGAACGAGATGGAGCGCGCCGTCGCCCTCGCCGGCCCCGGGGGGCGCGTCGCCGCCGAGGACCTCTCCGACAAGGCGCGGGGCGGCGACGCCCGGCGGGGACCGGCGGCGGAGGAGCCCCGCCTGCGAGAGCGGGTCGACCAGGTCGAGCGGTGCCTCATCTTCGAGGCGCTCGAGCGTTACGACTGGAACAAGAGCCGCGTGGCGCGCGAGCTCGGGATGACGCGGCAGGGCCTCGCCAAGAAAATGACCCGGTTCGGGATCCCGTCTCGGAAGGAGGCGCCTCCGAAGGGGCCGCGCCTCGAGGTCAGTAGAGAGACCGGCCCTCCATGGCCTGCGGCGCGGGGATCCCCAGCTCCGTGAGGATCGTCGGGGCGATGTCGATGATGTGCGGGTCGGCCTTCGCGATCGGGCGGCGCGAGAAGAGGACGCCTCGCGTGATCTCCTCGTCCACCGAGCAGTGGTCGCCGCTCCACTTGTCGAGGTTCGGGACGACCGTCTCGCGGGGGACGCCTCCCAGCGCCGTCTGCCACGAGACGCGGTAGCCCTCGTCGAAACCGATGACGATGTCGGGCGCGTCGGCCACGTACGGCCCCTTGAAGATCTCCGCGCCGTCGTAGGCGTGGCGGACGACGCGCGCGCCGGTCTCGGGGTCGGTGAACGCCTCGAGCGCGTCGATCAGCTCGCGCTTGAGCGCCGCGAGGTCCTCGGGCGACACGATCCCCTGCGCCTCGCGCCCGCGCACGTTCGCGAAGACGAGGCCGAGCCCCAGCGAGTACGCCCGCGTCCGAGACCACTCCACGTTCCGGAAGAAGTCCCCCTCGCCGAACAGGTCGTCGAGCTTGTACTGAGGGACCTCCATCCCCTTGAGCGCCATGAACCCGTTCCGCACGAGCCACGTGTTGATGTTCACGCCCCGACGGAACGAGTTGAAGCCGTGGTCGGAGAGGACGATGAACGTCGCGTCCTCGGGGATCCGGTCGAGCGTCTTCCCGATGATCTCGTCCATCCTGCGGTAGACCGCCGCGACCGCGTCGCCGTACGAGGCCGCGAGCGTCGAATCGTAGCGCGGGTGGCTCGGATCGATGAGCCGGTAGAGCATGTGCTGCACCCGGTCCGTCTCCGAGAAGACCGAGACGAAAAGATCCCACTCCTTCTTCTCGAGGAGGTGGAAGGTCATCCGCTCCCGCTTGTCCATGATCTCCATGAGGTCCTCGAGGAAGGGCGCCTCGCCGATCTTCTCCTCCTTGAGGCCGGCGGTCTCCTCGGGCCATCCGCGCGACTTGTAGAAGCCGCACACGTCGACCAACTCCTTTCCGAGCGCCTTGGGCGTCGTGAAGGCGAACGGCGGGTGGACCGGATGGAAGTCGATCGGCGAGAGGTAGATCCGGACGCGGTCGCCCAGTTCGACCGGGTAGAACTTACAGATGCCGCGCACGGAGACGATCGGCGTCACGCGGAACGACACCTCGAACCAATCGCTCCACGTCCCCTCGGCGACGCGCTTCGTCTCGCCGCACAGCGCGATCTCGACGGCGCGCGCGGCGCGGTCGACGGTGAAGACGACCGGGAGCGTGAGGTCGTCGGACGCCTTGAGCGCCGAGAGCCGCGCCTCGAGGGCCGTCTTCCTCTCGTAGAGGCGGTTCCTCTCCTGGGCGCCGGTCGCCGCGCGGATCTTCGCGCGCACGTCCTGGAGTTTCCTCTGGATGTCGCCCTTCTTCTGGCCGACGACCGGATTCCAAGGCCCCACGACCCGGCTCTCGACGCGGCCGTTCGCCTCGGTGATCGCGATGAGCTTCCCGCCCATCTCGGTGTCGACGGCCTCCGCGCCTCCCAAGTCGGTCGCGTAGTACTGGAACGTCGCCTGCGTGCCGCGGAGATCGGGGACGCCGAGCCCGGAGAACATGTACCCGTTCGCGAGCTTCTCCGGCGGGAAGGTGACCGGGACCTGGTAGCAGATGGTCCGCACGCCGTTCTCCGAGGCGATGCGCCAGAACGGGGTCCCGCGGAGGAGGTTGATCACCTTCGGCGGCTTGATCGGGAGGAAGCCCCAGAGGAAGCGCGGCTTCTCCTGGTCGGCCGTCGCGATGTCGGGGAAGTAGGTCGCGGGGTCGCGGCGCAAGAAGTCGTAGATGCCGTGCGCGCCCGGGTTCGCGCCGATCGCGAACGAGGCCCACGCGACGGGCGACTCGGGCGGCTTCGTCGTGGCGAGCTCGGACATCGAGCCGCGCTCGGCGAGAGCGCGCATGTTCGGGAGGTCGCCGCGCGCCCAGAGCGCGCGGATGATGTCGGGGTCGGCGCCGTCGAAGCCGAGCACCACGACCTTCTTCCGCGGGCTCGCCCCGGGGGCCCTCTCGCGAAGTCCCGCCACGACGAGGCCCGCGACGACCAGAACGAGAGGCACGATCACCTTCACGCGACGCATCAGACGGGAATTCTCCTTCGTTAGGGGATGGAACGAGCCATCCTAATGCGACGGGACCTCCCGACGCAAGTTGACAGGCGCGACGGCGGCGGCGGGTCGCTTCGCGCTTCTCCGGGGCGACACCTGCCCTTCGGCGGATGGCTCGCCTCGCGAGGCTGATCCGATCGGGGCTCGGACGGATCGCGTGGGCTCGGCTGCGCTGAGTCCGCCTGCGGGCAGTGTCGCCCCTGAGCGCGAAGCGACCCGCCGCCTCTCCGCTTATCGACGCGCGCGCTCCGGCGCGCGAGCGTGCCCCGCCCCCACGGTCGTCCGACCCTCGAGCCGGAACGTGATTCCGGTTGCCGCGGCGTTTTTCTCTCCGATAACGTGGTCGTCGCGATGAGGCCCAGCCTTCTTCGAAGGCACCCGCTCCCGATCCTCCTCGCGCTGTTCGGGCTCCTCCTCCTCGCGCGCCTCCTCGCCGAGGTGATCCCCTCCTCGTCGAGCCGCCGCCCGCCGGCCGGGGAGGGGGACGGCGCGGGGTCCGCGGAGATCCTCCCCTCCGCCCCGGTCCCCGCGGGAAGCCGCGGGACGTGGCGCGTACGCTTCATCGCCGGCGCTCCTGGGATCCGGATCGGCGGGGGGCTCGTCGTGCAGATCCCGCCGTACTGGGGGTGGACCGAGCCGCAGACCGAGAGCCCGCGCGCGCCCGGATTCGTGACCGCGTCGGCGAGCCGCCCCGGCGCGCGCCTGGCGCTCTCCGCGTCGCGGCTCTCGTACGTCCTCGTCACGGTGCTCGGGGAGGGGCTCGAACCCGGCGACACGGTCGTGGTCGTCTATGGAGACACGGGCGACGGCGAGCGGATCGAGGCGGCCGCGCAGGCCGACCTCTACGCCGAGCGCGCGCAGGAGTTCGTCGTGAAGGTCGACGGCGACGGCGACGGCGTCTTCGCGGAGATCGCCCGCTCGCCAGCGCTCGAGATCACGCCGCGCGATCCGACGCGTCTCGTCCTCTACGGCAAGGCGACCGCGCGCCCCGGCGAGCCGTTCCGCGTCACGGTCGCCTTCCTCGATCCCTTCGACAACCGCGCGACCGGCGCGCGCGGCGTGGCGACGATCGAGAGCGACGACCCGCGCGCGATCGTGCCGGGGCCGATCGCGTTCGCGCCCGAGGACTCGGGCGCCCGCGCCGTCGAGGTCACGCTCTTCGCGGAGGGCGCGCGCACGCTCCGGGCGCGCGAGGCCCAGACCGGCCTCCGCGCGGAGTCCCCGCCGGTGTTCGTCACTCGCGACGACGCGGAGCGCCGGCTCCTCTGGGGAGACCTGCACGGCCACTCCGGGCTCTCCGACGGGACGGGCGACCCGCGCGATTACTTCCGCTACGCGCGCGACGTGACGAACCTCGACGTCGTCTCGCTCACGGACCACGACCACCACGGCCTCCGGCCGCTCTCGCCCGCGTCGTGGGACCTCCTCGTCCGCGAGGCGAACGCGGCCTACGCGCCGGGCGGGCTCGTCACGCTCCTCGGCTACGAGTGGACCAACTGGACGAGCGGTCACCGGAACGTCTACTTCGCCGGCGAGCGCGGCGTCCTCCTCTCGGTGGCCGACACGCTCACCGACACGCCGACGGAACTCTGGGCGGCGCTCGACCGCCTCGAGACGCCCGCGATGACGATCGCCCACCATCCGGCCGGCGGCCCCGTGGCGACCGACTGGTCGATCCCTCCCTCGCCCGAGCGCGAGCGGCTCGTCGAGATCGCCTCCGTGCACGGATCGTCCGAGGCGCCGGGCTGCCCGATGGAGGTGCGGAGCGCGCGGCCCGGCTCGTTCGTCTCCGACGCGCTGGGCCGCGGGTACCGTCTCGGGGTGCTCGCGTCCGGCGACGGACACACGGGGCATCCGGGCAAGCCGTACGGGACGAGCCTCGGCGGCCTCGCCGGCATCTACGCGACCGCCCGCACCCGCGAAGCGGTCTGGGAGGCGCTCGTCGCGCACCGGACGTACGGCACGACCGGAGCCCGCATCCTCCTCGAGTTCTCGGCGGACGGCGTCCCGATGGGCGGGGTCGTTCCGCTGCGCGCGCCGGGGGCGCGCGTTCTGTTCCGCGCGCGCTGCGTGGCGACGAGCGCGGTCGAGACGATCGAGCTCGTGCGCGATGGCGCCGTGCTCGCGCGCCGCGCGGGGACCGGCGCCGCCGACTCGCTCCTCCACGAGGACGTCGGGCCGAAGAGGCCCGGGTCGTGGACGTACGCGCGCGTGACGCAGGTCGACGGCGAGATGGCGTGGTCGAGCCCGATCTGGTTCGTGACCCCGGAGGAGGCCGCGGCGGGAAGCCGGCCGCCCGCCCCCTGAGCGAATGTGCAACATCCGCGCAATCTGCTCTCGCAGAGTGCACGAGAGCGTTCCGCGAAATTCCGCCACCGTTGATCCGAATCGGCGCGATCCGCCGCGAATCCATCCCGCCCTTCGAGGGCACGCTCCTTGCGCACGCCCGCGTGTCTCGCTCTCTGTCTGATTCGATTCGGGAGGCGTCGCATGTCGATCTTCGCTGCTGAGATCAACGGGAGGACCTCGGAAGAGGACCAGCTGCTGTCGCGCTTTTTCGGGACGGTCGCGGTGGCGGACCGCGCTCGCGTGCTCGGCGCGCTCCTTCCGGACCTCGGCGTCGAGATCGCCCGGAGCGACCTGTCGACGCTCAAGTTCCATTTCTGGCAGCCGTACTTCCGAGCCACGCCCTCGGTCGTGCTGGAGGCCGAGTCGGGGGTCGTCTTCTTCGAGGCTCCGGTGAGCATCGCGCAGGAACGTTGGCGGCTCTTCGACCAGTGCGCGGAGGGGATCAAGGGGAACAGCCACTTCGGGCTCGTCCTCATCACGCGGGACGCGACGGAGCCTCCCGACGCCACCGCGCTCATCTCGGACCTCACGGCCCGCCACCGCACGGCCCGCGGCGTGTGGACGAACTGGCAGAGCCTCTACAAGAAGATCCACGCGCTCGCGCGGAGCGAGGATCTCGACGAGGTCTCGCGGCGTCTGCTCGGCGACCTCATGGCGCTCTTCGAGGAGAAGGGGCTCGGCGGGTTCATCGGGTACGCCCGCGACGGGTACGAGCGCGCGATGCGCGCCCGCACGGAGCTCGCGTCGTTCGCGCGGCTCACGAACGTGCTCCTCGGCGAGGTCAACGCGGCGCTCGCGGTCGAGGGGATGCGGCCGCTCGCGCCCGGCGGGGGGGGGGCCGCGATCTCGGAGGGGTTCCACGTCCCGGGCCACGCCCGGTTCCCTTACGTCGAGGACGCGTGGGACGGGGAGGAGCGGGACGGCTGCCACTACGTCCTGAAGCTCTTCCTCAACGAACCGTCGGCGTGGGTCGCCTACCGCTTCGATCTGGGCGACCCGGGGCGCCGCGCGCTCCTCCAGGAGAAGCGCGCGGCCCTCGACGCGGCGATCGAAAGCCGCGACGGCGTGCTCCTCACGCTGGAGAGCGGGGAGGAGGCCTCGGACGTCGTGAAGATCGTGCGCGCGGGGGACGGCGGGCTCGGGTTCCTCGAGTCGCGCGACGCGCTGCGCGGCGTCACCCACGCCCACCTCGTCCTGCCGATCACGGAGGAGGAGCTCTCCTCGGAGGGGCTCGCCGCGTTCGTCACCGAGCGCTTCCTCTGGCTCCGGAAGCGTGTCGCCTCGCTCGGACTCGCGCCGGACCCGGACGCCGAGTCGGGCGCCTCGCGCCGCTTCGTCGTCACGAACCACTAGTCCCGCCGCACCCGATCTCCCCGCCCCTCACTCCCGGGCGCGCAGCCTCTCCCGTCCCATCCGCTCCACGTCGCGCAGGAACTCGCGCTCCGCGCGCGGGAGGAGACCGCTCCGCGTCACCGCGAGGAAGAGGAGCGCGTACGTCCCGAGCCCGGCGGCCAGCCGCGCGATCGGCGAGAGCGGCGCCAGGAGGATCGGCGCGACCGCGGCGGCTGGGACGAGCGCCGCGAGGAGGACGCGGCCGAGGTCGCGCCACGGGAAGAGCGCCCGCATCGGCACGCCCAGGGCGCGGCCGGTCACGCCCAGGAAATAGAGGGCCTGCGCGTACGTGGCGACGACCGACGCGACCGCGGGTCCGAGGATGCCGATCCGCGGCATGAGGAGGAGCGCGAGCGCGAGCGACAGGAGGAGATCGCCGAGCGCCCCGAGGAGGACGGTGCGCGAGCGGCCCAGCGCGAGGAGGATCGGCGTGTAGGCGGCTGCGCGGAGCGGAATGAGGAGGAGGTATACGCGGAAGGGCCCGGCGCTCTCGGCGTAGCGATCCGAGAAGAGGGCGATCATGATCTCGCGCGCGAGGACGAAGGAGATCGCGAAGACCGGGAGGAGGAGGAGGCCGGTGCGGACGATCGCGCGGCGCCACAGGGCGAGGATCGGCTCGCGGTCGCCTTCGTGTCGCAAGCGGGAGAACTCCGGCATGAGGACGGAGGTGACGGACGCGAGGAGGATGCTGACGAGGGGGATCTCCATCGCGCCGTTCGCGTAGATCGCGAAGGCCTCCGGATCGAACCGCGCCGAGACGAGCGTCTTGTCGAGCCATCCGGACGCGATGCGGAGCGCCTCGTTCGCGCCGAGCGGGATCGAGTACAGGAGGAAGAGGCGCGGGAGCCCCGGCGTGAGGCTCGCCGCCATACCGCGATATGGCGCCGCGGCCGCGGCGAGGAGGAGCGCGGTGCGCGCGACCCCGTACGCCCCGAGCCCCGCGCAGATCCAGAGGAAGTCCGCGCCCGCGAGCGGCGGGAGGAGCGTCGCCGCGAGGAAGAGGAGCGACACGGCGACCGTGATCTTCGCGAGGCGCCGGTGGCGGTCCTCCGCGATGAGGAACGACTCGAGCGGGCTCGCGGGGAGGACGGCGGCGAGGTAGACGGCGAGGACGAGGAGCGCCGGCCGGAGCGCCTCGTTGTGGAAGGAACGCGCGATCGGCCCGGCCGCGAGCGCGAGGAGGGCCGCCCCGGCGACGCCGAGGCCCGCGAGCACCGCGAGGACGAAGCGGAGGAACGCCTTTCGCCCCTCCGGCCGCTCCCGCGGGACGAAGTAGTAGACCGAGAGGGGGATCCCGCTCAGCAAGAGCGTCGTTCCGACGGTGATGACGAGCCACGCCTGCTGGAAGGTCCCGTAGGCGCGCGGCTCGAGCAGGCGCGCGAGGACCGCGTTCGCCGCGACGAGCGTGAGCGCCGCGACGATCTTGGAGACGCTGACGATCCCGACCTTCGCGGCGAGCCTAGGCATCGGCTCCGCCGGCGCCCTCCGCGAGCTCCGCGCCGGGCAGGCGGCGGATGACGCGAGCCGGGTTTCCGGCGACGACCGAGAACGATGGGAAACTCTCAGTGACGACGGCTCCCGCCCCCACGATCACGTTGTCCCCGAGCGTGACGCCGGGGAGGATCACCGCGTTCATCCCGATCCAGCACCGCCTGCCGATCCGGATCGGCGGCGCCGCGAGGTGCCGCGCGTTGTCGAGCGGATCGTGGTTCGCGCTCACGATCCCGACGCCGGGCGCGATGTTCGTCCCCTCGCCGATCTCGACCCCGTTCCACGCCTGGATGTAGCAGTGGGGCGAGTCGCCCGGGTAGACGCCCCGGCCCCGCACGACGCGCTCCGGATGGATCACTTGGGACGTGAAGTGGATCGGCCACGGCACGTCGGCGTTCACGCGCAGGACCGCCTTCGACCAGATGTTCATCCAGTGAAAGGAGAGGGGGATGTCGTCGGGGCAGAGGAGGAGGCGGCGGAGGATCGCGCGGGCGGCGCCCTTCATCGCGCCCCCTCGGGGACACCGCGCCGGCCCCGCGCGCCGTCGTGGTCGGCGCCGTGGTCCTCCGCCGACTCGAGGTGGGTGATCACCTCGGCCGGCGTCGGGAGCGCGCCGGCGATCGCCCGCTCGATCTCGGTCGCGCGCGCGTGGGCGACCTCGATCGGCGTCCCCCTCGGGAAGAGGAGGTGGAGCTCGACCCACGTCGTGCGTCCCGAATCGCGGTGCCGCAGCCCGTGCCACGCGACGCCGAGCGGCCGCGCGACCCGCTCGAGCGCCGCCCCGATGGCCGCCTCGGTCGCGGGGCGACCTTCGTCCATGAGGCCTGCGACGGAGCGCCTCATGAGACGGTAGCCGGACACGAGGATGTTCATCGCGACGAGGATCGCGACGATCGGATCGAAGGGGAGCCAACCGGTGGCGAGGGCCGCGACGAGCCCGCCGACCACGCCGAGGCTCGTCCAACTGTCGGTGAGGACGTGGCGCCCGTTCGCCTCCAGGATGAGCGACTTGTGGCGCTTCCCCGTCCAGACGAGCCACGCGCCGAGCGCCGCGTTGATCGCGCCGGCAAGCGCCACGAGGGCGGCGCCGAGGCCGAGCCGCTCGACGTGGAGCCCGCCGACCCACTTCGCGATCGCCGCGACGATGATGACGCACGCCGCGACCACGATGAGGGCGCCCTCCATCCCCGCGGAGAAGAAACTGACTTTCTCGTGGCCGTACGGGTGGTTCCGGTCGGCGGGTCGGTGCGAAAGCCACAGGCTCCACGCCGCGAACGCGACCGCGCCGACGTGGACGACCGACTCGATCGCGTCGGAGAGGATCGCGGACGAGCCGGTGAGGCCGAACGCGAGGCTCTTCACGGCGAGCATGAAGAAGCCGACCACGAGCGAGAGCCTGATGGCGGCTCTCTGCGCTTTCTCGCTCGCCGCCTCGAGGGAATCTTCGGGCGCCACGATGCCGGCCTCCTTCCGCGTCCGCAGGCCGCGCGAGTCTATCCGAAAGCCCCGCGGCCGTCCATTTGACTCGCTCGCGAGCGCGATGCTAGATTGCGCGCCGTGAACGTACTCGTCATCGGCGCGGGATCGATCGGGAGTCTCTTCGGCGGGCTCCTCTCGCGCCGGGCGCGCGTCGTCCTCCACGGGAGCCGCGGCGCCGTGACGGGGCTCCGGTCCGGCTTCGCGATCGCCGACGAGGAGGGCGGGCGCGAGACGCGCGTGACGACGATCGCCGAAGGGCTTCCGGCCGGCGAGGAGTTCGACCTCGTCGTCGTCGCCACGAAGGCGACCGCGAACCGGAAGGTCGCGCTCTCGCTCCGCTCGCACCTCGGCGAGGGGACGCGCCTCCTCGTCCTCCAGAATGGGATGGGGAACGAGGAGGTCTTCGGCCGCGTCGTGCGTCGCGAGCGGATCCTCCGCGGCGTCGCGTACGAGGGCGTCTCCCGCGCGAGCCCGGAGCGCGTCCTCTGGTGGGGGAAGGGCGTCACCTACCTCGGCTACGCCTTCTTCCCGTCGCAGAGCCTCGAGGACGCGTTCCTCGTCGATCTCGCGGAGACGCTCGGCGCATGCGGCCTCAAGACCCGGGTCGCCGCCGACATCCGCCGCGAGGTGTGGAAGAAGCTCCTCATCAACGCGGCGATGAACCCGCTCGGCGCGATCACCGGCTCCGAGAACCGCGCGCTCGTGGAGAACCGCGACACGCGTGAGATCCTCGGCCACCTCGTGCGGGAAGGGGAGCGCGCCGCGCGCATCGAGGGCTACACGTTCGACCTCCTCTCGAAGGTCGAGGACCTCGCGCGGAGGACCGGCCGGAACCTGAACTCGATGCTACAAGATTTCCGGCGCGGGCGGCGGACCGAGATCGAGTTCCTCAACGGGTTCCTCGTTCGCTTCGCCGAGGCGCACGGCGAGGATCTGCCGTACCACCGATGCGTGACGTCGATCGTCCGCGCCCTCGAGGCGCAGTTCGAGTGAGGCGCGCCGCGGCGGCGGCGCTCCTCGCGGTCGCCGTCGGCGGGGCGACGCTCATCGCAGCGTGCGGCCGGCGCGGTCCCGACCCGCGCGTCCTCGTGATCGGGGTCGATGGCGCCGACTGGGAGATGATCCTCCCGATGGTGGAGCGCGGCGAGCTCCCCGCTTTCGCGCGACTTCTCCGCGAGGGCGCGCGCGCGCCCGCGCGGACCCTCGAGCCGGCCCTCTCGCCGCTCCTCTGGACGAGCATCGCGACCGGGAAGACCGCGGACGAGCACGGGATTCTCGACTTCGTGACGTTCGATCCGCGGTCGGGCCGCACGGTGCCCGTGACGAGCACGCTCCGGCGCGTGAAGGCGGTCTGGAACATCGCGTCCGAGTTGGGGAAGCAGGTCGCCGTGGTCGGCTGGCTCGCGTCGTGGCCCGCCGAGGAGGTGGACGGGGTCGTCGTCACGGACCGGGTCGCCTTCCATCCGTTCGATCCGGCGGGCACCGGACGCGCGTCGAGCGGGCTCACGTATCCGGAGGGGCTCGCGGCGGAGGTCGCGCGTCTCGTGCCGGACCCGAGCGCGGTCCCATTCGACAGCGTCGCTCGTTTCCTCGCGATCCCGCGCGAGGCGTTCGAGGCGGCCCCGTTCGACGCGTACCGTCCGGGTCAACTCGTCGGGAATTTCCGCCGGACGCTCGCCGCGGCGGAAGGGTACCGCGGGGTCACGCGCGCCCTCTGCGGGCGCGAGGACTGGGACCTCTTCCTCACGTACTTCGAGTTCCTCGACGCGACGGGCCACCTCTTCGTGCGCCACATGGCGCCCCCCTTCAACGCGCTCACGCCCGACGAGGCGGCCGCGTTCGGCGGCGCCGTCGAGGAGGCCTACCGCTGGCAGGACCGCGTCCTCGGGGAGATCCTCGCGTGCCGGGACGAGAGGACGATCGTTCTCGTCGTGTCGGACCACGGATTCCTCTTCGGCGAGCGGAGGATCGGCGCGCCGTCGGAGGTGATCGGCGGCGAGGCGGCGGCGTGGCACCGCGACGAGGGGATCTTCCTCGTCGCCGGATCCGGCGTGCGACGCGGCGAGACGCTCTCGCCGGTTTCCATCCTCGACGTGACGCCGACGATCCTGTGGCTCCTCGGGCTTCCGGTCGCCGAGGACATGGCGGGGAAGCCGGTCGTCGGCGCCTTCGAGCCGGAGTTCCTCGCGCGCCATCGCGTCGCGACGACTCCGACCTTCGAGACCGGAGAGCGGACGGCGGCGCGCGCCATCGCCGGCGAGGAGGACGCGGCGATCACGGAGAGGCTCCGCGCGCTCGGCTACCTCGCGACGGAGGGCGTGAACGCGGTCGTGAACCGCGCGATCCTCCTCCGCGACCGCGGGGACTTCGCCGCGTCGGCGGCGGAGTGGGAGAAGGCGAAGGCGATGGCGCCGACGCGGTCGGACGTCGCGGTCGGGCTCGGGTTCGCGCGGTACCGGCTCGGCGGCCGGGAGGAGGCGCGCCGCGAGTGGGAGCGCGCGCTCGCGCTCGATCCGCTCTGCGTCGAGGCGCTCATCGACCTCGGGAATCTCGCGTACGAGGAGGGGGACCTCGCCGAGGCGCGGGCCCGCTACGACGCCGCGATCCGCGCGGACTCGCTCGCGACCGACGCCTACGTGAACCTCGCGCAGACCCACCTGGACGAGAAGCGCTTCCGGGAGGCGGCCGAGATCCTCGCGATCTCGAAGACGATCGCGCCGGGCGATGCGCGCGTCCGCTTCCGGTTTGGGGTCGCGCTCGCGGAGTTGGGCAGCACCGAGCGGCCGCTCGAGGAATTCGGCAAGGCGGTCGAGCTCGATCGCGGGCTCGC
>Ga0247727_10000437_pt1 | contig 101651 bp, 89 predicted proteins | sample WisWelCaveWW1625_FD_202498 | JGI IMG/M metagenome (GOLD analysis project Ga0247727, IMG submission 202498) | Biofilm microbial communities from Wishing Well Cave, Virginia, United States - WW16-25 | ecosystem: Environmental > Aquatic > Deep subsurface > Groundwater > Cave microbial mat...
CTTCGGTTACTGTTCAGGCATCGGCTCTTGGTGATGTTACTCAAAATCATTTCTTGAACATTACCAACAATACTGCAAACGACGGAAGCTGGAAAGTTGTGAATTGAAAAAAGTTCAAAGTTGAAAGCTTGCCCTCGTGAAGACGGGGGGTCAAAGTTGAGGGAGTTTAACGACTCCCTTTTTTGTTATTAAAATGTTTGTCATCCATCCCGGACAGAAAAGGAAGAAGAAGGAAGAAATAGAAAAGACAGACGAAACTCCTTCCTGAAAATAAAGTAACATTAAATAACTTGACTAAGCAACATTGAAATGATTAGTTTCGTTTATTCCTAACATTCCTGATTCAGTATAGAAAATTAATTCATCTAACCTAATCAAGGAGCCAAAATGAAATCAATGATTTCAAAAAATCTTTTCTCATTTTTAATTCTATTAATCTTTTCATTTCTCACTCACGCACAGGACGGACCCGGTGTCTGGACACAATCTTTGAGTTCAGCAGGTCCTGTGTGGTCTGTTTCTGTAAATCCAGCAAACCAGCAAATCATGTATGCTGCAAGCCAAACACAAGGGATGTGGAAAACAATTAATGGCGGTGTTACTTGGACACAAATAAATTCCGGGATAACTAACCTCACACTCAATGTTGTTGCTGTCAGTTCTTCAAATCCAAATACTGTTTATTGCGGCGGCGGGGCTGTGGGAATAAGTAATGGTATGTATAAATCAATCGACGCAGGAGCTACATGGGTGGCAATAAATTCAGGTATCACACAGACGCCTAATACTATTCAGGGAATTGCTGTAAGTCCAACTGACCCGAATACTGTATATATAGCTATATGGGATGGCGGTACCACCAATGCTACTGTTGGGATGTATAAAACTATTAACGGAGGAACGTTGTGGACAGTTGCAAATACTGGTATGGGCACTAATAAGAATGTTCTGTGCGTATCTGTAAACCCCTTAAATCCTAATACGGTTTACTGCGGGACTTCATTTTTACAACCTAATCCACCTCCTACAGGTCCCACATTTATTTATAAATCGCTTGATGCGGGCGCAACATGGACGAGTATGAGCAGCGGTTACCAAGCACAGCTGCAGATATTAATCCAATAAGACATATCAGCATCAGCACTGCGGATACCTCGATTGCTATATTGTCTATGTTTCAAAATACTGCTACAGCTAATGCGGGAGTATATTTAACAACTAACGGCGGAACAAGCTGGGTTCAGAGAAGTACCGGTTTCCCAACTGTTCTGGGTACTTTGGTTAGAGGTTGTTTAATCAGACCGGGTTCTAACACTGAATTCTATGCGGGTGTGATAGCTCCAACCGGTGGAATTTACAGAACTACAAATGCAGGATTGAGCTGGACAAGTTTCAATGGAGGTCCTGTTACTGCTACTTCAATTATCAGGTCAATTGCTTTCAGAACTTCCGGAGACAGTACTCTTTATATCGCTAATGCCGGGACAGCTACATCTGACCAAGGTGTTTTTGAGTATTCATGGATACCTGTTGGAATTCATGACCCGGGAAATATTCCGCTGGAGTATTCTTTACAGCAAAACTATCCGAATCCTTTTAATCCAACCACGATTATCAGTTTTCAGTTAGCAGCTAACGGTTTCACTTCATTGAAAGTTTTGGATGTTCTTGGACGGGAAGTTGCAATCTTAGTAAATGAAAAATTGAATGCGGGAACTCATGTTGTAAATTTCGACGGAAGCAAGTTATCGAGCGGGGTATATTATTATAAGCTTTCAACCGGTTCATTCACAGAAACAAGAAAAATGGTGCTTATAAAATAACATCTGAAAATAGCATTGACTTGTAAATCGGAATATTATAGTTTAGAAGTAATTCGGTTGACCTCTCAGAAAAATAAACTCATTGGAGGCATCATGAAAAAATTAATTACATCGGTTTCTCTTTTAATATTCACTTCACTTTTTATTTACGGGCAAGACCGTCCGGCTTATGGCGGAGACCCGACGCCGGTTGTTCCATTGGGGAGCGGGATGATGCAGAATTTTCCGAACCCGTTTAATCCGGTAACAAACTTCGTTTTCCAGCTTGGTCAGTCAGGCGATGTTCAGCTGAAAATATTCGACGCCCTTGGAAGAAATGTTTCAACCGTCGTGAATGAATATCTGGAAAAAGGCGAATACATTTACCAGTGGAATGCGAATAACCTCCCGAGCGGAATTTATTATTATCGTATCATCGCTCCGGACTTCACTGAAACGAAAAGAATGATTTTGCTCAAGTAACAAAGTCATTGATAGCGTAGCGAAGAATCTCAGCTATTTTTTTAATCCCGATTGCAAACAGTCGGGATTTTTATTTTATGTGATTAAATTTCTCGGATTGTTTATTTTATGTGACATGTCTTTTAGTTAGATTTGCGAATCTTATTTTTTGTATGAAAGAATTTATCAGAATAGCAGCCGGACAGGGTTTTTGGGGTGACTTAATCGATGCACCTGTTCATCAGGCATCCAAAGGTCCGATTGATTATCTGATGATGGATTACCTCGCTGAAGTTACGATGTCGATTCTTCAAAAGCAGAAAATAAAAAATCCTGCGTTTGGATACTCTCGTGATATCCCTCCATTGATGGAACGATTGCTTCCGATTCTCGATGAAAAAAGATTTAAAGTTATTACAAACGGCGGCGGCGTGAATCCGATTGCATGCCGTGATGCTGTTTTTGAAGTGGCAAAGAAGCTCGGAATAAAAAATCTGAAGATTGCAGTTGTTCTCGGAGATAATATTTTGGAGAGAGTCGATGAGCTTATTGCGGGTGGAATAACTTTGAACAATATGGAAACAAATGAAAGTGTTGTGTCAGTAAAAGATAAATTGCTGAGTGCGAATGTTTATTTCGGAGCAAAGCCGGTTGTCGAGGCGTTACAGCAAGGTGCTGACATAATTATCACAGGAAGAGTTACCGACACAGGTTTAACTCTCGCTCCGATGATTCATGAGTTCGGGTGGAAATGGGATGACTGGAATAAACTCTCGGCGGGGACTATCGCAGGACACATTATAGAATGCGGCGGACAGGCAAGCGGCGGAAATTTTCTCGGGGACTGGGAAAATGTTCCGGACCTTGCAAGAATAGGATTCCCTATAGTCGAAGCTTATCCAGATGCAACTTTCTACATCACCAAACATGAGAACACCGGCGGATTGGTTTCGGTTGAAACGGTTAGTGAGCAATTAGTTTATGAAATCGGAAACCCGAAAGACTACATCACGCCGGATTGCGTTGCTGATTTCACTTCAATTCATCTTGAGCAATCAGGAAAAGACAGAGTAAAAGTTTTTAATATTGAAGGAAGACCTGCAACTGATTTTTACAAAGTTTCAATGTCGTATGATGATGGCTATTCAGCATTCAGCACTCTGACTTATTCTGCTCCCGATGCTTTGAAGAAAGCAGAAGCATCGGATAAAATTTTACGTACAAGATTGAATGACCTTGGCTTGAAGTTCGAAGAAATCAGAACGGAGTTTCTCGGTTACAATTCATGTCACGGACCACTTGTGAAGGAAAGAGATGATTTAAGTGAAGTTGTTTTAAGAATCGGTGTCCGTGCAAAAGAGAAAGCAACTATTGAAAGATTCAGCAAAGAAATTGCTCCTTTAATTTTAACAGGACCTCCAAGTGTTACAGGTTTCGCCGGTGGTCGCCCAAAACCATCCGATGTTGTTGCATACTGGCCAGCATTAATTCCAAAGACAGCAGTTTCTCCCCAGGTTATTGTAGAAAGTTTATGAAAGAGAAAATCAATGAAGGATAAAGTTCTTGTAATAGGTGCATCCGGACAAATCGGCTCTGAGCTTACGCTTGAGCTTAGGAAGGTTTATGGCGATACAAATGTTTTTGCAGCCGACATCAAACAAGCATCAAAAGAAATTACTGAGTCCGGACATTTCGAAATTCTTGATGTGCTCGACTACAAGAGATTGATTAGCTTTTTAATTTCACATAACATCACGCAAGTTTATATGCTTGCAGCAATTCTTTCCGGGAATGCAGAGAAGCTTCCGTTGCAAGCGTGGGACATAAACATGAAGGGCTTGCTGAATGTTCTTGGTGCAGGAAAAGAAGCTGAGCTAAAAAAAATATTCTGGCCCAGCTCAATTGCAGTTTTTGGTACAACAACTCCGAAAAAAGATACTCCGCAATTGACAGTCATGGAGCCAACAACAATTTACGGAATCAGTAAGCTTGTAGGAGAAAGATGGTGCGAATATTATAACCGAAGATACAGACTCGATGTCCGGAGCATAAGATACCCCGGGCTCATCAGCTACAAAACAGAAGCAGGAGGAGGAACTACGGACTATGCTGTGGAAATTTTTTACGGAGCTATCAAATCAAAATCTTACAAATGTTTTTTGAGTGAAGACACGTTGCTTCCGATGATGTTCATGCCTGATGCAATACGTGGAACGCTTGAATTAATGGAGGCGGATGCAAAAAAGTTTTCGACTTTGTCTGCTTACAATCTTTCTGCAGTGAGCTTCTCACCAAAGCAAATCGCTGACGAAATCAAAAAACATATTCCGGATTTTACAATTTCTTATGAGCCCGATTTCAGGCAGGCGATTGCTGACTCATGGCCTCAAGTGATTGATGATTCTGCAGCAAGAAAAGATTGGGGATGGAAACATGAATATGATTTGAAAACAATGACTGAGATTATGATTGAAGAAATAAGATTGAAACTTACCTAAGTTAACTCTTCGATAAAATTATTTACTACTCTGTTAAACTCTTTTGCATTTTCCATGTTAGGAAAATGTCCTGCGTTGGAAATTATCTCAAGCCTTGAACCGGAGATTTTGCAATGCAAATCCTTCGCAAATTCAGGAGGAGTTAACTTGTCTTCCTCTCCGACTATAATTAATGCAGGAATATTAATTTTTGGGAGAAACTCAGTTGTATCTGTCCTGCAGCCCAAAGCCAGCAACCCCGCTATAATTCCTTTGGGAGTTTGCCATCTAATCATTTCATTTATAAATTTGACAACTTCAATATTTGTGTTGATTGTATTTTTGCTCAATGCTTTTTTTATGAAGTTATCGAAAAAGTTTTCAGTTTCTCCGTTATGAATCTGTTTAATCTGATAGGAGCGGTTAATCTTTGCAGTATTATTATCAGCTTCCGAGCGTGTGTCGGATAGGATTACCGCTTTGAATTTATTCTGATATCTTTCCAAAGCACGCAATGAGATATAACCTCCCATAGAAAGCCCGCAAATAACAGGAGAGGAAATTTCCAGCTTGTCTATTATCATCATTAAATCGTCAACATGCGTTTCGATTGTGAACTGTCCGTCGCCAACTTCGCTGTAACCGAATCCTCTTAAGTCGTAAACAACAATTTTATTTTTTGATTTGAAAAATTCAACCTGTTCATTCCACATTCTATTGCACATTGGAAATGCATGGATGAAAATAATTTCCTTCCCGTCGGCTTCGTCGAAATACTTTACATTGAGTCCGTCAATTGTTAATTCTTTCATTGAACAAAATTCTTAGTTTAACAAGTTCTTCAGGTTTTATTTTTTCGTTTAACACGTAACGGATATTTTTCAATGCAAGTGGAATGCTTTCAAGAAATTGTTTCTTGCCTTTTATGATTCCGAGATTTCCGTAAGCTCCCAACGCCTGTAAAATCCTTATCATGACAAAATACCAGAAATAATTTTCATACTCTTTTTGATTAAGGTCATACTTCCCGGAAACGTTTTTTAAATAATATCCAAGAAGTTCTTCCCGTGATGAGTTTGGTAAGTCGGCTTTTGCATCGAATAAAAGCGAAGCAACATCATAAAGTATTGCTCCTTTCCTGCCCGATTGAAAATCGATGTAATGAAGTTTCCCTTCCCTGACCATAATATTTCTCGATTGAAAATCCCGGTAAAGAAAGTACTTACGCGGCAGTTCCAATATTTTGGAAGTAAGGAATTCAAAATCGGAATCTAAAACCGAAGCATCAAAATCTTTCACAAACTCTTTAAGAAATTTTTCTTTGAAATAGTTGATGTCGAACTCAATATTTTCTTTTCCGAATTCACTGAACTGATAACAAAGCGAGTAATCAATTCCTTTGCATGATTCGAATTGAAAATTGATGAGGTCGGTTAAAGCAGTTTGATAGAAGGGAAGAACGTTGTCAGGAAAATCATTTCTGTTTTGTTCAATGAAAGTGAACAGGGTTGTATCACCTAAATCTTCGAGAAGGTAAAAATTTAAATCATCCGAGGATAAAAAAACTTGCGGAACATTCAAGCCGTGCTTCCTGAAATGTCCTGCGAAATTTATAAATGCTTTGTTCTCATCAAGATTTGCGTTGTCAATTCCAATACATGAAAAATCTTTTGAAGTTAGACGAAATATTTTTCTCTCAGAGCCATGCGAACTTATACTTTGAATCGAAGCGACTGAACTTGCGGAAAATTTCTTAAACAGTTCAGCTAATCTTTCATCTATTTCTATTTCATTACTCACTAATCATTACTCATTATTCTTTACTCATATTTTCCTTTTGCAACTTTTTTCAAAACCCAGCCGTCTTTGTCGATAAAAATTTCTTTCGGCTTCGAATCAACTGTTAGCTGAATTGCCTGGTCTTTCTGGTCATTGAAAACCGTAAATTCTTTTTCTCCGTTTTCTGTAACGACAGTAATTTTAAGCGGCATCTTGTAAACTTCCCAATCCGTTTGAACCTGTTTTAATTGAAGCCGAACAGTGAAAGCGTTTGCGTTATTCTGGTCCTGAAAATTTTCAAACTTCCATGAGTATTCATACTTCGGTCTGCCGGTTCCTTTATAAACCCATTGTTCAAAAAACCAATCGAGAGTTTGTCCGCTTGTTTCTTCAACGACCTTGATAAAATCCGATGTCTCTGCATTAGAGTAATTGTATTTTTCGAAATATGCACGAAGTGCTTTGTAAAAATTGTCATCGCCGATAACTCCACGCAACATGTGAAGAACCCACGCACCTTTTTGATAAATCGTTGCATAGACGGAAGGATTATCTATAAAACCTTCGGGTGAAAAAACCGTTCCTGAAAAATATCCGAAGTCCATGTTCTTCATGTAGGCAAGGTAAGCGGATTTGCCGCGTTTGTATTCTTCCCAAACGGCTTCGCAGTAAGATGCGAATCCTTCATTGAGCCAGATGTTTTTCCAGTCTTTCAGCGTAACAGCATCTCCCCACCAGTGATGAGCAAGCTCATGTGCAATAACGTGCTCGTATCTTCCGTCGCCGGTTATCAAAAGATAACCCATCGATGTTAAAGTTTGATGTTCCATTGCACCGCTTGTCCAGCCGAACTGAGCCATGCCGTATTTTTCATCGATGAAAGGATACTCTCCGAAAGTTTTTGCAAACACTGTTATCATCTCCGGTGTTTCTTTCCAGTCAACTCTTGCTTTTGCCGAGTCACGCTGAAAAACATAATAGACGACCGGCATTTGTTTTGTTCCGTCAACAGAAGTATAAGTGTCATCCCAATATGCAAACTTTGCAGAGACTATGCTCACAAGATAAGTTGCAATCGGGTAAGATGATTTCCAATTGTATGTTGATGTGCTGTCTGAGTTTTGAATAACATCAATCAGCTTGCCATTTGAAACAGATTGGTATCCTGCCGGTGCAGTGAGATGCATAGTTGTTGTTACTTTGTCATCCGGTAAATCTTTTGAAGGCCACCATGACGGTCCGTAGTTCGGCTCGCTGAGTGAACCTGCAAAAGTTTGTCCGTAAAGGTCTTTGAACGAGAATGAATCGAAGCCGACTGATTTTGGCTTTCCGTTATAAATAATCCGCACAAGGAATTCTTCGCCTGATTTAATTTTTTCGGTTGGAGTAATCACGATGTAATTATTTTCTCTTTTATAAGATGCATCGGTAAATCCTTCGACGGTTCTAAGGTCAGAAATTTCCGAACCTGTTGAAACTTTTACGAACATCACCGATGAAACTGTCATGTTGTCGTAGAAATTCATGTAGATGGTATTCAGGTTGTCGTTCAAAATGTTCGCACGCAAAATCACATCTCCGCTTAATGTTCTGCCGGTCATATCGAATGATAAGCTGATGTCATAATGCAAAGCATCAAAATAATTTTGCTGCTCTATTATTTTCGGGTCTTCTTTCCTGATGCTTTTGCTTTCCTTTCCAAGAAACTCCGCAACATATCTGTTGAAGATATATTTGCCAGACTTTTCCAGAAGTGCGAGTGATGACTTTGTCGTTTTCTCTGTCTCTTGATTCAATGCAAAAGCACCGGCTGTTCCTGAGATTATCAGTACAACTTGAACTATGATGATTGAAAATGCGATTAAATATTTTTTTGACATTGGTTTATTTTGTTAAAGTTAATTTTTAAAATCTTTTATCTCACGACTCACGACTCTCAACTCCGCACTCTCTTAATAATTATCTATCTGTGCTCTCTGAAGCTTTCCCGAATAATCTATGTAAACTGCTTTCCATTCGGTGTAGAAATCGTAAACAGTCCAGCCGCCTTCGCGGTGACCGTTGCCTGTTTCTTTAACTCCGCCGAAAGGCATGTGTGCTTCAGCTCCGATGGTTGCTCCGTTGATGTAAGTTATTCCTGCTTTAATGTCGCGAACTGCTTTGAATGCCGAGTTCACATCCTTTGTGAAAACCGAAGATGACAATCCGTATTTTGTATCGTTCAAAACTTTGATTGCTTCATCGAGTGAGCTGACTTTAATAACTGCAAGGACAGGTCCGAAGATTTCTTCTTTTGCAATCCGCATCGAAGGTGAAACGTTCCTGAAAATCGTGGGCTTATAAAACCAGCCCTTCTTCAAATCACCTTCATCAGCAAATTCTCCGCCGAGCAAAAGCTCTGCTTTATCTTCTTTGATGCCAATCGCAACATATTGGTGTACTCTTTTTCTCTGGTCTTCGCTAATGAGCGGACCAACGTCAATGTTTTCATTGTTGCCGTAACCGAGACGAAGTTTGGAAGCACGTTCGACCAACAAATCTAAAAACTCATCATGAATTTTTTCGTGAAGAATCAGACGCGACGTTGCTGTGCATCTTTGTCCTGTTGTTCCGAATACTCCCCAGAGAACTGCTTCGAGTGCAAGTTCAAGGTCGGCATCGTCCATAACAATCTGTGCATTCTTTCCACCAAGCTCGAGAGAAACTCTTTTCAGTGATGCGCCTGCAACTTCGTTGATACGCTTTCCGACTTTCGTAGAGCCGGTGAATGAAATCAAATCGATGTCAGGGTGATTTGTGATTGCTTCACCGACAACCATTCCGCTTCCGTGAACAAGATTCATAACGCCGGGAATATAATCTTTGCCGAGAACTTCTTTCATCGACTCTTCGATTATTTCGACAAGTGTGTGTGCAGTTTTTGGAGTAAGCTCTGCGGGTTTGAAAACACACGTGTTGCCGCAAACGAGTGCGGGAAATATTTTCCATGTCGGAATTGCCATCGGGAAATTCCATGGTGTGATAAAACCGCCGACGCCAATCGGAACGCGGAAGCTGAGATTCATTTTATTCGGAAGCTCGCTTGGAACGTTGTAACCGAACAATCTTCTTCCTTCCGACGCTGCGTAATATGCCGTGTCGATTCCTTCCTGCACATCGCCTTTTGTTTCGGAGAAAACTTTTCCCATTTCGCGTGTCATCTCTCTTGCGATTTCATCTTTGCGTGCGAGCATGTTATCGCCAACTGTTTTTAAAACATCACCGCGTTTGGGTGCGGGAATCAATCTCCATTTCTCAAACGCAATGCGTGCGGATTTTACTGCTTTATCAACTTCGTCTGCTGATGATAACGGAAATAATCCGATTAAGTCGTCTTTGTCTGCGGGATTTCTGTTATCGATATATTCACCGGAAGAAGGAGCAAGCCATTCACCGTTAATCAGGTTCTTGTATTTTTCGGACATTGATTTTGGTTGAACTTTAAATAAGCCGTGGAGTTTTAGGCAACTTCTACCTCTAAGGAAGTAGTAAGGATTTCTTTGCTGAGAATTGATTTCTTTTCGGAATCTGTTAACGTTTCAAAATAAAGCTCTACCGCCTCTTTGATATTTTCCAATACATCTTCGTAAGAATCTCCCTCTGACTGACAGCCGTCAAGTTCAGGTGAGTAAGCATAATAGCCATGCTCATCTTTCTCAATCACGATACTGACTTTATATGACATTTGTTTTTCACTCCTTATTTGTTACTCAAATATAACACCACCCAAAAATAATTAAACCGATAAAATATATGACTTCGGCTCTGCAAACTATACTCGTTCTATACACTTCCTTTTCCTTTGAAACTCTTTTGCACTCTTGATAAGTTTGTAAAATTATAATCATCACACAAATGAAAATCATTCTCTCAATCATCATCACGTTCTCAATTTTATTTATCTCCGGCTGCTCTAAGAAATCCGAAGACGACCTGCTTCTTGATGCAAAGAACAAAACCGAAGAAGCAAAGAAACTTGAATCGGAAAGTAAAACCGACGAAGCAAAAAAAATGTACGGCGAGGTTATCGAAGCTTATAAGATGTTCCTTGCAATGTATCCAACATCAAACAAAGCACCCGACGTTTACAGTACTATTGCCAAAACATACGTTGACAACTTAAAAGATTTCCCCAGTGCAGTAAAATATTACAAAGAGCTTGCGGAAAAATTTCCAGCTACCAAAGAAGCGAAGTATGGGCTGTTCATGGTTGCATTCATCTTCGACGAGATGATGCAGAACAAAGAGATGGCGAAAGATGCTTACAAACAATTCCTTGAGAAATATCCTAAGGACGAAGACCCGAACGAAAAGATGAGCGAGTCGGCAAGGATGATGCTTCAGATGCTTGAAGAAAACAGGTCGATTGAAGATGTAATCAAGAATGTTCACACAAAGGATTCTTTAAAGACAGAAAAAGATTCAAAGCTAAAGAAAGATGCGAACAAGAAAGATACAACCAAGACCAAGGTTAAGAAAATTGATGATGGTGAAGTAAAGAAGAATCCGGACAGCAGATAACTTTTATGAGAAGTGAATACAACAGATATTTAAAACCCGAAGTTGTTTCACGGCTTGCCAACCTCGAGCTTAAAGCAAAATTTGTAGTCGAAGGATTTATCGCAGGGCTTCATAAGAGTCCGTATCACGGATTCAGTGTTGAGTTTGCTCAGCACAGACAATACATGCCGGGCGATGATATAAAATTCCTCGACTGGAAAATCCTCGGCAGAACAGACCGCTACTATATCAAACAATACGAAGAGGAAACCAATCTAAAGTCCTACCTTATTTTTGATACGAGCAAATCAATGTCGTTCGCGTCATTGCGAGGACACGGAGCGAAGCGAAGAGGACGAAGCAATCTCAAAACTGAGAATGACTCGCAATTAAGTAAAATCGAATATGCAAAATATCTTGCGGCATCGCTCGCTGTGTTAATGCATTTCCAAAAAGATGCGACGGGACTTGTTGTGTATGATGAATCAATAAAAAACTACGTCCGCCCGAAATCAACAAACCAGAATCTTAAACTGCTTCTGAATACTTTATCAAACGCAGAAACTTCCGGCAAAACAAATACTGCTTCGGTTTTAAATGAAGTCGCCGACAAGCTTAAACGCCGCGGACTTGTGATTGTCTTCAGCGATTTGTTCGATGACCAGAAAAAAGTTATTAACGCACTGAAACATTTCAGGCATTACGGAAACGAAGTGATTGTATTTCACATCCTCGACCCGCAGGAGATGAACATGTTCATCGACTCGCCGGTAATCTTCAAAGACCTTGAAACAAACAAAGAGCTTCTTACACAGCCGCTCCAATTAATGGAAGCATACAAGGAAGCGGTTCAGTCGTTCATCGAAACGTATAAAAGGGAATGCCGTGCCGCAGGAATCGATTACGTTCTGCTCTCCACCGATACGCCGTTCGATAAAGGGCTGATTGAGTATCTGAATAAGAGGAAGAAGCTGATGTAGAATGTCAAAGCTCAATGCCTGCCCTCGCGAAGGCGGGGGTCAAATGTCAAATTGTCTATGGAGTTGTTTGAGGGATTGATGTGTGTTATTTTTACAGCATACAAAAAACATTTTACTGGGAGAATTATGGGAGAACCATTAGAATTAAATGACTTAAAGCTTAGTGCTGCTTTCGAAATTGTATTCGGCAGTGTATACTATAATGGTTACATAACTGAAATTGCTGAAAGTATTTATAATGGTAAACTAGACAAATCGTCAATTAAACATATTCTAAAGAGATATAAAATATTTAATATCGAAGATATAAAAGAAGAATTACTTGACCTTATTTTAACTTATATAAGACTGGTAGCTCTTAGAGATAATTTACTTACTGATAATGAACTCAATAATGTAAGATTATTAAAAATATTATTCGAAATAAAGGAAGGAGATTTTTATCAATATAGGAAAGATGAAATTAATCAAATTCTAAAGACTCAATTGTACCTTATTTATAGAGATGATGATAAGATAAACGACGAAGAATCTATTCTTAAAAATCGTCTTCAACAATTATTTGATTTAGGATATGACCAGTTTCTAAAATATGCAAACAAAGAAGACATAGAAGCTCTTGATAGAGGTGCCAATTATTTTGATTTAGATACTTTTATTTCATTACCTTTCAACGATAACAATGAAGAAAGAATAATTCCTCAGGACGTTAAAAATCTGGTTTGGAATAGGGAAAGTGGCAAATGTAGAATTTGCGGGAGTAATAAAAAACTTGAATTTGACCATATTGTTCCTTTTTCTAAAGGAGGTTCAAATACGTATAGAAATATTCAGTTATTATGTGAATCGTGTAATAGAAAGAAATCAGCTAATATTGAATAAAGTAAGAATGTACAAACGCTTTTTCACAAAACACTAAGCCATAATAACTAACTACTCTCACAACATCCCGCCCTTGCGGTATTCCCACCAATAAAATTACTCTTATCCCCGACCTGCGTCGGGACAGGCATTTAACAACATCCTCTCCGTAACATCACACATCAAATAATCATATTACAACTCTTATAATGCAACGGTAGATTTGAGCTATTCAAACAACAACAAGCGATGCGGAACTGGATACATAGGATAATCCAAGAGCACTAAGCAATAAATAGAGGGCACTATGCAATAAATAGAGGGCACTATGCAATAAACTGTGGGCACTATGCCGTAAAGAAATACACTTTATGCGATAATGCCCTTCCTTTATGTGATAGTGCCCTTTCTTTATGCGATAGTGCCCTTCCTTTATATGATAGTGCCCTTTCTTTATGCGATAGTGCCCGTTCCGGAGCTAATAGTGCCCACTGTTTATGCATAATTTCGTTGTTTTTACACTTTCTTGTCCCGGGCGATATGACAAAAAAAGATTTTAATGTACAAAAGAAAAGAATCATGAATCCGAAGGATTCAAATGTATATAGAAAAAACGAACGGGAATATCATACGACCCCTACGGGGTCGAACATTTTGGTACGATATATTTTCTATAAACATACAATCCCTTCGGGATTAAAAAAGGTTTAATAATTCCTCGTGTCAGACAAGAATCCGTCAATGGACGGACAAGTTGTCTGTCGTACCGAATTATCATCTTCATAAAATGTCAGGAAAACACTGCAAGGTTCAAACGCCTGCGGGAAGCCCGACCCATGTTCAGATACCATTACCAAATGTTACCCAAAAAAAGACCCCCTCGTCCTTCGGACACTCCCCCTTAGTAAGGGGGAGATGTGATGTGTCAGAGATTGCTTCGTCGCTTCGCTCCTCGCAATGACGAACCCATTAAACCTTTCTATAATCCTCATGTCTAAATTTCAGCAGGGAAATCCTATGCGAAATAAAATTTATTCAATCATATTATTCTTTTCGTGCATGAGCATCTGCGTGAGCATGCTGCTTTCTCAGTCAAAAGATTCGTTGCTGAAGAAAGTGGAGGAGATTGATATTTCAATGGACTCGCCTGTTGAAGCGGAAGAGAACCTGATGATTAATACGGTTTCGTTTGAATCGTTCTATGATTTGCTTTCGCCCGCAGGTGAATGGATTCAGGTTTCCAAAGAGGAGATTGATGCGGACTTGAACGAAGGTGAGGGGCAATCTTTTTCTTCGGTGATGTTTTATAATGATGATGACGATGAATTTCTTTTTATCTGGAAGCCGTCGGGGGTTGAGCAGAACTGGAAACCGTTTTCAAACGGAAGATGGGAGTTCACAACTAACGGCTGGATGTGGATGCCTTCGGAATCGTGGGGCTGGGCAACGACTCATTACGGAAGATGGTTCAATTCAAAAGAGCATGGCTGGGTTTGGATGCCGGGTTATCAGTGGTCGCCAAGCTGGGTTCAGTGGCGTGTGAGCGAAGATTATGTCGGCTGGGTCGGGCTTTCACCGAAAGCGAAATGGAAAAGTGAAACGGGAATTAATTCAGTTAACTATAAGTATAAAAATAATTCTGAGGATTGGGTTTTTGTGAGCAAGGAAAATTTTCTTAATGATGTTTCTTCATCGAGCGTAATTCCGAAGACACAAAACCAGAGCTTGATTACAAATTCAAACCAGGTGCTTGAAGTGAAGTCGGGAGATAACGGTTTGGTTCATTCGGGACCGGAGCTTAATGATATTGAGAAGCGAACGAACAGAACGATTAAGCCGAGAGCAATAAAGTTTATTAAAGAAAGAAGAAATTCTTTTACAAGCGGTGATGAAGTGAACGTGAGCAAGAGCGATTTCAGGAAATATGATTTGGTGAAGGGAAAGAAATATGACAAGCCGAAGAAATATAAAATCTCAAAGCGTCTGAAGAAATGGTTTAAGAAAAAGAAACGTCTTCCACCAAAGAGACGTGACCCGTCGAGGTAATAAGATTTGTCCCGCTGTAAGGCGGGATTTTTATTTTAGTACAGCAAGTTACAATCTTTGAACTTGTTCAAAAACGATTTATAAGATAATTTTGTATATGAAGCTTCGATTACTCATATTTTGCTCAATAGTTTTTTTATCGCAGATTACTTTCTCGCAAAACTTTCTGCAGAAGTACGGCGGGATTCCTTTTACTATTAATGGGATTCAGTCGATAAGTCCTTTCAACGGCGGAATCGACAGCCCGCGAATGCAGATGGTTGACATCGACGGTGACGGTGACCTCGACCTTTTTCTTTACGACAGAGATACGACTCTGAATTATTATCAGAACATCGGGAACAGCACGGCTCCGCTGTGCAGTCTCATCACACAAAAGTTTTTGAATCTTCCAATCTTAAATTGGTTCTGGTTTGCCGATATGGACAATGACGGAGACAAGGATTTATTCAGCGGCTCGGCTTCGCAGACGATAAAATATTTTCGGAATATCGGGACAGCCGGTGTACCAAATTTTCAATTGCTCATTGACCCATTGAAAACAAATCTCGATTCAATCATTCAGAGCGAATCAAATTGCATTCCTAATTTTGCTGACATCGATGGAAACGATAATGATTTTGATTTTATTACAGGAAGTTCTTCGGGCAGATTAACTTTTTACCGCAACATCGGAACTCCGAGTAATTTCATTTTTCAGTTTGTGACCGGATTTTTTGCGGGGATTGAAATCATTGGTCCTGCCGGTGACCCGCGTCATGGTGCAAGCTCAATTGTTTTTGAGGATTCTGATGGAGACAGCGACAAAGATTTGTTTTGGGGCGACCTCTTCGGGCACAGCATTTATTTTATAAAGAACACAGGTAATGCTTCAAGCTTTAATTGGACAACGGTTGACACAACTTACCCCACTGTTTCTCCATGGATTGACAGTGCGAATTTTAATTCCCCCCGTTTGTATGATATAGATAATGACGGCAGGAAAGATTTTTTTGTTGGGGTTCTCGGCGGCTCAAAGACAAAAAAGAATTTTGTTTATTACAGAAATCTCGGACCGCCGAATAATCCTGCTTACACTAAAGTTACCGAGAGTTTCATCACTTGCATCGATAACTGGTCGGAAGGTTCACCAGCTTTTACAGACATTGATAATGACGGTGACCAGGATTTATTTCTCGGCGGCGTTTACGCAACTGTTTCGTTTTTCCGAAACACAGGTTTGATTAATGCACCGGCATTTAATCTGGAGAGAGATACAATCGCAATTCCGGTTTTGAATTTTAGTTACACTCCTTCTTTCGGTAATTTGAATAATGACAACTTAAAAGATTTGGTGTTGGGTTCTTTCGACGGCAAGCTGAGATATTTCCGAAACACCGGCACTGCTTCGAATTTTATTTTTACTTTACAAACAGGAACTCAGTTCGATGGATTTTCTGTCCAGCAATACAGTGCCCCTGCTCTTGTTGATATAGATGCAGACGGCGACCTTGATATGTTCTCTGGTCGCAATGACGGTCAAGTGAGCTATTGGAGAAACAACGGTAATGCCACAGCATTTAATTTCGGTTTGATTACAAATACATTTCTCCCAGCAAGTGTAGGAAATCAAAGCACACCAACTTTTACAGATATTGATAACGACGGTGACAAAGATTTGTTCGTTGGTAAATTAAGCGGTACGGTTTCTTTTTACAGGAACATCGGGACGGCAACTGTTCCGAACTTCATCTTGATTACGCACAACTGGGGTAACATTATTGTGTATCGCAACTCGTCCCCCACATTTGTTGACATCGAAAATGATACTGACAAAGATTTATTTCTTGGTAACTCAAAAGGCGGAGTGTTTTATTTTGAGAACAGGGAAGTGATTGGAGTTAACCAGATTGGCAGTGAAGTTCCATCGTCGTTTAAGCTTGAACAGAATTATCCGAATCCGTTTAACCCGAAGACAGTTATCCACTTTGCTATTCCGTCAAACGTAAAACGTGAAACGTCAAACATAAAACTTATTGTGTTTGATATTCTCGGAAGGGAAGTTTCTACTTTGCTCAATCAAAATTTAAAAGCAGGAGTTTATGAAACAGAATGGGATGCAGTGAATTTTCCGAGTGGAGTTTATTTCTATCAATTTTCAATTTTCAATGAACAATTATCAATTGAATTCCAAGAGACGAAGAGGATGGTACTTTTAAAGTAACTTCAAATCTCTCAGAACTCTCCTCAGCTTTTCTTTATTATCTTTTCCCATCTTCACCAACGGCAAGCGGAAATTATCCTCAATCTTTTTCATCATACACAGAGCAGTCTTAACAGGAATCGGATTTGATTCGATGAAGTTTGCTCTCATCAGCTCAAATAATTTGTAATGAAGTTCTTGTGCTTTCTTCAAATTTCCTTTCAACGCAAATCGAACCATCTCGCTGAAATCTCTCGGCACTTCGTTTGAGATAACGCTTATTACTCCATCACCGCCGGCAGTTATTAATGGAAGCGTCAGCGAATCTTCACCGGATAACACTGAAAAATTCTTTGGACGGTACTTAATTATCTGCATCACCTGTTCAAGAATGTTAGACGCCTCTTTGATACCGATTATCAATTCATGCTGTGCAAGACGCAATGTTGTTTCTGCGGTAAAGTTGCAAGCAGTTCTTCCCGGAACATTATAAATTATTGCTTTTATTTTTGCTCGCTCAACTATTTCAACGAAGTGTCTGTAAAATCCTTCCTGTGTGGGCTTGTTGTAATAAGGACCGACAAGCAGAACAGCATCTGCACCGATTGCCTTTGCATCCTTTGTTAACTCAATAGAATGCTGAGTTGAATTTGTTCCTGTTCCTGCAACAACAGGAATTTTTCCTTTCGCTTCATCGACAGTTATTTCAATCACACGGTTACGTTCTTCGCGGTTCATCGTTGCGGATTCACCAGTTGAGCCGCACGGGACAAGAAATTCAACTCCGCTTTTGATTTGCCAGCGGATTAGATTCCGGAGCGAGCTTTCATCAATCGAGCCGTCTTTTAAAAACGGAGTAACTAAAGCTGTTCCTGTGCCTGTAAATTTTTTCATTTCAAAATTTTGTTTTACAAATTTAATTCTGCTATGGTTATGAAACAAAGTAGAAATATATTTGAGTTTAAGAACCGTATTTTTGATTAGATACTATTTTTTGTAATTGGTAATTTTGTTTTTGCTTCCAATTAATTTTTTACAATTTCTGAAAAATATTTACAATGACTAAAAACCGAAAGTTAAACGGATGGGTGAAAGAAATGGCGGAGCTTTGCCAGCCGGATTCAATTCATTGGTGCGATGGCTCCGAAGAAGAAAAACAGATGCTCACCAAACAACTTGTTGAACAAGGAATGTTTGTTCCGTTGAAGAAACGCCCGAACAGCTACTGGGTTGTTTCCGACCCTACCGACGTTGCACGAGTTGAAGACAGAACTTACATCTGCTCCAAAAAAGAAATTGACGCAGGACCAACCAACAACTGGACTGACCCGAAAGAAATGAAATCCAAGCTCAAAGATTTATTCCGTGGCTGCATGAAAGGACGCACGATGTATGTAATTCCATACAGCATGGGACCACTCGGCTCGGATATTTCGCATATCGGCGTTGAGCTTACCGATTCGCCTTACGTAGTTTTGAGTATGAACATTATGACACGCGTCGGAAAAAAAGTTCTGGACGTTCTCGGCTTCGGAGATTTTGTTCCGTGCTTACATTCGGTCGGCTATCCTTTGCCTGACAGAAAACCCGACGTTGCATGGCCGTGCAGTTCAACAAAATATATTGTTCACTTCCCTGATGAGAGAAGTATCTGGTCTTACGGAAGCGGTTACGGCGGAAACGCTTTGCTCGGGAAAAAATGTTTTGCGTTGCGTATCGCTTCTGTTCTTGCAAGAGATGAGGGCTGGCTCGCTGAGCACATGCTGATTGTAGGAGTTACTCCTCCGAACGGCGAGAAAAAATATATTGCCGCTGCGTTTCCTTCTGCATGCGGAAAAACAAATCTTGCGATGCTTACTCCTTCGCTTCCCGGCTGGAAAGTTGAAACTGTGGGCGATGATATTGCGTGGATGAAACCCGGCGATGACGGAAGATTATATGCAATCAATCCTGAGTATGGATTTTTTGGGGTTGCACCGGGAACTTCGATGAAAACAAATGCGAACGCAATGCTCTCGATGGAGAAGAACAGCGTGTTCACAAATGTTGCGTTGACTGACGACGGCGATGTTTGGTGGGAAGGAATGACTGACGAAAAACCTGCTCACTTAATCGACTGGAATAAAATAGATTGGACACCCGATTCAGGCAGACCATCTTCACATCCGAATTCAAGATTCACAGCTCCCGCATCGCAATGTCCCGTGATTGACCCTGCGTGGGAAGACCCGAAAGGCGTTCCGATTTCTGCAATACTTTTTGGCGGAAGACGAGGCAGTGTTGTTCCGCTTATCACCGAATCATACAGCTGGAATCACGGTGTGTATATGGGCTCGTCGTGTTCATCTGAAATGACTGCTGCTGCTGCTGGAACTGTGGGTAAGCTTCGTCATGACCCGTTTGCGATGCTTCCGTTCTGCGGATATAATATGGGTGATTATTTTAATCATTGGATTCAGATGGGAAAGAAGTCGAATAAGCTTCCGAAGATTTTTTTCGTAAACTGGTTTCGTAAAGATGAGGGCGGAAAATTTATGTGGCCCGGATTCGGTGATAACATTCGTGCTTTGAAATGGGTTGTCGAGCGATGCGAAGGAACAGGAAAGTATGTCGATACACCGATGGGCAGAATGCCGGACATCGATTCGTTTGATGTTTCGGGTTTGGATATTTCAAAAGACATTCTTACAAAGTTATTTACGGTAACAAAAGAGGAAGGTCTGGATGAAGCAGAAGAGATGAGTGACTATTATAAGATGTTCGGGAGCCATTTGCCGAAAGAATTGAGTGAGGAATTGAGTGATTTAGAGAAAAGATTTAATAGTGAGTTGTGAGTTGGGAGTGTAAATGGATTTATAAGATTTATCAGATTAGAAGATTCATCAGATTCAAGATTCAAGATTATGGATTCCCGCTTTCGCGGGAATTGAATTGGACTATTCGTCGGGATGTTTACGAATATAGTTGTCAACTGAGATTGGTCCTGAGCCCTCGATTAAAAAGAATACCAACAAACATAAAACGATGACGGAGAGCCAAAGCTCTGAGCTGAATGCCGAAAAGCCAGTTGGAAGATTCACGAAAATTACTGCACCGATAAGTACGGGAAGCTGAAAAAGAACTGCTGCACGTGTGAGCAGACCGATTGCAATTAAAATTCCTCCCATAATATGTGCACCAATTATATAATGTGCCAATCCCGCAGAAATAAACTCAAGCATTGTGTTTTGAAGGACTGAGGTGACCAGCCCCATGTCTTTGATAAAGACAACTCCTTTTTGTATGAGCAGGAGACCGAGCAGGATTCTGATTATGTCGAGCCATTTGGGGTGATGTTTTTCGCTCCATGAATCTATGTTTTGAAGTAAGCCCATGATTCCCTCCTTTGTTTTAAAAATTCCTATTACAAATATAGTTTATTTTGTTTGAGAACTTAAACATGATATCACCTCAAAACCTTCATGCAAGTCAATCAAAGGACTATTGCAATAAACTCAATAATCATTTAATTTCACATCAAGAAACTTTACTCTTTCCACTGTGGTTGCAGAGATTGGAGAGAACCAGAAAAACCAAACACAATAAAATTAAATGGACAGTAACTTTTCAAACCGCGTTCAGGACGTAATCCGCCTCAGCCGTGAAGAAGCCATCCGTTTAGGGCATGATTACATCGGCACGGAGCATTTGCTTTTGGGAATTATCCGCGAAGGCGAAGGGATTGCAATAAAAATATTCAGGAACCTCGGCAAAGACGTGAACAAAATCAAGAAAACGGTTGATGAAACGGTGCGGCAGTCCGGGGCAACTCTAACGGTAGGAAACATACCGCTTACGAAACAGGCGGAAAAAGTTTTAAAAATCACTTACCTCGAAGCTAAGATTTTCAAGAGCGATACAATCGGCACGGAGCATCTTCTGCTTTCAATTTTACGCGAAGACGATAACCTTGCATCGCAAATTCTTCACCAGTTTAATATTACTTACGAAGTAGTTAAAGAAGAGCTGCAAAACATTTTGAGCGGTAAGTCAACAACACCTCCTTCAAAACACAGCAGTGGCTCTGAAAAAAAGCCGGAGCGTTCAAAGACTCCGGTGTTAGATAACTTCGGCAGGGATTTGACAAAGCTTGCTGCGGACGATAAGCTTGACCCGATTATCGGGCGAGAAAAAGAAATCGAGCGTGTTGCACAGGTTTTGAGCAGACGGAAGAAAAATAATCCAGTGCTGATTGGTGAGCCGGGGGTTGGTAAGACGGCAATTGCGGAAGGGCTTGCACTTAGAATTATACAGAAAAAAGTTTCGAGGGTGCTTCATGAGAAACGTGTTGTAACGCTTGACCTCGCTTCGCTTGTTGCCGGAACAAAATACCGCGGACAGTTCGAGGAAAGAATGAAAGCCGTGATGAACGAGCTTGAAAAAGCGAGGGACGTAATTCTTTTCATAGATGAGCTTCATACGATTGTTGGTGCAGGCGGAGCGTCGGGCTCGCTTGATGCTTCGAATATTTTCAAGCCGGCACTTGCACGGGGTGATTTGCAGTGTATCGGTGCAACAACGCTTGACGAATACAGACAGTATATAGAAAAAGACGGTGCATTGGACAGACGATTCCAGAAAATTATCGTTGACCCTGCAACTGAAGATGAGACGATGTCAATCCTGACGAACATAAAATATAAATATGAAGAGCATCACAATGTAAAATACACTGACAAAGCAATTGAAGATGCTGTGAAATTAAGCTCGCGTTATATCACAGATAGATTTTTGCCGGATAAGGCGATTGACGTAATGGATGAAGCGGGTTCGAGAGTTCACCTTGCGAACGTAATTGTGCCAGATAATATCTTAAAGCTTGAGGGCGAGATTCAAAATATAAAAGTTCAGAAGAACCAGGTTGTGAAGCATCAGAATTTTGAGGAAGCGGCGAAGCTGAGAGATGAAGAAAAGAGATTGCAGACCGACCTTGAGCAGGCAACGAAGGATTGGGAGCTTGAGTCGGACAAGATAATTCATGAAGTAACGGAAGAAAATGTTGCAGACGTTGTTTCGATGATGACGGGGATTCCAGTAAACAGAGTTGCACAGTCGGAATCGGAAAAGCTTGTGAAGATGGAAGACGTGCTGAAGAAATTTATTATCGGGCAGGATGAAGCAATCATAAAATTATCAAAGGCAATAAGAAGAACACGTGCGGGATTGAAAGACCCGAACAGACCAATCGGCTCATTCATTTTCACGGGACCGACAGGTGTTGGAAAAACCGAGATGGCGAAAGTTCTTGCGAAGTTTTTGTTCGACACCGAAGAAAACCTGATAAGAATTGACATGAGCGAATATATGGAGAAGTTCAACGTGTCGAGATTGGTCGGGGCGCCTCCGGGATATGTTGGCTACGAAGAAGGCGGACAGCTTACTGAGAAAGTGAGACGCAAACCTTACTGCGTTGTTCTGCTTGATGAAATTGAAAAAGCACATCCGGATATTTTTAACATATTGCTCCAGGTTCTTGACGAAGGATTGCTTACGGACAGCTTGGGCAGAAGGGTTGATTTCAAGAATACGATTTTAATAATGACTTCAAACATCGGGACGAAGGATATTAAATCAATAGGCGGTGTTGGCTTCGGGAATCCGAATGATAAAGACATGCACAGCAAGATGAAATCGCAAATAGAAGATTCGGTGAAGAAAGTTTTCAGCCCTGAATTTTTGAATAGGATAGACGACCTCATCACATTTAAACAACTTGATAAGGATGACATCTTTAAAATCATTGACATTTCGACGAAGCAATTGCTTGGCAGGATTGCGGCTTTGGGAATCAGCTTCGAGTTCACTCAGAGTGCGAAGGAATTTTTATCGGAGAAAGGTTATGACCCGCTTTATGGTGCACGACCTTTGAGAAGAGCCGTGCAAAAATATGTCGAAGACCCTGTGTCAGAAGAAATTTTAAAAGGAAAATTCAAAGACGGCTCGAAGATTGAAGTGATGCATGAAAAGGGAAGCGATGAATTGATATTTTCTGAGACGGAGGACGTTTCTAAGGAAGAAACGGTAGCTTAACAATTAAGAACGGAATTAAGAATTAGGAATTAGGAATTAGGAATTAGGAATTAGGATAGGAACCCGGCGGGAGTCGGGTTTTTTATGTTTGTACGTTTCGACCTCACCCCCTGCCTGCGACAAGGCTTTGGCAGGCAGGCAACCCCTCTCCTATAAGGAGAGGGCGAATGAAAAATAGTTCTCAGAAGTATGATGACACAATCTCATCGCAAACAATATAACCCTTGGATGTAAGACGAAAATAATTCTGATTTAAAGATGCAAAGCCGGTTGAAGTTAAAATGTCAATCGGCTTTTTGTATTTTGTAAGGAAATCATTCCCAAATTTTTTCTTAAATGAGGCGAAGTCGATTCCTGTTGAACGAAGTCCCAGAAATATGAACTCATCTTTTGCGGTTTGCCTGTCAATGAATTCTCTAAACTCATAAACATCTTTTCCCTCATTTACCGAAGTGATATATGAATTCAAATTTTTGACATTTGTCCATCTGTGATTGTCAACATAGGATGAAGCGGAAGGACCGAAACCAATGTATTCCTTGTGAGTCCAGTATTTCAGATTATGTTTACACTCAAAATTTTCTTTAGCGAAGTTTGAAATTTCATATTGGTTGAATCCGTTTGATTCAAAAAAGTTAATTGTGTGCTCATACATCTTTGCTTCAAGCTCGATGTTAGCTTCATTTACTTTTCCAGCTTCACGCAAATTAAATAGCGGCGTTCCTTCTTCAAAGATGAGTGAGTAAGCGGATAAATGTTTCAAACCCAATGAAACAGCGAGCTCAAGATTCTTATTCCAGCTTTCGAAGGATTGATTCGGCAAAGCGAAGATTAAATCTATGCTGAGGTTGGAGTAACCAACGTCCTGTGCAAGCTTTACGGCTTTGATTGCCTGCCAGCTTGAATGAATCCTGCTGAGGAATTTTAAATCCGTATCATTGAATGACTGAACTCCGAAGCTGATTCTGTTAATTGGTAACTCACGGAATGAATTTAATTTTTCATAATTCAATGTGCCGGGATTTGCTTCGATTGTGATTTCAGAATCGGCTGAGATGCTGAGATGTTTATAAAGGCAATCGAATATTTTTTTGAATTCATCCGAAGACAAAAGAGAAGGTGTTCCTCCGCCGAAGAAAATCGTGTCAAATTTTTTACCGCGAAGTGAAAATGATTTCTGTTCGATTTCTTTTAAGAGAGAATCGATGAACTCATTTTTCTTTGAATGATTCGTGATGGAATAGAAATCGCAGTAGATACATTTCGTATCGCAGAATGGAATATGTAAATAGATTCCTGACATTATTCGATTGAACCTCCGATTCTGTCGAGACGGACAGAGCCGAGCAGCTTAAAGAAATTTGAAAACGGAATTGTTGAATCCCAGAACCAATAAACGAACCACGCTTTGCCGACTATATTTTCACGCGGAACGAAACCCCAGAACCGGCTGTCCAAACTGTTATCACGGTTATCTCCCATCATAAAATAATAATTTTCCTGAACTGTGTATTGATTCATTTCTTTGCCATCAATTTGAATTTTTCCGTCACTGCCCATTACAATTTTGTGGTGTTCACGTTTTATGAAAGTATCCCACCAATAAAAATTTTCTTTTGATAAAGTAATTACGTCACCCTTTGCAGGAATTCTAAGCGGTCCGTAATTGTCTTCGTTCCATCCACTCCCTTTGGGAAATATTTCCGGGTTAGGTCTTTTTAATGAATCAACTCTCCTCATATATTGCAAACCTTTCGGTTTCGGAAATTCAGTTCCGTTGACAAAAAGAATTTTGTTTTTAATTTCGATGATATCTCCGGGCTGACCGACGCATCTTTTCAAATATTGAACCTTTGATGATGATTCAACTTCATCTCTGAATCCGGGGTAATCAAAATTCACGATGTCATTTCTTCTCGGCTCGCGGATTGCAGGCAGACGAAAATAAGGCAAACGGATTTCCGTGAAAGGAATATTCCTCGGGCTGCATCCGCCGTAAACGAATTGGTTGAAAAACATTTTGTCACCAATTAAAATTGTGTTAAGCATAGAGCCCGTTGGCGTTCCATAACCCTGAACAAAAAACGATTGTATCAAAAGGACGATGAACAAGTTGAACAAAAGTGAGCCGAATGATTTTAACCTGTCACTAAACGATTTCTTTTTTTTATCTGCCATTGGTTAGTTAATAGTTACTGGTTACTAGTTATTAGTTTGAGGTCAATCAATAATTTTCGCAACTCTGCTCCATCGAACCGAGCCGAACAATTTTCCAAGGTCACTGAAAGGAATCGATGGATTCCATGACCAGTAAATCAGCATGGCCTGACCAACAACAAGCTCGCGTGAAGCAAAGCCCCAGAACCTGCTGTCTAAACTATTGTTACGATTGTCGCCCATCATGAAATAATAATCTTTCCCGACAGTGTATTCACTTTTTTCAATTTCATCGATGAAGATTTTTTTATCTGTAGAAATTCTTATTGAATGTCCTTCACGCATTATAAAATATTTCCATCCGTCAAAGTTTTCCGTGTTAATTTTTATCACATCTCCTTTTTTCGGGACACGGATTGGTCCGTAACTGTCTTCATTCCATCCGCTTCCTTTCGGAAAAATTCTCGTGTCGACATCTCTATCTTTATTCGGGTGACTCCTTGAAATAGAGTTCTCAGGATTTGACGTGAGCTCGTTGTTAACATAAAGCTTGCCATCAATTATTTTTATTGAGTCGCCGGGCTCACCAACAAGACGCTTGATATAATTCACAATTTCTTTTGATTGAAGCTCATCCCTGTTGCCTGGGAAATCGAAAACAATGACATCACCGCGTTTTGGTTGTTTGAATGCAGGCAACCTGAAATACGGAATTCTTATATCGGTGAACGGAATACTTCGCGGAGTTGTGATTCCATAAATAAATTTATTCACAAGAAGAAAATCGCCGACGACCAATGTATTTTCCATCGAGCCGGTTGGGATTCTGTAAGCTTCGATGAAAAGAATTTTGAGAACAAGAGCAACCAAACATGCAAACAAAAGAGCATCAAGATATTCTTTGAGGAGAGATTTTTTGTGAGGAGTTTCTTCCATGCCTGCGGCTTGGCTTGCATGAGAATCTTCTTTTATCTCTTCTGTTTTTTCTTCGATATTTTTTTCCTGTTCTGACAAAACTTTATTTTAATCTTCAATTGATAAAACAGCAAGGAATGCTTCCTGCGGAATTTGAACTGCACCAACCTGCTTCATTCGTTTCTTTCCTTCTTTTTGTTTCTCTAATAATTTTCTTTTTCGGGAAATATCTCCGCCGTAACACTTTGCAATAACATTTTTTCGCATAGCTTTAATTGTTTCGCGTGAAATTATTTTTGCACCAATCGCCGCCTGAATAACGACTTCGAACATTTGCCTGGGAATTAATTTTCTGAGCTTTGTGCAAAGCTTTCGTCCCCAATCAATGGATTTAGAGCGGTGAACGATTGATGAAAGAGCATCGACAGGGTCACCGTTTAATAAAATGTCGAGCTTGACTAAATCCGATTCACGGTAATCGAGAAACTCGTAATCGAGCGATGCGTAACCCTTGGAAATCGATTTCATCTTATCGTGAAAATCAAAAATAATTTCTGACAATGGAAATTCAAACTGCAGGTCAATCTTTGTCGGGTCTAAATATATCGTTGATTTAAAAATCCCGCGTCTGTCGTTCGCAAGCTTCATTATGTTGCCCATGAACTCAGTCGGAGTAATTATCTGTGCGGCAATATACGGCTCTTCAACATGTTCGATAGCTCCCGGCGGAGGCATCACAGAAGGGTTATCAACTTCCACAACTTCTCCGTCAGTTTTATAAACTTTATATTCAACATTCGGAACAGTTGTAACAATCGTCTGGTCGTATTCACGTTCAAGACGCTCCTGCGTAATTTCCATGTGAAGCAAACCAAGAAATCCGCATCTGAAACCGAAGCCGAGAGCCGAAGAAGTTTCGGGCTCGTAAATCAATGCAGCGTCGTTTGTTTTTAATTTTGTCAACGCATCACGCAGGTTTTCAAAGTCCTCGCTTGCCGAAGGGTAAATTCCCGAATAAACCATCGGCTTGATTTTTTTGTAACCCGGCAACGGCTCAATTGGCGGATTGCTTACATTGATGATTGTATCACCAACGAGTAATTGTTTTATTTCTTTTATTCCAGTGATAAGATAGCCAACGTTTCCAGATTCAAGGGTTTTCATTTTGCGTCTGTCCATTTTCAAAATGCCAATCTCTTCTGCTTCTGAAAAAATATCCGTTGCAAAAAATTTAACTTTATCACCCTGTTTTAGTTTGCCTTCAAAAATTCTGAGGTAAACAATGATGCCCCGGTAAATATCAAACGTAGCATCGAAGACGAGAGCACGCAAAGGTTTTTCTGACTCAATTTCCGGAGGTGGAATTCTTTTTACAATTGCTTCAAGAATATCGTGCGTGCCGATGTCAGTTTTAGCACTTGCAAGAATAATATCTTTATCATCACACCCTATAAGTTCGATGATTTGCTTTTTCACTTTGTCAATTTCCGCACTTGGTAAATCAATTTTGTTGATGATGGGAATTATCGTAAGGTCTGCATCTATTGCAAGGTAAAGATTGCTTACAGTTTGTGCTTCGATACCCTGCGACGCATCGACTACGAGCAAAGCTCCTTCGCAAGCGGCGAGTGAACGTGAAACTTCGTAAGTAAAATCAACGTGACCGGGAGTGTCAATCAAATTCAAAATGTAATCCTGTTTATCATCCGCTGTGTAATTCAATTGAATTGCGTGAAGCTTGATTGTAATCCCGCGTTCCTGTTCGAGTTCCATGTCGTCAAGAACTTGCTTGGTCATATCACGACTGGCAACTGTGTGAGTTGTTTCAAGCAAACGGTCGGCAAGAGTCGATTTGCCGTGGTCGATGTGAGCGATAATACAAAAATTTCTAATGTTGGATTGCATTAAGATTCTGCTAAGCAGAGAAAGGGGTGAAAATAAAATAAGCAGTGTTAGACATCATCTGCCTAATCACTACTTAACTTAATAAAAAACTTATTGTAAATTTAAGAACTCGGCTGAGATTTTCTTTCGTTTCGGATTGACTGAATTTCGTTTCTAATCTCCTGAGCTTTGCGTTTCAATTCAGCAAGCTGTTTTCTGATTCTCGTGCCTGCGGAATTTTGACCTTTAACGTAAAATTTTTCAAGGTCTTTTGACATTCCATCAATAAGAGCTTTTAGGTCGTTGATTTTTTCCATTTAATGATTTTCTCCTTAATTTAAAATAAAATATGTTCTTGAAATTCTGATGTGAGCAAAACTACTTATTTTAGTTTATAAATGCAAGATTCAATAAAACTTTAGAAAACGTCTGATTGAAAAGACACTTCCGAATGTTCCGAGCAGCGAGCCGAATAAAATTAACATTATGATAAAACTTGTATCTATTACTGAAAAATTGAAGTCGTTATTTGTGTATGTTGAATAAAAAAATGCGAGAAAAATTTCAAGAAGGATGACCGCAATCACACTTCCGATAAATCCCTGCAAAAATCCTTCCATTATAAAAGGTGTGCGGATTGTTTCTTTGGTTGCACCCATCAGCTTCATGACTTCGATGGTTTGTTTTTTTGCGCTTATCATTAGCTTGATTGTGTTGCCTACAAGAAAAACTGAAGCGAAAGTAATTAATATGAGTAAGCTTAAATTCAAAAAGACGAGTGAGTTTGAGTTGCGTTCAAGAATTTCAAGATTGTTTTGGGCGTAAACCACATCACTGATTTCTTTGTATTGACCAAGCTCTGATTTTATTTTTTCAAGCCGTTCAATTGATTTGTATTCATCATACAAAGAAATTTTTAATGAAGCCGGGAGCGGATTGTAATCAAACACATCAAGAATATCTTTGCCGAATTCCTGCTCGAATATTTTTGCAGCTTCCTGTTTCGAGATAAACCTGATGCTTTTAACTCCTCCAATTGTTTTAAGAGAGTTCATCAGCTTTACTCCTTCCTGTTCATTGAAGTTTTCTACGAGGTAAGCATCGATTTCGACTTTGTCGCGGATTAGCTTGAGAAGCTTTACCGAGTTTATCGAAATGGTTAAAAATATTCCAAGGAGAATCACTGCGATTGCAATAACAATTGTTGAGCTTACGGCAGCGGATTTTGCCGCCTTGAGATAGCGAATAAGCTCTTTGATGTAATAGGAAAAATTCATTTGAGTAAAATCATCTTTTTGGTTTGAACAAACAATTGCTTATTCTTTTCATCCGTAACTTCGAAGCGGTAAAAATAAACACCACTTGGAAGATTGCTTCCGTTAAGCTCAATTTCATATCTACCCGATTTTTGTTTTTGATTTACAACGGTTAAGATTTCTTTTCCGGATGCAGTGAATATCTTCAACAGAACATAACTCGTAATTCTTAATTCGTAATTGATAATAGTATTTGGATTAAACGGGTTCGGAAAATTTTGCTCAAGCACAAATTCAGTTGGCGTTTTATTAGAATTTCCATTTACAAATGTCACCCCGGCATTTGTTGTTTTCAATACTACGTTTGAGCCGACAGCATAACCGACAGAATCGTTTACAAAATCAATCGACCATAATTCAACTGATGAACCGGTATTCTGAACGAGCCAGTTTGTTCCCCCGTTTGTTGTCTTAATGACTTTTCCGCCCTGACCGACAGCAAAGCCGGTGTTTGCATTGATAAAAAAACATTCACGAAGGTAACGGTTATCTCCGCTCGTTTGTAAAAACCAATTTGTTCCTCCGTTTGTCGTTGCAATGATAGTTTCACCGCCGAGATAACCTGCAACTGCCCATCCGGAATTTGCATTTGCAAAATGAACAGAGTATAGCGGGGTTGATGCAGGCGTTGGCTGAATAAACCAGTTTGTTCCTCCGTTAGTTGTCTTGATAACTTTCGGAGAGCTTGGTCCTCCGACACTCCAGCCGGTGTTTTCATCTATGAAATAAACGGAAAACATTTTGTTTGCCGTTCCGCTCGTTTGTAAAAACCAATTTGTTCCTCCGTTGGTTGTTTTAAAAATCCTTTCAACACTGAAATCTCCGCCGACAACCCATCCGGTGTTATCATTGATAAAAAATACGTCGTTCAATCTGTCCACAATTCCTGTCGGCTGAGAAACAAAGCTTCCACCATTTGTCGTCCTGCCGATATAACCGGGATAACCGACAACCCAACCAGTATTTTCATTCAGGAAAAAAATTCCTGTGAGATTTCCGCCCGATAAAGACGACCAGTTGAAACCGCCGTTTGTTGTTTTCTTTGTGATTCCGTTCGCTGTTGAATAGCCAGTATTGATGCTTCCAAATGAAACGGCTTCGTTGCCCTGATTCGAGATTACCATCCATTGCGAGAAAATGCTTTGGGATAAGATGAAAAATATTATCAAGAAATCCCGTAGGGATTTAACATTTATAGATTTGCAATTAGATTTATTAACGATGCCATCGGCATCGAAGAAATGTATAATTAGTATTAAAAATATTTTCACCATTGAATCCCGTAGGGATTTTACATTTATAGAAAAAAGAAATTAATAAAATTCACGATGCCATAGGCATCGAAGATAATTAATCATTCCCATACAAATAGATATTTTTCATCAAATTCAATTTTAAATTTGTGTAACAGTTCAATATATTCTTCTTTGAATGATTTTTTCTTGTGATGTTCTTTTTGTGTCTTTATATATTCTATGACATTATCCAGTTGAGAGTGGCTGTATGAAAATGCACCAAATCCTTCCTGCCAATAGAAAGGGAATTTTGTAAAACGATTATCTTTAATAAATTCATTCGATGATTTTTTTATTTCCCGTACTAAATCAGATAAACAGCATGTTGGTTTCATACCTATAAGAAAGTGGATATGGTCAGGCATACCATTGATAGAAAGCATTTTTTGTTCTTTGTTTTGAACAATACCTGTAACATATTTATATAATCGTTCTTCCCATTCAGGTTTTATTAGATTATTTTTTCCTTTAACAGCGAATACAATCTGTATGTAAATTTGAGAGAATGTGTTTGGCATTTATTATATGTGTGACACCTACGGTGTCAGGATTTTAACCCGATTTTAATTACTATAAATGTTTGATGCCTACAGCATCTGGATTTTATTTAGATTCAAATTGCTATAAGCGGCGTCGTGATAATCGAATTTATTATTAATTATTAATTACTAATTATTAATTACTAATTCTTAATTGTTTTGCCCCACCCCAGATAATTTACATGCTTCAAAATTATCCATCCTGCTATTGTTCCAAGAAGCAAATAAATAAATCCAACCAAATAATGTCCGAAAATAATTTTCCCGATCCCGAACAGGAACATATAAACCAAAATTATTCCGAGAATCCAATCGATAAATAAAACTGCATAGCCCGAATCAGGTTTTATCTCAGGATGTTTCAATGAAAACATTTTCCAGCCGATACCGCCGGGATGAACTCGTTTGTAAAATTCAAGAAGCTTACTTTCGTCCGTTGGTTTTGTAATGAATGAAGTTATGAGCCATGCGAGAGTTGTAATCGGAACGATTATGAAAAGTGTATCGGGAAATTTCACATCGAACTTTCCGAAGTAAATAATTCCGAAAACTATAAACGGCGTAACTGTTGCAACAATTTCGCTGATTGCATTTACACGCCACCAGAACCAGCGGAGAATCAGAACGAGTCCGAGTCCGGCACCGCATTCAATCACAAAAGCCCAAGCTCCGGAAATGCTTGTCATGAAAATTGTTACAACAACCGAGAGAAGCATAAAAACAATTGTCATTAACCTGGCAACTGCAACGTAACTTTTTTCATCTTTTCCTTTGCTGATGAACCGCTTGTAAAAATCATTTATGAAATAACTCGTGCCCCAATTCAAGTGCGTTGAAATGGTTGACATGTATGCAGCAAAAAATGCAGCCAGCAATAAACCTTTCAATCCGGACGGAAGAAAATCATTCATCGCACGAACATAACCGAGACCTTTGTCAGCCATTGATAAATCAGGATACAGAACGATTGCAGCGAGACCGACAAGAATCCAGGGCCAGGGACGGATACAATAGTGGGCTACTTGAAAGAATAATGTTGCAAGTAGTGAGTGTCGCTCATCTTTGGCGGACATCATTCTTTGTGCTACGTAACCGCCGCCACCCGGCTCGGCACCTGGATACCAGCTTGCCCACCACTGTATTCCTATAAAAGCCAGAAATGTTGAAACTGTCATCATTAAAATTCCACCCATGCCTGTCGAAGTTCCTGTATCACCTCCGATTTGCGGAGTGAACTTCAACGCCCAGTCGGGAAGCTTTTCCTGCAATCCGCCGATGCCTCCGATTTGCGGAGAATTGATTACAACTATTGCAAGAATTATACAGCCAAGCATTGCGAGAATAAATTGAAACGCATCCGTGACTGCAACGCCCCAAAGTCCTGAGATTGCAGAATAGATTGCCGTGATAAACATTGTTCCGGCAAGAAAAAATATTACGTTGTTTTGATTTACATATTCGGGAAACATGCCCAAAAGAATTTTTCCCATTGCAAGATTCACCCAGCCCATGATTATGCAGTTCATGAAAATTCCGAGATACAACGCTTTGAACCCGCGTAGAAATGATGCGGCTTTACCTGAGTAACGAAGCTCGATGAATTCTACGTCGGTTAAGATTCCTGCACGGCGCCAGAGCTTTGCGAAGAAAAAAACTGTGAGCATTCCGCCGATGAGCATATTCCACCAGAGCCAGTTGCCTGCAATTCCGTTTTGCCCGACAAGCTCTGCAACAGCAAGCGGAGTATCTGCCGCAAAAGTTGTTGCAACCATCGAAAGTCCGGCAAGCCACCATGGAAGCTGTCTGCCCGAAAGAAAAAAATCTTCCGTGCTTCCGCTTGCTTTACGGTAATAGTAAAGCCCGATTGCTAAGCTGATAATAAAATATAATGCAATGATGAGCCAGTCGATTAGATGCATGTTGGATGAATTTGGTTAGGCAAAAATAAACTATGAGTTGATGAGATACAATTTGAAATTAGAATGAAGTTGAAAAAAATAATTTGAAAGATTATGTTTATTTCTATGAATCTTCAATTTCTCGTTTCTGTCTTTTTATGCATTACTTTTCTTTCGGGGAAGCCTTTTGCTCAATCAAAGTATGAGAAGTCATTAGAGCCAACTCTTGTATTTTCATTGAAAGCCGGGGTTCACTCAGGGGATAAAGACAAAACCGATTATTATTATCCGGTTGCTTATACTAATGACTTGCCCTTCGGATTCGTAATTGATGGAAGCTTTGAAAAATCAACCGGGAAAGCTTGGTATCTTGGATTAGACTTTAATTATCATTTTGGTTCAGACGAAGCATTTGATTATTTTGCAAATGAAGACATTTCAAGAGATTCCAAATTATTTTCAATTACCCTCTATACTAAGAAAAGAATTTTTCTCGGGGAAATTATTCCATATATCGCCGCAGGACTTGGTAATACAAATGTTCATGTTAATTATTCCGGCTACTCAGAAGAAAAAAGTAATCTGATTCATATCATGTTTAAGCTTGGAGTGGATTATCCTGTAACAAACAATTTGTTTTTATCATTTGAAGGTGTTTATCTGGGTATGACGGAAATTAGTTTCCATGGTGACGGAAGAAATAACAGAGAGTTTCAAATTATAACAGGGTTAACTTATGCTTTACCCAAATTGTAACTCATTTTGTAAACGCAATAATAATCTTTTCCGGTGAAGATTTTCTTTAAGCTTTGTGTTTTCAATCATGAACAAAAATAATGGACAGGGAAGTAAATATCAATTTGAAAGAAGATTGAAAGATATTATGTTACATTATTCACAAACATAATTTAAAGGACAACCAAAATGACAAACAAAGAATTCTTTATTTCATGCTGGACAAAAGAAGGACCGGCAACCGTAGCAGTTATAAAAGCACTTCCTGAAGACAAGCTTGATTACAAACCCAACGAGAAATCAAGAACAGCGAGAGAGCTTGTTGAACATCTTCTCGGACATAACAGTGGATTGAATGAATTGGCTGATGCCGGCAAAATCACCATAGAAGATTCAAAGTTCAGCACTATTGATGATGCGGTTTCTATGTTTAACAAATCAAACGAGGAACTCGGAGGCAAGATTAAGAACATTGATGATAAAGCCTGGGACGAAAAAATGATACCGCTTTTTTTTGGAGGACAGCAGGTTTGGGAAGCTCACGCAGGTGAAATGTGCTGGTCATTTCTCTTTGACAGGATTCATCACCGCGGACAACTTTCTACTTACATTCGTCCTATGGGCGGAAAGAATCCTTCTATTTATGGTCCATCGGCTGATACGATGCCGGGTGGTTAGTAGTTTTTTCTACAAAAAATTATTTATCAATGGTGAATGTATAAAATAAAAAAGCCCGGGTAAATCCGGGCTTAAAAATTTTAACAGATTCTTTCCCCCGAGTACTCGGGGTCAGAATGAAGCCGTCACTTTGTAAACGCAATATAAAGTGTGTCAGTCTGTCCGCATTCCATTTTTCCTTTTGTAAGAAAAATCATTGACTTCGGCTCGATGTAGTCGGGATGTATATATTCGACTTTGGTTTTAATTTTCTTGGGAGTGTCGTTCAATAATTCCACTTTATAAATTTTGCTTTTGCCAATCAATAAATATCCTGCATCAAATGCATCAATCGTCAACGTGATTTCGAATAAAGAATTATTTGATATATAAAGGAAAGCTTCGCATCCGGTTTTATCAGATGCAGAAATATCTTTCTTGCCGAAGATTATGGAAACAAGAATTACAACAATTAGAATGGAGATTGTTTTGATGAGAGTGTTCATTAAAGATAATTTAGGTTCTGCTAAGTTAAGAATTTAATCTGACTTATTTTATACCTGCAAGTCCTAAAATATGGTAAGCCCCAAGTGCAAAAACATAAGCCATGACAGTATATACGACGACTTGAAGGATAGGGATTTTCCACGAGCCGGTTTCTTTTCGTGCAACGGCAACAGTTGAAAGACACTGCATTGCAAACATAAAATAAATTATGAGTGCAATCGTTGAGGCAGTTGTGAACACTGGCTCGCTTGTTCCGAATCTTTTTGCCTCCCTCATTGATGTAAGCAAAGATGATTGAATGTTTTCATCGCTGTCATCCGTGATGCTGAAAGTAATTGCCATCGAGCTTACAAAAACTTCGCGTGCTGCGAATGCTGAGATAAGCGAAACTGCAATTCTCCAGTCCCAGCCGACAGGTTTTAAAACGGGTTCAAAAGCATTGCCAAGCATTGCAGCGAAAGAATTGTTCAGCCGTTCGGTTCCGGTGAGTTTTGTGATTTCATCTTTGCTCATGTTCGTAGAAACTTTTTTGGAAATATCCGGATGAATGTCGGGCCAGAAAGTTAGGCACCACAGGATTAATGAAACGAAAATAATGGTTGGTCCTGCTCCTTTAACGAACGAAAGAGTTTTATAATAGGAATTCTTAAATACAAATTTGAAAATTGGTTTTCTGTAAGCGGGAAGCTCGAGCATGAAAGTCGATTTCTCTTTGTCCTTTTTGAAACGGCTGATTAAACCCGCGACAAGGGCACTTGCAACCAGGCTGAAAAGATAAAGTGCACCGAGCGAAAAGCCGGCAATCCATGGTTTATCAGGCGGAGTAAGATAAGCGAGTAGCAAAGCGTAAACCGGAAGCCGTGCACTGCAGCTCATTAAAGGAATTACCATGATTGTAAGCAGGCGTTCTCTTCTGTTGGGAATTGTTCGTGCGGACATGATTGCAGGAATTGCACAAGCGTAACCGGAAAGCATCGGAAGAAAAGAGCGTCCGTTGAGTCCAATCATCGACAGCGGTTTATCAATCAGCATCGCAGCACGAGCGAGATAACCGGTGTCTTCGAGTATTCCGAGAATAATTAGAAGGATAACAATCTGCGGCAGGAAAATTAAAACAGAGCCCAAACCGTTTATCAATCCGTTTGTTATAAGGTCGTTATACCATGTGTCTGCCGGTAAAAGCGAGCTGACCGAACCGGATAGATTTGAAAATCCTGAATCAATCAAATCCATTAACGGCTGTGCAATCCAAAAGATTGATGTAAAAATAATTCCCATCGAAATAATAAAAATAAACATTCCGAAAACGGGATGAAGAAATATTTTATCGAGACGCTGGGTTAAAGAATCGGTTTTTCTTCCGACCTGATGAAAATATTTATCGTTGATTGCATTAATATCAATTCCGTTTTTCGATGAAGTTAAAACTTCCCGCTCAATGCTTTCGGTTAAATCATACAAATCGGAAATATCCTGTTCGCTTGGCTTGAACGGAGTGTGAATCGGGAGAATCGATTCTTCTTCGAGCAGTGATTCTGCATGCCTGATTAAACTTTCAATTCCTTTGGAAGTTCTGCTGTCGATTTTTACAACTGCACAGCCGAGCTTTTCACCGAGATGTTTTTCATTGATTGATAAATCTTTTTTGGCAAGCATGTCATTCATTGTTAATGCAACGATGACTTTGAAGTTGCAGTCGATTAGCTGTTTCACGATGAAAAGCTGGCGTGAAAGCTGAGTGCTGTCCGCAGTTACGATAATTAAATCCGGTGTATGGAATTTTTTGTTATGAAAAAGATTTTCGATTGTAACTTCTTCATCGGGAGAGCTTGGGTTTAAGCTGATAATGCCGGGCGAATCTACTACGGTTGCAGAAAAATTAAATTGTGAAGAGAGCTTTCCAGTGCCATACTCAACGGTTGTGCCGGCGTAATTTGAAGTTTTGTAATTAGAGTTAGTGAGATTATTGAAGAGGGAAGTCTTGCCGGAATTCGGCTGACCGACTAATGCAATTACGGGAAAAGTTTTTTTCTTTTCGTCTTGAAGGATTATTGACTCATCGGCTTCATTCATTATCATATCTTAATACACTCGGCTTCGTTTTTTCTTAATGCTATCACTGTTCCCCGAACCGAAACAGCGAGCGGGTCTTTGAAAAGCGTGCGTGCAAGAAGCGTTACCTCCTGACCGGGCGTGAAACCAAGCTCCATCAATCTTAAGCAATGGCAATGAATCTCCACGCAATCATCTCCGACAGAGATGATTGTTGCAGTGTCTCCTATGTTAAGGTCAGCGACAGAATTTTTATTCATGTATGAACAAATATGCCCGATATAAGTTTAACTCTCAATGAAAGAAACTTACTCCTTGAGAGGGGAAAAGATTTTTCACCACAGAGGACACAGAGGACACAGAGGACACAGAGAAGAACAAGATGGATTCCGCCTACGCGGGAATGACAAAAAGAATGACAGGTTATTTGAATTTATCTACGAGCAATTTGAGTTCTTGGCTGAAGGATTCTATTTTTTCTGCGGGGACATCATGGGAGAGCTTGAGCGGGTCGGGTGTTTCTGTGCGGATGAGTGCGGAGAGAACATTGGATGAATTTTCTTTTTGGGATTTGGCGGGTATGTATTGGAGCAGGTCGTTTGGTGTGCAGTTGAGAAGGAAGCAAAGCTTTTCGACGTGATTGAGGTGCAGTGTTTTGAGGTTTTCGTTGGAAAGCCGAAGTGCTTCGTTGCGTGTGAATCCGTTATTGAGCAGGTAGGAATAAGGTTTGTTTATACCGCGTGTTTTGAAAAGACGGTTGAGGTTTGGTTTAAGCATAGATTTTAGGTTTTATGAGCAAGAATAACGAACTATGGCTTAAGAATCAAGTGCTTTGGCATTGGGATTAAGTGCTTTAGCATTAAAAATAAGCTGTTCGATATAAGATTTAAGTTCTTTAACATTAAATTCGAGAGCTTTGGTATTAGAATTAAGTTCTTTGGTATTAGCTTTAAGTTCTTTGGCATTAGAGTTAAGTTCTTTGACATTAGAATTAAGTGCTTTGACATTAGAATTAAGTCTTTAGCCACGAATTACACGAATTGCACGAATTACACGAAATGGTTAGGGATATAACCGGATAGTGTATTTTATGATACCGATTAGCAGGAATAACCGACAGATTTAAGATTTTATTTTTGAATAAAGTTGTCTAATAAATCATAATCAACATATTTTAGGAAAAATGATATTTGAGTGAACGACAAACGGCTTTTTTTGTGTTTGCTTTTGCTAAAATAAATGATTATAGTTGAGATGTCTACCAAATGAATGTTTTGTAAATGAACTACCACTTAAAAAATTAAGAATTAAGAATTAAGAATTAGTAATTAGTAATAAAATTTTTAGCCGTGCGGAAGTGCGGGAAAGAAAATAATAAAATTTAAAATATCATGAATAAAAAACATTTTTTGTATTTGTTGTTTCTATCTCTATTTTTTTATAACTATATATGTGATAGTTCATCTAGCCTATAACAGAAGCCACCAAAGACGGCTAAGATAGAATACGATTATCAAAGTGGTTATGACAAATGGGATATATCATCAACACAACAGACCTATTCACATGCTAATGTTAGTATTCAAGTATGCAGTGAAAGTGAAAATCTGAAAGCTGTAGCATGCACTACACAAACAGGATGGACTCAATGTCAAATCGTGGGATATTTAGATGGTTTTGTGAGCAGAACTTGTACTGTTAGCGTTGACCCTTTTTATTTACAATTAGCAAAAGCGCTTCAAGACGAAGAAGGTATACTTTCTTTCACAATAGGTAAGGCTTTTAATACTAGGTATTCACCTCCCAATTGTACCTTAAATATTTACCCTAGAAATTATAGTTTTGTTTTTTATGACAATATTGCACTTCATTATTCTAACCTTAATGCTCAAGCAATAGTTAATTGGACAACTGCACATGAACTATTGCATCAAATAGGAAATGTTTGGGATGCTGATGCACACGATGTCCACGATAACACCACTCCTTGCAAATGTGTATTAAAAAATGCACCTCAGTGTTATCCATTTGTGTCAGCAGATGAGAAAAAATTTGAGGTGTGTCCACGACATGAAGAGGCACTAAATGATGGTCCGGACTTATCTCCAACCTTTACCACATCAAAACCCACAGAAATCAAAAATGCTGTATGGGTATCATCTCAAAATAACAATTTAGCTTCTAATCATAATTTAGAGGAATCTGATTTGAAAATAACTTTAGAAAAAAAGAAATTTAAAAAATACGAACCTATATTAGTAATGTTTGAATATGTTAACAAGAATTCAGACATAGATACAGTACGATTAGATTTTACAGATGAATATGACGAAACAAGTTTTATTATTGAAACTGATAATAACAAAATATACAATACAAGAAACAGAACACCCCTGTCGACTACATATTTTAATGGTCCCCGTTATTTTTTACCTCCAAATGATACTTTTATAGCAAGCATGACTCTAAATTATAAATATGGTGAAGAACTTAAAGATCTGGTGCCATTTGACATGTATGCTTTTCTTAAACCCGGGAAGTATAAAGTAACTGCAAAAACTACTATTGACGGTAAAGAATACATATCGAACAAAGAAGAATTTGAAGTTGTGGATTTAAGTTCTGAAGATATAACTGTATTGGGACTGGTAGCTAATAAAAATATTGATGAGTTACTGAAAAATTATCCTGAAAATTCTTTTACTGAGCATGCTCTTGTTAGAGATGTAATCAGTCGACGCGTAGGTACCGAAAATAATCCACCGACAAAAGAGGAAAGAATAAATGACTACAAAGAATTTTTTTACAGGTTTCCAAATTCTTTTTATAATATAAATAGCATTGTAATCGAATCTTTTTTAGGTAAGTTGGCTAATAGTTCACAAAATTACTTTCAGGATATTGAGAATATTAAAAACCAATACCCAGGTTCTCTTTTATACAGGGTATTAAATAAAGAATATTTCATTAGGGGATACCATGAAAGACTCAAGAAAAGTCATGAGTTTATGAAAGAAGTTGACAAAAAGAATAAAGAAAAACAAAATAAAAATAAATAATTTTAAACAAAACCCATGAAAATAAAAATAGTATTGGTAATTTACTTTCTCTCATTTTCTTTAATTTATTCACAAAAAGAATCTTACAAGGATTTGCTGAAACTTAAAAGTGCAGAACAATATACTGAGGATTGGCAAGTAAAAAGTTTGGTTCAGCAGATTATATCAAATTATTCTTATGCCTTTAAATATTTTGAAGAGTTAAAATCCGGGTTATATAAATTTGAAAAATCAAATGCAAAAAGTTCGGAAAGTATTTCGTTGTCTGTTTATGACAAAGACAAAAAAAATATTATAGATAGAATCCAATTGGAAAAGATAAGAATTAATAATATTACTTCTTATATAATTCAAAAGGATGAAGAAAAAAGATTAGTAGATTCTTATAAACTTGCTGAGAGAAACCATAATAATTTTAAAAACTCTATGAGCACCATAAATGAAACAAATAATATGTTATGGGACAAGGAAATACTCGGGACACCTGAATTAGAACAGGACAACAAAATTTTAAACTTAAAAATGATTAACTCATAGTAGTAAATCAATATAATGAGTGGGCTCAGTTGTTCAAATTCTTAGAAGATATTGCAATAATACCCCATGATAATGGAAATGACCCTAAAATAGTAAGTGTTGATTCCGAATGGCATATAATAACTTACATGAACGACATTTTCATACACGGTCAATATGTAAGTCAATATTATGGTGAGTTTGGCAGCGGTCCGGGAAAATTTTCTCATCCCTCAGGTATTACATACGGAAGGGATTATAATTTAGGTGAATATGTTGTCTATCCAGTATTTGTTTCTGACCAATACAATGAAACAATAGTACACGTTAATTATTACGTAAATATTGCCCAGCCCATTTATTCTTATTTTGATGGCAACTTTTATGAGATTATTAGTGATAAGGTTCATTACCCTTATGATATATCATATTTTAAACATCAAACAAATCCTGCATTGGATAAAATCTGGTGCAGTGAGGCAGATTACAGAAGCCCTGGATTAGTATGTTTAGATAATGAAGGAGAAATCTTGCATAGAATAAAGGGGATAAGGTATGAAAATAATCCGGGGGAATTTTATTTCTTATACTTTGAACCGCATATGAAACCACGTATAAGCGTATACAGTGATGTGGTTAGTATGCTTGCTTTTACATTTGCAAATGAGAATAATAACAGCCTTGTTGCATTTATGCTTGGTGAAAATGGTGAGCCTTCTTCTATGTATAATGATACTGTGGTAAATGCCGTTAGAGAGCACATAGATTTTAATTATAAGTTAACATCAGTGCAAATTCATAAACCAACAACTGCTAGGTCATATTTATATCCATATATGTGGGTAACATCAGGCGGATATTCGCCACCATATGCTCAGACAGAAAACATGGTTCATGCGTTCGCTATAAATAAGTTTGCGGGATTTGCATATCTGGGCTCTACAAGAAAACCAAGGAATACATACAAAGAATTTTTAAATTTACTTAACATAACTTCCAATGATGGTTACAATGACATTTTAACAATAGAAGAATGGAATTGGTATTACGGAGTAAGAAGATATTGGCCCTTTGCAGATATACACTCAGATTATGTAACAAATTATTGCAGTGCAGGTCGAGATGAAATGGAGTGGAGAGCAGTATTTACTAATGAATGTAATATAAGATTAAGGGTTGAGAGGAAACCTCAAAATAGTCTAGTATGGGAGCCAGTTAAAATTAGAAGCGTAGATGGTCAAACCCCTAACCCCAGTACACCTTATTTTATTGATATACAAAGAGCTAAAGGTTGGACAGCATGGACGGGAGAAGACCCTGTTGATATTAAATTAAAATTACCTCTTGAGGATTATGTAATACCGGGAACACAATTAAGATTACATGTAAAGATATTTCCTGAATATATTAACCCTGATGATAATAATCCTAATTATGTTTCTCCCCCGGATTATATTGTAGGTATTGATAACGGATGTTTACCTTTAGCAGGCGGTTGTCCGTATATCTATGTGAATAATGCTGATGATGAATTTGTTGCTGACAATAATATTTTAAATAAATCTGAGTTTTTGAATGCTGGTTTAGATATTACAGATAAATATAAAATAAATGTTACACCGGGCATTACAAGTAATCAATTAAAAATTGGATTAGTTGAAAATGAAACCGACCACAGTTATTTTGACCAGATTAAATTATATGCCGTTGACTATAATGAAAACTACCATTTTAATATAACAGAAAGCAATGATTTTGTACTTTATAATCCTTCACAGGTTATTTCAACAGATAATGCAATATTGAACGGTAATACGGATATTACTTTATTAATCAACTATAACAATCCGTCGTTAGTTATTGGTGCTGTAAACGATAACATTTATGCACACTATCCTTCACCATTTCCGACTAAAAGCAAAAAATTAAAATCTGAACAAGATACTAAAGCAACACAAATGGATATGAGCGGTCTTATAACAGATAGCATAGCTGTTATTGCAACTATAAGTAATATTAATCCACCCAATCCGGTAGTTCAGAAGAACTGGGCTGCAAGCTTAACTGCCAGCATGTTTTCAGGCAGTGAAAAAACTTATAACATTTCACGCAGAGAAAATTCTTCAGAAGTAATTCTTCCGGTATTTCCCTATGTTGCATTGTCATCGGATTACTTAGACCATATTAATATGATATGGTCAAGCGACTATCGTCTGAGATACTTATCTGTTGTTCCGGTTTTATATAACGAACCCATGACAACGAATGAATTGCCGCTTGATGCAGCTATTCATTCAACAGCAGGTGATATTAGACAACTCTTGTTAGATAAGGATTATAATTATGGTGAGCTTCAAACAATGCAGTTGATTAACTTAGAATTTAATACGGCAAACCTTCCTAAATTACCTCCCGGGATGAAAAGAGATTTTGTAATTGAAGTAACCGGACGTTATGCGACTGCATCACCTCAAAATAAATTATCTAACGGGGAGAACGAAATCCCTTTAAAAAACGAGTTACTTCAGAATTATCCGAATCCATTTAATCCCAGAACCAATATCAAATTTAGTGTATCAAAAGATAGCTGGGTAAAAATAATAATTTATGATATTTTAGGTCGTGAAGTTGTTACACTTGTAAATGATTTTAAAAAAGCAGGGCGTTACGAGACAATATTTGATGGAGAAAATTTCGCAAGCGGAGTTTATTTTTATAAAATAGAATCAAAAGATTTCACAGATTCTAAAAAGATGTTAATAATAAAATGAGAAAAACCATTTTTATATTTTTAATTTTTAATTTAAGTGTGCTCTCACAGTGGACTCAGGTTTCTTCTATAAGTACAACTCAGCTGAATGACGTTTATTTTTTTAATGAATACACAGGCATTTCTGTTGGGAACTTAGGAATATGGCGAAGCACAAATTCGGGAATTAACTGGGAACAGGTTTTAGTTTCCGGCGATATGTTTAACGCTGTTTCATTTTCAGATATAGTTAACGGAACAGCCGTTGGCATGAATAATCTGATTTACCGAACTACCAACGGCGGCATTAACTGGACACAGCAATCCATTGGTTCAGGCATGTCTTATTATGACGTATCTTTTCCTGCTTTCAGTACAACCGGTTACGTTTGCGGTGCTACGAATGGATATGTTTATAAAACTACTAATTATGGATTATCCTGGATAGCACAATGGACTCAGATTAATGCTACATATTATGGTATTTATATGCGAAATCAAAATACGGGTTATTTAGTAGGAACTGAGAATTCAGAAACTTTTTTCTCAACAGGTAATGGGGGAACAAATTGGACCTGGAGTGGTAGCTCAGGGGGTAATAGTTCAAGAGCTGTAGCTTACGTCTCTTCAGGAACAGGGATTTATCTTACTATAGGAACTAATGGAAGGATTCGCCTCTCCACTACTGGTGGAACTACATGGGTTCTTTCTTCAAGCGGAACAAACCAAACCCTAAATGCAGTTACGTTTCTCGATGCAAATACGGGTTATATTGCTGTTGACAGCGGTATAATATTAAAATCCACTAATAGTGGTTTTAATTGGATAAGAGAACAAACTCCAGTTACAAATAACCTTAAAGGAATCTCTTTATTTAGTGATGAGAAAGGATGGGCTGTAGGTACGAATGGTATAGTTTTTCGTAAAGGAACTTTTACAGGCATTAAACAAATTAATTCAAACATACCCTCAGAGTTTAAGTTAGAGCAAAATTATCCTAATCCATTTAATCCGAATACAATTATCAGATTCAAGATTAAAGATTCAAGATTGACAACACTAAAAGTTTTCGATGTTCTTGGCAGAGAAGTTGCAACACTTGTGAATGAACAATTCAAACCGGGGACGTAAGAGGTTGATTTCGATGGCAGTAATTTTGCGAGCGGGATATACTATTATAAGCTTGTTGCCCGAGATTACACAGAGACGAAGAAGATGGTTTTAATCAAATAGTGACCCTGAAACAAGTTCAGGGTATAATAGTGAAGTGCAGGCGGGATTTTTTATATTGTATTCATAACAATGGACGGTTAGGTTTGTACTAATTAATCAGATTAAATAAATCACAAGGGAAAAGTAAAATGACACAAGACCAGGAAAATGACAGAAGCAGATTTGCGGCTCTTCAGACTTACCTGAACGGAACGATTGCTACGTGGAGCAGTCTGCCTGCGTTTGTTACGCAAAAGACAATTTTTGATTCGAGGTTGGTGGAGTTCGACGTGCTTGGAGCGAAACAAGCAGAAGATATTACAGGTGTAACGGATGATAAGGAAGTGAAACTTTTATCTATGATTGCAATGGCAATTGAAGTAGGCGGGGGAGCAGAAGCTTATGCAAAGTCAATTAATAATAATGAACTCTATGAGAAGGTTCATATTGTTAAGACGGATTTTACAAAAGCGGATGATACGGAAGCGGCAAATATCGGGGATGCACATTATAATAATGTGAATGCGGAGATAGGTCAACTTTTGGATTTCGGAGTAACACCTCCGAAGATGACGACATACAGAGGATTTATAGATACGTATAAGGATTATATGGCAAGACCAAGGACGGAGATTTCGATTAAGGCAGCCACTACGGAGATGATTCCGATAAAGATAACGGAGATAAAAGGCGGTATAAATATTATGGTGGGATTGGTGAATACATATTCGTCGAGTAACCCGGATTTTGTAGCAGGATTCAGCCATGCGAATGAGACGGTTGATTTGGGAGGCGGTGGACCGAAGAAACCGGCGGGCGGATAGCAATTAGTAATTAGTAATTAGTAGTAAAAGCCCTGATGGAAGTCGGGGCTTTTTGGTTTTATAGAACCTCTCGTCGTGAAAGAACTTATTTACTTTCTTTTTCTTGATAAAAAGAATCCCGAAATAAATTCGGGATAAAATCCACAAAGAAAAATCAAGTCTGAATAAAAATCAGCTAAAATTGATTTCACTATGCTACAGGAAAACAAACTTGTCCTGCGGACTTCGGACAGTGTTTTCCTGCTTAACGCTTCGTTCATCAATTTTTTAACGCGGATTTTTATTAGGACGGCTTGAAAAGCAAGAAGCTATACTTCATTACGTCAGTTTTACGAAAGGGGAGACAAGAGGAAAACAAGAATGACAGGTCACGACCTGTCATTACACGGATTTTTCGCTAAATGAAAGCTTAAGGAATGTTCGCAAACATGACAAGGTTCAAACGCCTGCGGGAAGCCCGACCCAGAGAAAGATACCACTACCAAATGTCACCCAAAAAAAGAACCCCTCGTCCTTCGGACACTCCCTTTGGCTAAGGGGAGACGCTATATGTCAGAGATTGCTTCGCTTCGCTCGCAATAAATTTCTATATTTGTGCTGTGAACCCTGTTGAAGTAATAATCCGTAAACGTCATGGCTTAGAGCTTGAAGCGAATGAGATACGTGAGTTTGTTCATTCTTATGTGAATGGCAAGATTCCCGATTACCAAATGTCTTCGCTGCTGATGGCAATTTATTTTATGGGATTGAGTGATGAAGAGATTCATGGTTTTGTGAATGCATACGTTGAGAGCGGCGAGAAAGTTGATTTGAGCTTTCATCCGCTTTCGAAGATTGATAAACATTCAACCGGCGGAGTTGGCGATAAAACTTCAATCATTCTTGCTCCGTTACTTGCTTCGCTTGATGTAGTTGTGCCGATGATTTCCGGCAGAGGACTCGGGCACACAGGAGGAACACTCGATAAGCTTGAATCGATTCCGGGTTTCCGAGTTGACCTTTCGATTGATGAATTCAAATCATGTCTGCACAAACATAATGTCTGCATGATTGGACAAACTTCAACTCTTACTCCTGCGGATAAAATGATTTATGCTTTGCGTGACGTGACAGGAACAGTTGAAAATGCCGGGTTGATAACTGCAAGTATCCTGAGTAAAAAAATTGCGGAGGGTGCCCAGGGAGTTGTCTATGATGTTAAAACGGGAAGCGGCTCTACCATAAAAGAAATCGATGAGGCGGGAGAGCTTGCTAAAAAACTTTTGAAAGTATCCGCTGAGTTCGGTCATAAGTCGATTGCAATTTTAACCGATATGTCGTCTCCACTCGGATATGCAATCGGCAACTGGTTGGAAATAGAAGAATGTGTCCGCATCATGAAAGATTACCCGAACTATGACCATAGGTCAAGCGACCTTGTTGAGCTAACTTTGGTGCTGGGCGGAGCAATGCTTATGCTTGCCGGTAAGTGTCAATCGATTGATGACGGAAAATTAAAATGTATGGAAAATCTTGCAAACAAAAAATGTTATGGTAAGTTTGTCCAGCTTGTTGAACATCAGGGCGGCGATAAATCTTTTATAGAGAATCCCGATTATTATCCCAAAGCAAAATATGTTCACAGGATTAAAGCGATGAAAGATGTTTATATCAAAAACCTCGACGCAAAAAATTTCGGGCTTGCTGCTGTTGAGCTTGGATGCGGGAGAATGCAGGTCGATGACAAGATTGATAACACTGCGGGAATAATTATTGAGAAGAAAGACGGAGAGATAATCAAGTCGGGTGAAACATTATGCTCGCTTCATGCAAACGATGAGACAAGAATCGAAAAAGCTGCACACCTGATAAGGAAAGCGATTGAGGTTTCATCAGAGCAGCCAATTCTCAAAAATAAAATTCTGGAAATAATTGACTGATGTTACGCATTCCCAAGGTGGATTCCCGCTTTCGCGGGAATGTTGTGTGAGGGTGAGTAATTGATTAAGCTCGGTGCTAAATTATTTCTTTCGTTTTCAGTTTTGGTTCTGCTTGCTATCTTTGTCTGGTTCTATGCTGTGCCTCAGCTGCAAAAGAAGGAGCAGAAACAGTCTCAGCCGGAAATCGTAAACGTTGTAAAAGTTAATGACGGTGATACTTTCGAAATCGATATGAAAGATGAGAGCGGAAAAAATTACAGAGTCAGAATGCTTGGAATCGATACTCCTGAGAAATTCGATTCAGACAAGCTTGACAGAGATGCTGAAAGAACAGGCAAGGATAAAAAGACAATTCAAAAACTGGGAGAGCTTGCAAGCGATTTCACCAAAGCATTGATTGATAAAAAAAAAGTCCGTTTGGAAAAAGAACCTAACCACGAAGACAAAGATAAATACGGGAGGTTGCTCAGATACGTTTATCTGGAGGACGGGACTTTCGTAAATAAAAAAATTGTTTCAGACGGCTATGCGAACGCTTACAGACAGTTTAAGATTTCGAAATTAGATGAAATGATTAGTGCTGAGAAAGATGCAAGAGAAAATAAACGCGGGCTTTGGGGAAACGAATAACAAATAACGAACACCGAATAACAAATAACAACCATGAACAAAATTAAATTTTTTATTTCATTAACAATATTATTTGCATTAACTGTTGCATGTTCCCAGTTTCTTAATTTAAAAGGAGAAACACTTTACTTTTGCGAGAGGTATGAATTCGGGAAAGAGATTGGGAAGGGGAATAAATTTACAACTGGAACTTTGACTGTAATGGTTGACCTCAGAAAAGAAAATAAAAAAATCGGAGTAAGCTCGGTTGAAATAAATATTACAGATATCAACACCGGAAAAGTTGCCGATACATTGCCTTTTGAAGTCAAGCCGGATTACGATTATATTCATTTCGATGATATTAAATTTAATGAGCCCGGCAAATACAAAGTAAGCTGTATCAAAAAAGACGGAACTGTTGTCTCTGCTAACTTAGTTGAAATTGTTAAAAAGTAAATATTGAAACAGCATAGATTAATATTTTCAATTTTTCTGACTTCACTTCTTCTGTGTGCAGATACTCGCTCACAGATTAGACCCGACATCCTCGATATCATCAACCTTAAAGATAATGCGAAGGCATATTTTCTTTCAGCAAACAGACCTTTCTTTAGTGTGAGCCCTTATTTAACTGAGAAAAAGAAAATTGCTTTGGGGATTGGCTTCTCATTCAACAATGATGTGTTTGATGTTTCACTGTCTTTGAATTACGGTTTATCAAAACGAATAGAGCTGAACGCAGATTTTTCTGCGTACACTCAGACGTATAGCTTCGATGGAAATAAAATCAGCGGAGTGGGCGATGGAATCGCAGCGATAAAGTTTAAGCTGCACGAATCAAAATATTTCACTCATGCTTTTCAAACAGGAATGAAGCTTCCAATTGCAAACAAATCTAAAGAGCTTGGAACAGGAAAAGTTGATTTCCATTTTGGAGCAGCACAGGGTTTTTATTTTAACAATTTTAATTACGAGCTAAGCGTTGAAATGAATTTGCTTCGCAGAAGAGATATTATAATTAACAGAAGGGTTGACTCGGGACTTCTGCAGGAATTGTTAAAGCAGTATGATTACAAATATGAACCCGAACTGGTTATCTCGATTAGCCCGGGATATGACCTCTCTGAAAAAATTTCTTTTTACACCGGCTTTTCATTCTCAAGGAACACACGCCTCAACTATAATACTTCTGTTTTGTTCGGCGGATTTGGAATCGGTGTTTCAAAAAAATTAGGATTGAGCATCGGCGGTTCTTCCGGAGTTGGAGAAACCGGTTCATGGCTAATCTCAACAGGAATTTATTACCAGCCATAGTTTGTGATTAGATTTTCAAAACAAATGATTTATTAATATATTGTGCCGAGGAAATAAAAATTTTCTGAACAGTCACATCAAATTCAAAAACCTGCTCTTCATTCTGAAAATAATCATTAACTAACTTTCCTAAAGGAGGAAAAAATGAAATTAATAATTTCAACTGTTGTTGTTGGTGTTGTTTTGTTTTTGCTTGGATGGTTAATTTACGGAGTTCTGCTCCTTGAATATCTGAAACCGTACTACGGATTTTTATGGCGTTCTGAAACCGATATGAAAATCTGGGCATATGCTCTGTCAAGTATAGTTCAGGCATTCATGCTCTACCTGATTTACTCAAAGGGTTACAAGGGAGGTGCACCGATTGCTGAAGGGATAAGATTCGGAATATACATGTCGATTTTCTGGGGTCTTCCATTCGCACTTGGGTTTTGGGCGGGCGTAAAGGTATCTTACAAGGCAGTTGCTGTTGATGCAATCGTTGGAATGGCTATGATGTTTATTGCATGTATTCTCACGGCTGTGATATACGGCAAACAGCAAAAGACCGCCTAAGAAAGAACAATAGTTCTTAAACCCATGACTTAAGTAATGGGTTCGCAAATCAGCCCCGATAATATCGGGGCATTTTATTATTCTCTATAACAAACTTTTCCGATTCTTATTTTGCAAAATATTTAATTCGTATAATTTGTTATGTCATTTATTGCCGGTGAAAAGTTTGAATTAGTTTTATTGCGTTCTTCTGAAATATTTTTACATGAGGAGTGCGAAGATAACCGTTACAGCAAGCTTATTGACAGGTTCAGGAATGAACAGGTTCTTTTTAATCCGCTGATTGTCGGGAAACATAACCGTGAATATTTTTTGATTGACGGAGCAAACAGGTTCGAAGCTTTGAAACGAATTGGGATGAAAATGATTCTTGCACAGGTTGTGGATTATTCAAGCAGGGATGTTACGTTAAAATCATGGTATCATCTTGTGAGAGGATTAAGCTTCACTGCTCTGAAAAAATATTTATCGGCTAATAAAATAAAGTTTCGGAAAATTCAAAAAGCCGGTATAAAAAAAATCCCTGTCGCAAGCGTTGGAGTTCTTACACATAAAAATGAATTCTACATTTTATTTTTCGATTCATTGCTTGAGAAGTATCTTGAATCTCTCAGCAAGCTGATTAAATTTTATGAAAAGAATTACAGATATGACAGAATTGACAGCGACTCCGATTTAGAATCAATTTCCAGAAACGACGGCTTGATTTTTTTATACCCGAACTTTACAAAAAATCATATTCAGCAAATTGCAAAGTCGAGCGTGAAGCTGCCTGCAGGAATTTCACGTCATCTTATTCCGAACAGGGTGCTTCATATTAAATATCCGTTGATTAATCTGAAGTCGGACAGAAACATCACACAAAAAAATTCTGAGCTTCAGGAATTGATAAAGAAAAAAATTGAATACAAGAAAGTTCGTTTATACAGAGAGCCAATTTTAATTTTCGATGAGTAATGTTTGAAACATTCATTGCAAAAAGATATTTACTTTCCAAGAAGAAAGTTCAATTCATTACAATCATCACATTGATTTCTGTAATCGGTGTAACTATAGGTGTTGCAGCTTTAATAACAGTTCTTTCTGTGTTCAATGGCTTCAATGCTTACCAATTGAAAATATTAACGGGCTTCGACCCGCACATCAGGATTGAAAAAAAGAACGGGCAATTGATTCAGGATTATTCATCTGTGATTGAAAAAGTAAAATCATCGGTTGCTCCAAAAGGGATTACACCTTACACTCAAAGTAAAGGTGTTTTGTCCTCAAAGAAAAATAATGTCGTAGTGTTTATCAAAGGAGTTGACGATAAAAAAATTGAAGACGTTTCTGACGTTAAGGAAAAAACGGGGCTTGGTGATTTTGAATTTAATGACAACGAAAACTTCGGTGGAATAATTCTTGGCTCGTCGGTTGCAGCCAAGCTTCAGGCACGTCTGCGTGACACGGTAACTATAATGAGTCCTGCGGGAATGGAGAAAGCGTTGACGCAAATTGTTCAGCCAAAAATTTTAAAGTTTGTAGTGAAAGGAATTTTTGATTCCAATAACCGCGACTATGACAAGTTCTATGCTTTTGTTTCGGTAAATTACGGTCAGCGTTTATTTGAACTGGGAAATGCAGTGAATGGAATCGACATCAAGCTTGATAACATCGATAAGTCCGAAGCTGATGCAGAAAAAATTAAAGCAACGCTTGGCGATGAATATATTGTAAACACATGGTATAATCTCCATGAAGATTTATACAATGTGATGAAGGTTGAGAGAATAACTGCGTTCATAATTTTGCTTCTGATAATTGCTGTTGCTTCTTTCAGCATCATTGGGTCGCTTACCATGACAGTCATCGAAAAGAAAAGAGACATCGGAGTTTTGAAAGCTATGGGCTCGTATAATTCTTCAATCGTGAAAATATTTATGTACGAGGGGATCTTAATCGGAATATACGGCACAGTGTTCGGAATTATTCTCGGGCTCGCTGTTTGTTTTGCACAGATTAAGTTTAAGTTTTTCCCGCTTGACCCGATGGTTTATTCCATCGATGCACTCCCGATTGATTTAAGAATCACCGATTTCATTTTCATAAGCATTGCAACGATTGTGATTTCATTCCTTGCATCGCTTTATCCTGCAATGAAAGCATCAAGGCAGGAACCAATTGAATCGATTCGATGGGAGTGAGGACAATTAAGAATTAAGAATTAAGAATTTAAATCAAGATTAAATAACAGTGTTAATCGAAACAAAAAATTTAGTTAAGGAATACCAGATTTCAAAAACGAAATCACTTCGTGTACTGAATGACATCAATGTTAAATTCATCGAAGGAGAAATTGTATCGATTGTCGGAGCATCAGGTGCAGGTAAAAGCACATTGCTTCATTTAATCGGGACACTTGATAAGCCGACATCGGGTGAAGTTTTGTACGAAGGAGAAAATATTTTTTCTTTGAAGTCAGATAAGCTTGCTAAGTTCCGCAATACAAAGATTGGTTTTATTTTTCAGTTTCATCATTTGCTCCCTGAGTTTACTGCAATCGAGAACGTTGCAATTGCATCTATGATTTCCGGGAAAAAATTTAATGATGTTAAAAGTAAGGCAGCCGCTATTTTAAACGACGTTGGCTTGCAAGACCGTCTCGAGCACAAACCGTCTGAGCTCTCCGGCGGTGAAGCTCAGCGTGTTGCAATTGCAAGAGCTTTGATTAATTCTCCGAAAGTTATTCTTGCAGATGAACCCACAGGAAACCTGGATTCTAAAAACAGCGGTGATGTAATGAAGTTAATTCTCGACTTAAGGAAAAAATATAACCAGACATTTGTTATTGTTACACATAATGAGAAGTTTGCTTCGATGACAGATAAAACATTCAGAATGAAAGACGGGGAAATAATTAACATTTAGTAATTAATAATTAGTAATAAAGAGTTGAGCAGGATATTTTCAGTTATTTTTCTTTTGGTTTTTGCTTTGATGAACATTGCTTCTTATTCTCAGGACACAACAAAGAAGAAAATCGATACGACTTACAAGACTACAGAATTTATTTTATCAGATAACAAGTATCACTACATAAACCCAACCAACCCTGACACAATTACACGGAAACGTTTTCTCTGGTATCCGCTGAAAAATTTCGAGGATGTATTTAATTACCTGCCTGGGTATTACCTGAATTATATGGATGTTGGGCAGTTTAATCCTGTAAGTTACAACCAGTATAATTACTATAGTAGTGCGGTATTGCGCAATGGCAGGCCTGTGAATGAAAGAGGAACAGGTGAAGTTGATTTCAACCTTTTCTCACGGAATGAAATTGCAGAAATTGAACTAACAAATGGTTTTGGAAATACAATTTACAGCCCCTCAGATGCTGTTAATATTGTTCAGCGCCAGATTTTTCAGAACAGACCTTACACTGAAATTTCTTTCTGGCAGGATAGGTATGAGAATCTTTATTTCGATGGAAACTATCACCAGAATATTTTCCGGAATTTTAATTTTAATTTCGGTGTAACAAAACATTCTTACACTGGAAAATATAAAAACTCCGATTTCGATAAATGGCTGGGCAGATTTAACTTGAATTTTGCCGTTTCGTCAAAGCTTAATTTTTTTGCTTATGTGAATTATGCAAAGATTCAAAAAGGATTAAATGAAGGCATTATACCAGATACAGTTAATTTGGGAGTTAAGGATGAAGTCTTTGACCCTGTTTTAGCCGTAGTTAAGAATTCAGACTCATATGAAAAAAAAGAGCGTTTTGATGTTGATGCGGGTGCAGTGCTGCTTGCCGGAAAGAATTCAGTTACAAAGATTCAATTGTTCACAAGTAACTCGTTTAGACAGTACAGAGATGAAGAAAACAGGCCGAATTCTAACGGAATCTATTTTGCTGAAAACTACCATTGGTTAAACTACGGGGCAAAGTTGCAGCAGGTTTTTAATTTTTCCATAGCGAAAAAATTTGAAGTTATTTCTAAAACCGAAGGAGAATATGACAGCCATTCACATCAGCAGGATGTAAATTTTGCGGATACGAGCTTCAGTTTCAGGTATAATTATGATCGGTATTCTTATATTACTGACCTTCAGCTGGCTTATAAAAATATTAACCTTGAAGGCTATATCAAGGGATACACTGCTAATAATTTCAAATACATTTCTAATACTTTCGGTACTAAGATAGGATATACATTGACTTTCGATTCTTTAAAAAGTTTAAATTTATACGGGCAATATTTATTAAAGGATAATTACTTTGGTGCGGGATTAAGCTTAAAATACGGTTTGCACTCATTTTCAGCCGAAGCTTATCAATACGGGTCAAAAAAATATTTATTCGATAATGTATATCCGTACAGCGTCAGAATTGAAGATATTAATCTTAACGGTTTGAATATAAAAACTAAACTCAGAATTTATAAATTTGATCTTGATATTAAATTTACCGCTAATTTTAAATTAAATGACGGGCCGGTCATTTATTATCCTAAATATCATGGCAATGCGGATTTTAGCTATCATGATATTGCTTTCAAAAATAAGCTGGAGTTTAAAATCGGGTTAAATACAAAAGCGTGGTCAGGATATAAGGCATTTTTTTATGATGGCTTAAACAACAGCTTTTACAATGTTATCGTCGGCAGGTATGACCATGTAATGATACCTCAAAACGCCACCTTAGATTTCTACATCATAGGTAAAATTGACAAAGCAACATTCGGAATAACATTTGAGAATATTCTTAACAGGGTGATTTATAATACCGGAGTTTATCCTTTTACGGACAGAGGCGGGCTTGCGAATTTTATTTCACGCTTCAACATCACCTGGAATTTCCTCAATTAACTTTTCACACGCTTCAAAAACTTCTTCAACGGAAATCGTTTTAATGCATTTGAATTCTTCTTCACCAGAGTAAATACATTGCACCGGCTTTGGTGAATTAAAAAAACACGGACTGCACTCCAAATCTTTTCTGACTACAATGTGCTTATTCATCCATGGGCGGAGCTCGTTATAATTTGTGTAGCCGAAGATTGCAACAGTCGGAATTTGTAACGCTGCTGCGAGATGCATTAATGCTGCATCATTAGAAACAAAAAGTTTACAATGCTTCATCAATGCCAACGATTTTAGGATTGACATCTTTGGAAGAAGAATGCTTGAGTCGCTTGACAAAGAATAAATCGCATCATTCAACTCCACCTCAGTTCCAAATAAAATCGATTTCATTCCGTATTGTTTATTCAGCTTGTTCGCAAGCTCGGCGAATTTTTCTGCTGCCCATCTTTTATTGACATGTCTTTTAAACGTTGCGGAGCCGGCATGGAATCCGGCAAACTTTATCCCTGTGTGATTATTATCAATTACAAACTGGTCGAAAAATTTATTATGCCTTGCTCCAAGATTCAAAACAAGATTGCCAATTTCGTTTTCATTAAGTTTATTATCAACAAGCTTAACCAAGTCATAGTTTTGTAAAACATTATGCCTGTCCTTGGTTTCGTTAGCAAGTTGAGTATTCAAAAAATCAAAATTAGATTTTGAGTAATTGTTATAGCGTGTTGCAATTCTTTTCTTAGCACCGATTAAAAAATTAATAATATTGTATTCCTTCCTGTTGGAAGGATAGGCATTGATTGAAACATCATAACGATTTTTTCTAAGAGCAAAAACTTCTTTGAGAGATTTAATTTTCGGTTGGCTGAGAAAATCTATGAAATGAATTTCATTGAGGTCCGGGTTTGCAGCGTAAATATCACGAACGGCTGGAAACATAACGACGAGCTCGATTTGCGAATGAGGCAAATGTTTTTTCAGCAGGGCAAGAGCAGGAGAGAACATGAGCGCATCTCCGATTCCGGACAAGGCGTTCACGAGTATTTTCATTATTCGTGCTTTTTAATTATGAGAAGAAATTTATCGTTGAAGTCAGTGTTTGTTATTACTTCAGCTTTATCACCGAAGATATCCAGATACAATTTTAATCCCCGCGGTTTTTCAATCCTGTTAAGACGCAGTTTGTTGGAAAGATAAACGTTCTTTTTCGGGTCCCACATCGTAATGATGAGATGAGAATTATTTTTCAATGATTGCCAAAGATTTTCCATTGCTTCATTGAATCTTGAATCATCGGTTATATGCTGTGTAACGTCAATCATAACTCCCAAATTGAATTTATTTTTATCCAGCATTACTTCGCTGATATCACCATGAAGAAATTTATATTCAGGGAATTTATTTTGAAGGTTCGTCACCGAAATTTCTGCAATGTCATTTCCTGTGTAATCAGTCGCTCCGAGTGACTTAAACATATCAGTCCAGTAACCGACTCCGCATCCAATCTCAACAATTTTTGTACTACTATTTATATGAATCAAATTGTGATTCATTTCATCAAGCAAAATCTTTTTTTTGTGCTCATACATTTTAAGGTTTTCTTCATTGCTTAAGCGGTAGTGTCCGACGCCACGTAAATCAAATGAGTTTGAAAGCAGTTCATTCCAAAACTTCTTTGGCTTGTAATGGAAAAGCATGCTGAAATAAATTTTTATATCTTTTAATGCGAGCATATCATCTAATCATGTCCGGAGAATATTTCACAATTTTCTCAAAGCTTATTCGTGCATTAGCGGTATCCATTCTCTGCATGTAATATTCATACATGTTATAATGCGCCAAAACATTGTAATCGTCTATTTCAATTGCCTTCTTGAAATAGTCATATGCTTTTACTTTCTCCTTCGTTGGTAAATAAAGCTCGCCGATAAATTGATACGGAGCGGAAAAGTTACTTGGTGCCTGGTCTAATGTCTGCAGAAAAAGTGCAATTGCCTCCTGAGTTTTATTTGCATCCCGGGAAGTATTAATTGCCTGGTTGAAAAGATTAACGTAGCTTTTTTTATAATTCGGATTCGGCGGAGGAGAAACATAAGTTCTTACTTCATTTTCGCTCTTCCGTTGATAAATGCAGCTGGTGAACTCATCTTCTCTTACAGTGAAGAAGGAAGGATAATAATATTTCAAAAATTCTTCTTCGGTGTACAGCCCGCGTTCCGCATACGCACTCGGTTTTCTCTCTGTTGAGAAATAAATGTAATCCGGTTTTCGTGAAAGAATGTATTCAACGTTGTATTGTCTTTCCTTCCATCCAATTTCAGTTGAAGAAATTTCGGGGATGGGTTTAGGATTATGTGCGACTTCTTTATCGGTCAAACCAAGCATGTCTATGAGTGTTACATCTGAAAAATATGAAAGAGCACCGATAGTTGTTGCTCCGACAACAAGCTTTCTTCCCGAAGCGTCCTGTTTTTTCTTAAGCCATTCCGCAGTGATTTTCATTTTATCGGTTAAACCTTTTTCATACACGCTGAATTTTTTGATTTGCTCGTATTCACGGTTATAAGTCATGTAGCAAAAAACAAGTGTGAGAGTTAATGTCAGGATGTGAGCATATTTTTTTAATTTAGGTTTTTCGAACCGTGATAATAACACGTGCATTCCTTCCTGAACAAGAATGTAGAACACCGGAAGCATTGGAACGAAGAACCTGTTTGCATGCAGCACATCACCCCCGACAGAAATTATATAAACACAAAATACAAAAAACAAAATGGATAGAAACAACAGCTCGCTTTTATACTTTTTATTAGCAGATGCAAACAATGCAACGATGAGCAATGCACCATACAATCCATAGCTCTTGAAAAATTCCCAAACATAATTGAATCCCGTATGAAAATATTCAATATTTGTTCCGGTCTTGGCATAAAAAGTGTTCGGCAGTAAAAATCCGTAATAAGAATATCTCCAAACCATAAACAGCAAGCCGGGAATTAAAAACACCGAAAGCCAAACGAGAAACTTTTTCCTGACTGTTTTCCTGTCTGCATTTTCCGATTTGAAAGTTCTGATTGCTTTATGAACAAGAGCAACAATGAAAATCAAAACACCTTCAGGTCTTGTCATAGCTGCGAGCAGAAAAACCAAAGATGAATATTCAAACTTTGTTTTGGGAGAATTGAGCTCTTTAAGGTAGAGATAAACTGCAAGTGTTACGAGAAATCCGAACAGTGCAGTTTCCATTCCACTGTTTGCCCAGTAAGCGAATGAGCCGTTGGTTGCAAGAAGCATCGGAGCAATCAAAGAAAAAATGAAGTTGTAACTTTTCCCTTCCTTATTAAATATCTCAGAAGAAATTTTGTAAGTGAAAACTATCATCAAACATCCGGACAAAACTCCAAGAATCTGTGATGATGAAATAAAGTTCAGCCCGACTTTTTTTATTAAAGATAAAATCATTACCCAGAGGAAACATGTGTAGCCCTCAACATATTCGCCGATATTGAAAACCAAGCCGTTGCCTTCTGTGAAATTTTTTATGTAGCGAAATGTGATGTAAGCATCGTCCTGGATGAAATTGAATGAACGTGAATAAATGAAAAAGAGTGCCGCCAAAGAAATAGCAACCCCGAGCCCAATTCTGATTAAGCCCGGGGAATTGCTTTGAACTTTTTTAGACGGCTTATTACTTGCCATTAAAAATTACTTGCCCTGTATTTTTGTTCTCAACAGCTCAATCTTAGCTTTCAGCTCCGGACTATTCGGCTGCATCCGTTCAAGCTGCTGCAATATCTCAATCGCTTTTTGATAATCGCCGCGTGTTTCATAAATGTCAACCAAAATCTTATAAGGATTCCAGTATGACTGAACGTCATTCGGATTTCTTTTAAGCTCAGCCAGTGCTTTCGGCTCAACTTCGGCAGCGTATTCGTTGAACTTGTTCATGTCACCGATTCTCGCATAAATCATTCCGATGTCGTAAGCGATTCTGTAATCCGATTCAACAACTTTTAACGGCATGTATTCTTCCATCTTGTTGAGTATCTCGGCAGTTTTTTGTTTGTCGGTTTCAAGATAAGCATAAGCATAGCTCATATACACCGAGCGGTAATTCTGAACGATGTTTTCCTGAACCTGGTCGAAAAATATTTTCGGATTATTGAAGCCGGTAAAGTAAAAACCTGATTGCGGTGTTTTGGAATATGCAGCGGGCTGAACCATCCAGTTGTCCCACATTCTTTTCTTATCAACCCGAACCTGCTCCATTGGATTTCCTTTGAACGGAACAATTCGCTTAGCCATTCCTTCGAGAACAACGTATTCATCAAGTCCGATGTAATTATCTTCCGTAACTGTTGCTGAAAAATAAACCGGTCTTTGCCAGTTGTTTGTTTTGATAATATCATAAGTCAGTTGGTCGGCAACTTTAACTCCTTTAACATTTCCTTGAGTAAAAGATGAGGGCATTCTCCATGTAAGCTTGTCCGGAGTTTGTCCTTTTGATTTGAGTGAGTCTGGATAAGCTTCGGGCGGAACGTTGATTGTTACAGTTTTAAATTCTCCCCATTCGATTGGCGATAATCTTTCAAGCTGCTGGTCGTTCATGCTTATCGGAACTTTCATTGCTCCGTAAGGCATGGAGTTTTTCATTTCTTTGGCATACCAGTCGGTGTTGAGTAAGCTCAGGTTAACAATGCGGACATCCTGCCTGTAGCCAACCGATTGCAGATACCACAACGGAAAAGTATCGTTGTCTCCGTTTGTGAAAACTATTGCATCTTTATCTACGCTTTGCAAAATGTTATAAGCATATTCGAACGGCACAATGTTATCATGCCTGTTGTTGTAGTGAGCATTTACCCGAAACATATTTAACGGGATAAGAACAAACGCAGCTACAAGAACTCCGCCGCTAAGCAATTTTGCTGCGCTCGAATTTTTTATTCCTTCATAAATAAGCTCTATGATTCCCATGATACCGATTCCAATCCACAAAGAAAAAACAAAGAATGCTCCCGTATAAAAATAATCTCTTTCACGCGGCTGTGGGTCCTGCTGTCGCTGGAATAATGCCGTAAAAATTCCCATCAGCAGAAACATCCACAGGAAAATAAATCCAAGCTTCCAGTCCTTTCGGAAATGATAAAACAATCCGAACAGTCCAATCAAAAACGGGATGCCGTAAAACTTGCTCCAGCTTATTCCTTTATCCTGGTCATAGCTGTCGCGTCCGATAAACTGCCAGCCGAGATAACGGTTGAACATGTGGTTGATTTGGTATCTCCACAAAAAATCCAGGTCGCTTGTGTAGCTCACCCAGGTTTTTCTGTGCATCGGTTCCTGCGAATATCTTCTCGGCAGGAATGGTGCTTCGCCGTATTGTTCACGGCTTAAATATTTTACGAGTGATTCAAAATTTTTCGGCTCGTTCTCGTTGATGGGAAGATTATCGACTCTTGCACGAAGAACAACACCTGTATATATAGAGTAACCAAGCAGAACTAAGAAGATTGCTGAAAGTCCGAACGCCCAGTTGGCACGTTTGTTTGTGATTGCCCAGTAGATTCCGTAAACGATTCCCACAAGCAAAATTATTGCAAGCCAGAACGAAACATTGCCGCTGAGCCATTTTGGCAAATAGATTGTAATGATTGGATAAACCAGCAGGAAGGATATTGCCGTTAGGTCTATTGTGAGTGCAAATAAATATTTTGTATAATCTTTTTTGTACAGGTAGTAAAGTTGCCCGCCGAATATTGTAATTGCTAGCCCTCCAAGGTACACTGTGTCCATTTTGAGTGCGTACAATATAATAAGGACCAACGTCAGGGGAATGGTTACAATTAAATACTTCATTACAAATTCACTGTCAAGGTTTTTAAGCACCCTGAATGCTACAACTAAACCTCCTACAAGTATTATCTGCACAACCAAGAGATGAATACCGAGTGATAAGCCGATGATGAACGCAATCAGCAAAAGAATTCTTTCACTGCCTTTATTGTCCGCCCTTTCCCACCAAAACATCAAAAGCCATGTGCATAAGCTTACGAGCATTTGTCCGAGAGCGTAAACTTCCGATTCGTTTGCATTGAACCAGACAGAATCGCAGAATGCAAAAGATAAAGCACCTATTGCAGAAGCTGTAAAAATAAAAACCGCATCGAGATTGGTTTTAATTTTTCCTTTCCATGATTGTATTACAGACACACAGACGAGAAACAAAAATAAAACCGAAAACCCTGAGCTGATTGCCGCGAGTGCATTCATTTTTGCAGCGGGATTGGAGCCGAATGGAAGAAGTGTTGCAACTTTTCCGAGCGTTGTCCACAAAGGAGCGCCGGGCGGATGCGGAACCGAAAGTGTGTATGCACAGGCAACAAATTCACCGCAGTCCCAGAACGAAAGGTTCGGCTGCATGGTGTATAAATAAGTTCCTGTGGCGAAAATAAAAACTACTCCGCCGAATATTATTTTTAACCGTTTAATGTTCATGTTATAATAAAAAGGTTTGGCTGCGTTGTAAAAAAACAAATATATTCAGCGATGCAGTGAGTTTCAATGTAACAATCGGCAGTAGGCAGAAGGCAAATGGCAGATGGCAGAAAGCATATGGCAGAAGTAAAAAGGCAGTGCTAATAAAAAAAAATATTACATCTGTAATAATAAACACACTCACGAAAATTATTTTTGAATAATTGTGAATTAAATAATTGTTGAAATTGAACTTGACATGAGATAAGAGAAAGTTTATTTTAACCCGATGAAAAGAACATTTTTTATAATACTGCTAATTACTAATTACTCATTATTAATTAATAAGAGTTTTGGGCAGAGTATTACGTGGCAGAGAACGTATGATGGACCGTTTAATTTTCGTGATTATGGAAATGACGTTTGTCTATCCGAGAATGTAAATTTTTTTATCGTTGGAGAAACACAAAATCCTAATTGGTCGTATGCTTATGTATTAAAACTGAATCCTTATGGCGATACTATTTGGACTCGCATAATAGATACCGTTGCAAGGTTTGTGTCTGTAACTTCATCAGGTGATGGTGGGTGTGTGGCAACAGCAGGCAGTTCAACAACAAAAATAGATATTAACGGAAACATTGTTTGGCATAAACGCTATTTATCAGGTGGGATTAATACATATCGTATTATTAAAACCATAGACGGCGGATACATCGCTTGCGGAAGGTCAACTCTAACGGGTATATCTGGCTATGTATTTAAAACGGATTCAATAGGTAATCTACAGTGGCAGAGAACGTATCCCGCAGGTGAAGCAAAATTTCTTAATGATGTAGTACAAGCTAACGATGGTAATTACGTATTATCGGGCAACGTATCCGAGAGTTTAACTGATACGACAAGAGTATTAATTATGAAAATTAATAATGTAGGTGATGTAATTTGGGAGAAAAGGTACATGATAAATAATCGAGCTGCTGCAGGATTTTCTATTAATAAGCTAAATAATGGTTACATAGTGGGAGGCATTGGCGGCAGTGCCATTACCAGTCAGATGTTTATTATGAGAGTCAATGAAATCGGTGATTCCTTATTTACAAAAAGTTACTTAACAACAAAAGATGAAGTCTTCGGAGATATGAAAGTCATTAACGAAAACAGATATGTTATAGCTTCATTCAAAGACTCAATTGGTCAAATATTTAATGGTCATGCAAGGATAACAGATTCATCAGGGAACATTCTAACTGAGAAGGTTTTCCCCTCTGTTAACAATATCGAAATATTTTCTATTCTCCCTATGCCTAACCGAGACATTTTATTTGTTGGTACAAATGGGAATAATAATACACCACCTTACTGGAATGTTTACGCGATGAGAACTGACAGCATGCTCAACTCACCTCCATTTGGAATACAACAAATAAGCAGTGAATTACCGGCAGAATTTAAACTTTATCAGAACTATCCTAATCCATTCAACTCTTCAACGATAGTAAAGTTTGATTTATCCAAAGAAAATTTTATTTCAATTAAAATTTATGATTACCTTGGGCGTGAAGTAACAACTTTGTTCAACGGAAATTTAAGAATAGGAGCATATTCAATTTCATGGGATGCTACGAATTATTCGTCTGGTATTTACTTCTGCTACATGGTTAGTAATAAATTCTCATTAGTTAAAAAAATGGTCTTAATTAGATAATTAATAAAATAATAACAAATGAAAGCATTCAATTTATTTATTGTATTTTTATTTAATTTCATTCTATTGAATCAACTTGGGTTTTCTCAGGAGGAAGCCCATGACTACGAAATGGCTATCAGAAACAATTCAGCTACTAATAGCGGTAACAGAGAATTGAGAGTATTGATTCATCCTGTAAGTATGGTCTTTAGGGGTAGAGACTTTAATAATATTAAGAGATATGACTTAATAGCTGAATTGCCTCAAAATAGTCCTCCCTACGAATTCAATTATATAAATGGAAAGAGTAAAAATGAATATTATTTCACAATTGCCCCTTATACGCCACCGAATCCACCGAATAAGATTGCAATTAATCATGATAACGTACCAGGTAGTTCAACATGTGTTGCAGCCGTCGGTTTTGGGATTTATAAAATAGAGTTTTATTGGGGAAATAATTATCCACCTAATGACCCACCAGACGATACATGTTGGATTGAATATGATGGTGGAGTAAATTCTGATATCGATTTTAATTTCTTCGACAACAATAGTAATCCCCGAATTGAAGTTGCATGGAATGGATGTTCTGAATACAAAACATTAGCACAGGTAAATCATTACCTTAAATCATGGGACCGCATTTGCTCTGGCCTGCAAAGATCTAAGGATATAGGCAATTTCATTTACGACAATAATGTTAACTCCTATTTCGTGGACAAATTTCCCTTTGATTCAAGAATAGATTGCAATGTCCCCGGTATTGGAAATGAAAATCAAAATTTCAATTCAGAACTTAGCGGACAACTCAGTTTATTTTTAAGTATACAGAGAAACATTTCTACACGTTCGAATTTCTACGACCCAAACTTCGAAAGGTATTTTGCTAAGAAATATTACAGTCCTTCCCGGAGCGAGACTCGAACTCTACAATAATGTAATCTTTACATTAAGAGAATACAATAACCCTAGTGTGACAGGTGCTGCCACGCTTACTCTTAAAGGAGCAAGCAGTCCAAATCAAGGAGGTTATTTTAGAATGAAAGCTGGTTCTCAATGTACAATAAAAGCAAATTCAAAAATGATTCTCGAAAGAAATTCTAAATTAGTAATGTCGAGTGGTTGTCAAATCTTAGTTCTGCCGGGAGGTGTTTTTTGTAACAGAGGCGCAGAGGTAATTTTAAATGGCGGAACCATAACTATTAGAGGTAACCCGACAGGAATCTGTGACCAGGATTATGCAGACCCTATTTATCAAAATGATGGACAACTTATTTTTGCGGACAGCTCTCTTATTGAATTCCCGGATAATTCAACAATTACAATTGATTCAAATACAGCTTTAATCTGCAAACCATATTCAACAATCAAATTCGGTGAACATTCAAAATTAATTCTCAAGCACGGTTCGCGTCTTGTTGCAAACAACTGCACGTTCACGTCGCTCGTTGCAGGTGAGACATGGGACGGGATTTATTCTTACGATTTATCAAACGACACAATCACAAACTGCACATTCGAGAATGCAGTGAACGGAATAAATCTAATTGATAAATCAACCGGAGGCATTCCTCAAACACATTCGGCAGAAATTTCAAACTGCACGTTCAAGAATACTTCAACCACAGAGCTTACAAACGGAGTTTATATTTCCAATTCATCAAACGTTTTAATTCGTAATAATAATTTCACATCGACACAACTTGTTATTGGTTTTACATCGGCTGTTTTGTGTGAGTATTCAAACACAACAATAAATATTCTCGATAATACTTTCGGCAATATCAGGAACGGAGTTACAGCAGTTTATTCTTCTATGAACCTCGCAAGAAATATTTTCAACGGTCAAAGTGCAATAAGCGACGGTTTATATCTCGACAACTCAAGCGGAACGGTTGAGTATAACATTTTTAATAACTTTATAAATTCAATTACTTGCTCATATTCATCTCCTTATGTATTAAGCAACACGCTCAATAATTTTTCCGGCAATGCAATCAAGATGGACTATCAATCAAACCTGCTGTTAAAACCTGTTAACTCATCATCGGCAATTACATGGCTCGGAGGCAGAAATGTTTTAGACGGAAGTCCAAGTGATGCAGGTATAACAATTTCGGGAGAATCATTTCCGGCAATCGATTCCGGTTACAACAAATTTTTAATCACCGGCTATGACATCGGGGGGACTTACAACGAATCATTTCTCAACGCACGATTAAATAAGTGGAACAATAATCCACCCTCGGTAAGCATTTCATCAACCGTAATCTACGAGCCCGATTGGAACGGAGCAAGCTATCCGGCATTCGACGGCTCGAATTTAAACTCAATTGGCTTCGGATTGTATGACACAGTTTTCTATACCAACAACGGCGACAACCCGACAGCAGATAATCTTTACCATGAAGCATACACTTACGAAAGACAAAATAATTTTTCACAGGCGATTGCAAAATATAAATCAGTGATTCAGAATTTCAGAACGAGTAAATACGCAGCTCTGTCAGTTGCAAGAATTTTAAACTGCATGGAGAAAACAAACTCGAATCAAACGGAATACCAGACAATACAAAATTATTATTCAAACATCAGAGCAAGCAACAACTATCCGAACAATCTCAGAGAGCTTGCAGAAGATTACGTGATAAAGTCGAAAGTAAAACGAGGCATGGTTGAAGAATCAATCACGAATTACCAAACAATGCTTCAGCTAAACCCGAACAACGCAAAAGGTGTTCATGCAAGATTAAACAAGCTGTGCTTGGAAACTATGCTCGAAGGAGATAATCCTTTTGGAAACTTGCAGTCACAAACTGCGAATCATAAATCAGATTTATTGTTCATGATAACTGGCTACAGAAATGAAAATCAAATTATCAAAACTCAGCAGCCGTTTACATTTAAGCTGGAACAGAATTATCCGAACCCGTTTAATCCGAAGACAAAGATTAAATTTACGTTACCGCAAAATACTTTTGTGAGTGTAAAGGTTTATAATGTTACGGGTGAGCTTGTTGCAACATTAGTAAATAATGAATACAAAAACGCAGGACATTATGACGTAGCTTTCGACGGTTCATCTTTTGCAAGCGGAGTTTATTTCTATACTATCGAAGCAGGGAATTTCAGGAACTCTAAGAAGATGGTTTTGATTAAATAAAAAAAGCAGAGCAGGGACCATAACGCTGGCAAGCAATTAATGGAAAAAGATAAATCCGTAAAAACGGGTTTATCACCCTGTCCGCTTTTTAACTACACAAACTTAAACAAAAAATGTCTTTAAAAATAGTTACAGCGTCAAGTCGTATGAAAGAATTCATCCTGTAATGGTTACAGCGTCAAGTCATACGAAGGAATTTGTTCTGTAACGGTTACAGCGTCAAGTCGGACAAAGGAATTTGTCCTGTAACGGTTACAGCGTCAAGTCGGACAAAGGAAGTCGTCCTGTAATGGTTACAGCGTCAAGTTGGACGTATGATGTTACGCTGGGACGGTTTTTTTGCGGTTTTTATCTTATAGAGCAAGTTCAATTAACCAAATTCAATAAATTTAACCTAATAACACCATGGCAACACCAATCTGGCATTATCTGGAAAACCAATTCCAGAACGTAACAAAAAACAACAACAAGCTGTCGGTCATTATTGCCAATGACCACGATTCCAAGCTTCAGGCGGAATCCGGCGACCCTGCAATTCTTGTTTTTTACAACCGCTTTCATCCTTTGAAAGTTGACCTCTCAGTCAAGTATGCTCTTTGGGTAGCCGCAAAGGGTTTGTATAAAGGTGAAACTGCAAGAGTTGAGCAAAAGCTTGCTGAGCTCAGCGGAACTGCAATCGAAAGCTGGGACATTCAGGTGCAGGTAGTTCACAAACGTGATACACCGGATTATATTGCACTGCTTCCCAATTTCCGAATACCTTTTCAGTCCGGTGGAATTGATTTGCGAATCGAAGAGCTTCGCGGATTCAGCACGCGTCTTGATTCTTATCCTGCTCTTGCGGCTGTTAAGGCGGAAGTGGATGCATTTCTTGCGGTGCTTGAAGGATTCCGAAATGTTCAGCAGGGAAAAGAAGAAACCGTTGGTCTTACATCTGACAATCTGAAATCGTCAAAGCTGGCATCTATGATTATGGCTTACCGAAACCTCGGTGGTTTGATGGATAAGTTCGGCAGTAATCCTTCTGACGTCGAACGGTTTTATGAGCTCGAGCTTCTTCAGCAAACTCCGCCGGAAGATGAGCTGCTCTTGGATATTATTCTGGGTGGTGTTACACTGAATCTTCTTGCAGGCGGTTTTGATGTGAGCACATTTTTTAATCTGACAAATACCGGAGCCACACCACTGCGTTTCTTTATTACTAATTCAGCTTCGGGAACGTGGGTTCCTAACGCTACGGGCGACGGCATGGTTGAAGTTGCTCCGGGCGGAAATATAATTGCAAGTGCTTCGGAGCTTGGGTTTATGCCGGGATGGACTTTCTTTAATGTAACGAACCTTGACCCTGCAGCCGAAGGAAGCTACAGCGTGTCGGTGGAATAAGAAAGAAGGCAAAAGTCAGAGGGCAAAAAAATAAATCCCGTCAGAAGTGGCGGGATTTTTTTATTCACTATTTCACACCCCCGCATTCGCGAGGGCATGCTTTGCTATTTGATAAGAATCATCTTATTTGTCTTTACAAAGTCATTCGACACAAGCCGGTAGAAATAAGCACCGCTTGGTAAATTCACTCCGTTGAAATTATAATTATAATATCCCGCTTTCAAATCTTCCGCAATCGGCACGGCAACCAACTGACCTGTCTCATTAAATATTTCCAGCTTCGTGTATCCTGCTTTTGCAATGCTGAACTTAATATTCGTGTTCGGATTAAACGGATTGGGATAATTCTGCTCAAGAGAAAACTTAGCAGGAATTTCCGTGCTGATTGGCTCAATGCCGATTGCACTATGGTTGCCGATAAATATATTATCAATGTTGCACCACAAACCATCAACCGAAACATCCATATAATATCTGAAAGCTAAGCAAATATTTTGACCGTTGAAAGAGCTTAAGTTGAATTTATGGTTAGTCCAAACATTATTTGAATCCAAGCTTCTTATGGTAGCAAGTTTCTGAATAGTGAAAATAGGGTCTTGGTCGGAACAGACCCAAACCTGCATTGAGTCAATTAACGTAGGGTTAAAACCTATTATACCGCCGATTAACATATCGAAAATCAGGCTATCCCCATTCAAAGCTGAAAAAATATGTGTAAATGCCCAATCATTATTAATGAAGTTTCCTCCGTTACCTGCATACCAAGGAATTTCCAAAGATCTTCTTCCGATTGCCTGAGGACGAGTAGGGCATGAAGCACAAAATCTTACTGATGTGTCTCTGATAGCCCATCCAATATTAGGATTTAAACCATCAACATCTTGTTTAGCCCAATTTGTAGGAATACTATCACCGCTCAATGTACCGGTTTCAAAATCGCTTTGGAAAATAATACGTTGTGAAAATAAATTATGAGAGAAAAGAAAAAGAAGAACAGGAATAATGTAAAATAATTTTTTCATTTTAACTCCTTTGATTTAACTTTATGATTGCAACATAGGAATTATTTTAGCAAGCAACAATCTTAATTTATGAAACTAATCACCGGCGGTGCAGGATTTATCGGCAGTGCGATTTGCTGGCAGCTAAACAAGCTTGGCATCGATGAAATCATAATCGTTGATACCGACCAAAACGGAACGAAGAAAAATAATCTTGACAATCTTAAGTTCAAAGATTTCATCGACCACAAAACATTTCTCGATAATATAAATTCAGGCAAGCAGAAAAATTATTTCGATACGGTTTATCACATGGGTGCATGCAGCTCGACAACGGAAAACAACATGGAATACCTTATGGAAAATAATGTTGAGTATTCAAAGTCGCTTGGGAAGTGGTGCTTATCAAATGGTGTGAAATATATTTATGCTTCCAGCGGTGCGACATACGGAAACGGAGAGCTGAGTTTCGATGATGATGTTTCATTAATTCCAAAACTGAAACCACTGAACAAGTACGGCTTATCGAAACAGCTTTTTGATTTGTGGGTGATTGAGAATAAGTTAGACAAAAAATTCGTCGGGTTAAAATATTTTAATGTGTTCGGTCCGAACGAAAATCATAAAGCTGATATGCGAAGCATGGTGAACAAAGCGTTTCATCAGATTAATTCTACGGGCAAGATTAAGTTTTTCAAATCTCTGAAGCCGGAATATAAAGACGGCGAGCAGATGCGTGATTTTATTTATGTGAAAGATGCAGTTGAGATGACTTATTTCTTTGACGCGGAATCGAAAGGTAAAGACGCAACGGGAATTTATAACATCGGCTCAGGAACTGCAGCGACTTGGCTCCAGCTTGCAGATGCAATATTTAAAGCTCTTGACAAAAAACCGGAGATAGAATTTATCGATATGCCGGATAATATTAAAGAGCAGTATCAGTATTTCAGCAAAGCGAACATTGAGAAATTAAAAAGTGCAGGGTACGATTCGGAGATTATGAGTTTAGAAAATGCTGTCGAGGATTACGTGAAGAATTATTTATTGGTGGATGGATACCTCACCCCCTAACCTCTTTGCATGTTGCAGACAGGTCTCCGAAGAAGAGTGACCTCACCCCCAACCCCTCTCCTGTCAGGAGAGGGGAGAGAATATTAACGGACTTCTTCCCAGTTTTTCGAAATAGATTTATTCCGCATAACAACCGAGATTGCGTTCTTTGTCCAATCAAAAAAAACTTTTGCATAGCCGTATCTTCTGTAACGGCGTGGAGATTCGTACACGACCAATTCGTTTATAAATTTTATTTTCCCCAGCTTCCTGTCGTGCAGCCTTCTGTATAAATCAAAATCCTCGCCTGCCTCGAGCGTTTCATCGTATCCGTTCAGCTCGTTAAAAACATTTTTCCTGAGCATGTGACATTCTCCGCGTCCCATTCCGAAACCCAAGACGTTTACCACACGGACATAATTGTTGTAAAAAGCGTGAAACAGTTTATCGCTGAGTTTTTTTTCTTCGGGGAAAACTTTGACTTTACAAGTTAACGCGGAAATTTGCTTGTCATCGAATTGTTTAGAAGTAAGCCTGAAAAATTTTACAATGTCCGGTATTCTTGTATCCGCATTGAAAAAATACAAAATATCTTTCGATGCATTTGCTGCACCGTAGTTTCGTCCTGATGCGATGTTCTGTTTCTTAGAAAGGTCTGCGTGGATAATTTTATCGGCATACTTTGCTGCGATTCCAAGAGTGCTGTCGGTGCTTCCGCCGTCTGAAACAATTACTTCGAGTGAATATTTTTCTTTCAGCCCGACTGTGAACTGAGACAGGGTCTGTTCAACTAACTTTGCTTCGTTGAGTGTCGGGACTATTATGCTGATGCCTGCCAATTGTTGTAGTTGTAAATGTTATAAAAAGAGAAGGGGTATTAAGTTAATAACACCCCTTGAAAATTCAGATTAAAAAATAATTAATTTTTCTTTGAAACCATTGAGGCGTAACCGTTTTTCTTTAGTGTACGCAATGCACTGGTAGAGATTCTCATTTTAATAAAACGGTTTTCTTCAGGAATCCAGATTCTTTTTTCTTTGAGATTGGGAAGCTGGCGTCTCTTTGTCCTGTTGTTAGCATGAGAAACATTATTTCCAACGAGCGGTTTCTTGCCTGTTAATTCGCAAACTTTAGACATGGTTTTCTCCGGTTAGCTGTTGTATGGTTTTAAAGTTGACTCGTAAACTTTCATGTTACGTGTGACGAATTTTATCGTGCCTTTGTCGGTCTCGACTGAATCGACAGTCTTGACGTTCAGCAATCGTGTTTCCTTGTTCGTGTCAGGACAAATTACTGTATCATGTTTTTTACTTGAAAGCTTGTTTGCTTTATCTGCGAAGGTTTGTGCTTTAGCCATAATTTATTTTGTTTGGATTACAAAGATAACTTTAACGGCTCTAAAAATAAAGTCCGTACCAAATTCCCGACGGAGAAATTCTTACTGCAGGAGCAGGGAGATGATAGAAATTCAAAATGCGTTTCAGCTTTTTCATGAAATCGGATTTACCCGGAAACCTTTTAATATCGAAATCAAGAGAAATGAACCATAAGCGTTCTGCGTTTTGTGAGCCGGTAACATGGCTGGCATTATTTATGCTGAGTCCGACTGCAAGAGCGAGAAAGCTCGGATAAAATTTTCCTTTTGTTAAATCTTTGGGAAGAAACATTTCGGGATTTACGCTGAGCCAGAAAGTCATGTTGGTATAATCATCGAGCAGGTCATCTGAGTTTTGAACTTTTCGTTTTATCCATGCGGGCTTAAAGCTCCATTTGAAATTTACATATTCGAGAGGCGGAATTTCTCTTTGCAGGAAAGGATAAATTGCTCCGACCAAATTAGCACCCATGTCAACCCAATCAAACCCCCAGTTCGGAGCAAAGCCGTCGTTGACCTCGATGTAAGCTTCGTATGCGAAAGCTGTGAGTGCTCCGTAAATCAAAGCATTCTTCGGCTTGATTCCACTCCATTCAAAAGCGGCAGCACTTGCTTCTGTAATTAAGTTCGCTGTGTAGATGTGAGAAATCTTGTCCAAATCTCTTGCATAGAAACCATCTTCAGCAAACTTGAAATAATTCTTCTGGTCTTTCCACCATGTGTTGCTGTAATAAACATGCATGCCGATGAATGCTCCTGCCATAACTCCGCTGACAAGTGCGAAACGTCCACCGTTTAGTTTGTAACTTTTTTGACGGGACGAATCAAGCCCCATTAACAAAGTTTTTGATTCTTTGTGGGTTTCTTTAAGTGAATAATCAAAAGAAGTTTTCTGTGAGAAAGAAAACGATGCAAGAAGTATTAATGAAATGATTTTAAGGTTCATCTTTGAAAAAATTCTGGTTCAAATTAACTAAGCAATTTTAATTTATCAACTGAACAATGGTGAAATAGTAGTGTGCTGATTTTACAGCCGAGTTCAAATATCTTCGTATTGTGAAAACATTACCCATTTATACATACGGATTTGAAGTGCTTCGGAGACGAACAAAACCGGTAAATAATATTGATGATAAGTTTATTTCACTTATCAAAAATATGTTTTATACGATGAACCGGGCACATGGAATCGGACTTGCTGCTCCGCAAATCGGATTAGACATTGCTTTGACTGTGATTGATATTTCAAAAATTGAAGGACAGGAAAAAGTAAAGCCAATGACTTTGATTAATCCGAAACTTGTTGACTCGCACGGCAGGATAACAATTGAAGAAGGGTGTTTGAGTATCCCATACTTACGTGCTGAAGTTACAAGACCGGAAAAGGTTCACGTTGAGTATCAGGATTTGAATCTGGATAAGCAAACAATTGAGCTTGATGGAATGCTTGCAAGAGTTGCACAGCACGAGATTGACCATCTCAACGGAGTTTTGTTTATCGACCATCTCGATGCAGATGAAAAGAAATTGCTTAAGAAAGAATTATCACATATAAAAAGAGGTGAGGTTGAAACTGATTATCTTCTTGCCGGAATTCCACCAAAAGTTTCTCATCCGCCTGCGGAACGGGCTGGCAAATAATCTTAAATAAAGATATGAAAATAGTTTTCATGGGAACGCCAGCTTTCGCTGTTCCTCCTCTTAGAGTTTTGCTTGGTGCCGGATTTGAAATCCCTGCAGTTGTTACTGTCCCGGATAAACCTTCGGGGAGGGGTTTGCAAGTTCATGAATCTGAAGTGAAGAAGTTTGCTGAAGAAAAAAAGCTGAGAATTATTCAGCCGGTAAATTTGAAAGATAATTCTTTTATTGATGAGTTGAAAAAAATCCAGCCGGATTTAATTGTTGTTGTTGCTTTCAGAATTCTTCCGAAAGAAGTTTTTACTTTACCAAAATTTGGCTCTGTGAATCTACATGCGTCACTGTTACCGAAGTATCGCGGTGCGGCTCCGATTAATTGGGCAATCATCAACGGAGAAAAAGTAACAGGAGTAACAACTTTTTTCCTGAAAGAAAAAATTGACACAGGAAACATAATCGCACAAAAGAAATGCCTGATTGAAGATGAAGACAATGCTGGGACGATTCACGACAAGCTTACATCGATTGGTGCAGAGTTATTGCTTGAGTCAGTTCAGCAAATTCAAAACTTGAACGGGAATATTAAATTGGAAACTCAGAAAGAAAGTGATGTTTCATTTGCTCCAAAGATTACGAAGAAAGTTTGCAGGATTAACTGGAGTGAATCGGGTGAAAGAATTCATAATTTAATCAGAGGGCTGTCTCCTTATCCATGCGCATATTCTTTATTAGACGATAAAGCTGTAAAAATTTTTCGTTCAAAAGTAGATTCCGAAAATCTTCAAGCCAATGAAGCCGGAAAAATATTTTTGAGTGGAGGCAAACTATTAGTTTCAACCAATAACGGTTCGATGGAACATGGCGTCTTTAGCGCCATTGAAATTTTAGAATTGCAGCTTGAAGGAAGAAACAAAGTTTCAGCAAAAGATTTTATTAACGGTTACCCGAATCTTGACCAAAAGATATTTTTTTAAAAATACTTCAATTAGGACTTGCCAAATCAAAACTCACCTATTATATTGCAGTAGTTAAGAGCTACTGCATTTTTGAATAAACACATTTTAATAGAAAAACTTAAGACACTTGGATTCAAGGAATATGAATCGAAGGTGCTCATTGCACTTTTGAAAGGCATTCCCATGTCGGCATCTGAAGTTGCAAAGGAAGCTGACATCATAAGAAATTCTGTGTATGATATTTTAAAAAACTTTGTCGAGAAAGGTTATTGCAATGAAATAGAAACCGATACGATTTTGAATTACCAGGTTATCGACCCTGAAGTAATAATGGATAAGATAGAGCGTGACCATACAAAATCATACAAAGAAAATATTTCAAGCATCAAAAATACTTTTGGGGAGCTTACCTCCATTTTTAAAGACAATGTTTCAAATGCAGCTAAGCCGACAACAAATGTTCAATTAATTCGGGGTTTCAACAAACACAGATTTGCAAAATATGTTGATTGCTTCAAAGAAGCCCGCATAGAAGTTCTTGGTATGTTTCGTGTATCAGGAACTTATTCCGATGAGCTGAATGAAGATACTCTTGCCTTAATTAAAAAAGGCGGGAAGGTAAAATCGCTTTATCAAGCCGGAACTTTGGATTTTAAAATTGTAAAAAACGGTCAAACCACTCAAGGAACTCATCAGGATTTGATAAAAATTCTTGAGAAATTTAGCAAGCAAGGCGAGGACATTAGAATTTCAAAAATAAAAATTCCTACCATGGCAATTTTCGACAAGAAAAAAGTTTTTCTTTCGATGACAGGAGATAAAAATATTCCAAAGCATCAGCAGGCGGATGTGATTATCAACAACGAGGATTTTGCACAGCACATGTGTGACTTGTTCAATTTTTACTGGCAGAATTCGATGACTATAAAAGAATTTAAACAATCATAATTATATGGAATTCAAAATTTCGTATACTATCAGGGGAATTTTAAGCTTAGTGGCATTATTCATTGCCTTATTATTTATCCTGTAAACAAAAAATAACATTTATTTACTGTAAAAATGTTATTAAATTAGTAAACAACAAACATTATGTTTGGGAGAGTAAAATGTTAAACATTATAAAAAAATATTTCAGTAAAGTTCTATCTGTAATTATTTTTATCTGTGCTAACAATTTGTTTTCTCAATCAGGATGGTACGAGCAGAATTCAGGAACATTGTCACAGCTGCGTGATATATCGTTCATCAATAATACCACGGGTTTCATGGTTGGCAACAACATCCGCCTAAAAACTACTAACGGCGGAATTAACTGGCAAATTCTAAGTAACACCAATGGTGGGCTTGCTGTAAAATTCATTGACCAGAATACCGGCTACGTTGTTGAAGACGGAGTATATAAAACAATTGACGGTGGCTTAAACTGGGTTCATATTATAGGCGGTGAAAAACAAACTTTGTTTTTTAATGATGCACTTACCGGTTATGTCGGAGGAAGAAACAGCTCAATTGCCAAAACAACTAATGGCGGACAAACTTTTATAGGGCAGACACTTCCACTTGCTACAGTAGATATTAATTCAATTTACTTCGTAAATGATTTAACAGGTTTTGTCTGCGGAGGATATCCAAACACCTACGGTGTAATTTTTAAAACGATTAACGGAGGTAACACATGGACATTTATTTCTACTCAAACTCAGGATATTGAATTCAGAGCTTTGCATTTTGTGAATACATCAACAGGTTATGCTGTTGGCGGTCATATGTTTGCTTCATCGGGTGTAATTTATAAGACAGTTAACGGCGGAGATTTATGGTTCCAAATCGGAATAACAAGCCGTGACTTTAATGACGTTTATTTTACGGATATAAATACCGGCTATGTTGTTGGAGAAGAAGGAACAATTGTAAGGACTACCGACGGAGGTATGCTCTGGAATTTCCAAAACTCAAATACTAACAATGATATATTCACTGTCTTGTTTACCCGAACACCAATTGGATATTTAGCAGGTAATGAAGGTGTAGTTCATAAAACTGTTAACGCAGGAAACAGCGGACCGCCATGGGGAATTTCAGGGTATATAAAATTCAATGAATTCAACAATCCGCCGGTTCCTAATGGAAGAGTGATTGCATATTCTTATTCCGGCGGGGTAGTAACCCGAGTCGATACTTGCAGTATACAGCAAAACGGTTTTTATCAATTAACCAGAATACCACAGGGAGATAGTGTTGATATTCTTGGATTCTCAGATGATGTAGAAGAAAATTTAACAGGTAACGCTTTTGTTCCTACATTTTATGGCAATACAATTTTCTGGAGAAGCTCGACTCGTTTATATCCGACTGGCAACCTTACCAACATAAACCTTAATGTAGATAGAGTGACTGGGAATAACGGGAATTGGCATATCGGCGGAGGTGTTTACAGGTCAAATACAAATCAAGGTTTGAACGAAGCAAGAGTTTACGCAAAGGTTGGAAATAATGAATACAGAGGATTCAGCTTCAGCACTCAGACGGGAGCTTATGTCATAAACAATCTTCCTCCTTTTACTTACACATTGATTGCAGACAGGTATGGATATTTTCCCGGTCAGCGAATTGAAGTGCTTGGGAATTATAACCTTGATACAATAAACTTTTTCTTAGTTCCATCACAGGTTATTGGAATCAGCAATAACGGGAATACAATTCCTGATAAGTTCAGATTGAATCAGAATTATCCTAACCCGTTCAATCCTGCAACAAAAATTGCTTTTGATATTCCGAAAAATTCTTTTACTAAATTAATTGTGTTCGATGCATTGGGCAGGGAAATAAAAACTTTGGTCAGCGAAAATCTTTCTGCAGGAAGCTATTCAGTCAGCTGGGATGCCGGCAATGTTTCAAGCGGTTTGTATTTTTATAAAATCATCTCAGGTGATTTCACCGATACAAGAAAGATGATATTGATTCGGTAGCCTCTCATCCTCCTTAAATTAGAAAAGCTGTTGTTCGCTACGCCGAGTAATAGCTTTTCTTTTTTTATATACGCTCCTCAATTTTTTCAAGAAGCCAGTCACGTCCGATTGCATTAATATTTTTCGTAAGAGTTTTTTTCATCTGGTGAATACCTGCTTTATCTTTTGGGTTTAGCTTAAGAAGCTGGTTCAGAAGATTCAGAAAATTTATGTAGCGTTCATAATGCAGTGACAGCTTATCCTGATGCCGCTTTAAATAATGTCTCATCGAATCTATCTGCGAAGAAATTAAATTCATCTCCTTCTTCTCGTAATAAATTTTTATCAGTGTCTCTTTGGATTTAATGTAAAGGTAAGAATTTCTTTTTTGCACTCTGTTCAGGCAGGTCATTGCTGCATCGAATTTTTTATACTTAAAATGTATCACCGCCTCAGCTAAGCTTACCGTATCACGCCTGAATTGTTTTGAAACATGTGCTCTGTATTTTTCAAAAAAATATTCCACCCATTTCATTTTGCCGAGATGAACTCCGCTGATTACTACGCTGAGAAAATCTGTGTATTGGATGAAGCTCATCTTTTCATATAAGCCGAATCTTTCAAACTTTTTATAAATTTTAAACAAGCTTGATGCAAACTTTACCTTTCCCTCAGAGATTTTATTGATGCAATAGTTTGTCAGTGAAAAATAAACTTCTTCCAGCTCGTAGGGCGTATAACGTTTCATATTTTTTAAAACGTAAGCAAGTAGCGAAGTAAAATATTTTTCCTCCTTCGGCTTCAGCATCATCATCAGAATCAAATACTCGGAATAAATAGTCGGGTGCTCGGTCTTAAGCTTTTCCAAATCCTGCTCAATTTTTTCAAAGATAGAATCAATCTGCCAGAATTTCATCTTCACATTTCCAAACGCATGAGATTTTCTGCTGATGAATGAATTAATAATCTTCAGCTTGTTTATCATGAAGTAACTGTCGGCAGTATCGGAAAGCTTGTAAAAATCTCCGTCGAGATTTATGTCGAGGTCCTGTCCTTTGTGGTAAATACCTCTTTCAATAAGAGTAAGAAGGTAATGATAGTAATCGCTGTCCTTGTTAAAATCCTTTTTGAATTCTTCAGCAAGTTCATTGCTTGTCATCTCGAAGCTTTTATCGAGGTTGCGTGAACTTAAAGATTTCAGCAGGTTGATTTTGTATGTATAAAAATCATTCTCAATGGATTCATAAACGATAAACTTTTCTATCAGCCTTGTGAATGTGCTTGTCAATGTTCGGACGTTCTGGTCGTTGTAAGTTTCATCGGGAAAAACAGAATGGGCAACCCACTCGCGGGTAAGAGTATTTGTTTCAAACTCTTCGATGTTGTCTGCAATAAAATCGTAGAGCCGTATAATGTTTTTGCTTTTGTTGTGGTAAGGCGAGTTAAGAAATTCTCCGAACTTTTTCAGCTCGTTGCGTGATAAACCGCAAATCAGCTCTGTCAGCTTCGATTCTCTCATTTAACAAACATGGAAATTTATCTTCACTAAAAACATTTATTTCGTATAAAATTCAATGATTGTCCCCTCCAGTCTCTGCAAATGTTCGTTTTTTCGTTTAACAAATCTACAAAAAAATCTTTGCTTAGTTTGTAACTGATGTGTATGTTTACCTTGTCAGAATTTCTAAACAAGAAATACCAGCATCATGAAAAAATTAATTCCAATCGTTCTGCTCTTTGTCCTGAGTTTCGGTTTTTATAAATTGAATGAGTCCTTGATTCTTGACTCAAAATTATTGGATGCAAACAACATCAGCACTGTTTTCCGGAACAACGGCTCGTTCAACCGCAATTCAACTTCCGGTAACTCCGGTTTTGAGTGGCCTAAAGGTTCAGGTAAAACTGCGAAATATGCTTCGGGTATATGGCTTGGTGCAAAAGTTGGAATGGATACTTTAGTAGCTATTGCTGAATACGACTATGAATATGTTTCCGGATACACGAATAACAGCGGACTGCCGCAAGGACAAACCGACCCGCTCTACAGAATTTACAGATTGAGTTACGGAATTAATGATGCCGACAGAATGAACTGGCCCAATGCCTTGCTTGGAAATTCCAACCAGGGGGCACCTGTTTATTTTGATTCCTCTGCAAACGCATGGAAGCCGCTGGACTTTGGCTGGCAGACAATGTATTACCTTTACACCGACAGCGACACAAGTGCACACCAAAGTACTGCAGGGAGTACCCGACCACTGAAAGCAGACATTAAGCAAACAAATTTCTCTTCGAACTTTTTTGGACACTTGGCAAATGTTACTTTCAGCGAATGGAAAATAATTAACCGAAGCACGCAGGTATGGAATGATTTTTACATCTGTTACTGGACTGATGATGATTTGGGTGATGCTGTTGACGATAAAGTTGGTTGTGATTCTTTATTAAGAATGGGTTATACTTATAACGCAACGAATAATGACCCGGTTTATGGAGCTGCTCCGCCTGCAGTTGGAACAATATTTTTAAGAGGAGCAAAAGTTTTTACAAATAATACAAACGACACTTTTAAATATTGTAAGAACAAAACTCTTCAAACGGAGATTCGCTATAAAGATTTAGGGATGCCAATCTTTAATTGGTTTGAGAACAGTAGTGACCCACTAAATGGTGGCCCAAGTTCTTATTACGAAACATATCGTTATCTAAAAGGATTGCGGCGAAATGGCAGTAACATGATTAATCCGTTTGGTAATTATATAACTAAATTACATTACTCAGGAGACCCCGTAACCGGAACGGGCTGGAATCAAACACAGCAAAATGACCAAAGATATATGATGTCAACTGGTCCAATTACAATGAATCCCGGCGATACGCAAACAATAGTTTTTGCACAGGTGATTGCAAGAGGAACGAGCAACTTAAACAGCATTACGGTTCTGCGTCAGGCGGCGGTGGAAGTCTGGAATTATTACAAAACATGTTACACAACAATTCCGCTTGGGATAAATAACACCAACACAGAAATTCCAACTTCTTACAAGCTCGAACAAAATTACCCTAACCCTTTCAATCCAATGACAAATGTCAAATTCCAAATTCCAAATTCGGGATTCGTACAATTAAAAATTTTCAATCTGCTTGGTCAGGAAGTTGCAACACTTGTAAACGAAAAACTCCAGCCGGGAACATATAAAGTCGATTGGGATGCAACGAATTATCCGAGTGGGGTTTATTATTATAAGCTTGTTGCCACAGATTACACAGAAACGAAGAAGATGGTTCTAATAAAATAACGATTGTCTTGTTGGAATTATTATTTTAGTTTGAAATTCGGTTAATTAAATTTTCATTTCCTTAAGGAGGGCACAATGAAAACAATATTTTTACTTCTCACACTTACTCTTATTTTTTGTAACAGTATCTTTACACAAGTTCAGCAGGAATGGGTGGCAAGATATAACGGACCACCGGGAAATAGCGGTAACGTTGATGAAGCTTATTTAATAGCCGTAGATGGTTCAGGTAATGTGTATGTAACAGGCATGAGCGCAGGATACGGATGGGACTATGCCACGATAAAATACAATTCATCCGGCGTTCAGCAGTGGGTTCAAAGATATAACGGACTGATAACTTATGGTGATGTGCCGCGAGGAATCGATTTGGACAACGCTGGTAACGTGTATGTAACAGGTAACAGCAGTTCAAACGGAAATGAGATTGCTACGATAAAATATAATTCCTCAGGCATAGAACAGTGGGTCCAAAGATACAGAAGACCGGGAATTGGCAGTGATGAAGCATATTCAATTGCAGTAGATAATGCCGGTAATGTATATATAACAGGTAAAAGCAATAGAAACTGGATTGCTTCTGACTATTTGACGATAAAATATAATTCCTCAGGTATTGAGCAGTGGACACAAATGTACAACGGACCTGGAAATCTTTATGATGAGGCATATTCAATTGCATTAGATAATGCAGGTAACGTGTATGTAACTGGTGATAGCTATGGTAACGGAACGAACTATGATTATGCAACAATAAAATATAATTCACTAGGTATTCAGCAATGGGTTCAAAGGTATAATGGACAAGGAAGTTCTAATGATTATGCTAATTCAATGGTCATAGATAATTCTGGTAACATTTACGTAACTGGGGCAAGCTATGGTAACGGAACAAACTCTGACTATGCGACACTAAAATATAATTCCTCAGGAGTTGAACAGTGGTTTCAAAGATACAATGGTCAGGGAAATGGTAGTGATGAATCTCGTTCCATTTCTGTTGATAATTCGGGCAATGTTTATGTAACAGGGTTAAGCTGGGGAAGCGGAAGTAATTATGATTATGCTACAGTAAAATATAAAACCTCTGGTGTTGAACAATGGGTGCAAAGATACAACGGTTCCGGAAATTACTGTGATATTGCTCATTCAATTGCAATAGATAACTCTGGTAATGTGTATGTAGCGGGCTTGAGTTATGGAAGCGGAACTAATTATGATTATGCTACAATAAAATATAATACCTCCGGTGTTGAACAATGGCTACAAATATACAACGTACCTGGAAACGGCTCTGATTATGCTTATTCAATTGCAATAGATAACTCTGGTAACGTTTATGTAACCGGTGCAAGCGGTGGAATCGGAACTAGTCATGATTATGCTACAATAAAATATTCACAACTCATAGGCATACAGCCAATCTCAAATGAAATACCGAACGATTTTTCTCTCTCACAAAACTTTCCTAATCCGTTCAACCCAAACACGATTATCAGATTCAAGATTAAAGATTCAAGATTAACAATATTGAAAGTGTTTGATTTGCTCGGCAGAGAAGTTGCAACACTCGTAAACGAACAACTCCAACCGGGAACTTATGAAGTTGATTGGGATGCGGCAAATTATCCGAGCGGGGTTTATTATTATAAACTCATAGCAGGGGATTATTCAGAAACGAAGAAAATGGTAGTGCTGAAATGAGAAAAGTAATTTATATAATATTAATTGTTCATTGCACATTGAACATTGAAAATTGTTTTGGACAGTGGCAGCAGGAATATTTGCTGTATAATGTTGGTTACCCCCAGACATCGTTTAACAATGCAAGATGTGTAGCAACAAATGGGAATATTGTGCACGCTGTATGGTATGAAGGTGGATTTTACAATGATATGGGAGAAATATATTATAAACGTTCAACAAATGGCGGAGTAAGCTGGGGACCAGAAACAAGGTTAACAAATAACCCAGCTATCTCGCGTTCTCCTTCAGTGTCAGTATCAGGTTCAGTTGTTCATGTTGTTTGGAGTGACGAGCGTGATGGAAATTTTGAGATATACTATAAACGTTCGTCAGATGCGGGTATAAGCTGGAGCGGAGACATTCGTTTAACAAATAACCCCGGTGCGTCTGAGTATCCTTCAATGGATGTATCCGGTTCATTTGTTCATGTTGTATGGCAGGACGAACGAGACCAGAATCAGGAGATATACTATAAAAGGTCAACCAATGGAGGTATAAGCTGGGGAAAAGAAATAAGACTTATAAATGATATACATGAATCTTTCCTTCCTTCAATATCAGTATCCGGTTTATATGTGCATGTTGCATGGTTTGACCGCAGGGAAAATGAAGAGATTTATTATAATCATTCATCGGATGGTGGAACAACATGGGGAACTAATTTACGGCTGACTACTAACCCTGCTTATTCTGAGTTCACATCCATATCTGTATCAGTTTCGGTTGTTCATGTTGTCTGGATGGATTTTCGTGATAGCAATTGGGAGATATACTACAAGCGTTCAACAAACGGAGGAATTAACTGGGAAGCTGATAAACGATTAACAACTAATTCTTCTATGTCATGGTATCCGTCAGTGTCATCTTCAGGTTCAGTTGTTCATGTTGCATGGCAAGAGTATCGAGATTATAATTGGGACATATATTACAAACGTTCAACAGATGGAGGTATTAGCTGGGGAACAGACACTCGTCTTACTAATAATCCATCTGACACAGAGTGTCCTTCTGTTGCTGTATCAGGCTCAGTTGTACATGTAGTATGGGGATATAATTATGAAGACATATATTATAAACGTAATCCAACGGGTAATTCTATAGGAGTAATAAATATTAATTCGGAGATACCAAATCACTTCTCTTTATCACAAAACTATCCAAACCCGTTCAATCCGAAAACAGTCATCAGTTTTCAGTTAGCAGTTAACAGTTTCGCAGAGCTTAAAGTTTATGATTTGCTTGGCAGAGAAGTTGCATTCTTAGTAAATGAAAATCTTCGTGCAGGGACTTACGAAGTTGATTGGGATGCTACGAATTATCCAAGCGGGGTTTATTATTATAAGATTGTTACTAATGATTTTTCGGAGACGAAGAAAATGGTTTTGGTGAAGTAAGAAACTTGTTCTTTTAAAACGTCGTATCATATATATAGAAGATAAATTTTGAATGCGGCATTCACTTGTTATCTCGCAGGGTTTCACCGAGCCCGCTTGATTCTAAAAATGATTCAAGAAGAGATACAGAGAGGGGTGGGTGCTGCGTTCACTTTTTTTATACCCGCTTCCAACTGCTAATATCTTTTTACTTACACGCCCTTTCAATATATTTGTTTCTTCAACACAAATGTCAGAGATTCAGCAAAAGATTCAACCAGAGGTTCAGCACTTCGATTTTAAAGACCAGTTTTCGGAATCGGAACTTGAACGGGCTTCCAAAAGCTTATGGTATTATTCATGGACAAGATTCAAACGCAACAAGCTTGCAATGGCGGGCTTGTTCATTCTTACCATGCTTATTTTTATCGCCATCACTGCCGATTTCATTTCACCATACGACCCAATCAAGCAGACACTTGAGTATTCAACGAAGCCGTCGGGCTTTACAGGAAATGTTCTTGTTAAAAAAGGTTTCGACGGAGTTGATTTTATTGCAATCAAAAGCGTAAACAGAATCACAGCCGATTCGGTTTTTTATACTTCGTTTGAAAATCTTAATCTGGGAATTGCTCTCGCTGAGCTGAACGGGAAAACTGAATCTGACTGGCACAAAGAGCCGAAGTATTATCTCGGCACGGACAGATACGGCAGAGATATTCTAAGCCGTTTGCTTCACGGAAGCAGAGTGAGCTTATCTGTCGGCGTAATCTCGGAAAGCATCGCAATCGCAATCGGCGTTTTGCTTGGTGCACTCGCAGGATATTTCAGAAGAAAACCCGATGCATTAATTATGTGGCTCATCAATGTTGTGTATGCGTTTCCTTCTATCTTATTCATCATCGCAATTTCCGTTGTGCTTGGCAAAGGATTCTGGCAATCATTTGTTGCAATCGGATTAACCGGCTGGGTTGATATTGCACGAATAGTCCGCGGACAGTTTTTCTCTTTGCGTGAAACAGAATATGTCGAAGCAACGCGTGCACTCGGTTATAAATCGGGCAGAATAATTTTCAAGCACATACTTCCCAATACAATGGGACCAATTATTGTAACAGGAACTGCGGGGCTTGCAACTGCAATTATCTTCGAAGCGAGCTTGAGCTTTCTCGGTCTGGGTGTTCAGCCGCCCACTGCAAGCTGGGGGCAAATGGTGTTCGACGGATACAAATATATCGTTGCAGGAACAAACTGGGGACTCGCTGTTTATCCTTCAGTTGCAATCATGCTGACTGTGTTCTCAGTGAATCTCATCGGCGACGGTTTGCGTGATGCACTTGACCCTAAAATGAAAAGGTGAATGACGAAAAATTAAGATGAATCAATTCAAATCTCTTTTTTATTTAACTCAAATCGACGGCTTAGGTCCAGTCAGAATCAGAAAGCTGACTGAAACTTTCGGCTCTGCCGAGAAAGTAATTCATGCATCGGAAAAAACTCTTTGTGAAGTCGAAGGATTCAATAAAGTTATTGCGTCCTCAATTGTTGATTCTAAAAAACATTTAAAAGAATTTGAAAAGAGCTTCGATAAGCTTTGCAAAAAGATTGAAAGCATCGGCTGTGAAGTTGTATCAATCGAGGAAGAAGAATATCCGAAGCTGTTAAAAACAATTTATGACCCGCCGTTGCTTTTGTTTGTCAAATCAAAACGCAAGATGAATGAGCTGAACGATATTTCTCAAACATCTGTTGCGATTGTCGGGACAAGAAATCCAACCGATTACGGAAAACACATGGCGGAGAAATTATCACATGAGCTTTGTGCTAAAGGTTTGTGTATTATAAGCGGCTTGGCACGCGGCGTGGATACGATTGCTCATAAGACAGCACTTCAGTCACACAGAAAAAATTCTTCTACGATTGCTGTGCTTGGTTGCGGGATTGATGTAATTTATCCACCTGAAAATAAAAAATTGTTTGATGAAATTTGTGAACATGGATTTATCATTTCAGAGTTTGAGCCGGGTACAACTCCTGATAAAAATAATTTTCCTGTCCGCAACAGAATTATTAGCGGGTTGTCACTTGGAACAATCATTATTGAAAGCGGAATTAACGGCGGAGCATTAATCACAGCAAGATATGCAAACGACCAGTCGCGTGAAGTGTTTGCATTGCCGGGTTTCTCGACTTCGAAATACAGCAGGGGAACGAACATGCTTATCAAAACAGGTCAAGCTAAATTAGTTGAAGATGTTGATGACGTTATTTCAGAATTGAGTGCTCACTTAAATATTTCAAATGAAGATTCGGAAGCACAAACAAAGAACAGAGAACAAGCGAGAGAAGAAACTTTAGAAGCATTAAGAGGGAATGAAAGAACAGTTTTTTCTATTATGAATAACAACGGTGCAGTTCACATCGACCAAATCTCAGAAACATCGGGATTGAATATTTCCGATTGTTTGGTAACTTTGTTAAACCTCGAATTCAAAAATCTTGTGAGGCAACTTCCTGGCAAAAGGTTTGAAATAATGTTATGATAAACAAGCTCACATTAAATAACACCATCGGCTTAAAACAAAGAGCTACTCAGAAATTGGTTTTGGTTCAGACTGTTCTTGCTACTTCTTCTCAGGAGCTTGAAGAAAAAATTGAACATGAGCTCGAAGAAAACCCAATGCTGGAAGTTGAAGATTCAACATCTGATGAATCTTTAAGCACTGAAGAAAATACTGTTTCAATGCAAACAAGCAATCCTGATTTTTCTTTTGCTGAGAATGGCGGCGGACGATTAAGAGATGAACCGATTGACCAGCTTCACAACAGTAATTTAACTGAAGAAGAGTTATTGGTAGGAGAGGAAATTCTTGGTAATCTTGATGTCAATGGATATTTTAAATTAAGCAATGAAGAGCTGCAAAAGATTCTGCGGGATAAATTTGAGATGGAAGTAAGTTCTGATGAAATTGAAAACGTCAGAAAAATTATTTTGAAATTAGAACCAACCGGGCTTGCATCACGGAATTTGCAGGAATGTTTGATAGTTCAAATCGATGAATCGGTTGATGATGAAAAATTGAAAAGCATAGCAGTTAAAATGATTAATGAATATTTCGAAGATTTCAGATTGCACCGATACGAAAAGCTTGCTGATGAATTAAGCACAGGCATTGAGACAATAGATAAAATATTCAAGCTGCTTAATCGCCTGAATCCAACACCCGGCAAGAATCTTATCGATAATGAGAATGAAATTATTTATCCTGATTTTGTTGTTACAAAAGCTAACGGTGAATTAAATGTTGAGCTGACAAGACGGAATCTTCCGCAGCTTAGGTTAAACGGTATTTACGATACTTTGTTAAAGGAAAAATCGACTGATGAAAAAACAAAAGAATTTCTTACAGATAAAAAATCGTCTGCTAAAAATTTTATAGATGCAGTTAATTCACGCAGGAATGTCTTGATGAAAATAATGAATGCAATAATTGACAAACAAAAGAATTTCTTTTTAAAAGATGAAGGAGAAATCAAACCTCTTTATGAAAAAGACCTTGCAGATGAGCTGCATTTAGACCCTTCTACTATCAGCAGGGCGGTTAAAAATAAATTTGTTCAGACAGATAAGGGAATTTATGAGCTCAGGCATTTTTTCGGAAGCCCGATTAATGTTTCAAACAGTGAAGATGTTTCTTCAAGCCAGGTTAAATCTGTAATGAGGGAAATAATTGGAAATGAAAATAAGCAGAAGCCATTAACCGATGACGACATTACAGAAAAGCTGAATGAACAAGGTTATGAAATTTCCAGACGCACTGTTGCAAAATATCGTGAGAGTATAAATATTCCCAAAGCATCACTCAGAAGAAAAATAAATTTAAATTAAAACTATTGAAGAAAATTTTAAGCACGACAGTCATCGGGTTAATCAAAGACGGAAAAGCTGCAATGGGCAGTGATGGTCAGGTAACTGTTGCAAACACTGTGCTGAAGCACAACACGAAAAAGATTCGCAAGCTTTACAACGATAAAATTCTTGCGGGCTTTGCCGGTTCAACAGCAGATGCTTTAACGCTCTTTGAAAAGTTTGAAGCAAAGCTGGAACAATACAAAGGAAATCTCCCGCGTGCGGCAGTCGAGCTTGCAAAAGAATGGCGAACCGACCGTTATCTCCGTCGTCTTGAAGCACTGCTGGCTGTGATGGATGATAAGAATGCTTTTATTATTTCCGGCAACGGTGACGTGATTGAGCCGGATGACGGAATCGCTGCAATCGGCTCAGGCGGAAGCTATGCAACTGCAGCGGCAAGGATGCTTGTAAAATATTCCAATCTGTCTGCAAAAGAAATTGTACATGAAGCATTGAACGTTGCTTCGGAAATTTGTATCTATACTAACAATCATATTACAATTGAAGAAATATAATTTATGAAAGAAATAAATTCGGAAATTAAGGAAACAAATTTAAAACAAAAGTCAAACGGAAAAGCGAAAAAGGTGGCACAGGAAAAAGATAAAATATCTAATTCACCTATGAAAGAGTTTACGCCTACGCAGATTGTCGAAGAGCTTGACAAGTTTATTATCGGTCAGGATAATGCAAAGAAATCTGTTGCGATAGCTTTGCGAAATCGCTGGCGAAGAAAACAAATCATAGGAGATATCCGTGAAGAAGTTATGCCGAACAACATCATCTTGATTGGACCAACAGGTGTCGGCAAAACCGAAATTGCAAGACGTTTGGCGAAGCTTGCACATGCACCTTTTGTAAAAGTTGAAGCTTCGAAATTTACGGAAGTAGGATATGTCGGCAGAGATGTTGAATCAATCGTCCGCGAGATAACTGACCTTGCAGTAACAATAGTCAAAGCAGAGAAAGCAGCTGAAGTGGAAAAGAAGGCGGAGTTTCTTGCCGAGGAAAGAATACTCGACCTTTTAGTTCCGCCGGTGAAAAAGAAAAACGAAGACCCGAATCAAACTGCAATCGGGTTTACATCTTCAGCACACGCAGAAGACAAGGAAGCTAATTTTAAGACGAGAGAAAAATTCAGAGCGATGCTGCAGAGCGGTGAGCTTGATGAAAGAATTGTCGAGCTTGAAGTTACTGCAGAAAATCTTTCGATGCATGTAATGGGACCTGTCGGTTTGGATGACATGGGAATTAATATCCAGGATTTGATTGGTAACATCATGCCGAAGAAAATGAAAAAACGTAAGATGACAGTTGTGGATGCGAAGAAAGTTTTGACTCAGGAAGAAGCTAACAAATTGATTGACTTAGAATCAGCTGTGAAGGAAGCAATCACTCGCGTGCAGGAATATGGAATAGTCTTCCTCGATGAGATTGATAAGATTGCAGGCAATCAAAGCAAAGGGCAAGGACCTGATGTTTCGCGGGAAGGCGTACAAAGAGATTTACTGCCTATTGTCGAAGGGACGAACGTTAGCACGAAATATGGTATGGTAAAGACTGACCATGTTTTGTTTATTGCGTCAGGCGCATTTCATGTTTCAAAACCGAGTGATTTGATTCCTGAATTGCAGGGAAGATTTCCTATTCGCGTTGAGCTCAACAGCTTGACCGAAGATGATTTTGTGAAGATACTCACTCAGCCGGAAAATGCTTTGCTCAAGCAATACACAGCATTGATGAAATCCGATGGCGTTGAGCTCTCTTTTGAGGAGAATGCTATCAAAGAGATTGCAAAAATCGCTGCTGAAGTAAATGAACAGGTTGAGAACATCGGTGCAAGACGGCTTCACACGATTCTTACAACTTTACTTGAAGATATTTTATTCGACTCACCGGATAAAATCAAATTAAAAAAAATCTGCATCACACAGGAAATGGTTTCGGAAAAATTAAAATCAATCGTTAAGGACAGAGACCTTAGCAGATATATTCTATAAATAATTATTCAATCATGAAAACATTTTTAATAATTTCATTTTTATCTCTTAATGTTTTGTTCAGCCAGTCACTTCCTGAACTAAAACTGAATGATGAAACTTCTTCAAGAAGTTACTCAGAACTAAAGCAGCTAAAGAAAAGACAAACCGTTACAAAGTATGCAGGTATTGGGTACTCGCTTGTATTTTTTATGGACGAAAACTTAAGAGATGCTTACCCCTTGCTCGATACAAGAAGCGGGAATTTTCTAACCAACATAAATCTTTTCTTCGGTATCTCTGTTGCAAAAGCTTTAACCGTAGAGTTTGAACCATCACTTATGTTTGTAAGCAGTTCGCGATTGATTACTTTTACATTACGCAAACCTGTTAACATCAACGGTACCGATTATACATATTCAAATACCGGAAATTTGAACATGGTTGCAATTCCCATCGCAATAAATCTCAGGTTTTTTCCATTCTTCAAAAATTCAAAAAGCTTCAGCAGGTTATTTTTTCTTGGAACGGGTGGAGGGGCAATTTGGATAAGAGAAGAATATGATAATTATTATTCTACAGCTCCTGGTTTATTTTTTAACAGTCCAGTTAGAATTGAATCAACAAGCCAGTGGGCACCGATTATCCGTGCAGCAATTGGATTCACAGGGACGGGCGGTGCATTCGGTTTTGGAGGAGAAGTTCGTTTCAACTATGTTCCTCTCAAACAAACTGATGAGCCATTTGCAACACGTTTCGGAAAAGCTTTTAATAGTATTGACTTGTGTATAAGAGCTTACTTCGGGTTATAAAAAAATCCCGCCATTAAGCGGGATTAACTTTATCTGTTCACAAATATTAATCCCTCAACAACTCTCTTGAGATAACAACTCTCTGAATCTCCGATGTTCCTTCGTAGATTTCTGTAATCTTTGCATCGCGTAAATATCTTTCTACCTGATATTCTCTCACGTATCCGTATCCGCCATGAATTTGAATTGCCTCCAAAGCATTTTCAACTGCATACTTGCTTGCGTAGAGTTTTGCCATTGCCGCCTCTTTAGCAAACTTTTTGTTTTCATCTTTTATCAAAGACGCATTCAATATCAACGCTCTTGAAACTTCTGTCTTGGTCGCCATGTCTGCAAGCTTGAATTGTATTGCCTGCAAATTAGCAATCGGTTCGTCGTATGCTTTTCGTGTCTTTGCATATTTCACTGATGCTTCAAGGCATGCCTGTGAAATTCCCAATGCCTGTGCAGCAATCCCGATTCTTCCGCCGTTCAATGTTTCCATTGCAATCTTAAAGCCAAGTCCTTCTTCGCCAAGTAACTGGTTTTTGTGAACACGAGTATTGTTGAATCCAACCGTTGAAGTGTCCGAGCTTCTGATTCCGAGCTTGTCTTCTTTTTGACCAAGCTCAATACCGGCTGTTCCTTTCTCGATTAAAAAAGTTGAGATGCCTTTGTATCCAAGTTCTTTGTTCGTCTGGCATTGAACAAAATAAACATCGGCAGTCGTTCCGTTTGTTATCCAGTTTTTGATACCGTTCAAGACATAATAGTCACCGTCTTTTTCGGCAACAGTTTTTTGGTTCGTTGCATCGCTTCCTGCTTCCGGCTCCGATAAACAAAAACATCCAAGCTTTTGTCCGGACGCAAGCGGTTTGAGAAATCTTTCTTTCTGTTCATCTGTGCCCCAATGATTTATTCCGAAGCATACGAGAGAATTATTCACGGACATAATAACTCCGACAGATGCATCAACTTTGGAAATTTCTTCGAGGGCTAAGACATAACTCACTGTATCAAATCCGGCTCCGCCCCATTCCGGCGGAACCATCATTCCCATGAAACCGAACTCACCAAGTCTTTTTACAATGTCATAAGGAAATTCTGCTTTGATGTCCCGTTCAATTGCTGACGGTGCGATTTCATTTTGTGCAAACTCTCTTGCAGTGTCGCGGATTGCGATATGTTCTTCTGTATAATTAAAATCCATTGGTAATTTTATTTTTGTTGTGAGTAATCATAAAATCCTCGTCCCGATTTTCTTCCGAGATAACCTGCTGACACCATTTTTTTTAAAAGGGGACAGGGACGATATTTCGAATCACCAAGTCCGTTGTGCAAAACTTCCATTATCGAAAGGCAAACATCAAGTCCGATGAAATCTGCAAGAGCTAAAGGTCCCATCGGATGATTCATGCCAAGCTTCATCACAGTGTCAATTGATTCAGGAGTTGCAACACCTTCCATAACACAATACATTGCTTCGTTCAGCATTGGAAGAAGGATTCTGTTCGCAACGAACCCGGGATAATCCTGAACTTCAACAGGAATTTTCTCAATTTTTTCCGAAAGCTCTTTGATTGCATTGTAAGTTTCATTGCTCGTTGCGAGTCCGCGGATGACTTCGATAAGCTTCATGATTGGAACGGGATTCATGAAGTGCATTCCGATAACTTTATCGGCTCGTTTTGTTACTGCTGCGATTTCTGTGATTGAAATTGATGAGGTGTTTGTAGCAAGAATTGTTTCCTGTTTACAGTTGGCATCAAGAGTTGTAAAAATCTGTTTCTTGATTTCAAAATTTTCCGTAGCCGCTTCGATTACAAGCTCAGAATCTTTTGCATCAGAAAGGTTGGTTGACGTTTTTATGCTGGCAAGAGTTGAATTCATTTTCGATTCATCAATCGTTCCTTTCTTTAACTGCCTGTCAAGATTTTTTTTGATTGTATCGAGTCCTCGTTGAACCAACTCATCTTTAATATCTATGAGTGTAACCGAATAACCGTACTGAGCAAACACGTGGGCAATGCCGTTGCCCATTGTCCCCGAACCTATTACTGAAATGTTATTGATTTTCATAATTAATTTATGTTTTCAATTATCATCGAAGTCGCTTCGCCGCCACCGTTGCAGAGTGTAGCAAGTCCGAAACGTTTGTTTGTTCTTTTCAAGCTGTAAGCTAAAGTCAAAAGCAATCTTACTCCCGAAGCTCCGATTGGATGTCCGAACGCAACCGCACCCCCGTTAATATTTATTTTCGATTCATCAAGTCCGGCGATTTGATTAACAGCACAGCTTACAACTGCAAACGCTTCATTGATTTCAAACAAATCGATTTGCTCTTTTGTCAATCCGGCTTTCCTGCAAACTTTGTCAATCACATATCCCGGTGCTGTTGTAAACCATTCGGGTGCGTGTGAATGAGTGAACTGTGCAACAACTCTTGCCATTGGTTTCAATCCAAGCTCATCAGCTTTTTTCTTTGACATAAGAACAACTGCTCCTGCTCCGTCATTAATTTTTGAAGCATTGAAAGCTGTAACTGTTCCGTCTTTTTCAAAAGCAGGTTTAAGTGTCATACCTTTTTCAAAATTTACTTTCTTCAGCTCTTCATCATCTTCAATCAATGTTACGTTTCCTTTTCTGTCTTTTAATTCCATCGGAACAATTTCTTCTTTTAAGAAACCGTTCTTCATTGCAGCAATTGCTTTCTCATAAGATTTCTTAGCGTATTCATCCTGCTGTTCACGGCTGACTTTATATTCTCTCGCACATTGCTCTGCAAGATTTCCCATGTGCGTATTTCCGTAAGGGTCCCAAAGTCCGTCGTAAATCATGCTGTCGATAATACTTCCGTTGCCCATTCGATAACCGTTTCGTGCTTTATCGAGAAAGTAAGGAGCATTGCTCATCGATTCCATTCCGCCTGCAACAATAATTTCCGCATCGCCAACCTGAATCGCCTGTGTTCCCATCATTGCGGACTTTAATCCTGACCCACAAACTTTGTTGATTGTTACTGCTCCGACCGAATCAGGAATTCCGGCTTTGAGCATCGATTGTCTTGCCGGTGCTTGTCCCAATCCACCCTGAAGCACACAGCCCATAATTATTTCATCGATAGTTTCCGGTTCGATGTCTGTACGTTTTACAGCTTCTTTAATTACGGTTGCTCCAAGTTCAACTGCAGTGAATGATGAAAGTGTCCCGCCAAATGCTCCGAACGGAGTTCTTGCTCCGGATATAATTACTACTTCGTTCATTTAAATTTTAATGTGTTGAATTTAAAATTTCTATAAAGCTCTGCTCATCAAGCGATGCTCCGCCGACTAATCCGCCGTTTATGGTTTGCGGTGTGAATAACTCTTTAGCGTTTTGCGATGTGATACTGCCGCCGTAAATAATTTTTATTTCTTCAGAATGATTTTCCTGCCCGTTCCGCAGGCGGGCGTTGTACATTTTTTTAATCTTCCGCCTGATGAAATTATGCACAGATTCTGCTTGCGATGCAGAAGCATTTTTTCCGGTACCGATTGCCCACACGGGCTCGTATGCAATCACAACGTTTTGAATCGTATCTTCAGAAACATATTTCAAACACTTTGAAAGCTGCTCTTCGATTACTGCCTCGGTTATTTTGTCATCATGTTCCTGTAAAGTTTCTCCGACACATAGAATTGGTTTTAAACCTTCGTCGAGAACTTTTAAAACTTTTTTGTTTATAAGCTCGTTTGTTTCATGGAAATAATTCCTTCTTTCGGAATGTCCAACGATAACATACTCGCATCCGCATGAACGTAACATGCCGCATGAAATTTCACCTGTGAATGCTCCCAAATTTTCCTGCGAAACATTTTGTGCTCCGACTTTTATCCCCGAGCCGTTTATTTTTTTCTGAACTGCTTCGATTGATGTGAATGGGGGACAGAGTACTACTTCGTGTGTGATTCCTTTATTCTTTTCAAGATATGTTTTTAACGACTCTGCAAATTGCTGCGACTGGACAAGTCCTTTGTTCATTTTCCAGTTGGCAACTATCAGCTTCTTATGGCTCATTTATCCGTTCTGTTTTAAATGTGTTTCTAAAATTTCGTTTACGATTTTCGGATTTGCTTTGCCTTTGCTTTCTTTCATAATCTTCCCGACAAAAAATCCAAGCAGCTTTGTTTCACCGCCTTTGTAACGTTTAACTTCATCAGGATTATCGGAAAGAACTTTTGATATTATCTTTTCAATCTCGGAACTATCCGTAACCTGCTGGAGGTTTTTTGCTTCGACAATTTTCATCGGACTCTGTGCATCGCCGTCAACAGCCAGCATTTCTTCAAAAACTTCTTTTGCAATATTATTAGAAATTTTTCCTTCTGCAATCAAATTAATTAACGAAGAAAGGTTTGCCGTTGAAATTTTAATTTTGTTTATTTCTATCTTTTCGTCTTTCAGCACACGCATTACTTCTGTCATAACCCAGTTGCTGACCTGTTTATAATTTTCTGATGCAATCTTTGAGCAAACTTCTTCAAAATATTCTCCGATTGCTCTATCCTGTGTCAGCACCTCTGCGTCATACTGCGGAATCTTATATTGCTTAATGAAGCGTTGAACTTTTTCATCAGGGAGCTCAGGTAATTCGGATTTAATTTTGTTCTTCCATTCTTCATCAACGTAAACAGTTACCAAATCCGGTTCGGGAAAATATCTGTAATCGTGTGCTTCTTCTTTGGAACGAAAACTGACAACTATTTTTAACTTTGCATCATAATAGGCTGTCGTGTCAGAACTTAAAGGCATATCAAGGTTGCTAAATTTTTTACTATCTAAATTTTTAAGTAAGTCAATTGTTGTTAATCCTGATTCGTTGTTTTTTTTACTATTGGAATCTATATAACCTTCATATTTAGGAGTTAAAATATCTTTTGTAGTTTTTTTATCTCCAATTGAATCTTCATATTGATTAGATAATTTTTTAAACTCAAAATTAATTGATGATTCGACGCTTTTAAATGAGTTTAAATTTTTAATTTCCATTCTTTTATTAAGATGAGTTTCTCCTTTGAGTCTAACGGATACATTTACATCACACCTTAAAGAACCCTCTTCCATATTACCATCACAAATATTAAGATATATTAAAACTTGTCTTAATTTCTTTAAATATTCTACTGCCTCTTCGCTTGAACGGATATCCGGCTCGCTTACAATTTCTATGAGCGGAACTCCGCAGCGGTTTAAATCAACCAATGTTTCATCATCGTGCAAATCATGAATTGATTTCCCCGCATCTTCTTCCATGTGGATTCTTGTAATTCCGATTTTCTTTTTGCCGACTTCAAGATGTCCGTCATAACAAATCGGCTTGTCGTATTGCGAAATCTGGTAACCCTTCGGTAAGTCAGGGTAAAAATAATTTTTTCTTGCGAAGATTGAACGCTCGCGAATTTTACAGCCGGTAGCAATGCCCATTCGCAAAATAAACTCAACCAAATTCTTGTTCAGAACAGGAAGTGTTCCGGGATGACCAAGACAAACCGGACAAACATTTGTGTTCGGCGGTGCATTGAATTCTGTCGAGCACGAACAAAACGCTTTCGACTTAGTTTTCATCTGTGCATGAACTTCAAGCCCGATGACCGGTTCGTATTTGGATGAAATGCTATTCAACTAAAAATTTTTAAGATTCAACTCAATCTTTTCTTGAATGGTTTGATATACTGACTCTAAAGTTTTTTTATTTAAAGAGGCCAGCTTTCTCGTTATGATTTCGTTGTTAGCAGTAAATAATTTGAATGGTCTGATGTAACTGGTTCTATTCAAACTCCCACTTATAAAATTTACGTCCAATAACTTGATGCTATCAGAATCATTGTAGGATTGGCTTGTGATTTGACACAAGACGTAATCATAATTTTCGTTGAATAAGATTAACGCAGGACGGAGTTTGAAGTTTGATAAATCAGAAAAAGGAAACTTAACTACAACAACGTCACCTACTTCAAATGTTTCCATGCTTTTTCCTCATCTTCCAAAAGCCATTCCTTAGCCAAACTTCTTTCGCTGACATAAAATATATCGTAATTACTTTCATCAAGAATTGTTACAAGAGCTTCTGTTTCTTTAACAATATTAATCTTCTCTTTTAACTCAACTGAACCGTCTCTTTTGATTATTGCTCTTAGGGTTTTTAACATTATAGTTGGTATTAGTTAAACAAAATTATCTTACAAAGATTAAATAATAAATAGTTAGTGATAACTTAATTATTTTACAAACTTACCTGCAGAGCTTCTGTAACTTTCTCCGCAGCATCTTTAAAACCTTTCGCCGAAATCAAATTCAAACCTGAATCATCCAGCATCTTTTGTGCGATGTCGGCATTCGTTCCTTCGAGGCGAACAATGACGGGAATGTTGATGTTCATATTTTTTGCGGCTTTGATAATTCCCCCTGCAACTCTGTCACACCTGACAATTCCGCCGAAGATGTTCACAAGAATTGCTTTCACATTTTTATCGGATAAAATAATTCTGAATCCGCTCTCCACAGTTTGCTGTGAAGCCCCTCCGCCTACGTCGAGAAAATTCGCCGGCTCACCGCCTGCAAGCTTGATAATGTCCATCGTTGCCATCGCAAGCCCTGCACCGTTTACCATGCATCCAACGTTTCCGTCAAGTTTTACGTAATTCAAATTCGAATTCGACGCTTCAACTTCGAGCGGGTCTTCTTCGTTTGTATCACGCAGAGCAGGAAAATCCTTATGCCTGAATATTGCGTTGTCATCGAGAGACATCTTTGCATCGAGTGCAACAATTTTGTTGTCGTTTGTTAAAGCCATCGGATTTATTTCCATCAGCGAAGCATCAGTTTCTTCGTAAGCTTTGTAAAGTGTTGTGATAAACGTAATGAAATTTTTAAAAGCATCACCTGATAATCCAAGTGCGAAGCCGAGACGTCTTGCCTGAAATCCCTGCAGTCCGATGTTCGGGTCAATCCATTCTTTGACAATTTTCTCCGGAGTTTCTTCTGCAACTTTTTCTATTTCAACTCCGCCTTCTGTCGAAGCCATGATTACATTTTCCCCAACGGTTCTGTCGAGAAGAATTCCAAGGTAATATTCTTTTTGATAATCCAATCCTTCAGCTATGAAAAGTGTTTTCACAATTTTTCCTTCTTCGCCTGTTTGATGTGTTACAAGTAAGTTGCCGAGAATGTTTTGTGCAAACTGTTTTGCTTTGTTCAGGTCAGTCGTAAACTTTACGCCGCCTTCCTGAATCAATTCTCTCGTCTGAGGATTATAAACTTTTCCTTTTCCCCGACCGCCTGCATGGATTTGAGATTTCACCACAAACTGATTTACTCCTCTCGACTGAAGCTCTGCAATAGCAGCATCAAACCAATTCATGTCATTGATTGCAATGCCATCCTGAATGGGAACGTTATAAGATTTTAAAATTTGTTTCGCCTGGTATTCGTGTAGTTTCATTTATTATTTTTTAGGTTTGTCTGTTTTGGATTTAATTGAATCAATTTTCTTCATCATTTTTTCCAATGAATCCGGATTTACAGATTTTACAGTCGAATCTATTTTTTTTAACTGCTCATCAACTTCTTCATTAACTTTTTCTTTGACTTTATCCTTAAGGAATCCGCAGCTTAGAACAACGGCAATGACAATTAACGATAAGATAAATTTAATTTTGTTCATGATGAATTAGTTTAATTTTTCAAAAACAATTTTGGAAATGTGTTCCCCGATTGATAAGCACGAAGTCGCACCCGGTGAAGGTGCGTTTAAAACATGGACAATGTTTTCTGTTTCTTCAATTACAAAATCATCAATCAGCTTTCCATCTCTGCTTACTGCCTGTGCCCTTACTCCCGCACCGCCTTTCACCAAATCATCTTTCCGAATTTCAGGAACAAGATTCTGCAATGCCTTTGTGAAAGCGGATTTGCTGAATGAACGATAAGTTTCTCCGATACCGGTATGGAGATACTTCACAGAAATTTTCATGAACCCGGGCCAGCTAAAAGTTTTCAATGAATCTTTTAAGCTGAAAGAAGTTTTGCCGTAACCTTCCTTCTTAAAAGATAAAACTGCATTTGGTCCCGCTTCGATTTCCCCGGTAATCATTCGTGTGAAATGAACTCCCAGAAAAGGAAATGCAGGGTTGGGGACAGGATAAATTAAATTCTTCACTAAATATTTTTTTGCATCGCTCAGCTTGTAATATTCTCCCCGAAAAGGAATAATTCTCAGATTGTTTTTCTTTAAAGTCATGCTTGCAACTTCATCGGATTGGAGACCGCAGCAATTAACAAAAACTTTTGTATCATAAGTTTCTTTTGATGAAACAACTTTCAGGGCTTTGTCGTCCTTTCTTAAATCAATAACAGCTTCATTAAAATTTACTTTACCGCTTTGAGAAATTCTTTCGTTAAGTTTTTCGGCAACTTTATTGTAATTTACAATTCCTGCATAAGGCACATGAATCGCTTTAATCCCGATTGCATGGGGCTCAAATTCTTTCAATTCATCTTTGCCGATGAAACGAATTTTATCCAAACCGTTTGCAATCCCTCTTTCATAAATATTATTCAGACGGCTCAATTCACCCTCATCAACTGCAACTATAACTTTACCGCAAATCTCATGTCCGATGTTTTCATCTTTACAAAACTTGAGTAACTGTGAATAACCGTTCAAACAATTTTTCGCTTTTAAGCTGCCGGGCTTGTAATAAATCCCGGAATGAATTACTCCGCTGTTATGTCCTGATTGATGCTGTGCAACACCATTTTCTTTTTCAAGAACCAGAAGCTTTACATTTGGCTTCGACAAGAGAATTTTATAAGCCGTAGCAAGCCCGATTATTCCAGCTCCGCCGATGATTACGTCAAAAGTCAACCGTGAAACGTGAAATGTTTTTTGGATTCATCCACTCACTTAAATATTTTCTTTGCAATAACTTTGGTCTGCATAAACAAAAGAAGATAATCATAGCCGCCTGCCTTAGAGCAAGTTCCGCTCATGTTGAATCCGCCGAACGGATGAACTCCAACGAGTGCTCCGGTACATTTTCTGTTCAGATATAAATTACCTACAAAGATTTCATTCGCAGCTTTCTTCAGCTTCTTTTTATTTTTTGTGTAAGCCCCTCCGGTTAATCCGAATTCTGTGTTGTTCGCAATCTGAATGCCTTCTTCGAAATCTTTTGCTTTAATCACAGCGAGCACCGGACCGAAAATTTCTTCCTGTGAGATTGTGTCGTTGGGCTTAACATCAGCGATGATTGTCGGCTTGATGAAATATCCGTTGCCGTCATCTATTGTTCCGCCGAAAACAATTCTGCCGCCGTCTTCAACACCTTTATTTATGTAACGCAAAATGTTTTCTTCCGAGCGTTTGTTAACAACAGGACCCATGTTCGGGTTTTCTTTTGTTTCACCAACCTTGAGTGCGGATGCTTTATCAACAAGCAGGTCAATAAACTTATCATAAATATTTTCTGCAACGATTACTCTTGAACACGCCGAGCATTTTTGTCCCTGATATCCGAATGCTGCTGCAACTACTCCGTCTGCAGCATCTTCCATCGAAACCAAATCATCATCCACAACGATTGAATCTTTTCCGCCCATCTCAGCAATGACACGCTTAATCCATTTTTGTCCTGGCTGAGTTTTCGCAGCAAGCTCGTTGATTCGTAATCCAACTTCTTTAGAGCCGGTGAATGAAACATATCTTGTCAACGGATGCTGAACGAGAATGTCGCCGATTAATCCGCCCGAGCCGGGAAGAAAATTAATTACTCCAGCCGGCACGCCGACTTCTTCCATCAGCTCAATAAATTTTGCTGCGATGATTGGTGAATCAGATGACGGTTTCAGCACAACTGTATTTCCAGTTACGATTGAAGCCGTTGTCATTCCCACGAGAATTGCAAGAGGGAAGTTCCACGGCGGGATTACGATTCCAACTCCGAGCGGAATATATTCCTGAATATTTTCTTCGCCTTTAATCTTCACAAGCTTTTTGCCTTTTGAATAACGCAGAGCTTCGCGTGCGTAAAATTCCATGAAGTCGATTGCTTCGGCAACGTCGCCGTCAGCTTCCGCCCAGTTTTTGCCGACTTCGTAAACCATCCAAGCGGCAAACTCGAATTTTCTTTTACGCATCTTCTTGGCGGCTTTGAAAAGAAAGTTAGCACGCTTCTTCATTGAAACATCTTTCCATTCAAGAAATTTTTCGTGTGCAAGATGAACTGCTTTGTCTGCCATTTCAGGAGTTGCTTTTGAAACTCTGCCGACAATTTCATTCACATTCGACGGATTGAGCGAAGAAATTTTATCTTCGGTATGAATTTTCTCCCCGTTAATGATGAGCGGATAATCCTGATTGAATTGACCATGAACCAGCTCTAATGCTTCTTGAAATGCCTCGGCATTTTTCTTCTTTGTAAAGTCTGTGAATTCTTCGTTCTTAAAAGATTTCATTGTTTTCTTTCTATTCCCGCGAAGGCGGGAATCTATTTTATTTAATTAATTCTTTTCTGGATGGCCCAGAGGGTGCCCCCCGTTTTCACGGGAATGACAAGCTAATACCCTAAAACTTTACATACTTCATCATGCACTTTTGGTCTTATGTTTTTGATTTCTTCGTTTCCACGTTTAGGATAAACTCTGTTTGTCAGAAAAATTATGATGAGCTTCTTTTCCGTATCACACCAAACCGAAGTTCCGGTATAACCCGTGTGCCCGAAACAATTCGAAGAAAATTTGTATCCGCATTGCGGCGGATATTTCGTTGGCTCAGGTTTTGTATCCCAGCCGAGAGCACGTGTATTATTATACCCAAGTCCAGTTACCCGTGTTGTGAAAAGTTCAACTGTTTCCGGCTTGAACATGATTTCTGTCTGCAGATTCCGTGTATTGGTATTATAATAATTTCCTTTGCTGAGCATCATCTTCATGAACTTGAATAAATCTTCTGCGGTAGAAAATAATCCGGCGTTTCCTGAAACACCTTCGAGGATTGCAGCGAACTCATCGTGAACGTAGCCGACAAGCAATTGATTACGCCAGTATTCATCGAACTCTGTTGGTGCGATGCGGTAATCTTCCGTCATCGGGACAAGGAAGTCGGTGTCTTTCATTCCAAGCGGTGTGAAAATATTTTCTTTGCAGAATTTATCAAGACGCTTGCCCCTGATTCGCCAAACAAGTTCTCCGAGAAGGAATGCATTGTAATCGCTGTAAAGAGTTTGAGTGCCTGTCGGGTATTCTTTCATGCAAGTGTAAACTGCATTTCTTACTTCATCTGCAGAAGACATTGTTTGATAAAACGGAGTCCATGCAGTTAAGCCGGAATTATGAACAAGCAAATTAAAAACCGTGATGTCTTCTTTCCCGTTGTTGCCGAACTCTGGAATGTATGATGCGACCGGAGAATACAAATCAATTTTCCCGTCATCATAAAGCTTCATGATTGCAGAAGTTGCTGCAATAACTTTTGTAACAGAAGCCAAATCATAAATCGTGTTCATCGATGCCGGGCGGGAAGTGTCATCATAAGTCAACCTGCCGTATGAGTTCTGGTAAATAACGTCATTGTCTTTTCCAACCAAAAGAACTGCCGATGGAAATGTCCTGTTCGAAATTGCGTTCCCGATTAGCTTATCGACAGAAGAGAAATCCTTTTTCTGAGAATAAGAATCAACAGTTAATAATTGATAAACGGCAAACGATAATAAGCAGGGTATAAAATATCTGTGATTGAATTGAGTAAGCAAAGAATTATCGTTTATCGTTTGTCGTTTATTGATTGAATTACAAAGATACTCACACAGGGAATTAGCTTCAATGAAATAGATATGGGTTATGTCCAAAGAAAGAGTGGCCAGCAAGCACACGGATGACGCTGATGTTTTCGGATTCTCACGGGATAATTTTTCCGCTCTATTATAAAGACATACCCGCCTGATATGAAATAATATTGGAATGATAGAAAGCCATATTGTTTCAATCTACAAAGGGACTGCTTCGATATCCGAAGATATTTCTCCAATCCCGAAAGATATTGTTCCAATACCCGGAGATATTG
>Ga0247727_10000438_pt1 | contig 101128 bp, 83 predicted proteins | sample WisWelCaveWW1625_FD_202498 | JGI IMG/M metagenome (GOLD analysis project Ga0247727, IMG submission 202498) | Biofilm microbial communities from Wishing Well Cave, Virginia, United States - WW16-25 | ecosystem: Environmental > Aquatic > Deep subsurface > Groundwater > Cave microbial mat...
GTGGAATCAAGGTGAGCGACGAGGAACTCGCGGCCGTTCGACTGGCCCCGCACACCTTTCATGGCGAGTGGAACTACACCATCTCGCCGCATTGAATGTTCAGGTTATTATTGCGCGAGCCCTAAGTCGGTAAACATCCGCTTGCAGAAGTCCACCGAGTCCGCGAAGTCGTGAGCCTTGGCGTAGCCATCGGGATCGGCGGCCCACTTGTGGAACCGGTAGATGCCGGGGATGAGCGCTTCGCTGTCCTTCACCTCCTTGCCCGATACCTCCTCCTCTTCGAGCGCCATCTCGTCGCAGAGCTTGAGGAAGAGGAACAGGCTGAAGGTCTCCAGCCGCTCCGTGGCATGCAGGGCGTCGTCGCGGAATACGTTCGCGATGTCCCACAGCTCATCGCCGAACTGGTTGAAGTCGGGCGTGCGCGCCATGCTCAGGCCTCCTCTCCGGCGGACGATCCGATCTCAAGGGTCAACGCCTCGTCGGCCAGCGCGACCAGCGCATCCACAGTGTCGAATAGCGCCTTGATCCGCGGCAGGCCGCCGGCTTGCTGAAGCCACTGGCTGCGCAGGATCTGAGTCGTCGTGATGTCCGCGTTCGCCCGTTTGAAGTCGCAGATCATAAGGACCAGCTCGCGCTTCTCGCGGCTGAGGTTGTGCTCCTGGGCCCACTTCTCGAACTCCCGGCGCTGGCGGAGGGTGTCGAAGTCGGCCTCGCCGGTTGCCACGGCGATGAAGTCCTCCAGTGTTGCCTCCGGCTCTCCGAAGAGATCTCGAAGGGAGCTGAGGTCGAAGCCCATTGTCCCGAGGAATGCGTGATCCGGGACGCCCGGCCCCTTGAAGTAGCGCCAGCACATGATGGTTTGAGAGAAGCGCTGCTTCAGCCCTTCTCGCTCCAGACCGCCCTTGAGCTGGGCCTCGACCTGCCGGCGAAGCTGTTCGAGCACGGCGGGTGAGATCGTCTCCGAGAAGACGAGGTGCACCGGGACGTCGGCGATGACCATCTCCTGCTCGGCGCCGGCCTCCTCGTCGCCGGCGAAGCCGCCACCTGCTCCCTCTTCGCCCTCGCCGCGCTCGCGGTCGATGATCTCCTCTTCCTCCTGCTCGACCGGTTCATCCTCGACCCCAGGCGTCTCGTTGGTGACGGCGGGCTCGAGTCGGGTGATGTCCACGAAATCGACGAGCTTGTAGAAGTCCTTCCCTGTCTCCTTGCACTTGCGAGTTCCCCGTCCCTTCATCTGGACGTACAGGACTTTGGACTTGGTCGGCCGGGCCATGAGGAGCACCTCGACGTCCGGCGCGTCGATGCCGGTATCGAGCATGCCAACGCCCACGAGGACGATCGGGCGCGGCTCCATGGCGGGATCCTTGTGGGCCTGCTCGATGATGGCCTTTCGCTCGCCCGCGTCCGTGACCTTCTGGAACTCCTCGATGAGCTCTCGCGCCCCCGCCATCTCGTTGTGGACGGCGACGATGAACTTCTCGGACGAAGCATCGTTGGGCGGGAGATTGTTCCGCTGGTTGTACGTCTCGATCAACGCGTAGCGGAGGTTCTTGGCGTGAGCGATAGAGGCCGCGAAAACCATGGTCTTCACCGGCTCTCGCGTGCCGAGGATGTCCTCGAAGTACTTCTCGGCGATGAGCTGGTTGCGCTGCGGGACATCGACCGCGCGACCAAGTTGGTCAGGCTCGAAGTCGAAGCCCATATCGTGGACACCCTCGAGGTCCACGTTGGTGTGGAACTTGTGATGGATGCAGGAGGCCAGACGCTCCCAATCAGGCACCTCAGGATTCGTCTCGCCCTGGCGGATAGAGTAGCGGTAGATCGGTCCTCGGTACTGCCCGGCATCCGTGAAGAACCGGTCGGTGTTGACGGTCTCCTTGTCAGCCGGGGTGGCGGTGAGCCCGACGAGGATGGCTCCGCCCGCGGCGAAGTGCTCCAGGACTCCATGCCACTCCCCGAAGTACGAGCGGTGGCACTCGTCGAGGATCCCGATGCCAAAGTGGTCCTGCGGATAGCTCGCGTACTTGTTCCGAACAGCGAGGTGCTGGATCGTCGTGATGAGGATGTCGCAGTGCCTGTCTTCCTTCCCGCCAGTCGCCCGCTCGACGCGGAAGTGGTCGCCGAGGTGGTTCTTGAACTTCTTGACCGTCTGGACGGCCAAGGCGTCGCGATCAACGAGGAAGAGCGCGCGGCGGACAAGGCCCACCGACCAGAGCTTTGCAATGACTCCGGCGGCGGTAATCGTCTTCCCGGTGCCGGTCGCCATCTGGAGGTACATCCGACGGCGACCCGCCTGTGCAGCGCCGAGAACCTGCGAGACGGCTACTCGCTGGTAGTCGCGCAGGATCCCATGGAGTTCCACGGCTTGCGGCCGAAAGAACTCCCCGAACTCTGCTGGCGTCGGGAAACTCGTGATCCGCTCGGGGAGGGTGTTGGCCTTGAGATTCTGCCGCAGGTAGACCTGGCCATCGCTGGCGAAGAGGAGCGGAATGTCGTGGCCCGTGTTCCTCTTGTAGGCCCGGGCGTAGCCCTTGGCCTGGTCCAGCGCGGCCCACAGGTCCTTGCCGGGCTTCTTGGCCTCGAGGATGGCGACGATCCGCCCCTCGTGAAGGAAGACGCGGTCCGCTTCCTCGCCATCGAGGTGCTCACGCCATCGCTTTCGCGTCACCGCGAAGTCGGTCATGTTCCACCCGCGCTCGCGGAGGTGCTCCTCGATGAGGAGTTCGGCCTCGTCTTCGTTGATTCGCTGCACAGGCATTTCTCTCACCTCGGCCGAAGCGCGGCCAACGCCTTCAGGAACTCGTTCGTGCGCTGGAATAGAAGGATCGCCGCATCCATGACTGCCAGATTCTTCTTCCAGAACGACAAGGGCACGCGACGTTCCCGCGCTCGGGTGAATTCAAGAAGGACATCCACCAGCTCCTTGTCACGGTACGTGAGCTGGTTCTCGGACTTCTTCGTATGCTCCGAGAAGATCCGCAGCTCCGGCGTTCCCAATGCAGCCTCAGGCAATGGCACGCTGAGCGATTTCCGAAAAGGAAAGAGATTATGAAACGCGCTGTTTCGCGCATCAGCGATCGTCCGCTGGTAGTTGCTCAGCGAGGGCTTGTGCTTGGACCGCGACCAAGGGAGCGCATTGAACGCCTCCGAGAGGCCATGATGCTCAGCGATGGTTCCCCAAAGAACGATCGGCTTGAGGTCGCAGAGCGAGACGATGAGACGAAGGAATCCTGTAGCATCGCTTGAGCAGTTGTAGGCGATACGCAGGATATCGTTCAGCCGCGACGACGCTTGGTCGCCGTTCTGTTCGTACTCGTCGATGGCAGACGAATACTCATCGCGCTGTTCGCGGAGCACGGCAAGGACTCTGTCTGTAATGCCAGTGTCCGAGGCGTCGCCTGGGCCTGGAATCCGAACTCGCGCAATCGCCCGGTCTTGGAGCTTGTCAAGCGCCACCCCGAAGGCCTCTCGGATACCATCAGGCGGGGGCTCGCCAGCGGTGTCGTAATGGGTCTGAATCGTGGTCCAGAGCAGCTCCTCGTCGTCGGTTCGGCTGACGATGATCTGGTCGCCCTCAACCCTGCAACTTTCGGTCGCTGTCGGATCCCACACGATCTCGTTGAAGGCCGCATGCCCGATCTCTACGGCAATTCGCTCTGTGTCGTCGATCTCGCCGATCAGCAGAAAGACCAGGTGCCCAAGCTCACTCATCTGGGACCGCATTGCTTCCGCCAGACCCTCCGATGCAGGGAGATTCTGAGAGCTCGCAGCCATCCGTTTGAAGTCGACGTTGAAGCGCACGCCCCGCGAAATGACGATCTCCGGCGCCCCACCATCGTCGCTGACCCGATATGACAGGAAGGCGTCTGCCTTCGTGGTCTTCACATCACGGAAGACGAAAGAGTTGTTGATCAGGATTAAGTCCCCCGAGTTTACGGACTCGGAATTGAGCCACGCCGTGAAGGCCGAGGACTCCATCAAGCGACGGACGCTATCGATGACCAACGTCTCACAGGTGCTCACGCCTGGCGATTCCTTTGGTCGGCCCAACGAAGAGGGTTCAACGAAGAGGGTTCTATCCGGAGCGCTCGTGGCAAAGCTGCCGGGACTGGGCATGGCGGCCGGCTCACGAGCGTTCCGGATAGAACCCTCTTCGTTGGGCCTGACGTGTTAGACAGACCTGTGTTTCCAATGAGGCCGAAGCTCGCGCCAGGGACTTCGATCATGTATGTCTGCATGCGGAGCTTCGGAAGGTCGCCTCGCCCGCGCCGTCATGGAGGGGAACCTCCCAGCAGGCGATCCACAGGGCTGCGCACGCTGGCGGGGCCGCGACGTTCGCCCGTTTCCGGATGGATATGACCGCGCGTGGCGTAATGGATCGCCGTTCGCCACCCGCGAGAGGAAGACGTCCGGGTCGGACGCTGGCAGGAGGTCGAGGCGGAGCGGCGGACAGGTTACCGGTTCGGGAACGATCTCGGTAGGGGCCGAGCGGGAACTCGAGCCTACCTTTGCCTTGTTCTTCATCGATCCTCGACTCCCGGTTTCAGAAAGGTAGGGAGGCCTCCCGGAGGGCGCAAGAGGTCGAGACGAGGAGCGAGGGGACCCCGGGCCGCGAGCATGGCCTTCGAGCCTCGAAGGGACGCAGCCATGTGGCCGGGACTCGATCGTGCGATTACGATCGCCGGCCTCCGTTGCCCCGCCCATGACGCTCCACCCCTCGCCCCTGCGCGTCGTGCCGCGCGCGACGCTGTTCCTCGCCGTCCTCCTTCCCGCTTGCGCCGCCGGCACGGTCCAGGAAGCGGGCGAGTTCCCGCGACCGACCGAGAACTGGCTCGGCGAGGAGGCCGAGGAATACCAGCGCGAGCGCCGGCAGGCCTGGTTCGAGGAGCGGCACAAGGCGCCGCCCGAGGTCGACTGGCGAGAGGTCGAGCGCGCGAACGGTCTCGCCCAGATCGAGAAGCGCAACCATCTCGCACGGAGCGCGATCCAGGTGGCGAGTCCCTGGGTCGAGCGCGGGAGCGACAACCAGGCGGGGCGCGCCCACGCGACCGCGGTCTCGAGCGACGGCCAGTGGATCTACGTCGGGACGAGCCTCGGCGGCGTGTGGAAGGGCCGGCCCGACGGGACGGGCTGGGTGCCCCTCGGCGACAATCTCTATGGCGGCGCGCACTGGCTCGCCGCCGTTCCCGGCGCGAACGCGGGCGATCCCGACGTGCTGCTCGCCGCGACGGATGGAGGGCTCGTGAACGTCACGCGCGACGAGGGCCTCACCTGGGAGGTGCCGTCGGGTCTGGGCTCGCTGTCGGCGGTGCGGCGCGTCGTGACGACGAGCGATCCGAGCCGCACGGTCTTCCTGATCAAGGTGACGCCGACCGGCGGTTACCGACTGATGCGCTCGACCGACCGCATGGCGAGCTTCCAGCAGGTCTTCTCCTACGGGAGCTACGACGGCGACGTCTGGGCGCGTCGCGACGGCAGTCCCGACCTCTACCTCGTCGACGCCACCACCGTGCGCCGGAGCCTCGACCTCGGGACGGGCTGGGCCATCGTGGGCTCGACGCCCGCGGGCTCCTCGCGCGCGGAACTCGTGGGTTCGGAGGCGGGCGCGCCGCGCCTGTGGGCCGTGTTCCACGTCGGCGGACAGCTCGAGCTCCATCGTTCCGACGATGCCGGCGCGAACTGGACCTTCCTCACGACGATCAGCGACTACTGGGAGAGCCTGAACGCCTCGATCGTCTCCGCGGACATCTTCGCCTACGGCGGCGTGGAGGTCTGGCGCACGACCGACGGGGGGACGAGCTTCGCCAAGGTCAACAACTGGTACGACTACTACGGCAGCCCGGCGACCAAGCTGCACGCGGACGTCCCGGGCATCGACGTGATCCCGAGCTCGCCGCTGAGCGAGACCTGGTACGTCGCCACCGACGGCGGGCTCTTTCGCTCGCAGGACGAGCTCGCCAGCGTGCAGAACCTCTCGCTCTTTGGCCTGCGCATCAGCCAGTACTACACCACGCAGACCTCGAGCGCGAACCCCGACCACGTCCTGGCGGGGGCCCAGGACCAGGGGTACCAGCGCGCCGGGAACCCGCCCGCGCCCACGGGGACGACGCAGTCCTTCGCGCAGCTCATCAGCGGCGACTACGGACACCTCACCTCCGGCGACGGCGATCAGGACTACGTCTTCTCCGTCTATCCCGGCTTCGTGCTGGCGCACGTGGGCGAGAACTCGCCCTCCCTGTACCAGCTCAACTTCCCGAGCAACGAGACCTATGCCTGGATGCCGCCGGTCGTGGCCGATCCCCTCGACGATCGCAACTTCTTCTTCTGCGCCACGCGCATCTACTACTACACGAAGAAGAACCTGATCACGTCCTGGACCTCGGCCCAGTGGAGCTCGTTCAACTTCGCCTCGCGCTCCGGCGAGTACGTGAGCGCGCTCGTTTTCTCGCCGCTCGACCCGCAGAAGGCCTTCGCGGCGACGAACGACGGCGATCTCTTCTATTCCGTCGATCGCGGGCTGACCTGGACCCAGTCGAGCGGCCTGGGGCCGACCGGCCAGTACTTCTATGGGACGGCGCTCCTCCCGAGCGCGACCGACGCGAACACGGTCTTCGTCGGAGGCAGCGGCTACGGCTCGGCGACCGCGGTCTTCCGGAGCGTCGATGGGGGCATGAGCTGGCAGTCCTACGACGCCGGCTTGCCCGACACGCTCGTCTACTCCCTGGCGGAAGCACCCGACGGGAACGGCACGCTCTTCTGCGGGACGGAGACTGCCGCCTACCGCCGCGATCCCGGCGCGGCGGGCTGGAGCGACGCCACGGGCAATCAGGCGCCCATCACGGCCTACTGGAGCGTCGAGGCGCTGCCGAACGAGAACACCGTGCGCTTCGGGACCTATGGACGCGGGATCTGGGACTACCAGCTCGACATCCAGGCTCGATCGATCGTGCGCAACGGCTCCGGTCTCAACCGCGCTTGCCTCTCGAGCTTCAGCCTGCCCGAGCTGGGAGGCGTGTGGAACGTGGTGGTCGACGCGAGCACGCACGTGGGCGCGAGCGCGGCGGCGTTCGTCGTGTACGAGTCGCCCTCCCAGGGAACCGTGCTACCCTTCGGAGAGCTCCTGGTCGACTTCGCCTCTCCGCGCTTGCTCGTCGCGACGCTCCCCGTGAGCTTCGGCGCGAGCACGCTGTTTTCCTTCTCGGTGCCGAACGATCCCGCGTTCGCCGGGTATCGCGCGTCCAGTCAGGCGGCCGTCCTGGGCGGGGGGGTCGAGCTCTGCAACGCGCTCGACATCGTGGTCGGATACTGACCTCGGATATACTTTCGGAGGCGATGCCGATCCACGACTACGTCTGCAAGGACTGCGGGAAGGAGTTCGAGGAACTCGTCTTCGGTCAGGAGGAGGTCCGCTGCCCGGACTGCGAGAGCACGCTGCTCGAGCGCCGGATGTCGGCCTTCGCGCTGCAGACGCGCGGCCTGCCCGCGCGGCCCGCTCCGGGGCCCTGCGGAACCTGCGGCGACCCCCGCGGTCCGGGGGCCTGCACGAGGAACTGAGCCCGATCCTCGGCCGGATCGAGCTGGCGTTCGAGCGCGCTCTTCGCCCGGTGGATCAGGAGACGCGCCGCGTCGTTCGTCCTCCGGTCGAGCAGGAAAGCGACCGTGTCCCACTCGGCTGCGAGCACGCGCCGCAGGAGAAAGGCGAGTCGCTGGTCGGCGCGCAGCTCGGGGAAGGGCGAGGGAGGATCTTCGGCCACCCGCTCGACGCTCGCTTCACGACCCTCGAAGGAGATCGGGTCCATGTACGAGAGCAAAGAGCCCGGCAGGGGCGTCGCGTGACGCGGGCGCTCGCGCGCGCGGTCCCGCCGATGGAGATGGAACAGGCGATGGCGGGCGATGGCGCGGAACCAGGCGCGGAAGGCCGCGAGATCGTGGGCGCGCAGGGTCTTCACCGACTTCAGCGCCTGGAGCACGGTCTCCTGGAACACGTCCTCGGGTTCGAAGCGCCCCAGGAGCTTGCGGTGTCCGAGCGCCTGTACGGTGCGCAGCAGTTCGGGACGCTGCCGGTGGACGAGCTCGGCGAGGGCACGGAGATCACCTCGCCGGCAGCGGGACAAGAGATCCACGGAAAGAGGCGCAGGGGGGTGCACGTCCATGTGACGTCCGGCGCGTCGCGAGCGTCATCAGCGTAGACGGTCTGGATCGCGGCGGGTTCGAGAAAGCCCGTTCCCGGCCAGAGATTCCCGGGAATGGACGTACGCAGCGCCGGTCGAAGGAAACCTCTTCGTGCGACATCTCGAAGGGAGTTCCCTTCGGCCTTCTTCTCGCGCGCGGGGGAGGCGTTGCTCGTGGGGCGGCTCCCTCGCGCGCTCCTTGGGGAGCGAGCATGAAGAAAACGTGGCTTTTCACGAACGGAGAGAGCGTGACCAGGACACCAGATCTCTTTTCGACGATCCGCTCGCAGGGCAGGCCGCGGCGAGGGTGGGTCGTCGCGGAGATCGAGGCCGCCGGCAAGTCCCTGGAGTCTTGCGTCGGAGAGCGCCTGCGAGCCGAAGGGCGTCTCCTGGACTGCCGCCGCGTCACCCTGCGGGTCCTCGCGCTCGCCGTCCGCCTGCGCGCCGAGGCCGAGAGGCGGTCGAGAACGCCCCCGTCCGAGCGCATCCTCTCGCGGGCCATCGGCGACATCCTCGTGGAGCAGACCCGGGAGGAATTCGAGGACGAGCCGCTGGACCGCTCACCGAGCCGGGAGTTCTACGCAGCCCTCTCGCAGGCCACGGGAATCGAATTCCCCCTCGTGCGGAGGGTCTGTGTGTTCCAGAACGCCTTGCCGAGAGCCGAGAGGCTCTGGCTCCTCGAGCGCACGCCCGTCGCTCTCGAGACGCGCGAAGGGAAGGGACCGCTCGAGCCGACGATGGGGCGCGCGGCGCGCCTGCTATCCGGGCTCCGTCACCTCTTGCGCGATGAACGAGGTCGCCCCGCGAGGCAGGAAGGGGCCCAAGACGTGGGCGGGAAACACGGAACCGGGGGGGGCGGGAAAGTCCTCAAAGAATGCCCCGGATCTTGAGGAATCCCCTACCATCGACCGGCAATTCTCCCTCGCCGGGGCTCTTTTTCGGCCCCCACGTTACCCATCCATCGAAATCTCTCCTCATGAAGCGACAACACCTCATGACCGGCATCGGGCTGGCCCTCGCGGGCGCCTCGACCGGCCACGCTTTCGCGCAACAGGCGACGGCTCCCCAGAACGAGCCCGTCATCAAGATCGGCACCCAGGAGTTCGCCACCTGGGAGGAATACCTCCACTCGAACGCCTTCCAGGCCTACGGCCTGCGCTGCGGACTGCCGCCCCAGGACATCAGCGCCGCTGGCGACGTTCCCGGAGACTGCTCGCTCAGCTCGACGACGATCAAGTCCCAGTACAACGCCACGGGGCCGACCTATCAGATCCCCGTCGTCGTGCACATCATCATGAACACGAGCGGCCAGGGCGCGATCTCGGATGCCCTCGTCCAGAGCCAGATCGACATCCTGAACGAGGACTTCCAGGCGATCGCCGGGACGAACGGCGGCAACGGGACCTTCTCGAACTTCCAGTTCTACCTGGCGGACCGGGACCCGGCCGGCAACCCGACGAACGGGATCACGCGCTCCACGAACAACACCTGGTTCAACGACGGCGGCGCCTACTACAACACGCTCGCCTGGGACACGAACCGCTACCTGAACTTCTACACGAACCAGGCCGGCGGTGCGCTCGGCTACGTGCCGAACCTGCCCCAGGGAGGCATCGTGGGGTCGAACGTCGACCGGGTCGTGATCCTGTGGTCGACCTTCGGCCTCAACGCCCCCTTCGGGCCTCCCTACAACAAGGGCCGCACGGCGACCCACGAGTTGGGCCACTACTTCGGGCTCTACCACCCCTTCCAGGGCGCCTGCGCTCCGGCGAGCAATTGCTACAACAACGGCGACCTGATCTGCGACACGCTCCCGGACCAGACCTCGCACTTCGGCTGCCCGCTCAACGCCAACACCTGCGGCGATCCGGACCCGATCACCAACTACATGGAGTACACCGACGACCTGTGCATGGAGGAGTTCACCCCCGAGCAAGTGAACCGCATGCGCTGCACGATCGAGAACTGGCGTCCGAACCTGTCGCGTCCGCCGACGGGTTGCGCGGCCGCCTCGGTGACGACGCGCACGATGTCGCCCAACTTCAACACCTATACGGCGACGAACCCGGTCCTCGGGCAGCCCGTGACCTTCACGGTGAACACCTCGGGCTTCCAGTTCGCGACGATCGTCGGCGTCTCGTCCTCGGCGAGCAAGCGGCTGGACAACGGCTACTTCGCCTTGATCAACGTCGACTCGTCCATCCTGCTCAACATCGGTCCGCTCGCGGGTCCGAACGCCTCGACCATGCAGGTCGTCTCGAACGATCCGTCGATGTGCGGGATCACGATCTACACGCAAGCGAAGCTGCACAACGCGAGCGGGCCGTTCGCCCTGACGAACGCCCAGGATCTGCGCATCGGGAACTAGGGTTCCCCGATCGTTCCTCCAGGAGAGCCGCCGCCGGGCCGCGTGCCGGGCGGAGGCTCTCTCCATGTCGGAGGCTCAGATCCGCTCCAGGTCGCGGGCCTCGATCGTCAGGCGGTGGTCGACGTTGCCCGTGTTGCGCGTGGAGGCGGGTTCGAAGAGCAAGAGGCTCGCGCGCCCCACGGGCTTGTGCTCGATGCCGCGGGGCACGATGAAGAACTCGCCGGGGAGGAGCTCGACGATCCGATCCCGCAGGTGGATCGCCAGCCGTCCCTCGAGCACGAGGAAGAGCTCGTCCTCGTCGTCGTGGTGATGCCAGACGTACTCGCCTTCCGTCTTCACGAGCTTGACTTGCTGGCCGTTGAGTTCGCCGATCACCTTGGGGGACCAGAGCGCGTCGAAGAGCGCGAGCTTCTGGGCGAGGTTGACCTTGCCTTCCACGGCGCTCAATCCTTGGGGATCTCTCCCAGCAGCCGCACGCGACCCACCCTCGATGCCTCCAGGACCACCTCGCGACGATCGACGGAGATCCCGTACTTGGCCGTGTTCTTGACGAACGCTTCGGCCGAGGCCGGCGACGACACGGGATGGATGGCGCAGTCCCGCATCACGACCTGGAAGCCGTCGGTGTGATCGAAACGTCCGATGTAGATCGTCTCGGGAGTCTCGACCACGAGATTGATCCCGTGGGGAGCCTCGTGGATCCGCATACCCTCGGCCCCGGCCGACCCGGACCTAGAACGCCAGCGTCTCGCGCGGGAGCGAGACCTTCTTCACGCCGCGCTCCGAGCGAACGATCTCGTTCTGCTCGTTCAGGAGGATCTTCTTGGCCTCGATCGGCTTCTCCGACTGGCCGAAGGCCATGATCGTCACCCGATCATCGACTTGGACCAGGCGCGCCGCCGCTCCGTTCATCACGATCGAGGCCGATCCCCCGGGGCCCGGCTGGACGTAGGTCCACAGGCGGTTCCCGTTCTCCCGGCACACGACGAGCACCTGCTCTCCGGGCCAGAGGTCGACGGCCTGCATCAGATCCTCGGGGATCGTGATGCTTCCTTCGTAGTTCAGGTTCGCGTCCGTGAGACGACCGAGGTGGATCTTGGACTTGAGCTGAGTACGGAGCATGGAGGGGGGCTCGGGAGGGGCCGAGAGCGAGGCGGGAGGATTATAGGGCCTGCGCCCGTTTTCTTTCCACGGCCCGCGTTCGGGGTCGAAAGGACGCCCGGGTGGGGCTCGGGAAGCGTCTACGCATCGTTCCTGGACCCTCTGCGCAGACTTCCCGGCAGCGATGCGCGATCCCCCTGGGAGCATGATCGCGGAGGAATCGCCATGAAGAAGCTCTCCCTGCTATCGATCCCCGTCGTGCTCGCGTTCGTCTCGATTGCCGCCGGATGGACCGAGAGACCGCCGGCCGCGCTGCGACTGGGCGTGTTCGACTCCCGAGCCATCGCCGTGGCCTTTGCCCGCTCCGAGATCCACGCCCAGTGGATGAAGGAGTTGCTGGCCCGCAAGGAGGCGGCCGAGAAGCGTGGCAACGAGAAGGAAGTCGCCGCGGTCGAAGCGGAAGGGGCCCGACACCAGCGCCGCTTCCATCTCCAGGGTTTCAGCGTCGCTCCGATCGACGACATCCTGGTCCACATCGAGAAGGCTCTGCCCTCGATCGCCGAGAAAGCCGGCGTCGACGCGATCGTCAATCGCTGGAACGTCGTGCACCACCGCCCGGGAGTCGAGCTAGTCGACGTGACCGAGGCGATGATCGCCCCGTTCCATCCCGACGAGCAGACGCTCGCCATCGTCCGCGACATGAAGGACAAGAAACCCCTCGACTTCGAGCAGGCCGAGCACGCGGACTAGCGGCCCCCAGGGCCGCTACGAGAACCGCCGGTGGTTCGGCTCTGCGCGGACGGACGGAACTACTCGTAGGACCGCGTCCGTTTCTCGGACGCGTTCCTGTCTAGCGGACGCGTTCCTGGCCGTCCTGCAAGGCCAGGGCGCCACTGCGCACGGCGTGGATGTAGTCCACGTAGGGGGGCGCGTGTCCCGCCTTGCGCAGCGCGCTCGCGATCTGGCCGCGGTGGTAGGAGGCGTGCAGGATGACGTGCGTGAGGATCGCCCCGACCGTGCTCTTCCAGGGTTCGCCCTTGCTGTTTCGGTAGTCGACCACGCGGGCCAGGTCTTCGGGAGCGAGCCCCGCGAGCAAGCCCGCCCATTCCCGCGTCAATCCCGCGGCTCTCGACCGTCGGGTCGCGTCCGAAAGCGTGGGCCAGACGCCGAGCGGGCTCGCCTCCGCGCGGATCCGGGAGAGCCACAGGAACCCCGTGCCGACCAGGTGGTCGAAGAGATGCAGGGCGCGTTCCGGGGGCGCGGAAAGCGCGCGCAAGGAAGCGAGCACTTCTCCTTGGGCCCAGGCCTCGAAGGCGAATAGGTGGCGCAGGTGAGCGAGCGATTCCAAGGCTCGTCCTCGGTCGTCGGCTCCTATCATAGCGCCCCCGATGTCGCGCCACTTCGCCTCGTGGGTGAGAGGGAGCCTGCTCGCCTCGGGGCTCGCGCTCGGCGTCACCCTGCGCGTCGAAGGCATCGGCGACGCCGCGCTCTTCGGAGACGAGTACCACACCTTCCTCTCCTGCCAGGAGAGCACCGCGAAGATCCTCACGACCTTCGACGACGTCGGGTCGCACGTCGTGCTCCCGCTCGCGCAGAAAGCCTCCCTCGCCCTGTTCGGCGACGGCATCGTGAGCTTCCGCCTCGTGGCGCTCGTCCCGGGGATCCTCTTGCTGCTCCTCGCGTATCCGCTGGCGCGGGCCTTCGTCGATCCCACGAGCGCCCTGCTCGCCACCCTGGCGCTCGCGGTGAGCCCGATCCACGTCTACTACTCGCGCTTCGCGCGCTCCTACGCCCTCGGGATCCTGCTCGGAGTCCTCTTCGCATGGGTCCTCCTGCGCGCGCTGCGGGCCGAGAAGCGAGCGTGGGGCTCCTGGGCGGCTGTCGCGGTCCTCGCCGCGAGCCTGCCCTACACCCATCTCACGAGCGCCGGCTTCGTCGCGGCCCTGGGACTCGTCGCGCTCCTGCTCGTGCGTCGCCGGCCCGCGGGGCTCCGGCCGGCGCTCCTCGCCTTCGCCGCCGCCGCGCTGGTCCTCTGCGTCCTCTTCGCGCCGCTCCTATCGCAGGTGCGCCACTACTTCTCCGGCGCACTCCCCGAGGAAGAGAAGGCCCGGCCCCTGACCGGGTTCGGCATCCCGTTCCTGCTCGCGGGGGGGGCCGCTGAAGCGTGGGTCGCCTTCCTCCTGGTGCCGCTCGGCTGGGCGGCGCTCTTGCGCTCGCGTCGGGACGCGGCGGTCTTCGCCGCCGCGGCGATCGCGGGCCCCTGGCTCGTGCTCGTCGCCGCGCAGCCGCGCGGCATGGAGTACGCCCACGCACGCTACCTCCTGAACGCGCTGCCCTTCCTCGTGCTGCTCGCCGCCGGGGGCATCGTGTCGGTGGCGCGGTTCGCCGCGAGGAACGAACGCGCCGGCGAGATCCTCGCCCTCGGCGCCGGCGCCCTGGCGCTCGGCGCGAGCTTCCTCGCCGGCCCCCTCGCTCCCGCGCGCCGCGAGCATGGCCCCTTCTCGAACACCTACCTCGCCCTGCATCCGCTCCCGGCCTTCGACGTTCCCTGGCCCGGGCGCTCGCCCTTCTACGACGAGCTCGCCCCCCCTGACGAGAGCACCGGCGGGCGGGGAGCGCTAAGCATCGTCGAGACTCCCACGATGCAGTCGCGCTCCGTGCTGCTCTGGCGCGACCTCGCGCGCACCCACGGCAACGAGGTCCTGCTCGGCTGGCCCGGCCCGCTTCCCGCCACGCTCCGCGGCGGCCCCTACGTCGAGCTCGACGAGCTCGGACCCGGAGACGCCGACTACGTCGTGCTCCATCGCAACCTGCGCAAGGAGGTCGACGACTACTGGGACTTCGTCTACGGCGAGGTCTGGCCGAAGCGGGAGGACGCTGTGGATCGGGGTTTCATGGAGCTGCACAAGGCCACCTTCGTCCACAGCCAGCCCGGGACCGACCCCGCGTTCGCCACGACGCTCGCTGCGCACTTGAAAGACCGCTGCGGGCCTGCCGTCTACAAGGACGAGACCCTGCTCGTGTGGAAGATCGGGCCCTGACGCTTCATCTCCCCATGAAGCTCATCGAGGATCTGAATCCCGAGCAGCGCCGCGCCGTGACCACGACCGAGGGACCGCTGCTCGTGCTGGCCGGTGCGGGCTCGGGCAAGACGCGCGTGATCACGGTCAGGATCGCCCACTTGCTCGAGCGCGGCGTGGCCCCGGAGAGCCTGCTCGCAGTCACGTTCACGAACAAGGCCGCGCGCGAGATGCGCGGGCGGCTCGCCAAGCTCGCGGGAGCGCGTTCGCGGGGCGTCCTGGTCGGGACCTTCCACGCCTTCTGTCTCGAGATCCTGCGCCGGCACGGCGAGCGCGTGGGACTGGGGCCGCGCTTCACGATCAGCGACGGCTCCGACCAGCTCTCCATCCTGCGCAGCGTGCTGCGCGAGCTCCACGTCGGGGCCGCGGCGCTCCAGCCCTCCGCGCTGCAGGCGCGCATCTCGCTGCTCAAGAACCGCATGGCGGAGCGCGCGGCCTTCCAGGCTGGCGCCGCGGACGACGAGGACGAGCTCGTCGGGCGCGCCTGGGAGCGCTACGACGAGCGCCTGCGGAAGACGCGCTCGCTCGACTTCGACGACGTGCTGCTCTTCGGGTGCGAGCTCCTGCGCGACCCGGGTGGACCGCGCGCGGAGCTCGCCCGGCGCTTCCGCTACGAGATGGTGGACGAGTACCAGGACACGAACGGACCGCAGTACGAGATCGTGCGCGCGATCGCCGCCGAACGCCGCAACCTGTGCGTCGTGGGCGACGACGACCAGTCGATCTACGGCTGGCGCGGCGCCGACGTGCAGAAGATCCTCTCCTTCGAGCGCGACTTCGCGGGGGCCGAGGTCGTGCGGCTCGAGACGAACTACCGCTCGACCGCGCCCATCCTCGAGGCCGCCAATCGCGTCATCCGGAACAACCTGCAGCGCCACCCGAAGAGCCTGCGCTCGCACCTCGGGCCCGGCGCTCCGATCGAGCTCGTGCTCGCCGCGGACGAGGTCGAAGAGGCCGATCACGTCGCGCGTGCGATCCAGGCGCTCGTACGCCGCGGGGCGGCGCAGCTCGGCGACTTCGCCGTGCTCTTCCGCACCGGGCCGCAGGCGAAGGCCTTCGAGACCCAGTTCCGCGCCCGCGGCGTGCCCTACCTGCTCGTGGGCAGCTCCTCCTTCTTCGATCGCAAGGAAGTGCGCGACGTGATCGCCTACGTGCGCGTCGTCGCCCATCCGGAGGACGAGCTTTCGCTCCTGCGGGTGGTCGACGCGCCGCCGCGGGGTCTGGGAAAATCGTCGCTCGATCGGATCCTGCGCTTCGCGCAAACCGTCGAGCTCGCGCCGGGGACGGCGCTCCTGCGGGCGAAGGAGGTCGAGGGTCTCTCGGAGGGCGCCGCGGCGGCGGCCGAGGGGCTGGGGCAGGTGCTGGAGACGATCCGGCGCTCGCGCGGTCCAGTCGGGGAGCGCCTGCGCCGGTTGCTCGAGGCCGTCGGCTACCGTATGGAAGTCGATCGCAGCTATCCCGACGCCCCCACGCGCGACCTGCGCTGGCGCGGCGTGGAGGAGATCCTCGAGCTCGCCGAGAAGCACTCGCGGCGCATGGAGGGCGGGACGTTCTCCACCTTCCTGCAGGAGCTCGCGCTCGAGGCGGACGACGATCCGACGCCGGAGGAGGCCGGCGAGCGCAACCTGGTGACGCTGATGACGCTGCACGCCGCCAAGGGGCTCGAGTTCCCGCGCGTCTACCTGGTCGGCCTCGAGGAGGGGCTCCTGCCGCACGCGCGCGCGATCGCCGAGGACGGCGTCGAGGAGGAACGGCGGCTGTGCTACGTCGGGATCACGCGCGCGATGCGCCACTTGACGCTCTCGCTCGCGAAGGCGCGCTCGCGCCACGGCCACCGGATGGAGTCGATGCCGTCGCGCTTCCTCTACGAGATCAAGGGCGAGGCGCCGCCGAAGGGCTGGAGCGCCTGGGGCACCGAGGCGCCGCCCGCGAAGAAGGCCGCCGGCCGGAAGACCACGGGAAAGGGCGGCAAGGCGCGACGCGCCTCGCGGGCGGCAGAGGGGCCTCGGATTGCGCCGCGAACTCCCGGAATCGGACACTAGGATGCGTCCCGTGTCAGCCGCGCGGTTCGTCCTCTCCCTCGCCGCGATGACCTGCGCGACGCTCGCCGCTCCCATGCAAGGCTCTCCGTCGAAGCAGCGTTCGGGAAGTCCCTACTCCGCATGGAAGCGCGGCCCGCCGACGGATCCCGATTGGTTCCCGATCGGCGTGTGGCTCCAGGACCCCGAGCTCGCCCGGCGCTACCGCGACCTCGGCGTGAACACCTTCGTCGGCCTGTGGCAGGGTCCCACCGAGGAGCAGCTCCGCGCCGTGAAGGCGGCCGGGATGCGCACGCTCTGCGTGCAGAACGCCGTGGGCCTGGCGTGGAGAGACGAGCCGACGATCATCGGCTGGCTGCAGCTCGACGAGCCCGACAACCGGGAGAAGGGCGAAAAGGAGAACAGGCCGCGCGCGTCTCCCGACGAGGTCTTGCAGAACTATGCCCGGCTGCGCGCCACCGATCCGGATCGCCCGGTGTGGCTCAATCTCGGGCAGGGGGTCGCGAACGAGAGCTTCAAGGGTCGCTCGGCCACACCTGCCGACTACCCGCGCTACGCCGAGGGCTGCGACATCCTCTCCTTCGACGTCTACCCGGTGACGAACATCCAGCGCGAGGACGGCGAGAACTACCTGTGGTTCGTGGCGAAGGGCCTCGAGCGGCTGCGCGAGTGGGGCGGGCCGGAGAAGATCCTGTGGAACTTCGTCGAGTGCACGCGGGTCGGCCACGAGACGAAGAAGCCGACACCGGCCCAGGTCGAGGCCGAGGTGTGGATGTCGCTCGTCCACGGCTCGCGCGGCATCGTGTACTTTTGCCACGAGTTCAAGCCGACGGTGAACGCCGACGCGCTGCTCGACGACGCCGAGATGTGCGCCGCGCTGAAGCGCATCGACGAGCGCGTCCTGCGGCTTGCGCCGGTGCTGAACGCCCCGACGGTCGAGGACGAGGTGTCCTTCTCAGCCAAGGGCGGGCCGCGCGACGTGGGCGTGCTCGTGAAGCGCTGGGGGAAGGCGCTCTACGTCCTGACCGTCGGCATGAAGAACGCGCCGGTCGAGGCGACGTTCCTCCTACGCTCGAAGGTCGGGACGAAACGCGTCGAGGTCCTGGACGAGGGGCGGATGATCGAGCTCGAGGGCGGCGTCTTCCGCGACGCCTTCCAGCCGTACGCCGTGCACCTGTACCGGATCGGGACTGGCGATTGATCGGCCGAGCTACTCGTCCCCGGACAGGTCGCGGACGGCCTCGGCGACGCTCGTTACCGCGATCCTCGAGGGAAGCAGCCCTCTGTAGTCTTCGTCGGTGCAGATCAGTCTCACCCGCAACCCCTCGGCCCGAGCATGGCGCTCCAGGATCCGGATGGCGGCCTCGATGTCCTTCGACTCCGTGCTGGGCACGAATTGAGATTCGTACTGTTGGGAGGCGCGTTCGACGAGCCCCTGGAACTGGACGCCCACCTCGTGGTCGATGTCGCGTGGATCGAGACACAGCGCGACGTTGCCTCGGAGTGCGCCGATGGTCTCCTCGAGCTTGCGAACGAGCGAGGGATTGGAGTGTCCCCGGAAGATCACGACCAGGTGCATCCCCGCCTGGCTGAACACCTGGATGTCGACCCGCTGCTTGTACAGGACGGCTTTGAGCCCGACCTTGCCGATCTCCACGAGCTCGTCGGCCTTCCTCTGGACGATCGCGAGGCCTCGCCCGCGACCGCCCATCTCGGATTCCAGCAGGTGCCGCCGGCCCTTTTCGAGCCAGCGAGACAGGTCCACGGGGACGCCCGGATTGTGGACCGTGAGGGCGGCGTAGGCGGGACAGAGTTCGACCACGACCCTCAGGTTCTCCTTCCGCCGCCGGACGCCGTGTTCGACGGCGTTCTGCGTCAGCTCGCGATAGACGACCTGGAAGTCGGACAGGCTCTGCTCGGCGAAACCCAGCTCGGCGAGCTTCTGGGTGAAGAGCTCCACGAGGAGCACCAGGCGCTCCTGCTCGTCGAGGGAGACCCTCGCCTCGACGGTGCAGATCTCCTTCTTCCACTCGGGCGACTGGGAGAAGGCGGAGAGCAGCGAGGACGCGCCTTCCTTCACGTCCTTGGACGTGATCAGACGCACCGCATCGAGCAGGATCTCCAGCATCTGGACTCTCGGGGCCTTCCGGTGGCGTCAGTGTAACGGCCGCCGCGTGGCGGGAGACTCGAAAGGAAGCCGTCCCGCGGCATCATGACGCTCGTTCAGGCGCTCGAGCGCTTGCCCGAGTTCACGCTTCGCGCGCTCGAGCGGCGGCGATCGGCCGATCCAGCCCCGTCCGCGCCGCCAGCGCTCCCAGCTCTTCGCGACGAACGCGTGGGCGCCGCCCTCGGTGTGGATCTCCTCGGTGTGCACCAGGAGCCGCCGCTCGAGCTCCTTGACCGCCGCTCCCGACGCCCGCACCTCGCCCTCGGCGTCGCCCCGCGCGAGCAGCGCTCGCGCGGGGCGCGAGAGCCCCTGCGTCTGCCAGGGTTCTCTCGCGCGCGCGACCGCGAGGAACGCCGGCCACAGGCGCCGGTGGACGAAGGTCACCTTGCCGGAGACGAGCTTCACCGCGAGCACGTCCTCGTGCGCGCAGAACTCCTGGAGCATGGCATAGATCGCCCTACCCTTCGGGTGGCCCCACCAGGAACCCGCCACGGGCTCGCCGGCGGCGAGCGCGACCACGCTCGGGAGCTTCGCGTCGGAGAGGAGCAAGAGGCCTTCGTCTTCGAACGTCCGTAGGAGCTTGGCCAGCCTCATGGCCTCCTCGATCCATCTAAGCGAGCTGCTGGTTCACGTTCTTCTCGCCTGCCGGGCGAGCTTCGCTCAGGTAGCGCAGCAGGTGCCCCGCGCGGAAGGAGTAGCGTGAGACCTCGTCAATCCACGAAGGGAAGCGTTGGGAGATCCGAAACACCCGAGCCATGTCACCGTCAGGGCTATCCTCAGCAAAGGGCTTCTCCACGAAGGGAGTCTCCATCTTCTTGAGAGCCCGGCACACTTGTGCCCACTCCTTCTCGTGAGCGGGAGGAGGTGCTTGTTCCTCTCTCTTGATGAAATCCCAGAAGTCTCCTGCGAGGTTGTCTTGGAGTCGGCGGAATAACTCGGGCGCCTGATCAGGGAATCCAATCAGGACGCCGAGCAGGACTTGGACAACCCGGTATTCCTCCTGCTCGAATCGCTGGGAGTTCTTCTCCGTTAGGTTCGCGCGCAGCAAGCGGTACACGTTGACAAGACGCTTGGTTGCCCGGGGCGTGGAGACGAGAGGCGAGAGCTCCTGGAGGAAGTCCTTCTCCGCCCGAGTGAGCTCCAGGCTCTTCGGGGCGAGATCGAGGGTGGGCTTCCACTCCCTCTTCACGGCCTGCGCTCGCGCACGCTCCGCCTCGTCCTCCTCCGGAGTCCGGGAGGACGAGCCGATCACCGCTGGTCCAGAACCGGGGATCTTCTTCTTGGACTCCGGGGTCTTCGCGGGACGGTTCTCGGTCTTCTCCGGCGTTCGTCCTCTACCGGGCGAGTCTTCCTCCTTTTTCGGCGGAGTGACGGGGACCTCCACTTTCGGTGTGGGCTTCGCTGCCTTCTCCGGTTCGAGGAGACTCTCCACCAGCTTGCGGAAACCGCCGTCCTCCATCGCCGGCAGCGTATAGGGGATCTGGAAGATCTTCTCCAGGTACTGCTGGGGCGTGGACTCCCAGCGCTCTTCCTCCCAGTCCTGTCGCGCTTGCTCGTTCCCACCCTGGGTCTCGAGCAGCTCCGCGTAGTGCTTGCGGAGCGAGTGGTAGAGCCAGCGAGGATCGGCCGCGACGACGACGACGAAGAGCGGTACCGCGCACAGTAGGTGCACGGCCTGCAGCACCTCGACCACGCGGTCCGGCGGACAGCGATCGAGGTCGTCGATGTAGAGGATCACGCGGTCGACGGTCTCGAGGCGGGTCTCCTTCGTCTTGGAGTCCAGGATCTCGATCCCGGGCGAGCGCAGGCGCTGGGTCAGCGTGTCGAAGTCCTGGCGCACCATCGCGACGATCCCGAGCTGCGCCTTGTACTCCGAATCGCCCAAGCGTTGCTGGAGGAAGCCCTCGAGTCCGAGCCCGCGGCGCGCTTCCTCGATCTCCTTCTCGAGCTTCTGCTTCTTGCCTTCCTCGGCGGTCAGACGTTCGGCGGCTTCCTTGCGCGCGATCTCGGCCTGATCCAGCTTGCCCTGGCTCTCGCGCAGGACGTCCTGGCGCGCCGTCTCCGCCGACCGGAGGAAGCGCTTGGCGCGATCCATGAAGGGAAGCGCCTTCTTCGCGAGGGCGACGGCGCCCGTCAGGAGCGCCACGCCGCTCGTGAGCCATGACTGCAGGCGGCCCATCCAATCCATGCCGACCGGTGAAGCCAGCAACGCTCCGAGGAGCAGCAGCGCTCCGACGACGAGGAGCAGGACCCAGCTCTCGCGCGCGAATCGCCGGACCTTGCCGGCGGTCGTGAGCAGGTCCTGGCTCAGGGCCTGGATCTCGCCCAGCGCCTCCTGTCCCTTGCCGAGGGTCTCGGAGAGCTCGTCGAAGCGGCTCCGGACCTCGGCCTTGTTCAGGACGAGTTCCTTCACCGACTCGGGGGTCAAGCGGCGGAAGATCTCGATCGTCTTCTTGCCGTCGCGCAGATCCTTCTCCGCTTGCGTCCTCTTGTCGGTCGCCTGCTGGACGAGGTCGTCGGCCGCACGCACCTCGCGCTCGAGTCCCTGGATGCGCTTCTGCGTCGTCGCGAGCTCCTGGTAGAGCTTCTCCGCCTTCTCCTCGTCGGGATTGGGCTTGCGCCCGAAGATCTCCCTGTGCAACTCCTCGAAGAGGTGCGTGACGAGGCTCGCCCACAGGTTCGCGTCGACGAAGTGCCAGGCGTTGAACTCGATCTGCGGGGCACGCGCCACGAAGGTGGTCGGAATGCCGAGCTCGCGTGCCTGACGCGCCTCCCCGGTCACGTCGCGGATCCGATCCTTCATCTTCCCGAGGAAGAAGCTCTTCCCCGAGCCCCAGTCGCCGAAGAGGCCGATCGAGAGCGGCGGCGGATGGTTCGCGTCGAGGACGACCGAGCACAGCGTGGCGACCTCGTCCTCGATGTCGAGGTGGTCGGTGCCGATGGGCAGGTCCGCGTCGTAGCCGGCGCGGATGGAGCCCCGGGCGACGCCCGGGGGCGTGGGCACCCGCGGTCGGGCCGACGCAGGACGTGCCCAGGCGATCCAGGCTTCGCGCTCGCCGGGCACCGTCTTCCCGATGAATTCCAGGTAGGCGGCGGAGAGCGCCTGGAAAGGGAATCCCTTCTCTCCGACGAGGCCCGCGTCGTGAGCATGGGTGGAGGACTCGGGTCCGAGCAGGAGGGCGCCGACGAGGTGGCGCATCGAGACCCGGTCGGCGTTCGAGACGGCCCGGGCACAGGCGCTGGCTCGGGCGAGGAGCGCGCTCGCGTCCGCCGCGAATCCCGTGGGCTCGGGCGCGGGGGCCGTGGGGACCGGTCCCGTCGGGAGGTCGAACCACTTGAAGGGATTCGCGACGCCCTTGGGCTTGTTCGCCTCGAACCAACCCCAGAGGAAGTGCGCCGCGTCCTTGAAGCCGGGGGACTCCCGGTGGAGGAAGAGCCCGAGGAGGATCTCGTGAGCGCCCACTTCGCGCTCGCGAACCTCGGCGAGGGCTCGAGCCCAGCGCAGGGCGTCTCGCACGGAGTCCGAGCAGGCTGGAGCACCCGCCTCCTGGGCTTTCGCCGGAGCGGGCGTCTCCATCGCGGGGGCATTCGGTGCGCCCCGCTTCGATGGAGCGGGCGGTGCGTTCTCGAAGACCTGCCTCTTGGCAGGTCCCGCCTTCGACGCGACCTGCTCGGGTCCTCCGGAGAGCGGCCCGAGGATCTCGTCGAGGTTCCAGAAGAGCTCCGCACGGAAGGCCCCGAACCAGGGTTGCTCACGCCAATCGCGGAAGAGGGTCAGGACCCCGATCGCTTGATAGAAGCGGTCCTTCTGGTCGGCGACGACACCCGCCAGGGAAGGCCCGTTCAGCACCGGGGCCGAGAGCAGCGGCCGTCCGGGATCCTGCGCCAGCCCGAGGAAGAGGCCCCCGTCCTGGTAGCGGCTGACGACCTTGGCGTCCGAGGACGCTTCCCCCCAGTGGATGGCGAGCGTCGCCTCGGGCGAGAGCTCGTCGAGCTTCAGCGGAGGCGCGTATTCCGACTCCGGAGGCGATTCCGAGACCGAGAACAGCGCCAGTCCGCGCGAGCCCACGTTCGTGGCTTCGATCGGGAAGCTGCTCTCGCTCGGGTGCCATTGTACGAGGAGGCGTCCCCCGTCCGGTTTCGACGCGGCCGCGAGGAGCAGGCGCGGCCCCACCAGGAAGCCGAAGGAGTGGAAGACGTTCCGCTCGTCGAGGATGAGGCCGATACACAGCTTGACGGCGCTTTCCATGGCTCCCTCTGCCTATGGGATCGCCAGGGTAACGAGCCCATCGCGCGGGGCCAACGGCCGATGAAGTCAAAGCTACTCGATCAGCACGCCAAGCTCACCGCGTGCATGCCCGGGATCATCGAGCAAGCCTCGAAGTGCAACGTCGGGACGGGTTTCTCCGTTTCCATCGGGGGCAGGATCGAGAGACTGACCGTTAGGTAGGGTCGATCCACCAGGCCTTCGCTCGTTTCAGTCCCGATTGCTAGGTGCGCGGCTCTCCGCCCGCACCGCGACGAGCGCGCGCTCGATCGCTTCCGGCGACGTGCGGCGCAGGTCCCAGGTGAGGCCCAGACGCTCGAGCGTCCACACGAACCACTTGGTGGGATCGAAGTGGTACCAGCGCACGCCGTTCCGGTAGTCGGCCTGGAAGCGGTGGTGAAAGTTGTGATAGCCCTCGCCCAGGGTGATCAGGGCGGTCCAGAAGCTGTCCCGGGCGGAGTTCGCGCGCGAGTAGGGCTGACTCCCGATCCAGTGCGCGAAGGAATTCACGGCGAAGGTCGCGTGCCACTGCAGGACGAGCCGCAGGCAACCGGCGACGAGCAGCGCTCCGATCGGATCGCCCCAGAGGAAGCCGAGCAACGCGGGCAGGACGCCCCCGAACAGGAGCGCGAGCAGGAAGTAGTTCCGGTCCTGCCAGCGCACGAGCGGATCGGCGACGAGGTCCTTCACCCGGCGCGGGTCGCCTTCCCCCGGCTTCTTGTAGAAGATCCAGCCGATGTGGGCCCACCAGAACCCGCGGCGGATGTTGTAGGGATCCTGGTCGGTGTCCGTCGACCCGTGATGCAGCCTGTGGTCGGCCGACCACTTGAGGGCCGAGTTCTGGACCGAGGCCGCGCCGAAGAGCAGGTAGAAGAGCCGCACGGGCCAGCTCGCCCGATAGGTCGGGTGGGCGAAGAGCCGGTGGTAGCCGCCGGTGATCGCGAGCCCGCAGCACGCGAACCAAAGGGCTCCGAGCCCGATCGTCCAGGGCGAGGTGCGTCCCCAGACGAGCCAGACGATCGCGGCGAGCGCCAGGAGGTGGAAAGAGGCGATGAAGAGGATGTTCGTCCAGTCGCGTTGCGCCATCGAGGTGTCCGGGCCGGGCCGAGGCCCGTCACGGCCTCGGCGATGAATCAGATGGATCGGCTCCGGTCCGCGCGAACTGGAGAACGGTCCGCCGCTGCCCCCCCGGGATTCCCGGGCGGGACTCGGGAGCGGAGGATCCTAACACCACGAAACGGTGCGCTCTAGGGCAGTTCGTGCAGGACCACGTTCGCGCGCCGTTCGAGTGGGGCCACCTCGAGCGACTCGAGCCTTCCCCCGCGCACGGTGCCCGAGAGGACCGTGTTCCGCGGCGCGTGCAGGCGGAATTCGACGTCCCAGCCCTTGGGCCAGGCGGGCAAGACGTGGATCGCATCCCCCTCGGCCTGCAGGAGCATCGATTGGAGCGCCCGCATGGCGACGCTCGGATGGTCCTGGTCGGGTACCCAGTCGTAGTTGGGGCCGTAGAAGCCCTCGAATCGGCTGCGCTCGTGCGGCGTCGAGAAACGCGCGACCACCTGCTTGCGCGCCTCCTCCGCCAGTCCGAGCCAGGCGGCATGGATCGGGTCCTGGTGCCAGCCGTTCCAGTACTGGTTCCGCCGGCGGGCATAGGTCACGCGAGCGAGATCCAGGTCGGGCTTCCCGACCGCGTAGAGCCGGTAGGGGAAGACCGCGTAGAGCTCGGGGTTCTCGATGTTCGAGAGCTCGTCGAACTCGTGGGCGGGCCGGAGGAACCGTGCGCCGTTCTCCTCTCCGATCGGGAGCTCGGGGACGATCGCCAGGAGTTGCTTCCATTCCTCCAGGGTCGAGCTCTCGACGGTTCCGGCGGGGAGCGCGAGCAGACGCCCGAGCACGGCGCGCAGCGCCGCGAGCTCCGGGGTCGGGTTCACCGCTCTCTGCCAGGTCTCGAGAGCCTGCGCGGGCTCGAGGCGAAGCTTGCCGTCCTCCGTGTGCGGGAAGTGTCGCTCGTAGAAGAGGAGCACGTCCTTCGCGAGGGGAAGGACCTCGTCCCGTAGGAACGCGAGGTCCTCGGTGTGGTCGAAGACCTCGAGCATCATCGCCGTGAGCTCGAGTCCGTCCTGCCAGATGTGCCGGATCCAGCGGCTGTCGGCCTCCGGCGGAGACTTCTCCTTGGCATTGCGGCCGTAATCCGTGTTCGCGAACTGCCCCCAGGAGCTCATCGTCTCGGGGAAGAAGACGCCCGCGTGCCCGTACCAGATGCGCGTGCGCTCGCGGGCGAGCGGCAGGGTGTCGAGGTACATACGGAACAGCGGTCGCATCAGGTCGAAGTCGCCCGCGAGCGGCATCGCCCAGTAGGGGAGGCGCGTGTTCTGCCACCAGTAACAGCCGCCCCAGCGCCGGTAGTCGGGGTCGAACGTCTCCTCCCCGGGCTCGACCGGATCCACGGTGAAGATCGAGCCGTTGAACTTGATCGGATAAGGGCCGCGGCCGCCGCAGGCGTTGACGAAGCGCTGAAGGGCGTAGCCGCGCGTCACCAGCTCGGCTTCGCGCGCGGCCTCGCAGCGCGCGCTCACGCGGATCCAGCTACGCGACCAGAAGTCGCGCCACCAGCGCTCGTGGAGCGTGCGAGGCGCGGCGCGCGTCTCGCCGCCGAGGCCCCGGATCGCCGTCTCGAGTCCGGCGAGCCAGGCCTCCGCCGCTTCGGCCCGGGAGGTGTGAGCGACGACCGCGAGGCCCAGGAGGGGAGCGGGGCTCCGCGAACGCAGCGTGGTCGGCGACGTGCGCCGGAGTTCGGTCCCGAGGATCGCCCCTCCGAAGGTGCGCCCGAGCAGCGGGTCGCGCAGTTTCGGGACGAGCTCGGCGAGCCCCTGGTGGTCGAGCGAGTCCTCGAAGATCGAGCGCTCGTTCCGGTGGTACCACACCACCCGATCGCCGGCGTCCTCCAGGACGACGTCCGGCTCTTCCGCGACCTCGTCCGGGATCGGCGCGAGCGGGTCGGCCCAGTCGCGCTGTTCCCAGGAGCTCGAACGCTCGCGCGGCGCGAGGACGCGCCGTTCCCTGCGCCAGGACTCGAGCCGGACCTCGAGCGCGTAGGGAGCCTCCGCGCGGCCCTCCAGGTGGACCGCGGGGTGATTCGCGTCGACCCAGATCTCGAGGTGCAGGCCCGCGCCGCTGGGACCCGCGTCGATCTCGATCGAACCGGTGGAGGGCCGGAGCGCCTGCCGGAACGGCGCGCCCGCCGCGAAGGGATTGGGCTCGAAGTGGAGGCGGACGCGCCCGAGCTTGAGCAGGCGGTCGTCCTGGCTCCAGGCGTCGGTCTTCGAGAGGTAGAAGAAGAGGTCGCCCTCCTCCTCGACCCACAGGTTGATCCCGACGTCGCCGTTCCCGAGCGGCATCGAGCCCGAGGCATCGTGGCTCGGGCTCGTCCACACGACGTCGTCGGGGGGTTGGGCCTGAGCGTGGGTTCCACGCGCCAGGGCCCAGGCCCACGAGATGCAGGCGATGAGAACGAGGAGCGGAGGGGGCATAGCCCCGAGCCTATCTTCGAGGCCGGATTCCTGCGCTCCTCATCCGCGTCTCGAAGCGCTCCCGCGCCCAGCCCCCACAGCCGCGCGCCGCTCACCTCGCTGCGAGGGCAGTCGAAGCCCTCGATCGGGCGCTTCTCGTGCTCGTGCGCGGGGCGACGCACCCGGCCCTCGATCCCGAGCCACCCGCGCACGAGACCGACCTCGCCGAAGGGGACGCCCGTCTGCATCATCCCGAACGGCCCCGGATTCATGCCGACCAGGAGCACCTCGCAGCCCTTCTGCGCATAGCGCGCGAGATACGCCTCGTGAGGCTCGCGCGCGTAGGCCAGCGGGTTCAGGACGCAGGCCACCGGAGGTCCGAAGGAGAGTCGCCCGGCGGCTCGCGCCAGACGGCGGCTGATCGCGATGGCTTCCATGCTCACACGTCCGTCGCGATCAGGAAGAAGAGCAGGCCGAGTCCGAGGAGGAACCCTGCCACGACGATGAGCAGGATGCGTAGCTCCTTCTTCTCTTGGAGGGAGAGCATGGGACGGGCTTCGAGCGCGAGGTCGCCCCTAGCGTACGAAGTAGAGCACGCTGAAGAGGACGATCCAGAGCGCGCCCATGAAGTGCCAGTAGATCGCGCACAGGCGCAGCGTGCCCGGGCCGAGGCGCGCTCCCAGGGCGCGGGTCGTGGCGAAGGCCATGCAACCGAGGCCGCCGAGCACGTGCAACCCGTGGAGGCCGGTCAGCGCGAAGAAGATCGCGCCGTAGGCGCCGCTCGAGGGGACGATGCCCCCGCGCAGGAGGATCCACCACAAGGTCGCCTGGGCGCCCAGGAAGGAGAGGCCGAGGAGGAGGCTCGCGAGGAGCCAGCGCACGACGGCGGCGGCGCGCGGACGCGCACGCGCCGCGCGCTCGATCGTGAAGCTGCTCGCCGCGAGCACCAGCGTGCTGATCCAGAGCGCGTTCGGGGGTACGAGCGGCGAGGCGCGCGCCGCGTCGGGTTCGCGCCGTTGCAGGAACAACCAGGCCGCGAGGAACACGGCGAAGAGCGTGGCGATGCCGACGAGGGCGAGGACGAGCCCCAAGAGACGCGCGCCCTCGGGCGCGCCGCCGGGGAAGACGGGGCGGGACGCTCCCCCGTCACCGCTGCCGTCCCCTCCTTCGCGGTCCCCGGGAGGTTCGGGAGGAGGGGGAGGCTCCGCTCGACGCCGGCGTCTCCCGGGCGGCGAGAGCACGCTCGCCCCGCCGAAGGCAGGGTCCGCGCTCATTCCGGCCTCTCGAGGGACCGGCGAGTGCGCCAGATCCGCACCGTCCCGTCCTTCGAGGCCGAGGCGATCGCGTCGCCGCCTGGACGGAAGACGACGGCGGTGATGCCCTGGGTGTGGCCGGGCAACAAGAGCAAGGCCTCGCCCCCATCTGGATTCCATAGTCGCAGCGTGCCGTCCTCCGAGCCCGAGACGAGGCGCTTCCCGTCACGATCGAAGGCGAGAGCCGTGACGAGCCGCTCGTGCCCGTCGAGATGCTTCGCGGGGACGCCGTCCACGAGGGACCCGATCCAGAGCTGGCCTTCGGTCGATCCGGCTGCGATCGAGTTCCCTTGGGGGTCGAAGGCGAGCGCGGAGATTGCTCCCGGGGGTCCTCTCAGAACCCGTTGCACTTTCCCCGTTTGTGCATCCAGGAGCGAGATCACTCCATCGGAAGATCCCACTGCGAGGGTGTCAGCGCTAGGAGGAACGGCGAAAGCGCTCACACGATCGTCGAAGCCGGAGACCACAAACGAAGGCGAGGGATCCAAGAGATTCCAGCGCGCAATGGACCCTCTGCGAAAGCGCGCGAAGATGCTGCGCGACGACGGGTGGAACACAAGGGCGACGGGGAAGACATCTCCCTCCACGGCTGTTCCAGGATCTAGCTCGAGCCAGGGCTTCGCGCCGCCCGCGAGGCTCACGCGCGGATGGGGATCGCCGCATCCGAAGACGACTTCGTCTCCCGACCCCAAGGCCACGCACTCGACGCCGCTAGGTGCCGTGAGGGTCTCCAGGGGCTCACCCGTCCTCGTGCTCCAGACGCGGAGGGTCCCGTCGCGTCCTCCGCTAACGAGGCGTTCTCCGTCCGCGCAGAAGGCCAGGGACGTGACCCAGCCTTTGTGTCCCTCGAGGACCATCTCGGGAGCAGCATCGGCGCTCCAGAAACGCACCGTCGCGTCCTCCGACCCTGAGACGAACTGCCTCGAGCCCGGGAGGAACTCAACCCCCATCACCGTAGCGACGTGACCCAGGAACGTGGCGATCCGCATGCCCGAGGTCGTGTTCCAAAGGCGGATCGATGAATCGGTGGACCCGGTCAGGAGTCGCTGCCCGGAGGAATCGACGGCCAGGGAGGTGAGGGAAGCTCCCTCCTCTCCGAATGCTCTCAGGGGCTCCAGATCTTGCGTTCGGAAGAGAGACACGCGCCCCGCGACAGCCGCAGCGACCCAGGCGCCGCCCGGATCGAACGCCAGTGCGAGGACACGTGTGCTGCCGACGATGGTCTCGTGCAAGAAGATCTGAGCCCCGGGGTCCCATTGGCGTAGAAGTCCGGTGACGTGGCCCGAGAACAAGTATCCCGTCCCTGGATCGAAGCCGAGGGCTGAGACCGGCTCGGTGTCGATCTTCTCGAGGAACCGAGCATTGCGCGAGCCCAGGAAGATCAGGCTTCCGGCATGGTCGCCCGCGACGAGGAAGTCTTCACGAGGTGAGAAGGCGAGGGCGGTCAGCCTGTCGGCGCCGGACCATTCGGCCAGGAGTGCGCCTGCGGCACGATCCCACAGTCGGACCACGCCATCTTCGTAGGCGGAAGCGAGGCGTTCCCCGTCCGGCGAGAAGCGCAGGGACGAGACGGGGCGCGCATGGGAAGCGAGAGTGGTTTGCAGCCAGCGGTTCTCGACATTCCACAACCGGACGGTTCCGTTGTCCGCTCCCGTCGCCAGGAAGCGCCCGGTCGAATCGATCGCAAGGCACTGAACGTCCCCAGTGTCCGGGAGGCTCGAAATGCTGGAATCCGAGCGCATCGAGAGGTGCTCCCACTCCCAGCCGCGCAGTCCGATGTCGCAGTGCTCGAGGCGTCGCTGGACGGAGGCGATCTCAAGCACGCGGATGCCGAGGCTCGCGGCGCTCAGGTTGTCAACGTAGGCCCGGTAGTTGATGACGGCGTTCTTGGCCTGCACCGTGCGGACCTTGGAGTACTGCTGGATAGGCAGGGCGAGGAAGGCGAGCGCCAGCGCCTGCAGCGCCAGCGACAGCTTGGGGTTGCGCTTGTGCCACTTGCGCAGCCGCGCCCAGGTCCCGGTCTCGTAGGTCGCCACGACGCGCCCCTCGAGCCAGGCCTGCAGGTCGCGCGCGAGAGCTTTGGCGTTCGGGTATCGGCGCAGGCGGTTCTGCGCCATGGCCTTCTCGCAGATCGCGATCAGCTCGGGGGGCACTTTCGGATCCAGCTCGTGCATGGGACGCGGGCGCTTCCCGATCACTTCCTCGGGCCTGCGGCCTTCTTCGATCGAGAGCTGATGCGGATAGGCGCCCCCGAGGAGCTCGTACAGGATCGCCCCGAGCGAATAGACGTCCGCCTCCGGACCGATCTCCCCTTGGCGTCCCGCGGCCTGCTCGGGGGCCATGTATGCCACCGTGCCGACGACGGAGTCCTCCTCTCGGCCGAGGACCAGCGCCAGTCCCCAGTCCATGACGTAGGCCTCGCCGAACGGGCCGACCATGATGTTCTCGGGCTTGAGGTCGCGGTGGATCACGCCCTTCTCGTGGGCAAAGGCCACGGTCTCGCACACCTTGTGCAAGACCCCCAGCGCGCGGTGCACGGTCCAGCCCTCCTGCTTCGTCCGCACGAGCTCGAAGACGCGCTTGAGCGTGAGCCCGCGCACGAGGGGCATCGAGAAGAGGACCACGCCGCGCTCGTCGTCGAGGATCCTCTCGTGGATCGGGACGATTCCCGGATGGTCGAGGTGGGCCGTGATCAGGGCTTCGTCGAGCAAGCGGTGGAGCATGCGCGCGTGAGCGGCGGCATCCTTCCCGCGCGGAGGCTCGATCGGCACGATCTTCATCGCGAGCTCGCGCTGGAGACTCTCGTCCCGCACGCGCACGATCCGTCCCATGGCGCCGCTGGAGATCTCGCCGAGCTCGGTGTAGCGCCGGCTGGTTCGACCGTAGCGTCGGATGTTCCGGAGGCGTTCTTCCAAGCTCTCGCCTTCGGCCTGGATCGCGGCGAGGAGGGCAGACGGCCCGGTCTCGGTGGTCACGGCTGGGTGGGACGGCCTCCGAACTCGCTCAGCGGAGGAGGGCGTCGCGCCGCCACCATTGGGTCATCCGTCCTCGAATGCGGCAAGCCCCGCGAGCTCGGGACCCTCCTCCAGCGGCTCGAGATCGAGGGACGGGCGTTCGAAGACCCACGCCGTTCCCTGGGCCTGGAGGCGCTCCCCCGTGTGCGGACCGACCGCGCGCACCCGGTATCGATAGGGAGCGACGTCGTCGAGCCCGGAGGCGCGGAAGGAACCATCGTGCGCGAGGGTGAAGCGGCCGACGTGCCCGGAGCGCGAGAGCTCGATCGTCGCCTCGCGGACTCCCTCGGGGAGCAGCACCCTTCCCACCAGGGCGCGGCTCTCGCGCGAGAGCTCGAGTTCGAGGTGCGCGAAGCCGCCCGTCCCGAGCGGGAAGACCTCGCGTTCGACGAGCGGCGCTCCGTCGCGCGCCGCAGTCAGACGGTAGGGGCGCTCGAGCAGGCGCTCGAAGACGAAGACGCCCTCCGCGCTCGTGCGCGCGACGATCTCCGTGCTCTCGACCCGCAGTCCAAGGTCGAGACCCTCCTGGAGAGGGAGCTCGACGTCCGATCCCGGGCTGGGTTCGAGCGGCTCGAGTTGCAGGGCGAGATCCTCCACCGGGAAGCCCTCGAGATCGACGACGGTCCCGCTGAGGAGGCTCTCGCGGGTGAGCTCGATCGGACCGAACGCGAGGGGACCTTCGCCCGGCGCGAGCTCCAGGGTCCGCGCCGCGAACCCGGGCGCCTCGACCCGCAAGGAATGACCGATGTCGGCGCGCAGGCCCGCGAGCTCGAAGGACCCGTCGGCGAGCGAGAACGTCTCCGCGCCGTCCCGCGATGCGACCTTCGGGAGTGCGCGAAAGAAGCCCTCGGCCGAGATCCGTGCGCCGGGGAGCGTGCGTCCCGCGGAGTCGCGCACCGAACCGAGCAGGCGAAGCTCGCGCGGCAGCTCGATCTCGATCCACGGTTCGCCGCTTCCTCCGCGCGATCGTTCGCCCGGCCGCGCGGCGAGCAAGGTCCAGGCTCCCGGCTCGATCTGGAGGTAGCGTACGGCCGCGCCGTGACCGCTCGCGCGCACCCGGACCTGTTCTCCGCGTCCGCTCGCGGGAAAGCGTGGGTGGACGAAGCTCCCGTCGGCGGCCGTGACCACGCGGTCGCTCTCGGCGAAGGTCCAGAAGGCCACCTCCGCGCCGGCGATGGGGAGGCCCGAATCGGCCTCGACCACGCGTCCCGTGACCCCGAAGGCCGGGAGGCAATCGACCGCGACACGCAGGGTCCGGCCTGGCGCGAGGTCGACCTCGAGCGGCCCTCCCGTGAGCCCGCGGCTCCAGGCGACGATGCGCGCCCCGCCGGGCTCCGCGTCGAGAATCGCTCGGCCGTGCAGATCGCTCTCGAGTACCGCGAGTCGAACGGCCTCGCCGCCCGAGGGGGTGAGGCCGACCTCGACTCGGGCGCCCGGGAGCGCTCGCCCGCTCTCTCGCTCGCGAACCTCGATCTCGAGGCGCGTGGCACTCGATCGGACCTGCGCTCGGTCGTTCGACGTCGTAGGGATCGGCGTGAGCTCGAGCGCCGCCAGGGTCGAGCGACGTCCGCCCTCCGGGGCGGGCACGACGACGGACTCTTCGGCCGCGGGAGTTCCCCGGGATCGAGCGAGCGCCGAGGGGCGCCTCGGCGCAGGGGCCGACTCTCGATCGATCCGTCGGCCTCCGACCACGCCGAGCGAGAACGGAGCCAGGACGAGGAGTGCCCCGAGGATCAGGGCCCTGCCGTTCCCGGGACGCTTCGGATCTGGTGGAGGAACGAGGAAGACCCGGCCGCGCGAGCGAGCACGCGAGTGCATGACGGCCTAGTAAACCGAGCCCGGACCGGTCTGCTTCGTCTTGAGCTTTTCCCAGCCATCCTCGGTCGAGACGATCCAGCCGTCTTCGGTGCTGACGATGTCTCCCTTGCGGAAATTGACCGTCTTGAGCTGGCCGTCTTCGGAGATCTCGGCCGTGCAGCCGTTCGTCTGCCGGCACTGGTAGTCCGAGGCGTGTGTGGACACCGCCGCGAAGCCCAGCGCGGAGGCTGCGGTGAGGACGTGAGCGAGGGTTCGATGCATGGGAACCTTCTTTCGCTCCTTTCCTCGTGAGGGTGCGGGGAAAGGCGGTCTTCGCCGCCTTCCCGGCCTTGCCGGTCGAGTGGCTCGAGGGGCGCGGCCGGAACGGCGCGCGATGGCCAGGTTGCTAAGGAACTGGGCCGCCCGGGGTGACGTGGGTGGCGGGGCCGACCCAACAGCGGTCATCGGCGACGATTCCCCCCCTCTTGAGCCGTTTCCCGTATTCATTTCTGCCCGGAGCGCTCTTCCCGAGGGAGAGATGGAAGGAGCGAGGGCAGCTTCCGGTCTGGGATTGCGAGGCCCTGACGGGAGGCAGTTCTTCCTGGGAATCAAAACGAGGGGCTCTACCGATCTCTGGGAATGAGGGGGGCCGAGCAACTGGCCGATCAAACCCTTGCCCGGCCCGCAGAACACGCCCGACTAGGGCGCTTCCAACCCTTCGCCCAGCACGGGGGAACCCCGTTGATGCATTGCAGTAGGACTGGGCCGCGTGTTTGCGCCTACCGCACCCTGAGTGTCCACCTCGGGCTTGGCGGACCCATGTGGACGACAGACCAACCGGAATCGCCACTTCCGGCTGCTCTCTCAGGGCGTTAGCTCATGAGAGCCTTCAGGAGTCTCTTCAGGCTGGCACCTCCTTTCGTCAGAGTTCACGTCAACCCAAGCACGCACGAAACTCCAAGTACTCATTCCGGCAAGATTCGGACGGGTCATGCCCCCAACTCTGATCGGCGCCGATTCCGCCCCTCTTGAGCTGTTTCCAGAACCGCGCTTCTGTATCGGCAGCCTCTCGCCTGGTTCTTTACCCTCGCGTGGTTTCCTTGCCCCGTGTCTTGCTCGGTCGCTGTTGGGCACATTCCCGGGAAGGGAGGCGAGTGACCCGGGCATCTCCACCGGCCACCATGGTGGGTCATGATCGCGCGCCGGGTCGGAGACACGGGATCAAAGGAGCCCGCGCTCCTTTACTTGCCGGGGATCGACGGGACCGGGGAGCTCCTGCTCGAGACTGCCGAGCGACTGTCGCGTCGTTTCCGGGTGGTCCGGCTCGCCTACGAGATCGGATCGGATGCACCGGCCCCGGGGAGCGGGTACCCCGAGCTCGCACGGAGCGTCTCGGAGCGGATCGAGGAGGGCGGGATCCAGCGCGCCCTGGTGCTCGCCGAGTCCTTCGGGGTCGGCGTCGCGCTCGAGCTCGCGCTCGACCATCCAGAACGCGTCGCGGCGCTCGCGCTCGTGAACGGTTTCGCCCATTTCGAGCGCCGCTTCCATCTCCTCGCGAGTCGCGCGGTCGCTCGTGTCGCTCCCGACGCGCTGTTCGCTCTCGGCCGCCGGCTCGGCGCGCGGCGCATGCTCTTCGCTCCGCGGCGGGCCGCGCGCGAGCGCGAGCTCTTCCGGGCGGTCTCGCGCCACGCCTTCGGCCCCGGCTACCGCGCGCGGCTCGCCATGATCGGGCGGCTCGATCTGCGCGCGCGCCTCTCCGAGATCCGCTGTCCGGTGGCGCTCTTCGCTTCCGATCGGGATCGCATCGTGCCCGCGGTGCGTGCGGCGCGAGAGATGCAGCGACTCCTCCCCGACGTCACGCTCGAGATCCTCCCGCGCGCCGGGCACGTCGTCCTGCCGCTCGAGGAAGAGCCGTGGCCCGAGCGCATGCTCGCTCTCGCCGGGCGCGAGGGGTTCCCGGCGGCTACGGCTCGTACTCCGCCCGCTTCTTGATGTGGTCGCGGTTCAGGAGGTAGACGAGCGAGAGCTTGTGCTCGTCGCGGAGCCGCTCGTAGATCGCCGCGGCCTCGACCTTCCTGCCCTCCTTCCATAGAGCATCCGCGTCGGCCAGGAGCCGGGCCGGATCCTCGGTCCCGCCCCGGGGTTTCTCGCCGGACGACTCCTCCCGCGCGTCGCCGCCGCCGCCGAGCCCCCCGAGCCCCTCGAGCAGCCCCTGCTGGGCCGCCTGGAGCGCGAGGTCCTTCAACGCGCCCTTCACGTCCAGCTTGGGCTTCGTTACCGTGCCTCCGATCGGGAGCTCGATCTTCTGTCCCCGCAGGGACGAGAGGAAACCGTACTTCTCCACCAGGGCGTCGGTGATCGGGACGTTCCAGGAGAGCGCCAGGGTCTGGTCGAGTCCGACGCTGCCGGTGAACGTCGTCGGCACGCCCTGGATCGTCCAGGACCAGGCCTTGGCGTAGGAGACGCGACCGTTCTGGATCTGGAACTCGAGCGGCGCGAGAGCGAGTTCCTTCGACGCGTCGACGTGGAAGAGCGCGAGCATCTCCTCGAGCAGGGGCGAGTTCTGCAGCTTCGCGCCGGAGATCGAGAAGCTTCCCTTGCCCTGCATGCGCGACTTCGGGAAGGCCTTCCACGAGAGCACGGCGTCGCCCGCGAGCGGCCCGTCGTAGCCGAGCTCGAGCTCGCAGTTCACGAGACCTCCGATCTCGGCCTGGTCGAGCGCTCCGACCGCCGCGAAGGCCGGGTGCAGGGCCGAGAGCAGGGGCGCGAGACGCGAGTTCGCGCCGACCCCCTGCGCCTTCATGGAGAAGGTCGTCTTCGACTCCTTCTTGGCGTCGAAGAGCGAGGCGAGCATCGTCGAGCCCTGGATCGAGAGCTTGCCCCCGTTCGCATCGGCGTCGGCGGTCCAGCGCGCCTGGCCGCGCTCGAGCGTCGCCGAGAGGTTCCCCTCGGTTCCGGAGATCCCCGTGGTCGAGAAGCCGCCCAGGCCGAGCTCGACGCGGCCCGTGAGCGCCGGCAGGACCGCGGCGAGATCCGGCGCCGGCACGTCGCCCGCGAGCTCGAAGGCGATCGACTTCGGCTCGGACCCGTGGATCGACACCGGCAGGAAGGGGCCGAGCAGGGCCGCGATGCGATCGGGGACGTAGGTGAAGTCGCCCTTGGCGCTCGCGATGCGGGCCTTCGAGCCCTCGACGGGCTCCGTCAGGGCGCGCAGGTTCTCGAAGCGGCCCTGCATGGACCCGCGCAGGATCTGCGCCTCGAGCGCGAGCTTCGAGAGCTCGACGTCGAGCCGGTCCGTATGGACGTCTGCGGCGAGGGAGGCCGAGAGCGCGGGCTCCACGAGCTCGATCGGCGGGGAGCCCGGAGCGCCCGCGCGCCGGAACCGGAGGTCCTTGGCCGTCAAGTCGCCGGTGACCTTCGCGTGCTTCGAGTCGCCGGAGAGGACGAGGTTCGCTCCGAGCTCGCCCGCGAGCTCGGGGGCTGCCGCTCCCGCTCCCAGAACCGGCTGCAGGAGCGCGAGCGGGAAGCGCTCGACAACCACGCTGCCGTTCGCGGCCAGGTCTTCCAGGTCGAAAGTCGCGCCCTTGCGCTCGAGCCGGCCCTCGCTGCGCAGCGTCCCGGCCTCGCGCCCCCCGCGCGTGGCGCCGAGCTCCATCTTCCAGGTCGAGGCTTTCCCCGGAGGCTCGAGCGCAGCGTCGAGCTCGAAGGCGACGCCTTCGTCGGCCGGGCTCGCGGCCTCGGGGCCCGCGGCCGCGAGCGACGCGGCGAGGCTCGTCCCGAGGAGCGCGTCCACCCGCTCCGGCCGGTAGCGGAGCTCGCCCTTCAGCCCGCGCGCGCGGATCGCCGCGCTCGGAGACTCCTCCCCGAGGGCCGCCAGGTTCTCGAGCGTCCCCGCGAGCGAGCCGTCCACGAGGCCCGACTCGATCGTGCACCTCTCGAGCGCGACGTCGAGCCGCTCGGTCGCGACCTCGGCCGCGAGCGCAACGGCGATCCGCGGCTCCTCGAGCTCCGTCGTGGCTCCGGCTTCGCTCGTCCGGCGCAGCGCGAAGTCGCGCACGTCGACGTCGCCGGCGATCCGCGAGCGCTCGGCGTTCCCTGAGATGGTGAACTTCGCGTCGAGCATGCCCGCCACCTGGGTCGTGGTCCCCGGAGAAGCGAGGAAGGGCTCCGCGAGAGCCAGCGGGAACCTCTCGACCGCGAACTCGCCGTTCGCGGCGAGCTCCTTGGGATCGAAGGAGGTGCTCTTGCGCTCGAGCGTCCCCGCCGTGCGGAAGGTCCCGGCCGGCTTCCCGCCCTGTGTGGCCGTGAGCGAGGCCTTCCAGGTCGAGGGCTTGCCCGGCGCTTCGAGTCGAGCGTCGAGCGAGAGCGCGATCCGCTCCTCCGAGGCGATCGCCAGGCCCTTCGGGATCTCCGCGCCCAGGAGCGCGGCGATCCGGTCCGGACGGTACGAGACGTCGCCGGCGAAGTTCTCGACGACGAAGGCGGAGTTCGCTTCCTGTCCGAGGAGCGCGCGCAGGTTCCCGAGCTTGCCCGCGAGCGACCCATGGACGAGGCTCGATTCGATGGAGCACGTTTCGAGCGAGACGTCGAGCCGCTCGGTCGCGACGTCGGCGCTGAGCGCGACGGCGATCCGCGGTTCCTCGAGTTTCGTCGTGGCTCCGGCTGCGCTCGTTCGTTGCAGCGCGAAGTCGCGTAGATCGACGTCGCCGGCGATGCGCGAGCGCTCGGCGTTGCCCGCGATCGTGAACTTCGCGTCGAGCTCGCCCGCGAGCCGCGTGCTCGTCCCCGGAGAAGCGAGGAAGGGCTCGGCCAGGGCCAGCGGGAACTTCTCGATCGCGAGCTCGCCGTTCGCCGCGAGCTCCTTGGGATCGAAGGAGGTGCTCTTGCGCTCGAGCGTCCCCGCCGTGCGGAAGGTCCCGGCCGGCTTCCCGCCCTGCGTGGCCGTGAGCGTCGCCTTCCAGGTGGAAGGCGTCCCCGGCGGCTCGAGCGCGGCCTCGACCTCGAAGCCGAGGTGTTCCTCGGCCGCCTGCGGGAGTGAGGCGGCGAGGTTCGTGCCGAGGAGCGCGTCCAGGCGCTCCGGCCTGTACCAGAGCTCGCCCTTGCAGTCGCGGACGCGGAACGCGGAGGCTTGCGGCGACTCGCCGAGCGCCGAGAGGTTCTCGAGCGTCGCGCGCAGGCTCCCGCGCGCGAGGTTCGAGCGCAGCTCGCACTTCTCCAGAGAAACGTCGAGACGCTCGGTCGCGAGCGCGGCCGCGAAGTCCAGCGCGATCTCGGGCTCCTCGAGTGCGAGCGCCCGCGCGCCCGGCCCCGCCTCGCGCCGCAGCGACACGCCACTCGCCTTCACCGTGCCCTCGAAGCGCGCGCGTTCGGCGTCGCCCGTCAGCGAGGCCTTGGCGTTCAGCTCGCCGCGCAGCCGCCGCGGAGACGGCCCCGAGCCAAGGAACGGCTCGGCGAGCGCCAGCGGCAGCGAAGCGACCTCGACGGTTCCGTTCGCGTGCAGCGAGCGCGGATCGAAGCTCGCATCCGCGCGTCCGAGCGTGCCCTCGCTGTGGAAGCTCCCCGCCGGCCGACCGTCGCGCGTGGCCGTGAAGGAGGCGCGCCAGGAGGATTCCGCGCCCGGGGGCTCGAGGCGAGCCGCGAGCTCCATGCCCTCGATCGAGGTCGTGCCGTCGAGGGCCTCGACGACGACTCGTCCGCCGGAGAGCTTCACCGCGCCCTGCGCGTCGAGCGGTTCCGAGGCTCCTGCCTTCGAACCCCCGTTCTTCGCCGCTCCCGCCCACTCCTCGACGTTCCAGTGCCCGTCGGCGCGCTGGCGCAGCACGACCTCGAAGCCGGCGAGGTCGAGATCGAACCGGTAGCGGCCCCGGAGCGCGTCCCAGACGTCGATCGAAGCGTCTGCGCGATCGATGCGCGCGATCGGCGCCCCGGAGGCCTCGACCACCGAAACCTTGCCGAGGTGCACCTTGCCGCCCCAGGAGAGCGAGAACTCCTGGATCGACGCTCGTCCGTCCACCCGCTCGGCGATCCGGTCGATCGCGATGCCGCGCACGATGGGGGCGGCGAGGGCGGGCGCGAAGGCGAGGAGCAACGCGACGCCGAGGAGGATCCCGATCAGGGCGAATCGGATCCAGCGGCGCTTGCGCCGGGGCCTCTCGGTCGGGTTCTCGGTCACGCCCGCCAGTGTGGAACAGGCGGGCGAGACCTTCCAGGGATACGGGAGGGGAGATCGAGCTCGAACCTGGGCCAGGTGAATCTCGCTTCTCTCCGCATCACCCCCGGCGGTCCCGGGCATGAGTAGGCTGGACGAGACGTTCCATGAGTCCGACGCCCCAGACCCTGGCGGAGCACGCGGCCTTCGTGCGCTCGCTCGCGCGGAGCCTCGTCGCCGACGCCCACGCCGCCGCCGACGTCGTCCAGGACACGTGGCTGGCCGCGCTCGAGCGGCCTCCTCGGCACGGCGCGAATCCCCGCGCGTGGCTCGGGAGGCGCTCGTCGAGCGGTTCGCGTGGCGCCACGGGCGCTCGGGAGACCGTCGGCGAAGGCGTGAGGCGGCGGTTGCGCGGCCGGAGCGGCTGGAAGCGGTCGACGAGGAGCTCGCCCGGGCCGAGACGCTGCGGCGCGTGACCGACGCGGTGCTCGCGCTCGAGGAGCCGTACCGGTCGACGGTGCTGCTGCGCTTCTACGAAGGGCTCGACGCGCGCGAGATCGCGGAGCGCACGGGCGTCCCCGTGGCGACGGTGCGCAGCCGCCTGCAGCGCTCGCTCGCGCGTCTGCTCTGGCCCCCTTTTGCCGAGTCTCCAAGGCGGTCGTGGTGGGTCGAGGAGACATCTCGGATTGACGCTACATCGAGAGGGGGATAACCTCCGGGGAGAAGGAGTGCGTTTGTCGCCCATCGATTCCCCGCTGGAACGATCCGAGAAGGTCCTTGGCGGAACGGTCGTATTCGCCGGGACCCGGGTACCCGTCCAGACGCTCATCGACTACCTCGAGGCAGGGGACCGCATCGACGATTTTCTCGAGGACTTCCCTACGGTGACTCGAGACCAGGCGGTAGCAGTACTGGAGCTCGCGCGCGAGTCGCTCCGCCCTCATGCGCGTGCTTCTTGACGAGTGCCTCCCCCGCCGACTGAAGCGGGCGCTTTCGGGGCACGACGTCCAGACGGTTCCCGAAACTGGATGGGCCGGCAAGGAAAACGGAGAGCTCCTGCAGTTGGCCGCCGCAGCATTCGATGTCTTCGTGACGATCGACCAGAACATGCGCTACCAGCAGAACCTGGCCGGTGCTTCGGTCGCCGTGATCGTTCTGATGAGTCGGTCCAACCGATTCGAGGACCTCTTGCCGATCGTTCCCTCTTTGCTCGAAGCGCTCCGAAGCGGGCTGCAGCGGGGACAGATCGTTCGAATCGGCGCCAAGTAGCGAGTCACGGCGAGCCCCGGCAGCCGAGCAGGAACGCGTGGTAGGTCTCGGCCGGGTTCACGGCGCGCAGACCCTCGTTCGCCGCGAGCTGCCCTAGGAGCTCGCCGCCGGGCGCCACGACCTGGGTGTCGACTGGATAGGCGTAGCGGCCGCGCAGCGCCTTCGCGAGCTCGCGTAGCTCGGCGGGCGCGTCGCGGTCGAAGCTCAGGTGCTCGAGGTCCTTCGCCAGGATCCAGGTGGAGACGAAACGCTGATCCAGGAGCTCGATCACTTCGGGAGAGGAGAGCGGACCCGCCCTCAGCGCTTTCCCGGTCCCTCAACAGGATTCGTCGTCGAGCGCTCCGAAGAGGATCAGGACGTGGAGCGGTCGCTCCTCGGCGCGCGCACGATGCGCCGCTTGCGCGAGCGGCATCCACTCGATCTCCGTGAAGCCGCCGTAGATCGCGCGCTCGAGCGCCTGGCGCGCCGGCTCGAGGTCGGTCTCCCCGGGCGAGAAGGCGGTGTCTGCGAGCCGCAGGCTCATCTCCGGCACGAAGCCGATGTCGGCCGCGATCATGTCCTCTCGGATCCGAGCGTTCACGTCCACGTTCGTGTCGCGCGGCGGGACGGCGAGCTGGAAGTGGAGCACTTCCCGGGTGAGTCGATCCCACACGAGCCGTCCTTCGAACTGCGCCGGCGTGTAGTACAGGGCGCCGGGGATCGCCTCGATCTCCGCGTGGAGGCGGAAGAGGACGTCGAAGCGTGTCGGACTCTCGGAGAGCAGCGTCGCGACCGCGCCCACCTGGGACCCGTATCCGTGGTGCAGCGTGAGCGTGGCACCGGGATGGAACTGCCGCAAGAACGGGAGGAAGGGCGCGGCAACGAGTCGCCACGCCGCGCCGGCTGCCGTCCCCTCGGGAGGCAACAGGAACGCGAACGCGGACGCGCTCCACGCCTCCTCGGGCAGCGCGGGACCCGCCGCCAGAAGCACGGCGAGCTCCTTCGATTCCTTCTCGAGGTGGTACTTCGAGCTCGCGATCGGCGCCCAGCGCGCGACGAGCGTGAGCCGGTGCTCGGCCGCGGCAGGCGCGGGCGCGGAGGCTTCCTCGGGCGCGGAGGCGAGCGGCGCGGGATCGCTCGCGGCCGCGCGGGAGGCGCAAGCGCCGAGGAGGAGCGCCAGGAAAGAAAGGAGGGAGGAGTCTCGCTTCATGCCGCGGGATTCTAGCGAGGAAGGATCGAACTCTTCCCGCCGGCATGGCGCGAAGTACGCTCGCTCCTCCGAGAATCCCGCCATGCGGGCCGCACCCTTCGAGCTCGACAAGGAGTCCCTGCTCATCCTCCGCGCCGCCCTGGAGCGGTTCGAATCGGGGTTCGCCGGGCTGCCGCCGTCGGCGCCCTCGGAGGCCCCCGGAGGGCGCGCGGCGACCGAACGCGTGCTGCTCGAAGTCGCCGATCGACTGCAGGACAACTTTCCCTACTTCCATCCGCTCTACGCCGGCCAGATGCTGAAGCCGCCGCACCCGGTGGCGCGCCTCGCCTACGCGCTCGCGCAGTGGATCAACCCGAACAACCACGCGCTCGACGGCGGGCGCGCGAGCTCGCGCATGGAGAAGGAAGCGGTGGCCGAGATCGCGCGCATGATCGGCTGGCGCGAGCACCTCGGCCACCTGACCGGCGGCGGGACGATGGCCAACCTCGAGGCCCTGTGGGTGGCGGGACGACTGCGCCCCGGGTCGAAGATCGTCGCCTCGGAGCAGGCGCACTACACGCACGCGCGCATCAGCGGCGTGCTCGGCCTCGAGTTCGAGTCCATCGCCTGCGATCGGCGCGGCCGGCTCGACGCATCGACGCTCGAACGGCGGCTCGAGCGCGGCGGCGTCGGGACGGTGGTCGCGACCCTCGGGACGACGGCGACGGGTGCGATCGATCCCCTGCCCCGAGTGCTCGAGCTGCGCAAGCGCTTCGGCTTCCGTTTGCACGCCGACGCGGCCTACGGCGGCTACTTCGGCCTCGCGGCGAATCTGGGAGACGAGGCACGCGCCGCCTTCGAGCTCCTGGGCGAGGTGGACTCGATCGTGATCGACCCGCACAAGCACGGCCTGCAGCCCTACGGCTGCGGGTGCCTGATCTTCCGCGAGCCTTCCGTCGGTCGCTTCTACCAGCACGAGTCGCCCTACACCTACTTCAGTTCGACGGAGCTGCACCTGGGTGAGATCTCGCTCGAGTGTTCGCGGCCCGGAGCCGCCGCGGTCGCACTGTGGGCGACGCAGAGGTTGCTACCGCTCGTGAAGGGGGGCGAATTCGCGCGCGGGCTCACGGCGGGCCGCGACGCGGCCCGGGAGCTCCATGCGCGGCTCGAGCGTGACGAGCGCTTCCTCACGGCCTTCGAGCCCGAGCTCGACATCGTGGTCTGGATCCCGCGCGCCACGCGCGCGAGCGTGGCCTCCGAGATCGCGCGGCGCATCTTCCACGAGGCCGCACGGCACGACCTGCACCTGGCGCTGGCGGAGCTGCCGTGCGCGTTCTTCGACCTCCCGGATCCTGCAGGGGCGGGAATCGAGCGCGAGCGCGATCGCGAGCGCGTGACGTGCCTGCGCTCGGTCCTGATGAAGCCCGAGCATCGCGAGTGGATCGACGCGATCTGGAAGCGCCTCGATCGGGCGACGAACGCGGTCCTGCAACGCTCCTGAGGGGCTCGTCGAGCACCGCCGAGGTCGATGGAGGGCCGGAACGCGAACGCTGCCGTGCGCAGAATCCCGGCCCGGGACCCTGCGAAGGGAGGATGGCGCATCCGGGACGGGGCTGGCAATCTTTCGAGGCCATGCAACCCTTCCAGATCCTCTCCTCGTCCTTGCTGTGCGCGAGCTGCGCTTCCCTCGACGCCTCCGAGCCGGCGGCTCCGGGGGCGAGCCTGGCACCGGTCGCGGTGACCGCGGAACCGGCGCTGCCCACGGCGCAGGGTTCGACCCAGGAGACGCAGCCCGTATCACCCGCTGGTGCTGGATCCGCCCCCGATTGGCTCGGGCGCGAGCAGCGCGGCGCTCCCTACGCGCGCGCGAAGGCCGAGTCGCTCGCCGTCCTGATCCCGCGCGAGCCGACGCGCGCCGAGGCCGACGCGCGTGCGCGCCGCGCTTTCGGGGCCCTGAAGCCCGGCGAGCAGAAGGAAGTGCTCGAGTGGTTCGACTTCGAGTGCAAGAACCTCGGAACCTTCCAGAGCGGGCTCCTGCGCTACGTGCTCGACGGAGAGGAGCGCGACCCCAAGGAATGGCCGGATCTCGCGCCGCTTGCCTGGTTCGATCCGGAGCTGCACGCCCCCGCCCAGCCGATCCCGCGCGAGCCCCTCGAAGCCGGCGCGGCCGAGGTGGCCGCCGTGCGCAACCAGATCCTGTCGGCGGCCGGTTCGCGCGCGCTCGACGGCGGCTGGACGTACGACTACGCGACGCGCGGGCTCGTGCGCCTGCCGAACGAGCCCGATCTCGAGCGCATGTTCCAGAACGGGCTCCTCGGCATGCCGCCGAACTGGGACCTGGCGGAAGCCCTGGTCGAGCGCGCGCTCGACGACGGCTCGCTCGTGAAGACCTTCCAGGCCTTCGCGCACGCCTACACCGACCGCTGGGGCGGCGTCTATCCCGGGGTGACGCTCTTCGACGCGCACGCCTCGAACACGCAGCTCGAGATGCCCGACGTCGACACCCTCGGTCTCGTGCACGAGGCGCTCGACGACTGGAGCACCTGGAAGTCCGTCGTGCCGCCGAACCAGCACGAGTCGCTGTACGGGAAGATCGCCGAGCTCTTCGCGCAGGTCCACCGGCATCGCGGCCTGCGCACGAACCTGGCGCGCGCGTACCTGTGCGGCACGACCGAGCTGCGCGACAGCTACCAGCACAACCTCGACAACTTCCACGCCCTGTGGGAGAGCGCGTCCTCGGATCCGGCGCAGCTCGCCGCGCGGCTGCCGGACCCGGAGGGCTGGTACGACTTCCTCCAGAGCTGGGCCGACTCTTTCGCCTCGGACGTCGAGGTCTATCACAAGGGCCTCGTCCGCCGCGCGACCCTCGATCAGAACTCGAACCTCGTGCGCCAGAAGCTCCTGTGGATCCTCGACCAGTTCCAGGCCTTCAGGCGCATCGAGAAGCTGCCGCCGTTCGACGGGCAGTAGGCCGGAGCACCTGCGCGCGAGTCCATGCTAGGATCGATCCGAAGGGACGCGTTTGCAGCATCCCTGGGAGGAAGCTCATGAAGCTCGATCGGATCGCCTTGCTTCCGTTCTTTCTGTTTCCGGCCTGCGCCGTCCACGTGTACGTGCACGAAGTTTCGCCGGACGCTTCCCGAGCAGAGTCGATGGGAGGGTCGATGCCGTCGTCTCCCGACGCGATATCCGGTGTCGTGCGCGACGCGCAAGGCCGACCCGTCAGGGCTCACGTCGTCCTCGTCTTCCAGGAGGACGGTGGCTCCTACGGCACCGGGACGTCGGAGGATGGCACCTTCGTCTTCCAGGAGATCCCACCCGTCGAGTGCGTGCTCGTTGCCGGAACGGAGGACGGCCGAGTGGCCATCGAGCGCCGCGTGCTTCCGGCTCACGGCCCTTTCGAGCTCCGGCTCCAGCCGGGCAGCACGATGACGCTGGCGATGGATGGCCGTCCTTCCGCGCGCTGTGCGGTCTGGCACGGCGACGTCCGCGTGGAAGACTTCACGATCCGAGCAGGCGAGCCCAACAGCGTCGTCGTGCCCTCGGGTGGGATCCGGATCCAGATCTACGATGGGGACGAAACCCTCGCCGAGAGCACGGTCGATCTGGCTGCTGGAGAGCGAAACGACCTGCGCTTCGAGCTGGACTAGTCCGTTCCGGGTCTACTCGCGCATCGGGAAGCTGCCGCCCTTTGACGGGCAGTAGGCCAGCTCGGAGCGACCGGGTCGAATGCGGGTCGGGTGCGGGAGAAGCCGGAGCGCGCTACGATCCTCGCAAGGTCATGCCCTACACGATGCAGTCGCGCGATACCGAGGAATGGGCCGAGCGCCTGCTCGTCGAGCACTGGCGGGCGATGGACTCCCGCGCGAAGGCCAAGCTCGTCCGCGAGCTCTGTAGCTCCCTTCGAAGCTTGAGCCTGGCCGGACTGCGCTCTCGACACCCGGACGCCGACGAACGGGAGCTCGGGATCCGCGAAGCCTGCCTGCGCCTGGAGCCCGAGCTCGTCCGCCGCATCTCCGGCTGGATCCCCGAGGACCTGGCTTGAACCAGGGTCCCCTCGAGCTCGGGGCGCGCGTCGCGGGTCTGTTGGAGCGGCTCGGGATCCCCTACTTGATCGGAGGCTCCGTGGCGAGCTCGCTGCACGGCGAGCCGAGAGCGACGCTCGACGTCGACATCGTCGTGCACCTCGACCGCGACCGGGTCGAGGTGCTGGTCCAGGCGCTCGAGTCCGAGTTCTACGTCGACCCCCACAGCGTTCGAGAAGCGGCCGACCTGGGCCGACACTTCAACGCCATCCACCGCCAGAGCTATCTGAAGGTGGACCTCTACGCTCGACCGCGAAGCGGGTTCTTCGCCGAGGAGATCCGCCGCGCGCGACCTCTGCCCCTGGGCGATCCTCCCGCGGGCTTCGCGCGCGTCGCCACGCCCGAGGACACGATCCTCCAGAAGCTGCGCTGGTACCGCGACGGCAACGAAGTCTCGGATCGCCAGTGGCGCGACGTGCTCGGGGTCGTGAAGGTCGTCGGAGCAAGCCTCGATCGCGACCATCTCGACCGGTGGGCCCGCGAGCTCGGCGTCGAGGACCTGCTCGCTCGCGCCCTCGACCAGGGCGGCATGCGCCCGGCGCCGTAGGCTCGATTCTAAGAGGGAGATCTCGCGGTGGCCGATGGAAGAAGAGAGATCGAGCAAGCCGAGTCTCGTTCGCCCCTTGCTGCCTGCACGAGACGCAAGAACGATTCCGACGCTTGCCACGGAGCTCAAGCGCCTGGAAGCCCATCGTCGATACGAGCCGAATGACTCCCTCGAAGCACGAGGCCTACGAGCGCCTGGTTGCCGCCCGCAAGGCGTGTAAGCGCTGTCGGCCGCGGCTCGCCAATCCAGCGTACATCGCCGAGGGCCATCTTGATTCGGCAGAGATCGGTCCCTACTCGCGCTGGCAGGGCAACCTGTATGCGCCGATCGTCGTCGTGGGTCAGGACTTGCGCCAGAAGCTCCTGTGGATCCTCGACCAGTTCCAGGCCTTCCAGCGCATCGAGAAGCTGCCGCCGTTCGACGGACAGTAGGCGGTCTGCGCTTCCTGGAGTCGCCCGGAGGCTGGGGTGCTCGAGCGGGGTGTGCCCGGTCCTCGCCCGCTTTTCCAGCGCTCGGCCTGAGACCGGGATCCTCGGGATGGGGTCTTCGAGCATGTGTGGTTCTGGATCGTCGGTCGGATTCGTCACGTCGAAGCGATCGCCTCGGGTGGAGCCGTTCGCGAGCTGCCCAGGCTTCGCAAGCTCAAGGGGATCGTGACCGTGGAGCTGTCGGATGGCACGAGAGCTCTAGCAGAAGTACATTGGTATGAAGCCTACGGCGTCGGACAACGCGAGATGAAGATCAAGCGATTTCTGGACTGAGACCATGAGAAGCGAGCGCCGCTACGCCCTGTGCATCAAGAATCGTGGGTACCCGGCGGCCTTGGATCTGCGGAAGGTCTACCGGGTGCTCCCGGATCCGACGGCCGAGAAGCGAGGTCTGGTTCGCGTCGTCGACGAATCCGGCGAGGACTACCTGTATCCGGAGGGGTTCTTCGTCCCGATCGAGGTCCCACGGAAGGCGTCGCGAGTGTTCCTGACCAAGTCAGCCTGACCCGGACCTCGGGGCGTTACGATTCTCGGAGGCGTCATGGCCTACACGACGCAATCGCGCGACACCGAGGAATGGGCGGAGCGATTTCTCGTCGAGCGCTGGCGGACGATGGAGCCCTGGGAGAAGGCAGAGCTCCTGAACGGATTGGACGATTCCCTGCACGAGATCACGCTTGCGGGTCTCGCACAGCGTCATCCCGGAGCCAGCGCCGAGGAGCTCGAGGTCCGCGAGGCCTGTCTGAGGCTGGGCCCCGCGATCGTCCGACTCGTTCGCGGCTGGGTCCCCGGAGAAGGCGCTTGAATCAGAGACTCATCGACATCGGCCTGATCGTCGCCGGCATCCTGGAGGATCTCGAGATTCCCTACGCGATCGGCGGGTCGGTCGCGAGCGGGCTCCACGGCGAGCCGCGCACCTCCATCGATGTCGACTTCGCCGTGCACCTCGATGCGGCGCAACTCGAACCCCTCGCCACCGAGCTCGAGCGGGAGTTCTACGTCGATCGTCAGAGCATGCGCGAGGCGATCGAAGCGCACCGACTCTTCAATGTCATCCACCTGTCGAGTCTCGGCAAGATCGACTTCCACGTTTGCCCGCGCAGCGGAGTATTCGCCGAGGAGCTGCGCCGGGCTCGCCGAGTGCGCATCCGGCGCGAACCGGAAGGATTCGCGAGGATCGCCACGCCCGAGGACACGATCCTCCAGAAGTTGCGCTGGTATCGCGCCGGCGACGAGGTCTCGGATCGCCAATGGCGCGACGTTCTCGGGATGGTGAAGGTCGTCGGGGCGAACCTCGATCGCGACTACCTCGACCGCTGGGCGCGGGAGCTCGGCGTCGAAGACTTGCTCGCTCGCGCCCTCGACCAGGGTGGCCTGGGGCCGTCCTGAATGCGATTCCAAGCTTGGAGCGTGCTCGTCACATCGAACGGGTAGGATTCGCACCCGGCCAGCTGCTTCCACCCATGGCCAAGGACCGACGAGGGATCCCGCAGGAACTCCAGCCCTGGATCGAAGCGCGGAGGAGGTTCGGCCTCTCTCACGCCCAGGTTCAGATGGCGCGCGAGCTCGGGCTGAACCCAGGGAAGCTCGGCAAGCTGGCGAATCACGACCAGGAGCCATGGAAGGCCCCGCTCCCCGAGTTCCTGGAGCGGCTCTACGCGAAGCGCTTCGGCAGGAGCGCGCCCCTGCGCGTCGCGCCGATCGAGGTGAGGGCCAGGGAGGTCGCGGCCAAGAAGGCCGAACGGCGCGAACGACGACGGCGCGCCCGCATGCTCGAGCGAGGCGAAGCCGAGTTCGACCCGGGCGGCAGGGAGGATGTCCGGCGCGTATCGGATCCTCCGGACGTCGAGGGCCGGCGGAACCTCCGCCGGTCCCTGCTCGAGGTCGTGGAGACCCAGGCGGGGGAGGGCGACCCGCCCGAAGCCGGTCGGGCCGTCGAGAGACTCGTGAGCGAGGGATACTCCCGTGCCGACGCGGTGGTCCTGGTCGCGCGGGTCCTGGCCGCCGAGATGTTCGCGATCCTGAAGGAAGACCGCGAGCACGACGGCGCGAAATACGCGAAGGCGTTGGATGCCCTACCGAGGCTCCTGTACGAGGACACGCCCGCCGAGGAGCCGGAACAGGAATGAAGCGCGCTCCCGCCGCGTGACACTTGTGCGCGCAGCGATCCGCCCCCCCATCGGCGAGGAGCTCGAGCTGCCACGACCTCGCCTCGTGGATCTCGCCGGGAATCGATGGAAACCGCCACAGCGGCCGCGGAGATGGCACCTCTGTCCGCGCGGACCGAAGCGGTGCTAGGATCCGCCCCCCGCCGTCCTGTTCCCAAGGCTGTTCCGTTGCTACCGGCGGCTGCGGAGACTTCCGTGACGTGACCGAACCGCCCCGACTCGAGCCCAAGCGCCAGCGCAGCCTGTTCGAGGAGGAGTCTGGAGCCGCTCCGCCTGTGGAGCGCCCTCAGCCCGCGACCCACGAAGCCGGTGCACCCTCTTCGTCGAGGGAAGAGGCGCGAGATCTGGAACGAGGGAGTCCCTTCCCGGCGGAGACGGACTCGATGGGCCCCGACGCGGAGCCGCGTGCCGCCGAGCGGCGCTCCCCTTCGTTGGGCTCTTTCGAGGAGTTCGCGGAGTACTCCTGGTACCTCCGCCGATCGAAGCGGCGGCGCGAAGCCGACGAGAACGACGTCGAAGCCGGCCGTCTCTTCCCGCGCGATCTCGTCGCACAGATCGTCTCCGCGGAAGCTGCGGTGCGGCTCGGGCTCGAGAAGGAGGCACGCGAGTTCCTCCAACTCGCGCGGCTCCTCGTCACGAATCGTACTCGGCCGGAGCTCCGCAACGCCCTGACCCAGGTCGGGATCGACGTCATGGCGATGGGCAGCAAGGCCGCGCGAGTGCGCCCCGCTCGTTCCGAGCGGAAGGCCTCTTCCCCGCCCGCGTCCCGGCGCGCCGCTCCGGTGCGCTCCCAGGCATCCCGGGCTCCGACCTCCGCGCCGAATCCCGCTCCGTCCGGCGAGCGCACGCTCGAGGGAGCGAAGCGCTGCTCGCAAGCGGCCCCTCCGGCACTCCCGCGGATCGAGCTCGTCTTCGAGCGCGGCGTCGCCGGGCTCGATCTGCCCCTGCTCGCCGATCCCGTAGCGGACCTGCGCGACTACCGTCTGCGCTTGGCGGCCCTCGAGGTCAAGCGCCTGCAGAGCTTCGACACCCTGCTCGCGCTCGGCGTCGTGCGCGGCGTGGACCGCTACGAGTACCAGCTCCGCACCGTGACACGCGTTCTTCGGGAGTTCTTCGGGCGCGTGCTGCTCGCCGACGAGGTGGGCCTGGGCAAGACGGTCGAGGCCTGCCTGTGCCTCGAGGAGTACCTGCTGCGCGGTCTCGTCGAGCGCGCGCTGATCCTCGTCCCGCCCTCGCTGCGCGCGCAGTGGCGCGACGAGCTCGCGAGCAAGTTCGCGATCGAGGCGGCCGTGATCGACGGCGACGAGGCGCGCGCCGACCCGGGCCGGTGGCGGCAGCGGGGCGTGCTCATCGCCTCGCTCGGCCTCGCCCGGCTCGAGCCCCACGCGAGCCACATCGCGCGCGAGTCGTTCGACATGGTGATCGTGGACGAGGCGCACCGCCTGAAGAACCGCCGCTCGCGCTCCTGGCAGCTCGTCGACCGGCTGCGCTCGCGCTTCCTGCTCCTGCTCTCGGCCACCCCGGTCGAGAACGACCTGATCGAGATCTACAACCTGCTCTCGCTCCTGAAGCCCGGCCTCTTCTCGACCGAGGCCGAGTTCAGGCGCGCGTTCGTCGGTCACGGCGCGGGGCCGGCGCCGCTCGGACGTGCCTCGAAGGGTCGCGCAGTCAAGGATCCGCAGAAGCTGCGCGCGCTCCTGCGCGAGGTGATGATCCGCAACACGCGCGCGCTGGCCGAGGCGAGGCTCCCGCCGCGCTTCGCGACGACCCTGCGCGCCGCCCCGAGCGCGCCCGAAGCCGAGCTCTACGCCGATACGAGCGCCGCGGTGCGCCTGGCGCTGAGCAAGGGCCTGCTTCCGCGCCACGTCGCGGGCGAGATCCTGCGCGCCACAGGTTCCTCGCCGGCCGCCGCAGCGGCGCTGCTCGGGTCGCGGCTCGACGCTGCGCTCGCCGAACGCGCCCGCGCGCTCGCCCACCCCGCCAAGGACGGCTTGCTCGGCGATCTCCTCGGACGGCGGAGCGACGAGAAGATCCTGCTCTTCGCGGCGCACCTCTCCACCCTGGAGCACGTTGCCGAGGTCGTGCGCGGATCGGGGCGTACGCTCGCCTTCTTCCACGGCGGGTTGTCGCCGGCGGAGAAGGAGCGGGCCGTCGCCGCCTTCGCGCTTGAGCGCGACGTGCTCGTCAGCTCGGAGTCGGGCGGCGAGGGCTTCAACCTGCAGTTCGCGCGCACGATCGTGAACTACGACCTGCCCTGGAACCCGATGCGCATCGAGCAGCGCATCGGCCGCGTGCACCGCATCGGGCAGACGCGCGAGGTCTTCGTGTTCAACCTCGTGACCGCGGGCACGATCGAGGAGGAGATCCTGCGCGTGCTCGACGAGAAGCTGAACATGTTCGAGCTCGTGATCGGCGAGATCGGGGAGATCCTCGGAAGGCTCGGCGACGACGAGCAGGAGTTCCAGGAGCTCGTGCTGGACCTCTATGCCGGCGCCGCGGACGAGGCGGACCTGCGGCGGCGTTTCGAGGAGCTCGGAGCGCGCATGCTCGCGGCGCGCGGCGAGTACCAGGCCGTAGAGCGGCTCGAGACCGCGGTCTTCGGGAGGGACCTCGAGGCATGAGCGCCGCGTTCCATGCGGAGGACGCTGCGACCTTCGTCGCCGGCGTGCTCGAGCGCGAGGGAGCGCTCGCAGAGGTCGGCGGCGACGGAGCGCTCGCCTGCGTGCTCTCGGGCGAAGTGCAAGGGAAGACCGGCCTTCCCGAATCGGCGACCGTGCGCATCCTGGGCGTCGCGGGGGAGGGCGAGCTCGCGCTCCCGCTCGAGTCGCGGGCCGTGCAGTGGTGCCTCGACGCCGCCTGCGCGCGCGGCCGGAGCGCGGCCACCCGCCTCGCGAACGTGCGCCCGAAGGCCCAGGGGGTCGCCGAGGCCGTGCTGGCGCAGTTCGGCGCGACGAACGGCGCGTTGCGTCTCGCCGGAACGCGCGTCGCGCGTTTCCGCGCCTGGATCCTCGAATTCCGCTACGAGGCCGTGGGCGAGGAGCGCTCGGAGGGGAGCCTGCACGTGGCCTGCGAGCCGACCCTGGGCTCGCTCTCGGCGCCGCTCGCCCAAGCGCTGCTCGGCGAGCTCGCCTCCAGCGAGCCGGCGGCGCCCGACTTCGCGCCGGCCGAGGTCGAACGCGCGGCCGCGGCCGTCGAGCGCCATGCGCGCGCGCTCCTCGTGCGGCGCCTCGCCCCGCTGCGCGCGAGCCTCGAGCGCCGGATGGAGCGCGACGCCGAGCGCCTCGTCGAGTACCACGAGACCCTGCTCGGCGAGGCACGCAAGCGCCGGCGCGGTTCCAGCGATCCGGCCGCGCTCGAAGCCAAGACCGCGGCGATCCTCCGCCAGCGCGACGAGAAGCTGCGCGAGCTCGCCTTCCGGTACGCGGTGGAGGTGCGCTACGCCCTCGCTTCGATCCTCGAGGTCTCCTATCCGGTCTCCGTGTGCGACCTCGTGCTCCTGCGCCGCCGCCGCGAGATCCCGCTCGCGCTCCCCTGGGACCCGTTCCTGCGCGGCGTGCCCCCGATCACCTGCCGCGCGTGCGGCGAGCCCGCGCTATCGTTCCACGCTTGCGACGAGGAAGGGCACCTGACCTGCGCCACCTGCGCGAGCCCGTGCGCGGCGTGCGGGCGCGTCACCTGCCGCGCGTGCCATCCTCAGGGATGCCGTTCGTGCACGCGGCGCTAGCCATGGAGCAGGAATCGACGGCTTTCCGCCCCGAGGTTCCCATGGCGTGCTGGACCGAGGCTCTCCTCGATGAGCGAGAAGGGCGAAATGCTACACTTCGGCCGTGGACGATGCGCCGGACGGAAAGACGAGGACCACGCGGATCTTCCGGCCGGGAGAGACGCCGTCTCCGGACGAAGGCTGGCTCGAGCGGTCCATGGAGGAGCGCATCGAGGCCGTCTGGGCATTGACCAAGATCTGTCTCGCGTGGAACGGGGGAACCCCGACTTCAAAGATCTGTTGTCCACGTTCAACGCCCACGGCGTTGAGTGACCTTCGACTCGTGCAGTCGAGGTTCGGCGGCGGGCCTATCCCCCTCGGGTAAGATGCCCGCCCTATGGCGTCGCGCTCCGCCAGCCGCCCCGCCTCACGCTCCGGCGACACGGCCCACGTGCGGCTGAAGCCGCAAGACTCCTTCGACCTGATCCGCGTGATCGCGAAGAGCCAGTCGGACGCGCGGAAAGCGATCGGCGAGCTGGTGCAGAACTCGCTCGACGCCGGCGCCCGGCGGGTCGAGATCACCTGGTTCAACGACAAGGGGGCGCGCGCTCTCCGGATCGCCGACGACGGGCACGGCGTCTTCCCCGAGCTCGATCGCGAAGCGGCGCTGCGCAAGATCGCCGAGACGATCGGCCACTCGCACAAGCGCTCCCTCTCGGCGGCCGAGCGCCGCGAGCAGATGCTGCTCGGGAAGTACGGCATCGGGCTGCTCGGCTTCTGGAGCGTCGCGCGCGTCCTGGAGCTCAAGAGCCGCGTGAAGGGCGGCGACACGTGGATCCTGCGCCTCGAGGAGGACCGCCGCGAGGCGGAGATCGCCCGTGCCCGCGCGCAGAGGACCTTCGCGGAGGAGACCTTCACCGAGGTCACCCTGCGCGAGGTCAAGGAGAGCGTGCAGCGCCAGGTGCGCCCGGCGCGGCTACAGGCCTACCTCGCGGCGGAGCTGCGCGGCCAGCTCCTGCAGCGCGGCACGGAGGTGCGCATCCATGACAAGATCGCGCGCGGGCGCTCGACGAAGGAGTTCGTGGTCAAGCCGCGGCCCTACCTCGGGATCCTCATGGACGAGCTCAGGACGCTCGAGGTCGCCGGCCACGAGGACGCGCGGCTCGAGCTCTACTACGTCCCTTCCGACGAGGAGCGGCGCGGCGTCGTGTCGCTCTCCTGCGGCGGCACGACGGTGCTCGACGACGTCGCGCTCGTCGACCTGACCGATCCGGAGGGCCGCGCGCGAGAACCGTGGGCCTCGGCCGATTCGAAGGCGTGATCGACTTTCCCGATCTCGAGGTGGCGCCGGGCACGCGGCGCGGCTTCGTTCCGAACGACGCGGCGCTCGACTTCCTGCTCGCGCTCGAGAAGCTCGAGGCGGCGTTGCGCGAGCGCCTCGCCGCCGAGGCGCGCGAGCGCGCCCGCGCCCGGCGAGAGCATGTGGCGCGCGAGATCCGGCGCGTCTTCGCCCCGGTCGCGCGCCGGCTGCCGGAGTACGACCTGATGGACGTCCGCGCGGGCGAGAGGCGAGCGAACGAGTCCGAGAAGCCCGCTCCGCGCGGCGACGTGCTCGCCAACGGGGAGGGCGAAGCCGTGCGGAACGGCGGTGCGAAAGGTGAGGGGGTGGACTCGGCCGCTGGAACGGACGGAGCGCCGGCGACCGAGGACACGCTCTCCGCGGAGGGCGAGGCCTTGTCTGCTTCCGCGGCAGCATCTCACGAGGCCACCTCGGACTCCGACGAACAGGAGGAGCCCGCGCTCTTCCCGCCCGGCCCGCTCGCGCGCGTCAAGCTCGTCCCCTCGCGCATCCGCCTCGCGCCGTCGACCGAGCGGCGCTTCCGCGCGCGCGCCGAGGACGAAGACCGAAGACTCGTGCGCGAAGGAGTCGAGTTCCTCTGGTCGCTCGACGGCCCCGGGTCGCTCTCGTCCAACGGGGACGAGGCCTCCTACCGCGCGCCCGACGCGGATGCCGAAGCGAAGATCGTCGTCGAGGCGATCCAGGGCGAGCTCTCGGCCAGCGCCGAGGCTCTCGTCCAGGTCCGCGAGAGCGCGGCCGCCGCGGCGCGCACGATCGGCATCCCCGAGCCGCAACCGGTGAACGCGCCCTCCGAGGAGTGGCGCTCGCGCCTTCTCGGCTCGCGCTGGGAGTACAACGAGGGCCATCGCGACTACCTCGCCGCCGCGGGCGACGAATCGCGCCGTCTGCGCTACCTGGTCCACCTCTTCGCCAAAGAAGTCGTGCTGAAGAACTTCGGCTCGCCCCAGGAGGAGCAGACCCTCGAGCGCATGGTCGAGGTCCTGACGCACCTGGGCGATGGTCGAGGGCGGGGATGAAGGAGGCTTCCGCGAACCCGTGCAAGAGATCGGGCCAGTCGGAGCCAAGCGCGTCCTTGGGGAGTGTGTACCAGAGGAGGGTCTCTTGAAGGAGCACCAATGGTTCCCACGAGTGGTAGCCGCCGTCGCGGAGCCCGAGACCGAGGCCGGCTCGACTTCACCGGGGATTCCGCGACCAACCGGTCCGCCTGGATCGGTCGAAGCGTCGCGCATCACTTCATGCGGGGCAATCAGAACCCGATTCGCTACTGCGGATGCTGATTGGATCCAGGGTTTGACCTTGCTCCGGACCTTCCCCGGGGCAGGCTTGGCAAGCGAGCGACGGTCGCCCGACGCACTCCAGTTCCCGCTTGGCGCGCCCCACCGGGCTTCGGAGAATGCTCCCGTGACGCGAGTCCTCCACCAGCGATCCAAGAAGGCGAGCCGTCCTCCCAGCCGAGGGCGTTCTTCCATCGGGCGAACCTCGTCGGGAGCGGGCTCGTCCGGAACGATGCACGGGCAACCCCGAAGCTGCTCAGCGCTTCTTGCTCTGGCGGACACCGTGCGGCGGGAGGCCAACCAGGACCTCGATGCAGCCAGGCGGTCAGCGCTCGGGCAGTTCATGACACCCGCCTCCATCGCCAGCCTCATGGCATCGATGTTCGAACTCGAAGCGAGCGACATCCGGCTGCTGGACGCGGGCGCCGGGGTGGGGTCCTTGACCGCCGCGTTCGTCGCCGAGGCTTGTCGCCGAGCGACGCCCCCGCGCTCCATCGCGGTCACCGCCTTCGAGGTCGAACCGGCGATGCTCGCTCGGCTTCGCGTCGTTCTCGACGACTGCGAGCGGGAGGCCTCGGCTGCGGGGGTTCGCTTCGCCGACCGCGTATCCGCCTGCGACTTCGTCCAATCGGCCTCTGCGATGCTCGACACCGGTCTCTTCGGCGCCGACGCGCGGCCGTGCTTCAACGGGGCGATCCTGAACCCGCCCTACCGCAAGATCCACAGCGCCTCGCGAGAGCGATCCCTCCTGCGGGCGGCTGGGATCGAGACGAGCAACCTCTACGCGGCCTTCGTCGCCCTCGCGATCCGGTTGCTCGAACCGGGTGGCGAGCTCGTCGCCATCACTCCTCGGAGCTTCTGCAACGGTCCGTACTTCAAGCCGTTCCGCCAACTCCTTCTGCGCGAGATGGCGCTGCTGCGAGTCCATCTGTTCGAGACCCGCGACCGAGCGTTCGCGGAGGACGCCGTCCTCCAAGAGAACGTGATCTTCCACGCGAAGAAAGGAGCACCTCGCGGAAGGGTTGCGCTCTCCACGAGCGCCGCGCCGGACGCCCGGGTTCGCGTGCGCACCCTTCCACACGATGCGGTCGTCAACCCGTGCGATCCAAACGCCTTCATCCACCTTGCCGTCTCCGACGGCGACGAGCACCACTCCGCGACGATCCAGGCGCTTCCCTGCACGCTTCCCGATCTCGGCATCCAGGTCTCGACGGGGCGAGTCGTCGACTTCCGGGCGCGAGAGTTCTTGAGGAAGGAACCCGGCCGGCGGACGGTGCCGTTGATCTACCCGGCCCACTTCGATGCGGGCTTCGTGTCCTGGCCACGCCTGGACGGGCGAAAGCCCAACGCGCTCGCGGACGTCGATGCCACCGCCGACCTGATGGTGATGAGCGGCACCTACGTCCTGACCAAGAGGTTCACGTCGAAAGAAGAGCGCCGGCGCGTCGTGGCGGCCGTGTACGACCCCGGGCGGTTGACCGACGACACGGGCCGCGTCGGGTTCGAGAACCACGTCAACTACTTCCACGCCAACGGCGGCGGATTGCCGAAGCTCGTCGCGCGCGGGCTGGCGACCTACCTCAACTCCTCGCTCGTCGACAGGTACTTCCGCCAGTTCAACGGGCACACCCAGGTCAACGCGGCCGACCTGCGCAGCCTCCGTTACCCGTCGCTCGAAGCCTTGAGGGCCATGGGGCGCAGGATCGGCGCGTCTTTCCCTGACCAGGCCGGAGTGGACGAGATCGTCGAGGCGGCGCTGCCCTACGCCCGGAACGACTCCGCGCGGTAGTGCTTCGAGCCGTCCTCGCGGATCCAGACGTAGGTTGAAGGCGGGATGTTCTTGTGGGCGGCTTGGCGCCGAGCCGCGATCTTCCAGGTCGGGTACGCCGTCGTGAACCCGGTGGCTTCCTTGCCGTTCCTGTCGGTGAACTCGATCATTCGCCGGCGCTTGTGCTCGTCGACTTCGCCATCGCTGGTCACGGCTTCGATCACCCAGAGCTCGTTCAGTTCGCGGTTGTAGAGCAGCACGTCGGGCATCGCGTCTCCGAGCTCCAGCACGAGCCCGACGTCGCGCAATCGCTCACGATCCTCGTCGGCGATCCGCTCGCCGTCGGAATCGTCGACGTAGACGACCTCGAAGCCGGTCAGGAAGCGGGGCACGTAGTGCTCGATGCACGCCTGGATGAGGTCTGCGTGCGAGGTGTCGACCTTGCGGCGAGTCGCCTCGGCCTGTGACGCCTGGAACGCGTGCCGCTCGCGGATCTTCTCCTCCTGGATCCACTCAGAGAGGAGCCCCTTCCACTGGCCTTCGTCTGCTTGGAGGATGCGCTTGAACTCGCTCGCGAGCCGGTGTGCAGAGTTCGGGGACTTCGGAACGGGATGCCCGGGAAGGAAGATCCTCGTCTTGGAATCGAGGAAGATCGGCTCGACGGCGCCGATCTCGCGCAACGGCTTGATCCGGTAGTCGCGCCCCTCGCGGTCGAGTTTCACGTTGCCCCTCTGGAGGATGCCGACGTGGCAAGCGACGTGAGCCACGGTAGCCCCAGCGCAGAACTTCGCGCCGATCGGGGCCTTGGAGAACCATGAGTCCAGCCGGTCGTCCAGGAGGGCGAAGACCGCATCGACCCTGTCCGGGGTCTCGAGGTCGAGAGCGCGCAGGAAGTCGGCGATGCGAGCCTTGGTGACGCCCTGGAGACGCTCGGGGACCGGCTGCTCCCCTCGGGCAAGAGCATCCTCGCGGATCTTCCGCACGTTCGCGTCGAGTCCCATGGCATCCCGAGTCGAGGCCGCTGAATCTAGGAACCGGCGTGAACCGCGTCGATGGATACTTCCTTCAGCCGCCGAGGGAAGAACGCGGGGACCACCCTTGCGGATCCGAGCGTGACTGGGGGATGACGGCTCGCAGACGAGCGCTCCCGTTCGGCCGGCGATCTCGCTATCGTGACCGCCGAAGCGGAGGACCCATGGCACGTTCGATCAACGCCGGGAAGTGCGAGCTGTGCGGCGAAGGGGTGCCGCGCGCCGAGATGAGCCGTCATCTGGAGGCGTGCGCTCCGGCGCACGATACGCGGGGCAAGCCTGGAGAGCTCGTCTTGCTTCTGTTCGAAGCAGCAGGCGACCCTCGGTACTGGATCCTCGTCGAAGCGAGGGCCGACGCCGGGCTGAAGCAGGTCGACGACCTCCTGCGGGACGTCTGGCTGGAGTGCTGCGGCCACATGAGCGGCTTCTATGTCGGGAGGGAGGAGCTCGACATGCGCTCCAAGGTCGGAGACGTCTTGCGCTCCAAGAGCCTGAAGCTCCGCCACGAGTACGACTTCGGATCGACCACGACCCTTGACGGTAGGGTCTTCGGAACGCGCAAGGGCTCGATCGGCCGCGCTCCGGTCCGCCTGCTCGCGCGGAACGATCCTCCTCCTTGGACCTGCGAGAAGTGCAAGAAGCCCGCCACGATCGTGTGCCCGTTCTGCTCGAACGCCGCGGTCTTCTGCGACGCGCACGCCTCAAGCCATCCTCACGCGAAGGAGGGGGTGTACCTTCCCGTCGTCAACTCACCGCGGATGGGTGTGTGCGGTTACACGGGGTGAGGGATCGCGGCTCCCGCCAGACAACCGTAGAGATAGGATCTCCGCGAAGGGGCACATGTTGCGGCCCCGGCCACGACCCGAAGGGTGACACCCTGACTACCATGCCGTCATTTTGCAAAGCATAATGACGGCGAGATGAGCACCTATCCCCGGATCCTGGAGCCGCCCAAGGGGAGCTTCTTCCTCTTCGGCCCGCGCGGCAGCGGGAAGAGCACCTGGGCGCGCGAGCACTTCCGCGACGCGCGCCGCTTCGACCTGCTCGACGAGCGGCTCTACCACGAGTTCCTCGCCGACCCCGCCCTCTTCGCGGGCGAGCTCCGGACCCTCGCGCCCCGCTCTTGGGTCGTCGTGGACGAGGTCCAGAGGATCCCGGGGCTCCTGAACGAGGTCCACCGGTTCATCGAGGAACGCAAGCTCCGTTTCGTCCTGCTCGGATCGAGCGCGCGCAAGCTCAAGACCGCCGGGACGAACCTCCTCGCCGGAAGGGCCTCGCGGAAGCTCCTCTACCCCTTCGTTCCAGAAGAGCTCGGCGCGGACCATGATCTCGACGAGGTCCTGCGCTTCGGCAGCCTCCCGCTCGTGTGGGCGGCCGAGGACAAGCAGGAGACCCTGACCTCCTACGTCCAGCTCTACCTCAAGGAGGAGATCCGCGGGGAAGCGTTGGTCCGGAACCTGCCCGGCTTCGCGCGCTTCCTCCCGCTCGCGGCGCTCTTCCATGGCCAGACGATCAACGTCGCGAGCCTCGCGCGGGACTCCGGCGCGGCGCGGACGACGATCGCAGGATACCTCGACATCCTCGAGGACACGCTGCTCGCGTTCCGGCTGCCCGCGTTCGAAGGGAGGCTGCGCGTCCGAGAGCGCAAGCATCCCAAGCTCTACTGGATCGATCCCGGATTGGTCCGCGCCGTCAAGAAGCAGCTCGGGCCGGTGACGGAGGAAGAGAAGGGCGCTCTGTTCGAAGGATGGGTGCTCGGACTCCTGCGCGCCTATTCCGAGGTCCAGGGGCTCTACGACGAGATCTACTTCTGGTCGCCGGCGGGTGGCAGGGTCGAGGTCGACTTCCTGTTGAAGCGCGGAGCGCGTGCTCTCGCGCTCGAGGTGAAGTCGAGTCGGAGGTTCTCCCCCGCGATGCTCACCGGCCTGCGTGCGGTCGGAGCCCTGAAGGGAGTCACGCGCAGGATCCTGGTCTATGGGGGGGATCGAAGGCTCGAAACGGAAGAAGGAATCGAGGTCTGGCCCGTGGGCTCCCTGGTGGCGGCGCTCGAGAAGGAAGCCCTGTGGTGAGGTCGGTCGAGCTCACCGGAAGTCGCTCCCGAGGCCCCGGCTCCGCTCGTTGCTGCGCGTGAGCGCGATATCCGGCGAGACGGAACCTGGCCCTGGCTTCGGCAGCCGTCGCCGGAGCGAGCCGCATCTCGCGATCCGTGCGGCGTTCCGTGGAGACCCGCCGGAGTTGATCGATCCGGGTTCCTTGCAGCGTTGGCACTTGAAGACTTCTCTCGATACCGGTCTCCGAGGTGCGACGGTCCCATGGCGGTCAAGGCCGATTCTTTACAGCTCGTCCAACGACCTCGGCCAATCGTCCCTGAGGAGCCGCGAGAGGGCGCGGTCCTTGAGCAGCTTGCCGCCGGTCTGGCAGCGCGCGCAGTAGTTCGTCTCGTTGTCGGCGTGCACGATGCGCTGCACCGGCGCTCCGCAGTCGGGGCAGGGCTCCTTGAAGCGTCCGTGCACCGCCATGCCCTCGCGGAAGGCGGTCACCTTGCGCGGGAAGCCGTGCTCGTCGGCGTCGAGCGCGATGCGCTCGATCCACGCGCGCAGGATGCTCTGCGTGCTCTCGTAGAGCCGCTCGACCTCCTGCACGCCGAGCCGCGACGTCCAGGCGAGCGGCGAGAGCCGCGCGCGGTGCAGGATCTCGTCCGAGTAGGCGTTCCCGATGCCGCTGAAGAGCTTGGGATCGCACAGGGTGCGCTTCAGCGTGTGGTTCTCCGCCTGCAATCGCGCGCGGAAGGCATCGAGATCGGCCTCGAGGACCTCGAGACCTCCCGGGTCGAGCGCCTGGAGCGCTTCCGCCCCACGCACGAGATGGAGCGACGCGCGCTTCTTCGTGCCCGCCTCGGTCAGGAGCAACGTGCCGTTCTCGAAATCGAGGGCCGCGAGCTCGATCTTGCCCCGGAGGGAACCGCTCCTCGCTCGAGAGGCGGACTCCCCGCGTCCGGGAGGCTCGGCGGGTTGCCAGCGGAAGCGCCCGGCGATCATCAAGTGGAAGACGAGCGAGAGCTCGTCTTCCACTTGTTCTCTCCGCGCTGGCTCGCCCCCCGCTCGCCCTGTTCGCGACCGCTCGGTTCTCGTTCGCATCGCGGGCGGGCGCTCGCTCTTCGCTTGCCCTGCCCGAGACGCCTCCTCGGGCGTTCGAACCGTGCGAGGCGACGCGTCTTGCGCCCCCTTTCCTTCCAGCCTGAGCACGATGCGCTTCCCCAGGCGCTCGAACCCGATCACGCGCCGCCCTTCGGCCTCGCGGAGCGGAGGATCCACCGTGCGCACGAGGAACGGGCTCTTCAGCCGGATCTTCGCGAGCCGGCGCCCACCGAGGTTCCGTTCGAGCGCGACGAGGTAGGCCTGGACGTCCGGGAGCTCCGGCATGGGACGAGATGAAGGTACTCTGCCCGAGTCCGTTCGCGCTTCTTCGACGGGGAAGACGTCGGCTCGTTCTTCAGGGGTTCATCGGGCCCGGTTCGTCCCGAGGAATCGTGTTGGATCCGGCGTGGAGCTGGACAGACGGATCCACCAAGCCAGCAGGACCGCCGTGCACAAGACGCCAAACCAGGCAAACCCATCGCGGCACAGCAGGTAGATCCCAGCTGCCAGACCGGGCACGTAGGTGGCCCAACTCAACAGGAAGCGATTCACGATCTTCCGTAGGCGGACGGTGCGCGCGTCGTTCTCCTTGCACGTCCAAGGCCCTTCGTTCATTCGCTGGAAGGCTTGCCACGAATCGGCTTCGGATTGCGCCTTGGAGCTACCCGAGCCCGCTGCGGCGCGGCACGCGCACAAGTAGGAGTACGTGTATCGTCGATTCAACTCTCCCAACGATGCGACCACGGCGATGAGCACGGTGCCCAGCAAGCCCGGCTTGACGCTCTCTTTCCAGGCAACATCCGCCCCGAGCACGGCGCCGACGAAGGCCAGGGCCGAGATCCTCGTTTGAAACGCTCTCGTGGAGTAATGGGCGATCAGGTCGGACGGCGTTGCCACGTCGGCACCTCCCTTGGACCCTCCGACGCGCATTCTCTTCGGCAGAGGTCCTGACCACAACTTTCCGACGCAGGGACGGAGGGCTCCGGTCCCGGCCCGTCCGAGTCGATTCGACCCAGGTCTCTCTCTGGCGTCGAAGAGGCGCTCGCCGACGCGCTGGAGGCCGGCGTCGAGGAGGCGGACGGGACTCGGCGCGGAAGCTTTTGCCTTCGAGCGTCGAAAGGGGACACTCCAAGGAGTCGCTTGCGTGCGGCGTTTGGTTCGCCAGGAAGTCGCATCCAACGGGACCGGATCCTCGACCATGAAGATTCTCACGAGTCTGCTCGCGCTCCTCGCCCTTTCCTGTGCCTTCTTCTCGTCCGGCGGCGCGCCCGGGGCGGCGGCGGAGCCCGCGACGGCGCCCTCGGTCGCGAGATCGGCGGGCGCCGAACCCGCGAGCGCGGCCGAGCTCGAAGCCGCGCCGCGCGAGGCCTCGGCCGCACAGGGGAGCTACGAGGCGCTCCGCTCGGAGGCCGAGGTGCGCTACGCGGAAGGCTCCTTCGAGCTCGCGCGGCGCGTCTACGAAGAAGCCGCGAAGCTGGAGCTCGCGACCGAGGATCGCCGCTGGGTCGAGTTCCGCCTGGCCGACACGCTCTGGCGCGCCGCCGCGGCGAGCAACGATCCGGATTCGTCGCGCCTGGACGCCGCCCTGCGCGAGCTCGAGCGCATCGTGAGCGCGGCGCAGCGCGAGGAGGAGAAGGACCGCATCTGGGCCGAGGCGCAGGAGTCCTACGGCGACTTCTACTGGAGGCAGCAATCGCAGCTGTGGTGGTCCGCCTGGCCGCACTACGAGGCCGCGCTCGGGTACTGGGGAGGCTCTTCCGACGTCGAGACGGCGCGGGCGCGCTACCTCGACATCGTGTTCAGCGCGGCGCAGCCCGCGTGGCACCAGGCCTACTGGGGGCACGGCTCCTACTCCAACTACATGCCGGTCGGCGTGCTCGAGAACGCGGTCGCGATCGCCAAGGGCGAAGAGGATCTCGACCGAGCGCACTTCCTGCTCGGGGTCTTCTACGTCAACCAGGGCCAGAACACCGCCTTTCGCGGCCGCGCCGAGCGCGAGCTCGGCGCCGTGATCGAGCACGGGAAGAAGTCGCCCTGGTACGACGACGCGCTCTATCACCTGGGGACGTTCCTCGAGAACTACGGCCGCGCGACGCGCGACTCGAACGGGAGCTGGGTCTGGAAACAGGACTTCGTGGGCGCGTTGACGTTCTACCGGAAGTTGTTGAAGGAGTTCGAGCACGGAGAGACGAGCTGGTACCACGAGGCGGAGAACCGCGCCAAGGCGATCACCGAGGCCTCGGTTTGGGCTTCGGTCGACCAGTTCTTCCTCCCGGGTTCGGAGATCACCTATCGCCTGGGCTGGCGCAACGCGGGACGAGTGGACCTCGCGCTCTTCCAGGTCGACCTGACGCGAGACGTCGAGTTCGACGGCAATTCAGGGATCGGAGACTGGCTCGATCGAGTGCGCCTGGAAGCGCTCGCGCCCGTGAGGAGCTTCGCGCACGACACGAAGGACGCCGGCGACCATCGTCCCGGCCAGATCGAGCTACGGCTCGAGGACAAGCTCCCGACCGGGGCGTACGTGCTGGTGGCGCGGGCCGGCGGGAAGAGCGCGCGAGCGCTCGTGCTCGTGAGCGACGTCGCGCTGACGACGAAGCTCATCGGCGGAAAGGTGCTCGCCTGGTTCACGAGCGTCCAGGGCGGTGCTCCGGTCGCCGAGGCGAAGTTGCGGCTCTGGCAGGGTACCTGGGACGGCGGCCGCCATCGCTGGCGCGAGGCGCACGGGGCGACGGCCGCCGACGGCACCCATCTCTTCGATCTCGGGCGCACGCAGGAGCATCCGGAATACTTCGTCGCCGCCTCCATCGGCGATCGCCAGGCCTACGTCCAGTCGAGCGCGAATCCGAGCCTCCAGCCCGCCCAGGAGTGGCGGCTCTATGCGTTCACCGATCGCCCGGCCTACCGTCCCAAGGACAAGGTCTCCTGGAAGGTCGTGGCGCGTCGCTACGACGGCACGAACTACTCGACCCCCGCAAACGAGACGCTCGACTGGGAGATCCTCGATCCGCGCGGCGCGACCGCGGCGAAGGGCACGAAGACGCTCGGCGCGTTCGGCACGCTCTCCGGCGAGTTCTCGACCGACGAGCTCATGCCGCTCGGCGAGTTCCAGGTGCGCTTCTTCCAGGGGAAGCGGCGCGGCGTCGTCGGCCAGGCGACGCTCTTCCGCCTCGAGGAGTACAAGCTGCCCGAGTTCGAGGTGAGCGTGAAGGTGCCGCGCGACGGACAGGGCCGCCCCAAGCTCTTCCGGGTCGGGGATCGCGTGGAAGCCGAGATCGAGGCCTCCTACTACTTCGGCGGGCCCGTGACCGACGCGAACGTCGAGGTCTTCGTGCACCAGCGTCCTTTCGGATTCGTCTTTCCCAAGGAGCGCGAGTTCCCCTGGTTCTACGAGCCGCAAGAGGATCCCTATTGGGGCGGCTACGGCCAGCAGGTCGCGCACCAGATCCTGAAGACCGACCGGGCGGGCAAGGCGACGTTCGTCTTCGACACTCCGCCCGATTCCCCGAACGACCTCGAGTACACGATCGAGGCGCGCGTCACCGACGCTTCGCGACGCGAGATCCTCGGGCAGGGCAACCTGAAAGTGACGCGCTCGGGCTATTTCGTCCAGGTCGCGGCCGAGCACGCCATCCATCGCCCCGGCGCGAAGATCGAGCTCGAGCTCGAGGCGCGCGACGCGAACGGGAATCCCGTCGCCGCGAAGGGCCAGGTCACGGCCACGCGCCAGCGCTGGATCGAGATCTGGTGCGACACGACCGGCCGCGAGGTCTTCGGCGACGAGCTAGCGCGGCTGCGCGAGAGGCCCTTCCCGCCCGCGCCGGGCTGGTGGTGTCGCTCGCGGGGCTACGAGGAAGAGGTCGTCGCGAGCGCGACCGTGGCGATCGGCGCGGACGGGAAGGGCGCCTTCGAGTTCACGCCGCCGCGCGAGGGGCACTACCAGATCGTCTGGCGCGGGATCGACGATCGCGACGGGGACGTCGAGGCGCGTACGACCGTGTTCGTCGCCGACGAGTCGACGCGCGAGCTCGGCTACCTCTCGGGCGGGATCGAGATCCTGCTCGACCAGGATACGCTCGAGGTCGGCGGCGAAGCCGTGGTGCTGCTCGTCGCTCCCGCGAGCGGACGTCACGTCCTCTTCACGGTGGAAGGCTTGGACCTCTACCACCACGAGGTCCTGCGCCTCGACGGCACGGTGAAGCTCGTGCGGCTCCCGGTCACCGAGATCCACGTGCCCAACTGCTGGCTGGGCGCGATCTCCATCGCCGACGGCCAGGCCTTCGAAGACCGCGAGGAGCTCGTCGTGCCTCCGACTCAGCAATTCCTGGGAGTCGAGCTCGGCTTCGACCGCGAGGCCTACGAGCCGGGCACGATGGGCTCGCTCCAGATTCGCGTACGGGATCGCGCCGGCAACCCGGTGCGGACCGAGCTCGCCGTCGCCGTGGTCGACGAGTCGGTGACCTACATCCAAGCGGACCTCGCCGGCGATCCGCGGCAGTTCTTCTACGGCGGCAAGCGCTGGCTCGCCGTGCAGACGGCCGGCACGTGGAACCACGGGAACTTCCGCAAGCTCGTCGAGAAGGACGGGAAGGTGGCCGACGAGCGTTACGGCTACCTCGGGGGCAAGGACGGGTTCCGGGACGACGAGGCGAAGGAGCGCATGCGGGCCCTGGGCTACGAGGGAGATAGCGCCGACCAGCTGGTCCAGCTCGGCGAACCCGCGATGATGAAGGCCGGGCGGCGTGCAGCCGCGCCCGCCGAGGAAGGTGCGCTTGCATCGCGCAGCGAACTCGCGGCCAACGCACCCGGCCTCGCCGGTGCGATCGGGCAAGGAGGCGGTGAGCCCGTGGTCCGCGTCCGCTCCGACTTCCGCGAGACGGCGCTGTGGATCGCGGAAGTCGTGACCGACGACGACGGTGAGACGCAGGTCGACGTCTCCTTCCCCGACTCGACCACGCGCTGGAAGGCGACCGTACGTTCCTGCGACGCGGGGACGCGCGTCGGGATCGGCGAGGGAACTGTCAAGACGCGCCAGCCGTTGATCGCGCGTCTACAAGGCCCGCGCTTCTTCCTGGTGGGCGACGAGGTCACGCTCTCGGGCAACCTGAACAACAACACGGACTCGCCCATGGCCGTGCGCGCCACGCTCGAGCTCGAGGGACTCGAGCTCCTCGGGCGCATCGTGGAGGGCGAGCTCGTTTCTCCGGAGGCCCGCGTCGAGATCGCCGCGAACGACCAAGCGCGCCTCGACTGGCGCGTGCGAGTGACCCAGCCCGGCGAGGCGCGCCTCCTGCTGAAGGCCGTGGGCGCCGAGCACGGCGACGCAGTCGAGCGGCGCTTCCGCGTCTGGCCGCACGGGATCGACGCGCTCGTGGCGACGGCGGGCAAGCTCGAGCCCAACGCGTCCGGGTCAGGCGAGCTCGCCTTCGCGCTCGAGCTCCCGCCGCGCGCCCCGGGCTCGACGAAGTTCGTGGTCCAGGTCACGCCGAGCCTCGCCGTGACGATGCTCGACGCCTTGCCGTACCTGGTCGACTACCCGTATGGGTGCACCGAGCAGACGCTCTCGCGCTTCCTGCCGAGCGTGATCGTCCTGAAGACCCTGCGCGACTTCGGCCTCTCGCCCGAGGAAGCGATGGAGCGCGTCTTCGGCGGCGTCGAGGGCGAGTTCGCGGCGAAGACGCACCCCAAAGGGAAACAGGCGCTCGCCGAGCTCGATGCCATGGTGGAGGCGGGGCTCGAGCGGCTGTACGACTTCCAGCACGGGGACGGCGGCTGGGCCTGGTGGAAGGAAGGCGACAGCGACCGCTACATGACGGCCTACGTGCTATGGGGCCTCTCGCTCGCGCGCGACGCCGACCTCGACGTGCGCGCGGGCGTGCTCGAATCGGCCGCGCGCTTTCTCGCGCGCGAGCTCGTCGATCTCGAGCGCCAGCCCGATCTGCAGGCCTGGTGCCTGCATGCGCTCGCCGTCTACGGCGGCGAGACCGGCGATCCCAGGTCGCGCGAGTGGATCGCGAACGCCTTCGCGAACCTGTGGAAGGGGAAGGACGGGCTCAACGCGTACGGGCGCGCGCTGCTCGCCATCTCGGCCAAGGAGCTCGGCCACGAGAAGGAGGCGCGGGTGCTGCTCGACAACCTGGTGAACGGCGCCAAGATCGACCGCGCGCCCGACGCCTCGATCGTCCAGGGTTCGGGTCAGGGTTCGAAGCCCTACGTGCTCGCGACCGCGCACTGGGGTGAGGACGGGATCCTCCAGCGCTGGTCCCAGGGCGGCGTCGAGGCCACGGCCTTCGTGCTGCGCGCCCTGATGGCGATCGATCCCGGACACGAGCTCGTCGCTCCGGCGATGAACTGGCTGGTCAAGAACCGCCGCGGGGCGCAATGGTCGAACACGCGCGACACGGCGATCGTCGTGCTCGCCATGAACGAGTACCTGCGCGCGTCGGGCGAGCTCGGTTCGGACGTCGCCTTCGAGGTCGAGGTGAACGGCGCGCCCTTGGCCAAGATCCGGTTGGCGAAGAACGAGCTCCTACGGGCTCCGAGCGAGTTCTCGGTCTCCGAAGGGCTCGTGCGCGACGGCACGAACCGGATCGTCATCAAACGCACCCAGGGCACGGGCCCGCTCTACTTCGCCGCCCGGGCGCACTTCTTCAGCCTGGAGGAGCCGATCGAGCCGCGCGGTAACGAGCTCTTCGTGCGCCGCGAATACTGGAAGCTCGTCGGCCGGCCGACCCTGCTGAAGGGCTACGTCTACGAGCGCGTCTTGCTGGAGGACGGCGACGCGGTCCAGAGCGGAGAGCGCATCGAGGTCGTGCTCTCGGTCGAGGCGAAGAACCACCTCGAGTACCTGGTCTTCGAGGACCTGAAACCGGCGGGCTTCGAGGCGACCGAGGTGAAGAGCGGCGAGGAGTTCGTCACGCGCGAGCTCAAGGAAGCCGAAGCGAAGCTGCGTTTCCTTTCGGGCGACGAGGCCGAGGACCTGCGCGCCGGCGCCACGCGCGGCACGCACGACTCGCGCCTCCACGAGCAGGGCTACACCGGCCGGACGCGCTGGCTCCACCAGGAGCTCCGCGACCGCAAGGTGGCGATCTTCGCCGACCAGTTGCCACAGGGCTTCTGGGAGATGCGCTACGAGCTGCGCGCCGAGGCGCCGGGCTCGTTCCACGCGCTGCCGGCGCTCGCCCACGCCATGTACGTGCCCGAGATCCGCGCCAACGGAGCGGAGCTGCAAGTGGAGGTCACCGAAACGCCGGCGCGCTGATCCGGCCGCGGACGCCGGTTGCCCCTGTGGGGGCGGGGATGGTGCAATCCCATTCCCGAGCGGAACGCATGCCCGAGTCCGAGTTCACCTTCGCCACGCTCCCGGACGACGACGCCGAGCGCGGCGTGCTCGAGGCGCTGAATCGTGGGCGGGCCGCACAGGGGCTCGAGCCGCGCTCGGCGGCCCTCTGGCACTGGCGCACGCGCGAGAACCCCGACGGAGCGTGCCTGGGGGTCGCGCGCGACGCGAGCGGCCGCTTGCTCGCCGCGATCGTCGGCGTGCGGCGCCGCGCGATCCTGGAAGGCCGGCCGGTGGTCTTCCTCGAGATCGCCGACGTGTTCAACGACTTCGGCGCAGGGCGCGGGCTCCTGCGGGCGAAAACCTACGTGGCGCTCGGCGAAGCCTTCGCGCGCGCGTTCGGCGGCCCGAGCGGAGCCGGACCGACCGATGGCGCTCCCTCGAAGACGTCGCCCCTGATGTGGGGCGTCCCCACGCGCCGCGCCCATCGCATCGGACTCGCACGCCACGGCTACGAGATCCTGCGCTCGGAGAACCGGCTCGCGACCGAGGTGCGGCGCTTCGCGCCCGGAGGAGCCCTGGGCGTCGAGCTCGAGGACGCGCAGGGCTTCCCGAGCGACATCGGCGGGCTCTTCGAGCGCTTCGCGCGCGGGCGCGGGGCGATCCTCGCGCGCGATGCGGCGCGGCTCGACTGGCGCTACGCGAGGCATCCCGAACGGCGCTACCGCATCGCGCTCGCGCGTCGCGCGGGCGAGCTCGCGGGATACGCGGTCTCTCGCCTCGGAGCCTGGGGCGGCGAGACGGGCGCGCTGCTGGTCGACTGGTGCGTGCCGCCCGAGGAGAGCGGCGCCGCCTCGGCGCTCCTCGCCTGGGCCGGATCCCTCGCACGCCGGGAAGGCGCGACGCGGCTCGTCCTGAACGTGCCCGACAAGAGCCCGGAGTGGGCCTTCTTCCAGGACCGCGGCCTGCGCGTCTTCGGCACGGACGAGGTCCTCGTCTTCCGCGGCTTCCGGAAGCCCTACGTCATGAGCTGGCTCTTCGCGAACTGGTTCTACACGCTCGGCGACGGGGAGCGCGGCTGAGCCCCGCGGGAAGCTGCGGAATCCGGGCGGGTGGGGGGGCACCGGCTCCCTCGGGGAGCGAGGAGGTCCGGAATCCCGGGAACTTCCGTGGGCTCCGAATGGGGCAGACCCTTGCCACTCCGAGGGCTGCGCCCTCATCATTCCCGTTCTCTTCTCGCTCGAAGACCGGGGCAGGGACGCGCTGCCGTCACCCGCAAGGAGGGAGCTTCCATGGAGATCACGGCCGAGCCCCGCGAAGGGTTCACCATCATCCACCTGCGCGGCGAGTTCGACACCTTCTACTGCCGGCTGCTCCAGAGGGAAGTCGACGGGTTGATGGCCGCCGGCGTCAAGGACGTCGTCCTCAACCTGCGCCTGGTCCGGTTCATCAACTCGACCGCTCTCGGCGCGATCATCAGGGCTTTCAGGGGGCTCGCCGCCCGCGGAGGGAAGCTCGTGATCTCCCGTCCGCCCAAGTTCTGCCGCGACATCATCGAGAAGGTGGGGGTCGACAAGGTGGTCCCGATCTACGCCACGGACGAGGAGGCGGGCTCCGCCGTGCTGCAGGGGCACAGGAAACCCGCGCGTGCGAACGCCGCCGAGTTCCCGGACGACGAGACGGCGGTCCTGTTCGTTCCACGCGACCAAGAGCGGATCGAGCTCTTCCTCTCCGAGGACCAGCGCCAGGGAAGCATCCCCGGAACGTCCTGGCGCGGCGTCGGACGCATGTCGGCCCTGGAGCCTGGAGGCCTGCGCTTCACCTGGAGCGGGGGAGCGACCGGGCTCACGCCCTTCGAGATGGGCCAGTTCCTCTCGATCGGCACCGATCTCCAGGTCAAGTTCCGCATCCCCTTGTTCCAGCGCGGTCATTGCGAGGCGATCGTCTCGGTCCAGGAAGTCGAGGAGCGCCCGGACGGCGTCAAGCTCCAGGCCGGCTTCACCGAGCTCGACAGGGAGCCCGAGAAGGCCATCCTCCAGTACGCGAAGGACATGGCGTACCTGAAGAAGGAGCTGCGCAAGGCGACCGGACGCAGGAGCTGATCGGCCAATCCGTCCTGCGCTTCCAACAGGACGAACGCGGGATCCTCGTGCGCCCGGCTGGAGTATCCTCTCGCGAGCGTCCACCGATCCGAGCCGATGACGAAGGAGTTGCCTCGCTGGTCGAAGAGCCAGGCCTATGCGCGCTGGTTCGAGAGTCCCTTGGGGGCCGCCTACAGGTCGAGCATCGACGAGGTCATCCGACCCTGGCTCGGGGGCGCCCCGCGCAAGCTCGCGCTCGACGCCGGCTGTGGTCCGATCCTCACCTTCGTGGAGGCCTTCGATCCACGAACGCGCGTGTTCGCCGTCGACTGCAGCCTGGAGATGGCGCAGAGCGCTCGAGCGAGGCTCGAGTCCACGTCTCGTTCGGGAGCGGCGCTGTGCGCGTCCATCGACAAGCTGCCCTTCCCGGACGGATGCTTCGATCTCGTGCTCACGGTGAACTGCCTCGAGTTCGTGAAGGACTACCGCTCGGCCCTGGCCGAGCTCCGGCGCGTGGCGGCTCCGGGGGCCTCGGCGGTCGTGGGCGTCCTCGATCGCGGAGGTCCGTGGGAGTGGACGCGACGCCTGCTGCGCCCCTTCAGCCGGAGACCCTACTACCAGGGGAGATTCCTCGTGGCCGCGGAGCTCGCGGACGGGCTGCGCCGAGCCGGCTGGGACGTGCTCGACATCCGCCGCGCCGTGCGCTTCCCCCCCGTGTCCCTGCCGCGACCCGCCTGGTACCGGCGGCTCGAACGGTGGGTTCCCGCACGATTCGCGGGAGTGATCCTCGTGCGCGCGATCCGCGCAGGAAGCTCTCGGTCGTGAGCGCCTACGTGATCCGGCCCTACAGGCCCGGCGACGAGCACGGGATCCTGAAGACCTTCAACCTCGTCTTCGGCGCGGACGATCCCCGATTCGTGCCGCGCACGATGGAGGAGTGGCGCTGGGCCTTCGAGCGCAATCCGGCCGGCCAGCGCATCTGGGTGGCCGAGCACGAAGGCGAGATCGTCGCCCAGTGCGCCGCGCTGCCCTTCCGCGTGCGCATCGACGGCTTCGAGTCGAGCTTCACGCAAGGCGTCGACTCGATGGTGCACCCCGCTCACCGCCAGGGGTTGAAGCGACCCGGGCTCTTCGTGGCCACGGCGAAGCCCTTCTTCCGCGAGTTCAACGGACGCGGATCCGTGGGGCCCGGCAAGGACCTCCTGCACTACGGCTGGCCGGTCGAGCCCGCCTGGCGCATCGGCCGGACCTTCCTCGGCTACGAGATCGTCCGCACGCAGCTCGTCCACTTCGCCGCGCCCGGACCGGGGCCGAGCGAGATCCCCGGTCGAATCGAGCGGCTCGAGCGCTTCGGGCCCGAGACGCTCGCGCTCTACGAGCGTTGCGCGCGCAACTTCGGCGCGAGCACGATCCGTGACGCGCGCTACCTGAACTGGCGCTTCGTCGAGAACCCGCGTTTCCGCTACCACCGCTTCGCCGTGCGCGACGGCGGGGAACTGCGCGGCTACGCCGTCTTCCGCCGCGCGGATTCGCCGCGCAGGGGGAGCGGGCTCGTCCTGGACTGGCTCGTGCCGGAAGACGACGACGAAGCCGGCGCGCTCCTGCGCGACGCGGTCTTCGCCCAGGCGCGTTCGGACGAGGCGGAGGCCGTCATGGCGGTCTTCCCAAACGGGTCGCCCTGGTTCCAGCGCTTCCAGGACTGGGGCTTCCGCGTCTACCCGAGCGACTACCTCTTGATCGGCATCGTCCAGAACCCGCGCTACGACACCTGGTGGCTGCGGAAGAACTGGTGGTACCAGCTCGCGGAGCTGGATGCGGTGTGACCAACTTGCATTATCCTGGATTCCTCCGCCATCGCTGAGCCAAATGGGGGGAGCTTCCCTGACGTGGATCGTCCCCGGCGCGCAGACCGGAGCAAACGAACGAGAGGAGGATTCCCCGACATGAGCCCTTGGACCAGACCTCGATGCCAGACACGTCACTCGATGAGGGTCCGCTGGTTTGCAATTGTGGCAACTGCGATCTCTTCCATGGCTCCGGCAAGCTGCCATCCTGGGGCGACCCGGGTCGAACCGAATCCACGGGTGTGGCTGAGCCACGACGTCTCGCTGTCGCCCGATCCCATCGTCTTTCACAAGACAGGCGGTAGAGAACCACCGCTGGACGATGGGAGTACTCCCCTCAGTCCGGGGCCCGTAACCAAGGTCGACGTGACGATCACCAATCCGGGTCTCGTGGCGGTAACCATCTTCTACTTGGCCCTCGAGCCTGACGTCGATCTGAACCACCCCCACGAGGATCAGATCGGGGACGTGCTTCGCTTCATGCCGACCGCCAATGAGTGCCTTTCGTACCTGTCTGGTCCGGCCGACGTGACGACCCTGATTACGTTCCGTACCTTGCAACCGGGTGAGCAGTGTCATGTATTGCTCGAGTGCGTGCTCTTCAGCAATCGGCTGGCTTTCGGGTGGCTCGTCGCGTACGGCGTCAACGGCACCGAGATTGGGCGAGCGGCCATCGACGTCTTCCCGTGACTCCGACGAGAGCTCCGACGCCTCCATGAGGACTGGATCGAGCAAGGTCTGACGGCCGAGAGATCTCCGCCGAGACTGTGGATACGAAGCTCCCCGAAGGAATGAGGAATACGAATGTCTTGAGGACCGGATCCCAACTTGATCGGAGGCACTTGCGCGTCTAGGATCCGCGCCACCCTGCCGCGTGCTGAAGCGGCCGGTGAGATAAGGAGTAGGGATGACCACGAGTAGCATGATCGGTCGGTTCGCCCTTGCAGCGGTGATGCTCGTGCCCGCACTCTCGGGCTGCTTCGGGGCCCCGCCCCCTCGCCCACCGCCGCCTATCAAGGGTGACCCCACCCTTGAGAAGTTCGGCGACTACTACAGGAGGTTGCAGGAGGCCTGGGCCGACATGCTCACCGAGTATCACCCCAGAGAGCAAGCCTGCGACAAATCGATGGCCGGGGTTTCGGGGACGCTCGTGGCGATGCCGATAGCGATTTGGGGTCCGATCGTCGCGCTGAAGGGAACGCAGCAACCGATCACGATCACGAATACCGGAATCCTGCCTGTCCAGGTCGACCAGGTCCTCCTCTATCAGTGCGAGAAAACGGGGTGGACGAATGTCGACGTGGCCAAGTTCCCGCGCTTCCAGCTGACCAACAACGGGTGCTCGCCAGCAACTCTCGCCCCAGGCGAATCCTGCTCGGTGACCGTTACCTTGGGAAACATGGTGGGATTCGCGAAGCTCGAGCTCGTCGGGCCAGGCGGAACGCTCGTGCGAGTTCTCATCACGGTCACTCCCTGAGAGCAGGGCAAACTCCTCCCCTAGGAAGCGAAGGAGCTCGCAGATCTCGACTCGGTTTGAGCAGCATGCAGACAGTAGATCCCTCCGTAGTCGCTTAGAGTGCCTAACAGAAAGAGGGTTTGAGAGAGCTCCAGCAGATGAGTGCGGCCGCAAGTTGGAGGAACGCCTCGTGGATGTCGGCTCGGCGTTTGTGGCGAACCCGCAGGCGATCCACGGCTGGCGCGAGAACCCGAGCGGGAAGACGCACGTTCCGGCCGGTGGGGCGCTGAAGCGGCAGGAACGGGAAGTCGTCCGATGGCCAGTGTCGAGGCTCAGGCCTTCGCCAGTTCGGCGCCCGACGCCAACTCCTCGCGCGCCCGGCCGGCGAGCGAGCGGCGGTAGATCGCGTAGGTGCTCCAGCACATGAAGGGCAGGACGAGCGCCCCGAGGATCGGGATCGGCTGGAGCGCGATCACGCCGAAGTGGATCAGACGCACGACCCACTTCGTGGTGCAGCCTCTCAAGGGCGGGATGTAGCCGCGCAGCCCGGCGACGAGGTTCAGGCGGTAGTAGATCACGCCCGGGATGACGCCGAGGATCGGGATCGCGCCGAGCCCGAGCGAGACGAGGAGCGTCCTCGGGAGCCGCGCGCGGATCACGCGCAGGTATTCCTCGAATTCGGCGCCGGACTGGAAGGTCATCTTGGCGCAGATTGGGCAGGCCTGGCGCACCGTCCGTTTGGAAAGGCGCGTGGCGCAGCGCGGGCAGCGCTTGCGCGAGACGAGCTGGAACGCGTGGCGCTCGCGGTCGGGATCGGGCGCGTCCTTGGGCTGCCCGAAGACTCCTACGGCCCGCGGCGCGTCGAGCGCGCGCCCGCAGGCGTGGCATGTGCTCGCGTGGGGGAAGATCAGCGCCGCGCAGCCCTCGCAAGGAACCTTCGAGCGTTGTTCGCGCTCCTCCGCCCGGCGGCGCGCGAGCCAGATCCCGAGCGTCGTCAGGGCCGAGAGGACGAGCGCGGCGATCGGAAAGAGGAGCAGGAACAGGATCCCGAGGATCGCCCAGCTGTTCTCGACCCACGCGAGCAGCGAGAGGAGCCCGATGTCGTCGCCCTCGTCGGCTTCGAAGAGCAGCGAGACCGCCTTGCGCCGCAGCTCCGCCAAGAAGTAGGTCGAGCCGCCCACGATCACGGCCCAGATCGAGGAGAGAGTGACGCCGGCGTGCTGGATCGACTCGACCGTCTTCGCCGTGTCGGCGTCGATCAGGGCGAAGGCGACCAGCGCCGCCACGACGCTCTTCACGAGGCCCTCGAAGTCCTCGAGGAGCTCGCGCGCCTCCGGCGACTTCGCCGCGACCGCCTCGAGCACGGCGAGCGCGGCGAGCACGGCGAGGGAAGCCGTGCTCTGGAACCAGGCCGGGCCGGCGTGGAGCGCCTGGACGATCGAGTGGTCGTGGATCCAGGGCAGGTGCGGCCCGAAGCGCGCGACGAGCGCGGTCACGAGGGCGGCCAGGAACGGCCGCGACGCGAAGATCGGGACGCTCGAGAGGGTGTAGAGGGCGGCGGAGAGCGACACGATCGTTTTCTGTACTGCGCTCGCCCGCGGCTATTCTCGCCGGGCCTCGGCCCGCGCGCGCAGGCCGGCTTCCTCGAAAGTGAGGCCAAAGTGAGCCTCGACGATCTCCCGCCATGGACGCGGGAGCGCGAGGTCGGAGTGCGGCGCGGCGGGAGAACCGTAGGCGGGCGAGGACATCGTGCGCCAGGTCTCGTCCCACGCGTACTCGTTCCCGCTCGGGCAGCGCAGGTGCTCGCCGAAGACTCGCTGGTGCACCGCCACGGGGTCCTGGTCGGGGAAGAGGCGCTTCCACTCGTTCAGGATGGCGAGGTTGCCGAAGGAGCGGTCGCGCAGCGTTCGCGTCCAGTCGTCGCCGGCCATGGACTGGAAGGCGTTCAGGCCCTCGCGGGCGATCGAGACCGACTGGCTCTCGCCGAGCCATGCCGGCGCCGCCGGCCCCGTCTCCGAGGTCGGCTCGCCGCCCTCGCGGCGCCGCGCGAGCCGGTCGAGCGCGCGCACCAGGGCCGGGCGGTGGGGCGAGATCAGGAAGGCCTCGCTCGTCGTGGCGTAGAAGAGCGAGAAGTCCGGCACGAGGCCCGGCTTGGCGCGGATCTCGACGAAGCGGTGCGGACCCTCCTCGGCCGTGTTCCACACCAGGAGCCCCGGCGCCGAGCCCTCCACGAACCCGCGCAGCGTGGAGAGGAACGCGGCGAGCTTGAGCGCGCTCCCGACCTCGAAGTGCACCACGACCGGGATCTCGTTCAGGCGGGTCTGGAGCTTCTCGAGGGCCTGGTCGCGGTCTCCCGCGCCGAAGAGCTCTCCCCAGAACGGGTCGGCGTCGGCGTAGACGGCGAGCGAGCCGCCCATCCAGCCCATGGGATCGGCGAGCTCGGCGACCATCCCGCTCAGGGTCCGGCCGATGTCCTGGATCGAAGGGGTCTTGGGATCGAGGGCCATCGCGAAGTGGAAGATCGAGCCCTCGTGCGGATCCCCATCCAGCGGATCGAGGGCGGCCTCTCCGACGAAGGTGCGCATCTCCTGGTAGTCGGTGTTGTCGATCAGGGGCATCACCGTGAGGTCGGCGGCGAGCCGCCGCGCCTCGACCGCGATCGAGAGCGCGATCGGGTCGAAGTACCCGCTCCAGTTCGCCTGATAGCCGTCGCGCCAGCGCTCGTAGAAGCTCGCCTCGCTCGCGCTGACCCGCTCGACATCGAGCTCGGCGATCGGCGTCAGGAAGTCGAGCGTGCCGTAGAGGCTCGAGCGCGGGCCCTCGGAGGTCAGCGCGAGCTCGCCCAAGTCGAAGCCGTGCGTCTCGAAGGCCAGTGGAGTGGGCCGAACGCTGCCGCGCGCGAGCTCGGCGGCATGGGCCGCGGCGAGCTCGGCGAGCACGGCGGCGGCGCGCGTGCGCCGCGACTGGGCGATGCGCCACTTCGGGCCGCACCAGCGGCGGATGGCGGCGTCGGGGACCATCAGGAAGGCCGATTCACCGGCGCCCGTGCGCGCGACCGGGTAACGCTCCCGGAAGAAGCGGTACTCCTCGGCAGCAGCCAGGGCGGGGCTCGCCCGCGCGCGCACTTGCGCGATCCGCTCGAGCTGGTGGAGCGAGTTCGTGACGACCAGCGCGTTCCCGACCGCCGCGACGTAGGACGAAACCGAGCGCGTCTCGTTCACGACGCCCCGATAGGCGACGCCGGCGATCTCGCCTTCGACCCGGCGCGCCCCGGCGACGGCATCCTGCCGCGCCGTCACGAAGGCGCGCAGCGCGTCGAGCCGCTCGCTCTCGAGGAGCAGCGCCAGGTCGCTCCCCGAGCGCAGGTAGGGATCGGACCCCGTGACCGCCACGCTCGCGATCGCGAGCCTCCCGAGCGCACGCGCGAAGCCGTCGAGCTCGAGACAGAGCTGGCGCTCGTAGCGCTCGCGCGTGCGCGCGTCGCTCGAGCGCTCCTCGAAGGCGGCGAGCGCGAAGACGCCGAGCTCGGAGGTCTCGTCGATCACGTCGAGCAAGGCCTGGAACGAGGGGAAGAAGAGGGCGTGCTGATCGGCGGGGACGAGCGCGGAGAGCGGGTCGAGCCCGGGGTCGCCCTGGACGCGCTCCTTCCAGTCGAATTCCCGCACCGTGATCCCCTCGATGGAGGAGATCTCGACCGTCGGCTCCCCGGGCCCGGCCTCGGGGAGCGCGCGCTCGAGCTGCAGGTTCTCGGCCAGCGCCCGCCCGCCGCTCAGGAGGCCGTAGGTCCCGAGCAGATCGTCCTCGTCGTTGGGTTCGAACCAGGGCGCGAGCGCCGGGTCGTTCGCTGCGGTCTCGCCCAGTCCGCGGCGCACCTCCGCGAGCCGATGGCGGAACCAGGCCGACCCCGGCTGGCGCTCGCGCAGGAGCCGCCCGTAGTGCTGCGCCTCCGCGCGCAGGAAGGCGGCCTCGTCGCTCGTCGCGCGCGCGGCGGGGATCGAGAAGCCGAGCCGGTCCATGCCGCTCCAGTCGGGCTTCGGGACGAACAGGATCCCGTGCAGGTCGCGCGCCGAGTTCGTGCGGACCAAGAGGCGCCCCGCCGCGTGTCCCGGGGACTGGGGCCAGGCCTCGACGGAATAGGAGGGAAGCGTGTAGACGACCTCGCCCGGTCCTTCGATCTCCGCGCGCGGCCACAGGTCCTGGTAGGCGTCCCACTCGTCCGAGGGGGCTTGCTCGGGCTGCGCCGGGAGCTCTGCGTCCCCGTCGAACGCGAGCTCGGCGATCGGCACGTCGTAGAAGACGGGTCGCGAGTTCTCTTGCGGACCCGCGATCAGTCCCAGGGCGAGCACGAGCTTCATTGGCGGCTTCCTCCGTGGCAGCGAGCTTAGCGATTCGGATCGCACGGGGCGCCCGTCCCGCAGGCCGCGCCGTCTCCGGCTGCTCTCGAGCGCTCGCGACGGCGTCGCGGGCGCGCTCCCTCCCGGGATCCCCTGGAAGGCGAGAAGAGCCAGAAAAAGCGGCCGGGCCCGTGATCTGGCGTGGATCGCCAGCGAATCATGTGGCAGCAAGGATGGAAGCCCAAGAGCTCACCGACCTGATCCGGCGGCACGCCGGGCTGATCCACAAGATCGCCTACGCCTATTGCCGGGACGCGACGGACCGCGAGGACGTCGTGCAGGAGGTAGCGGTGCAGCTCTGGCGCTCCCGCCACCGGTACGACGGGCGCTCCAAGGAGACGACGTGGGTCTATCGCATCGCGCTCAACGTGGCGATCTCGTTCCAGCGCCGCGAGCGCCGGCATCGGGAGCGGCGCCTCTCGATCGACGCCCACGCGATCACGATCGCGGCCGCGTCCGAGGTCGAGCCCGGCGAGGACGTCGAGCTCCTCTTGCGCTGCATCGACGACCTGGGCGCGCTCGACGAGGCGCTCGTCCTGCTGTACCTCGACGGGAACGACCACGCGTCGATCGCAGACGTGCTCGGGATCTCCGTGTCCAACGTGGGCACGAAGCTATTGCGCATCAAGGACAGGCTGCGCGTCGCGTTCGAGCAGCGCGCGCGCTCGAACCGAGCGGAGGGACCGCATGCAGCTCGATGACCTGAAAGAAGCGTGGGCCGCGCACGGCGCGCTGTTGGAGCGGAGCCTCGCCATCGACGAGCGGCTCCTGCGGGAGGTGATGCTGCGCAGGGTTCGCCTCGCGCTGGCGCCGTACGTCCTGTGGAGGGCGCTGGAGGTGGCGCTCTGCATCGCGGCGCTCTTCGTCGTGATGCCGGTCCTCGCCGCTCACGTCGCCGAGCCGCGCTACGTCGTCGTGGCCGGAGCACTGGTCGTGTTCACCGTCGGGATCACCGCGCAGTCCGCGTTCCTGATCGTGAACGGCCTGCAGCTCGACTACGGCGGGCCGGTGACGGCGATCCAGCGCGACGTCGAGCGCCTCAGGCTGGTGGAGTACCGTGCGCTCAAGTGGGCGGTGCTCGGAGGCGTGGTGGTCTGGCTCCCCGCCGCGCTGGTCCTGTTCGAGGCGCTGACCGGCGTCGATGCGCTCGCCCGCGTCGACCTCCCGTGGCTCGTCGCGAACCTCACCTTCGGACTCGTCGTTCTCGCGCTCGGGCAGGTGCTGTCGAGGAAGCACGTCGAGCGGCCTGATCTGGAGCCATGGGCGCGCCGGCTGGTGGAAGTCGTCTCGGGTCGGGCGTTGCGACGTGCGGCGGACCATCTCGCCGAGTTCGCGAGGTTCGAGCGCGAGGAGCCTCCGCCGTCCTAGCGCGCGGCCGTGGGCAGGGCCGCGACGGGCTCGACCGGCAGGCCTTCCTTCTGCCACTCGTACCAGCCTGAGTTCATCTCCTTGACGTAGAAACCGCGCTCTACCAACTGCAGAGCGACCTTGGCCGAGAGCTGTCATGTCGAGTGCCAGCAGTAGGTGACGTACTCCTTCTCCTTGGAGAGCTTGGGCGCGACCTTGTCGACCTCGTCGAGCGGCACCGAGATCGCGCCGGGGATGTGCTCCTTCTCGAAAGAGGCGCGGTCGCGCGTGTCGAGGACGACGAAGTCGCCCTTGCCCTCCTTGACCTTCTTCGCCACGTCGACCTTCTGCTTCTCGGCCGCGAGCTTGGCCGAGTAGTACTGCTTCTGGAGCTCTCGTTCGCGTTCGCTGAAGGGCATGGGACGCCTTTCTCGGGTTGGCGGATCTGAAGCGCGGGCGAGCCGCAGGATACCTCGTCCGCCCGGAGAGACGAGCCCCGAGGCGGAAGCGGAAGGGAGGAATCGGCGTTCGCCCCCTCCCCTGGAATCGGAGGCTTGCTTAGGATGAGCCCGGAGAGAGCCCACAGAACAAGGGGAATCATGGAGAACGGAGGAGACCGACTCGATCAACAGAGGCTCGTTCAGGCCTTCGCCCGCCTGAAGCCCCTCGCTTCCGGGGCGAGCTTGGGAATCGTCGCCGGAGGATTCCTGTTCCTTCTCACCGCGGTCATCCTCCTCAGGGGTCCGGCGGAGCCGGTGGCCGAGGTCGGGCCGCACCTCGGGCTTCTCGCCTACTACCTCCCGGGGTATCGGGTGACCTGGGGCGGCGCGTGGATCGGTCTCCTGTGGGGCGTGGTGGACGGATTCGTGCTGGGCGCGCTACTCGCCTCCTTCGTCAACTTCCACCATGCTCTTTACCTGAGGTTGCTCGAGCGCAGGTTCCGCGGAGAGGGCTTGATCAATGGCTGAGTCCGGTTCCTTCCTGCGCTCCCTGGCCCGGTTGAACGCGCTCTGGTTCGGAACGAGCGTGGCGACGACCTCCGGGCTCGGGCTCGGGCTGGCGACACTCGTCCTCGTGATCGTGGGCGGGCCGCAGTCCCGGCACCTGAATCTCCTCGCGCAATACCTGCCGGGGTACCGCGTGAGCTTCGGCGGAGCCGTGGTCGGAGCCCTCTGGGGAGCCGCGCTCGGCTTCCTGTTCTCCTTCCCGGCGGCCTGGGTGTACTACCGCGACATCCTTGTTCGGATCCACGCGAACGACGGGCCCGCGCAGGGCGCGCCGGGCGAGACCGTGGCGCGGCTCCACCTCCCGACGCTGTCGCTCGCGGGCGCTCTCCTCTGCGGAACCCTGGTCTGGCTCGCCACGACCCTGTTGCTCGTGAGCCACCGGAGCGGCGAGCCCTTGGGGCCGCACCTCGGTCTCCTGGCCCAGGTCCTGCCCGGCTACAGCGTTTCCTTCGCCGGCAGCCTGGTGGGTTTCGCCTATTTCGCGCTGCTCGGGATGGCGGCGGCCTGCTCCGTGGGCTGGCTCTACAACTCGTTCGTCTCCGGGGAGAGGAGGGTTCCGTGAGCGACCGACCCGAGACGACGGCTCCTGGTTCCCACGCCCATGGCGACCTGCGCGTCGCCATCCTGGGCGCAGGTCCCGCCGGCCTGGCGGCCGGCCACTACCTCGCTTCGCGCGCGGTCCCGGTCTCCGTGCTCGAGCTGCACGATCGCGTGGGAGGCCTGTGCGCCACCCACGAGCGCAACGGATTCCGCTTCGACCTGGGAGGCCACCGCTGGTTCACCAAGAACGAGGAGCTCCATCGTTGGTTCCTCGAGCTCATGCGCGGCGAGCTCGTCACCGTCCAGCGCACGAGCCGCATCTACTTCAAGGGCAAGTACTACGACTATCCGGTCTCCATCAAGAACGTGCTGCGCAACGCCGGACTCTGGACCAGCGCGCACGCGGTCGCGAGTTACCTCGTGGCCGCCGTCCGGGACCTCGCGGGCAAACGCGAGCCGCGCAACCTGCGCGAGGCCTTCACCCAGCAGTTCGGCGAGAAGCTCTTCGACATGTTCTTCCGCCGCTACTCGGAGAAGGTATGGGGTCGCCCCTGCGACGAGATCAGCGCGGACTGGGCCGCCCAGCGCAGCAAGGGGCTCTCGATCCTGACCGCGATCAAGGACGCCATCGTCAAGGGCGACAAGGTGGTCAGTCTGGTCGACGAGTTCGTCTATCCGCGGCTCGGTTACCAGCGGATCTGCGAGCGCATGGCGGAGGACGTCCGGGATCGCGGGGGCACGGTCCTGCTCTCCTCCCCCGTCCAGCGCGTCCTGTACGACGGGCCCTGCGACTACAGGCTCGTCCACGCCTCCCCCGAGGGGAGCCGGGAGATGCGCGTGACGGACGTGATCTCGACCCTCCCGTTGACCCATCTCGTGCGCATGCTCGAACCCAGGTGCCCCAGCCACGTGGAGGAGACGGCTCGCTCGCTCGGCTTCCGCGACCTGATCACGGTCACGGTCATGCTGCGCAAGGAGCGCGTGACCAGCGACACCTGGCTCTACGTGCACGACGAGGACTTGATCTTCGCGCGGATCCACGAGCCCAAGAACTGGAGCCCGTCCATGGTGCCGGGGCCCGAGTACACCTCCGTGGTCTGCGAGTGCTTCTGTTCCCGCACCGATCCGGTCTGGAAGCTCTCCGACCGGGAGATCTCGGAGCGCGTCGTGTCCGACCTGGCGGACAAGCTGGGCTTCCTGCGGCGCGACGAGGTGGTCGACACCTGTGTCCTCCGTACCACCTACGCCTACCCGGTCTACGATCTGGAGTACAAGGCCAAGCTGCGGACGCTGTACGAGTTCGTCAACCGGCACGAGGGCCTGCACATCATCGGACGCGGAGGGACCTTCCGCTACAACAACGCCGATCACTCGATCGAGATGGGGCAGCTCCTCGCCAAGCGCATGCTGGGGGAGAACATCGATCACATGAGCGTGAACACCGAACAGGAGTACCACGAGGAGATCCGCCAGACCCTGGCCAGCGTCCGCACGCCAGCGTTGCGCTCCACCGGATCCACCGGATCCCCCGGATAGGAGCCGGCCCGCCAGCCCATGCAAGAGCCGGAGCCTCGGGACGTCTCGGTGATCGTGTTCGTCCGAGAATCCGCCGCCTCGATCCGCGACACGCTGCGCTCGCTGGAAGCGCAGGAGGGTATCGAGGCGGCCGAGGTGATCGTGGCCGACGGTTCGAGCGACGGCACGAGCGAGATCGTCGCGCGCGAGTTCCCCTGGGTCCGGCACCTGCGCTTCGAGCCGGACACGATGCCCGCGCTCAAGGGCCGGGCGATCCAGGCCGCTCGGGGCTCGGTCCTCGCCATCCTCGATTCCTGCGACCGTGCCGGGCCGGGCTGGCTGCGCGAGATCGTGCGCGGTCTCGAGCAGAGCGGAGCCGAAGCGGTCGGTGGCGAAGTGCTCTTCGAGGGACCGCCGGGCGGGATCAACGCCGCCGGATACCTGTTCGAGTACGGCGCCTTCGCTCCTCCGCTCGTCTCCGGCCCCACGCAGGGCGATCTGCCCGGCAACAACGTCGCCTACCGCGCGCGCGTCTTCCGCGAGACCTGCGCCGAGCTCCTGCCCGGAGGCTTCTGGAAGCCCTTCTTCCACCGGCGCATCCGCGAGCGCGGCGGATCCCTGCACCTCTACCCGGCCATGCACGTCCATCACCGGATCCGCATGGACCTCGGCGCCTTCCTGCTGCGACGCTTCCACTACGGCCGCTGCTTCGGGGCCATGAGGTACGCGGCCGCCGATCGCCGGCGGAAGATCCTGTACCTGCTCCTCGAGCCCGGCGTGCCTCTCCTGCTCTGCTGGCGGCACGTGCGCCGGGCCTGGGGTCACCCCGGGAACCGCAAGCTCCTGCTGCGAGCGCTTCCCGCGCTGCTCCTCCTGTGCTGCTCGTGGGGCGTCGGCGAGTGGCTCGGCACCTGGTTCGGGAGCGGCCGGTCCTGCGCGAGGGTCTACTAGGGCTCATGGTCGAGAGCCCCCCCGAGCTGAGCGTGGTCGTGGTGGTACCCGAGGGCGTGCGAGGGGCGTCGGAGCGCTGGCAGAGCGTCCTCGAGGCGCCCGCCCTCGGAATCGAGCTGCTCTTCGTCCAGGCCGGGGTCGCCTCCGCTCCCGCATCGCGCGGCGCGCGCTTCGTCGCCGCTCCCGCCGGCGCCACGGTCCCGCGACTGCGGGCCTTGGGACTCCAGGCCGCCCGCGGAGGGATCGTCGCCTTCGGCGAGGCCTTCCTGCGGCCCGTTCCAGGCTGGGCCGGCGCGCTCCTCGCGGCCCACCGCGGCACGCCCGCCGTCGCCGTCGCGGGCTCCTTCACGCGCGACTCGGGGAGCGCGCGGGACTGGGCGCTCACCCTCGTGGAGTACGGACGCTTGTTCGCCGCGCGACGGGCACCGGAGCGATCCGACGCCTCTTTCGCCAACGTCTCGTTCAAGCGCGAGCCCTTGCTGCGCCTTCTATCCGGAGCGTCGGAGGAGGTCGTCGAGCCCGAGGTGCACTCTCGCCTCCGGGCTGCCGGGCAGCCCTTCGCATACTGCGGCGGAGCGCGGGTCGTCGACGAGAACGAGCAGCCCCTCGGACGCTCGTTCTCCGCGCTCTACCACCACGGACGCTTCTATGGAGCTCGCCGCGTCGCGCACGGGACTCGAGGAGAGCGGCTGCTGCACTTCGCGCTCTGCCCGCTCGTTCCGGTGATCCAGCTCGCTCGCGTGACGCGCGCCGCGAGCGCGGCCCGCATCCTCTGGCCGCTCCTGCGCGCGCTGCCTGCGCTCGTGCTCTTGCTCTTCGCCTGGGCCCTGGGCGAGGCCGTTGGATCCCTGCGGGGCGAGGGAGCGAGCGGGAGGCGCTGGAGATGACGCCGGACGGCCCCCGCGAATCGGACGAAACGCCCGTGGTGAGCGTGGTCATCGCGCATCCCCGGGCCGACGCGGTCCTCGAACGAACGATCGCGGCTCATCGGGCCGAGCTCGGAGCGCTCGACGAGCTCCTGGTCGTGCTCGGGGAGGGCGAGAACGAGGGGGCGCTCACGCCCGAACTCTGGCGCCAGGGACTCGCCGGCGCACGCGGCGTCTTCGTCCGCCTGACGATCGGCTCCTTCGTCCCCGAACCGGGCTGGCGCGCGGCTCTCCTCTCGGCTCACGCCGGGGGAGCGGACGCCGTTGGCGGGGCCATGCTGCCCGGAGATCGTCTCCGCGCGCGCGACTGGGCGATCTTCTTCCAGCGCTACCGCAACTACCGCCCGCCCTTCGAGCTCCGCTCCGTCTCCGACGTCCCCGGAGATCATGCGAGCTACCGGCGCTCCGTCCTGGAGGAGACGGCCGACCTGTGGCGAGCCGCATTCTGGGAGCGCGACGTCAATCGCGAGCTCCATCGCCGCGGGCGCAGCCTCGTCATGGAACCGCGCTTTCGCGCGCGCTACGAGGGCCGCGAGTCGGCGCGGCTCCACATCGCGCACCGCTTCCGGCACGGGATCCAGTTCGGCCGCGAGCGCCTGCGCGGAGCGGGAGCCGACCGGCGTCTCCTCTTCGCGCTCGCCTTCCTGCTGCCGGGGGCCGTCTTCCTCCTCCGCATCGCGCGCGAGTCGCTCTCCCGGCCCGGTTCGCTCGCGCCCTTCCTGCGCGCCCTCCCCTGGCTCCTTGCCTTCGTCGGCGCCTGGTCGTTCGGCGAGTGGATCGGAGCCCTGCGCGGTCCGCCGGAGGAGCCCGCCGGCGTCCCTCATCCCTCGGCGCGCTGAGATGGAGGGCGTCCGTCGTTTCCGGATCGCGGCACGTTGCACCTTCAGCTCCCGTCCTTGCCGCCGATGACCTGCTTGAAGAAGGCGGCGACCAGCTCCCCGGCGACACGATGGCCTTCGTCGTTGAAATGCCCCTCTCGCTGGAAATGCAGGTTGGCCCCGGTGCGCCGGTAGTGCTCGGCCAACGGCGGCAGGAGGTCCAGATAGGGGATCTGCCGGGACCTGGCGAATTCCTCGACGTACCTCTGGGGCAGCCCCACGTCGTGCGTCTCCGGAAAGGAGTCCGCGAAGTAGATCTGTTGGGGGGACGGAAGCGTGATGACGATCAGCTCGGCGCCGCTCGCCGCGCAGGAGGCCGCGATTCGTTCGAGCGCCTCGATGGAAACGTCGCGGGCCCGTTCGGCGAATGGCGGATAGTGCCTCAGGCTCCAGAAGATGTTCGATACGGTCGTCGTGGCTTCGAACGGCGGCCGCCGGGGTGGGAAGCTCTCCTGCGGCGGAGCGCCGACCACGTCCTTCAGCACGGCTCGAAGGACGTCGTACAGATAGAGCCGCTCGAGCACGGCGGCGTAGCGGCTGCCGTGCAGGCCGTGGAAGGGTGCGGGAATCCTCTCGGCGATCCTCTCGGCGTTCGTGCGCAGCGTGCCGTTCGCCCGGATCTCGTAGCGGTCGAAGCCCGCATACGTGTCGATGAAGTCGTTGCCGTTGAACGAGACGAGCACGATGGTATCGGGATGGAATGCCTGGACATCGGTCTCGAGCTGCTTCTCGATCTCCAGGAACCCGTATCCGGGAACCCCGAAGTTCAGGACGTCGAATCCGAGGGGACCGATCTCCCCGTCGAACACCCCGACCAGCGAGCGTTCGGCGGAAGACGCCCATTGTCCGAACGTGAACGAGTCGCCGACGAAGGCGATCCTCGTCTTGCCGGGGGGCTTCGAGGTCTGCGCGTCGCGCCACCGCATCCCGTGGGAGTTGGTCCGGATCGAGACCTTCGCGCCGTCGATCCGGGTCTCGAGGTCCAGATCGGCCTTGAGTCGATAGATGTCGGCCGAGTCCGCCGGGGGCCGGAAAAGGGAGAGCACGCCGGGCTGGATGCCGGACAGCCTGAGGACCACCTCGGCAGCGACCAGACCGATCGCCGTTGTCAGCGACGCCAGGGCGACGCCGGCGGCGAGACGCGGGTTCTTCCTGCGCCGGACGAGGAGCACTCCGAGACCGACGAGGATCAGATCGACGATCCCGATCAGGATCCGGAATGGGGTGGGCAGCGCGGGGATTCCCAGCAGCGGAGAGAGACACCAGGGATTCGCGGCGAGGGCGACGGCCGCGCAACACGCGCCGACGAGGACCATGAACGATGTCAGCATGGGCGAGCGTGACGGAGGTTGCCCGGTGGCGGGGAGCCCGAGATTCCCGAGGATCCTGCGCACTCCGGTCTTCCGGGCCCGAGCCTACTTCGACCAGACCATGATGTTGCCGTCGCCCACCGTGCCGCGGAACGTGCCCTCCAGCCGCCACGCCGTCTGGAGCTCGTCGACGAGGTCGGGGCTTCGCATCCTCAGGTTTCGGGCGAAGGTGGTCACGAACCAGGCGCGCCCGTTGGCGCGCGCCGCGAGCGCCGAACCGAGGTCCGCTTCCGTGCGCAGGTACACGTAGTCGGGGTCGTCGGCGACACCCTCCTGCCGCGTGTAGAACCGGAAGCCCTTCTCCGCGACGCCGTAGACGACGACGAGCTCGCCCGGGCGCCGGCTCGCCTCGAGGAAGCGGATCGCGCCCCGATAGTCCTGCTTGGGCAGCGCGTAGTACGACGGAAGCGCGGCGGCCGAGAGCGCGGCCAGCGCGACGGTGGCCACGACCGCGAACCGCGCGGCCGTTTCGGGGCGGCTCGCGAGCCGCCGGGCGAGGCTCGAGAGCCCCTGGACCGCGCACAACATCGCGAGGGGGATGGCGAGCAGGAAGAAGCGCGGCGAGATGGCGAGGCCGCTCACCACGAGCACGGCCGCCGTGACCGCCTCCGGCAGCGCGAGGGCCGCGACGAAGGCCCAGTGCCGTCGCCAGAGGACCAGGAAGCCCGCGCCGGCGAGAGCGAGGAACGGCAGCGCGCCGAGCAGGAGCCCGGGGCCGAACCCCGCCGACACGCCGCCGATCAGCTCCTTCACGAACTCGCCCGACAGCGGGCGGAAGCCCGACGTCGGGTTGGTGTAAGTCGCCCCTGCCACGACGTAAGCCTGGGGGATCACGGCAGCATAGAGGTGGAAGACCAGGAGGCCCGTCGCACCGAACACGGCGGCGAGTCGCGCGAGCAGCGGTCGCAGCGAGGCTCCCTGCCGGTGTACGGCGGCGAGTGCCAAGAGACCGACGAGGCCGTGCGCGACCGCGACGAACGCGGTCAGGAGCTGCAGCGCGCAGCCGAGAAAGAGGCAGGCGGCGTAGAGCGCCCAGTCGCGCCCGCGGTCCGAGGCGAGCGCGCGCGCGAGGAGGCCCGCGCCGAGCACGGCGAACAACAGGTAGCCCGCGTAGCCCCGGGCATTCTGCGAGAAGAAGACGTGGTGGTACGAGACGGCCAAGAGGAGCGCGGCGCCGAGGGCGGCGGCGCGCGTCAGCACCAGCCGCGACGCCCAGTACAGGGCCGGCACCGTGGCCGTGCCGAGCAGCACCGCCGGCAGCCGGACCGCCCACTCGCGCTCGCCGAACAGCGCCACGCACAGCTTCACGAGCAGGGTGTTCAGCAGGTGGTTGTTCGTGCGCTGGTAAGACGCGACGACCTCGAGCGTCGAGAGGTGCCCGTAATCGATGAGCGGCGAGATCTCGTCGAGCCAGAGGTCCGAGCCGACGCGGTAGAGGCGCAGGGCCAGGGCCAGGAGCGTGATCCCACCCAGGACCCAGGCCGCGCGGGCGGGGCCGCCCGCGTCGGGCGGCTCCGGGAAACGGGGGCGCGATCCCGGCGGCACGCTCGCCGCCGGGGGACGCCACGAGAACCACAGCAGCACGAGGCCTTCGAGGGCGAAGGCGAGCTGCAGCAGCGTCACGCCCTTGATCGGCTGGGGCGGCAGCTCCGGCCCCCACGGGAGGCGGTCGTACCACTCACGCGGCAGGAGCGCGCCGGCGAGGACGAGGGCCACGCCGGCGAGCCGGAGCAGGAGCCGTCCACTCACGAAGTGGATGCGTCGGTGCGGGAAGGGGGCACCGCTATCCAACGAGCAGGCCCTTCAACCAGCTGTAGACGTAGCGCGGCGAGACCTTCATCAGCTTGATCTTCGAGTCGCCGAAGCGCCGGGCGTATTCGTGCGTCGGCACCTCCGCGACCCGATAACCGCGGCGCAGGGTCTTGATGGTCATCTCCTGCTCGATCGTGGTGATGTTCTCTTTCAGGTTCAAGCTGCGCGCCACATCGGTCCGGATGGCCCGAAAGCCGTTCTGGGATTCGGTGAGCCGCACGTCGAAACGGTAGTTGATGCCGAGCGTGATGATGTCGCTGCCGATCATGCGCATGAACTTGGTGAAGTCGCCGTGCAGCTCGTCGGAGCCGCCACGCGGGCGCGACCCGACCACGTGGACCGCCTCGCCTCGCAGGATCGGGACGACCAGGCGGGGGATATCGGCAGGGCAATGCGATCCGTCCGCATCGATGAAGACGATGATCTCGCCGGTCACCTCGCCGATCGCGGTGCGCACGGCGTCGCCCTTGCCCCGGCCGTGGTCGAGCACGACGCGAACACCCGCGCGCTCGGCGATCTCGCGCGTACGGTCTCGGGAATGACCATCCACCACGAGCATCTCGTCCGCGAACGGCTTGGAATGGAAGATGACCGGCCCGATGTTCTCTTCCTCGTCCCGCGCCGGGATCACCACGGAGACGCGGGCCTGCCGCTTCTTGTAGGCTTCGAGCACGGCATCGTAGTCCCCCGGCGTCGACCAGAGGCTCGCGTATTCCGGAATCGAATCGGCCGCAGTCTCGCCTACCGGCTGCGGATCCGGCCTCGTACTCTCCTGCGGCTTCAAGGAGGCATTCCCGTGCAAGGAGGCAGAGACCCGGCTGCCTTCTGTTCCTCGAATCTATGGGCCCCTCAACTGGCGGTCAAGTCCCCCCGCCGATGATGAGCGGAGAGGTCCTCGGCAGGGTTTCCGAAACGGCCGTGTTTCCCCGCCTTCGGGAACTCCTTGATCGACGGAGGGACCGCGAGCTCTGGTTCCCTCGCGAAGGCGAAGACGTCGAGGTCGGTCTCGTCCTCTGTGCGCCGCCGTCGGTGACTCCGAGCACGATCGCGTCGAGGATGCCCCACAGGCGGTCGCGCACGGTGCGCGTAGCGCGCACCACCGGTTCGAGCCGAGAGCGCGAGGCCCACCGGATGCGCTTGTCGTTCGGCGGTCGCGGATCTAGAGTGCGCCGCTCCGGAAGGACAGGATGCGGCTTCGGATCGGCCTGGTGGGCGCAGGTGGGATCGGGCTCGTGCGCGCACGAGCCCTCGCGCGCAGCGCCGACTGCGAGCTCGTGGCCGTCGCCGATCCGATCCGGGAGCGCGCCGAGGAGGCCGCACGGGCGTCGCGGGCGCGCGTCGTTCGAGATCACCACGAGCTGCTCGATTCCCCCGACGTCGACGCGCTCGTCGTCTCCGTGCGCCCGGACCTGCACGAGGAAGTCGTGCTCGCCGGCCTCGGTGCGGGAAAGCACGTCCTGTGCGAGAAGCCGCTCTGCAACGGGGTCGACGGCGCGCGCCTCATGGTCGAGCGCGCGCGCGGCGCGCGCCTCGCGCTCGCGACCGGCTTCAACCATCGCTACTTCCCGATGATCCAGCGCGTGAAGCGTGCGGTCGAGTCCGGCGAGATCGGCGAGCTCGACCACGTGCGCGCCTTCGCGGGGCACACGGGGATGAGCGAGCTCCCCGCGCCCTGGCTCACGGACCCGGCCGTCATGGGCGGCGGCGCCCTGATGGACGTGGGGATCCACGTGCTCGACCTCGTCCGCTTCGTGTTCGGCGAGGTGGTCGAGGTGCAGGGACGCGCCTCCGAGGGCGTGTGGCGGATCCGTGGCTGCGAGGACAACGGCTTCGCGCTGCTGCGCCGCGCGGACGGGAAGGTCGCGTCGGTGCAGGCGAGCTGGACGGAGTGGCGCGGGTACCGCTTCTGGATCGCCGCCTACGGCACGCACGGCACGGCCTGGGCCTTCTACGCCCCCATGCTGGGGATGATCGTGCGCATGGATCGCCCCGGCGGCCGGCGCCGCCGGCGTATCCATCTCTATCCCCGCGTCAACCTGATGGAGAAGGTCCGCGACTGGCGCTGGACGGTGGTGCGGACCTTCCTGGAGGAGTTCCGCGACTTCCGGCGCCTCGTGGCGGGCGAGCGCGGCTCGATCGCCGAGGGCTTCGATGGGTTCCGCGCGGTCGAGATCGCGCAGGCGGTCCGCCGGAGCTCGGCCGACGGGAGTCCGGTGCGTTTGTGCGAGCCGTTCTGAGGGGCCGCTCGCTACTCGATGCGCACCAGGGAGCGGCCCGGACCAAAGAGGTAGCCGGCGCACTCGCCGACCCACCACGCGAGCGAGAAGCAGCACAGCGCGGGAAAGCTCCGCAGGAGCGCCGCGCGGTAGGCGGGACGCTCGGCGACGCTGCGCGCGATGCGTCCCACGACGAGCGGAGGGAGCAAGATGGAGCCGAGGGCGAAGGCCGCTCGTCGCAGGCGCTCCTCGCGTGCGAAGCGCCGGCCCGCGTAGTAGCGCGAGTAGTGGAAGCGCTGCGAGAGGAAGTAGGCGAAGGGGAAGTGCTTGCGGTGGGCCATCACGACCTCGGGGAGGAGCAGGAAGGTACCGCCGCGCTCCAGGAGCTGCGGGTGGAGGGTGGTCTCCCAGAAGCCCTCCGCGAGCCGAGCCGGGTCGGCGCTTTCCAGGACCTCCCGGCGGTAGGCGACGTTCATGCCGGGGACGTCGTGCGTCTCGCCCCCGCTCCTCGGCGGCAGGTAGCCGTGATACTCGCAGAAGAACGCGGCCCAGTCGGTCGCCCGATCGCGCATGGCGTTGTCGACGAGCCCGCCCACGGCGGCCACGCGCGGCGGGGCGCCCTCGAGCGCCCGCACGAAGCACGCGATCCAATCGCGCGGCGGCACCGTGTGGTCCTCGGTGACGAAGACGTATCGGCCTCGCGAGCCTCGCAGGGCCAAGAGGCGCAGCTCGGGGAGCGTCGCCTCGGGCTCCGCCTCGATCACGACGACCCCGGGATGACGCTCGCGCACCTCGGACCCCAAGGCGCTCCCGCAGCGGTTCGCGACCACGACCTCGAGTGGGACCGAACCGCTCTGGTCCTCGAGCGCGCGCAGGAGAACGTGGATCGAGTCTCCCGGGTTCACGAGGCCTACGAGGACCGTGGCCGTCGGTGCGTCGCTCCCTAGGCTCATCCGGCGAGCTCGATCGTGCGCCCCGTGCGCGCGGACTCGTAGGCCGCCTCGACGACCCGGACGACGGCGCGCGCCTCGGCGCCCGTGGAAGGGGGCTCCCTTCCCTGCGCCACCGCCTCGATCGCGGAACGCAGGAGGTCGGCCGTCGCCCGGCCCAGGGCATCGAGCGGATTCCGCGCCAGGACGCGCGTCCGATCGCCCCGTTCCGACCAGGTCATGCCCCCCAATCCAAAGCCGAGCCGGAGGAACGGACGTCGCGACCGCGGCGCGCACCCCAGCGTCAAGCTCGCGCGTCCCCCGAGCGACGCGCGCAGGCTGGAGCGCGTGCCGTCGAGGCGCAGCTCGAGGTAGCGGAGCCGGCCCGCCGACACGCGATCGAGGACGATCGAGGCCGCGCGCCCGCCGGGGAACTCGAGCGCCACGAGGTCCACGAGATCGCGGGCTCCACCCGCTCCCGGGAACGGGACGCGCGGCATGCGCGCCGTCACGGCCACCGGAGGGACCGCGAAGACGCGCAGCGCCAGATCGATCACGTGCGTGCCGAACTCCTGCAGCGTCTTGCCCTCGGCGCGCCAGCCGCTCGCGTCGGCCTCGTTCGGCAGCATCGTCTGCCACGCTTGCAGGAAGAGCGGCTCGCCGAAGTCGCTCGAACCCAGGCTTGCGAGCAGGGCCGCGTGGGTCGGCATGCGCGCGAACTCGTGGTTCACGACCACGCTGCGGCCCGCTCGCGCCGCCGCGGCCAGGACGCGGTCGGCGTCGGCGACGCTCTCGGTGAAGGGCTTCTCGCAGAAGACGTGCACGCCGCGCTCGAGCGCGCGGCAGGCGAGCTCGGCGTGTGTGGCGGGCGGGGAGGCGATCAGGATCCACTCGGGGCGCGTGCTCGCGACCAGGGTCTCCAGGTCCTCGTGCACCGGCACGCCGCGCGTCGCGCGCTGGAACTGGGCGCGCGCGCCCGCGTCGGGATCGGCGCCGCCGACGAGTTCCAGCCCCGGAACGTGCCGGCATGCGGCCAGGTGGATCTTCCGGGCGGCGGCCCCCAGGCCGGCGAGCGCGAGGCGCGTCATCCGGACCGAGTCTGCTACGGATGGACGGTCCTAGCAACTCTTTCCGGACTCGCGGCGGAGCGCGCGTTCGCCCGCCGCTCCGGTCCCCGGCGGGGCGGGGGCGCTCCGGCCTTCCCGATTCGACTCCGCGGCCAGCCGCTCGAGGTCCGAGCGCACCATGATCTCGACCAGCTCCTCGAAGGAGACGCGCGGCTGCCAGTCGAGCACGCGCTTCGCCTTGGAGGGGTCGCCGCGCAGTCGATCGACGTCCACCGGACGCTTGAAGCGCTCGTCGACCACGACGTGATCGCGGTAGTCGAGCCCCACGACCTCGAAGGCGAGCCGAGCGAGGTCGCGCACGCTCGCGTCGCGCCCGGTCGCGATGACGAACTCGTCCGCCTCGCCCTGCTGGAGCATTAGCCACATCGCCTCGACGTAGTCCTGCGCGTGGCCCCAGTCGCGCCGCGCCTCGAGGTTCCCCAGTCGCAGCTCGTGCTGCAGGCCGAGCGCGATCCGCGCCGCCGCGTGGCTCACCTTGCGCGTGACGAACTCGAGCCCGCGCCGGGGCGACTCGTGGTTGAAGAGGATCCCGCAGGCGGCGAAGAGGCCGTGGACCTCTCGGTAGTAGCGCGTCAGGTGGCGCCCGGCGAGCTTGGAGATCCCGTAGGTCGAGACGGGCCGGCAGGGAGACTCCTCGTTCAGCGCCGCGTCGGGCGAGCTGCCGAACATCTCGCTCGACCCGGCGAAGTAGACCTTGCAGGTGGGGCAATGGTCCTTGATGCTCGCGAGCACGAGGTGCGTGCCGCCGACGTTCGTGGCGAGCGTGGAGAACTCGTCCTGGAAGGAGAAACCGACCGAGCTCTGCGCCGCCAGGTGGTAGCACTCGTCGGGCTGGATCTCCCGGATCAGGGAGGCGATGCCGTTCAGCGCGGTGGGGTGGAGCCGGATGCGATCGAGGACGGGCTCCAGGCGCGAGAGACCCTGCGAGGGATCCTCGAGGCCCGAGCGCCGCACGGTGCCATGCACCTCGTAGCCGTGCTCGAGCAGGAGCTCGGCCAGGTACGAGCCGTCCTGGCCCGTGATGCCTGTGATCAGCGCCTTCTTCAATGCACCTCCCGGGCGGCCTTGCATCCTAACCCGGCGTCGCTGTCGACCCGCGCGCGGCTCCGCCGCGCGTCCCTCGCGGGGCGGACCGCAGAGCGGGGTCCGCGCGCAGCGCGCGACCTAGCGGCGGCTTCCGGGTACCATCGATCCGTCCGAGGCCATGACGTCAGGAAGCTCGCGCACCGAATTCGGCCTTCCGGTCCCGACCTGGAAGCGGGTCGCGATCGCGGGCGTGCCCGCCCTGGGAGGAGCGGTCTGCCTCCTCCTTTGGCTCCTGCCGCCGGCGTCGTTGCGGGCCGCCGTCGTGCGGGTCGCCTCCGGCTTCGGCGATCACGTCCCGATCGAGGAGATCGCCCCGCTCCAGAAGCGCCTCGCGTTCGCGGGGCTTTTCCTCCTCTGCTGCGCGTGTCTCGCCTGCCTGCGCCGGCTGCGCCTCGCCGAGCGCCTTTCGCCGACGCTCGCCTCCCTGCGCGGCCTGCTCGGCGAGACCGCGCGCGCGGCAGGGCTCTTCCTGCGGCAGGAGCGCGCGCATGCGGCCGCGCTGATCGCGCTCACGACCTGGAGCCTCGTGCAGGGGCTCGCCACGATCCGCCAGCCGATCCGCGAGGACGAGGCGATCAATGCGATCCTGTTCATGCGCAGGTCCCTGCTGCACGTCGTCACGAGCTACCAGAACAACAACAACCACATCTTCCACACGCTGCTGGCGCGGATCTCGACCCAGCTCCTCGGCAACGAGCCCTGGGCCCAGCGCATCCCCGCGTTCGTCGCCGGAGTCCTGCTCGTGCCCGCGGGCTACGCCGCGGCGCGCACGCACTTCTCGCGCGGCGCCGGCCTGATCACCGCCGCGTGCATCGCTTCCTGGCCCTACCTCGTCGACGTCTCGACCAACGCGCGCGGGTACACGATCCTGCTCCTCGTCTTCCTGCTGCTCCTGTGCCTGCTCCCACGCCTCGCCCGCGGCGAGGACCGCGGAGCGTGGGCGGCCTTCGTGCTGCTCAGCGTGATCGGGTTCTACACGACCCCGCTGATGGGGCTTCTCTTCGGGGTCCTGCTGATCTGGCTCGCGGGCACCGCGCTCCTCGACTTGCCGCGGGCGGACTGGCTCTCCTCCGCGAAGAAGCTCTTCCTGGCCTGCGTGGCCGTGGTCGGGCTCACCTTCCTGGTCTACCTTCCGCCCATCGTCTTCGAGGGGCCGCGGGTGGCGTTCCTGCAGTTGTGGATGCTCCCCCGGCTGCCCTCGGAGAAGCACGATGGCGGCCCGATCACCGGTCCGGGCACGTACTGGGGCGTCCTGAAGAACTTCGTCGGTCGACTGGAGGGGCTGTGGGAATTCTGGACCTTCGGAGAGCCTTTGGTCGTGGCATCGATCGCCTTGGCCGCCTTCGTGAGCGCGCTCGTCGCGGTGAAGCGCTACCCGCGTGGGTTCCGGCTGATGGCGAGCTCCCTCCTCTCCCTCGCGGCCTTCGCGCTCGTCTTCTCGAAGGTCCCGCTCCCCTGGCAGCTCCCGCACCTCTTGATCGTCTTCTTGATGGGGGTCGGCGGAGGCGCCGCGTTCCTCCTGGATCGGCTCGCGGGCGCCCGGGCGGAGCTCGCGCGCTTCGGGACGTTCGTCGTGGCGCTCGCGATCGTCCTGGGGAACGGCGCGCTCGCCGTCGGGATGCGGAGCCGCCAGTTCGCGTTGCCCTGGTACCTCGGTTACTACGACGCTCCCGAGGCGGCCGAGTACCTGAGCCAGGCCATGCGCGACGAGGACTGCATCGCCGGCGTCAAGATGGAGCTCTTCCCGCTGGCCTACTACTTCCAGGCCACGGATCCGCACTGGAAGACGCGCTTCTTCCCGCGCAAGAACAGCATGGCCGAGAAGGAGCTCCTCGAGCTGAAGGAGCGCTCCGCCGACCTGTTCCTGATCGAGACCGATCGCCCGATCCCGCTTCGCAGCAAGTGCCGCGACGTGATGGTCGAGGGGGGATACGCTCCCACGGGCGAGGTGAGGCGCTTCCGTGCCTCGCGCATCGTGCGCTACTCCCCCGCGCCGGAAACACCCCAGGGAGCGACGGAGGGCGGCTAGGACCCGCGGGACCCGCGCCGGGAATGCGCATCGCCATCGACACCACCTGCGTCTGGAACCGGCGGGGATTCGGGCGCTTCACCGTGGAGCTCCTGCGCGCCCTCGTCGCGCGGCACCCGGAGCACGACTACGTGCTGCTCGTCGACCGCGAGCCGGCCCGTGGCGAGCTGCCCGAGGCCTGCGCGATCGTGAACGCCAGCCCCGAGCGCACCGTGAACCGGAGCGCCGTCGCGAAGGGCCGGCGCTCGCTCGCGGACATGCTGCGCTTCACGCGCGCGGCGCGGCGCACGAAGCCCGATGTGCTCTTCTTCCCTGCCGTCTACTCGTTCTTCCCCGTGGCCCCCGGGACGAGGACGGTGGTGTGCTTCCACGACACGATCGCCGAGGACCATCCCGAGCTCGTCTTCCCCGACCGCGCGGGGCGCTGGGCCTGGAAGGCGAAGATGCGCCTCGCCCTGTGGCAGGCGACGCGCGTCATGACGATCAGCGAGGCCTCGAGGCGGAGCCTCGCGACGCTCTACGGTCTCTCCGAGGAGCGCATCGACCTCGTGACCGAGGGTCCGAGCCCGAGCTTCCTGGCCCCGTCCTCCCCCGAGGCGGTGCGCGCCACGCTCGAGCGCCTCGGACTGCCCGGCGATCGGCCGCTGCTCCTCCATGTCGGCGGCATGAGCCCGCACAAGAACCTGACGACGCTGCTCGAAGCCGCGGCGATCCTGCTCCGGCGCCACGCGGCGTACCTCGTGCTCGTCGGCGATCCCGAGGCGGACGGCTTCCACGCCAACGCGGCCGAGCTCCGGGCGCGGATCGCCTCGGACGAGCGCCTCCGGGACAACGTGCGCTTCACGGGCTTCGTCTCCGACGCCGACCTCGTCCACCTCTACCGCGGCGCCCTGGCCCTGGTCTTCCCCTCGCTCGCCGAAGGCTTCGGGCTGCCGGCGGTGGAGGCCATGGCCTGCGGCCTGCCCGTGCTCGCGAGCCGCGCCGGCTCCCTGCCGGAGGTCGTGGGCGACGCGGGCCTCCTCTTCGACCCGCGCGACGCGCGCGGCATGGCGGAGTCGATCGAGCGGATCCTGGTGGACGACGGGTTGCGGCGCGAGCTCTCGCGGCGCGCGCGAGAGCGCGTGCGCCTCTTCACCTGGGAGCGCGCCGCCGACCTGGCGCTCGCGTCCTTCCGCAGGGCGATCGGCTGATGGACGCGATCTTCACCTTCCACTCGATCGACGACGGCGGGTCCGTGCTCTCCTACCGGGCGGCCGACCTGCGCGCCGCCCTCGAGGGGCTGCTCGAGGACGGCGTGCGCATCGTGCCGCTCTCGGAGCTGCTCCGCGAGGATCCCTCCGGGCGAGCGCGCGCCGCGCTCACCTTCGACGACGGGTTGCGCTCGGTGCACCGCCTGGCGCTGCCCGTGCTCCGGGACCTCGGCCTACCCGCGCTGGTCTACGTGGTCACCGATCGCGTGGGCGGCGACAACCGCTGGCCGGGCCAGGACCCCGCCGTTCCGCGCTTCGAGCTCATGACCTGGGCGGAGCTGCGCGAGCTCGCCGACTGCGGGATCTCGATCGGGAGCCACACGCGGACCCACGCGAGCCTCGACCGACTGCCCGAGCCCGAGATCGAGTCCGAGCTCGCCCTGAGCCGCCGGCGCATCGAGGACGAGCTCGGCGTGCCCGCGCGGCACTTCGCCTTCCCCTGCGGAGCCTACGACGAGAGGAGTCTCCGGCACGCGGCCCGCGTCTACGACACGGCGGTGACCACCGAGATGCGCTTCCTCGCGCGCGCGAGGGACCCTCATCGCCTGCCGCGCATCGAGAGCTACTACCTGCGTTCCGCCGGCCGGCACCGGCCCTGGTTCGGACGCCGCACGCGCGCCTACCTCACGGCGCGGGCCTTCCTGCGCGGCATCCGACGAGGGCGCCCGGGATGACGCGCACGTTGAGCATCGTCCTGCCGCTCTTCGACGCGGCCCTGTTCCTGCCGCGGGTCCTGCCGCCGCTCCTCGCGGCCGTCGAGCGCGGCGAGGCGCTCGAGATCCTGGTCGTGGACGACGGATCCACGGACGACGGGCCGGAGATCTGTCGCCGGCAGGGCCTCGCGGTGCTCGCCTCCGGGGGCCGGCTCGGCCCCGGTGCGGCGCGCAACGTCGGCGCGCGGGCCGCGCGCGGCGACGTCCTCCTGTTCGTCGACTCCGACGTCGTCCTGCGCCCCGACGTCCCGCGGCGAGCGCTCGAGGCCCTCGCGCGCCGGGCGGGCAGCGTGGCGGTCTTCGGCTCCTACGACGACCGGCCGCGGGCGCGCGGCGTCGTCTCGCGCTACGTGAACCTGCGGCACCACTGGGTCCACCAGCAGGGAACGGAGGACGCGGTCACGTTCTGGGCCGGCTGCGGCGCCGTCGAGCGCGGCGCCTTCCTCGCGGCGGGCGGGTTCGACGGGGCGCGCTACCGGCGCCCCTCCATCGAGGACATCGAGCTCGGAGCGCGCCTCTTGGCGAACGGAGGCCGGATCGTGCTCGACAAGGGCATGCTGTGCACGCACCTCAAGCGCTGGACGTTCCGGAGCATGCTCGTCACCGACCTCCTGCGGCGCGCCGTGCCCTGGACGCGCCTCATCCTCGAGGGCCGGGGCGAGCTCGCGCTCAACGTGACGCGCGCCGAGCAGGGGAAGGCGCTCCTGGCCGTGGGTCTCTCGCTTGCGCTGATCGGCGGCCTCGTCCTCCCGCGCCTCCTCGGGGCGGCCGGCGTCCTCTTCCTCTGCGCGGTGCTCGCGAACCGGCGCTTCTTCGCCTTCCTGTGGAGGCAAGAGGGGCCGCTCGGGGCGCTTGCAGGCGTCCTCCTGCACCAGGTCTACTACCACGTGGGCATGCTCGGATACCTGCTCGGGTTCCTGGCCCACGTCTCGCGCCGGCGCGCGGCGGACCAGCGGTGAGCGATCGGACCCTGCCGGTCGGGATCGCGGGCGCCGGCCTCATGGGCCGCTGGCACGCGCACGCCGCGGCGCGCACGGGCGGCCGCGTGCTCGGCGTCGCCGATCCCGATCTCGGGCGCGCGCGCCGGCTCGCCGAGGCCCATCCCGGGGCGCGCGCCTTCTCCGAGGCCGGCCCGATGCTCGCGGCGCTCGAGCTCCGCGCGCTGCACGTGTGCTCGCCGCTCGCGACGCACGCGGTGCTGGTGGAGAGCGCCCTCGAGCGCGGCCTCGATGTCCTGGTCGAGAAGCCGCTGGCCCAGGACGCGGCGACGACCGAGCGGCTCTCGATCGAGGCCGAGCGCGCGGGGCGGCTGCTCGTGCCGGTTCACCAGTACCCCTTCCAGCGCGGCTTTTCCCGCGCGCGCGCGGGGCTCGAGCGCTCGGGACCGCTGCGTCACGCCGAGATGACCCTGTGCACGGCCGGCGGAGCCGGCCGCGACGAACGCGGGCTCGCCGAGCTCGTGGCCGAGATCCTCCCGCACCCGCTGTCGGTCGCACAGAGCCTCTTCCGCCCGCGCATCCATGAGGTCGCCTGGTCCGTCGAGCGGTTCGCCTCCGGCGAGGTCCTGGTGCAGGGGAGGGACGGCGCGCTCGCCTTCCGCGCGCTCGTGAGCGCGGCGAGCCGGCCGCCGGAGAGCTCGCTCTCCCTGCGCGGAGAGCGGGGCACGTGGCGCGTCGACTTCTTCCACGGCTACGCGAACTTCGAGCCCGGGAGCGTCGGCAGGTCGGCCAAGATCCTGAGGCCGTTCGGCCAGTCGGCGCGGAACCTCCTGGCGGCTTCCTCGAACCTCGCGCGCCGCACGGCGGCGGGCGAGAGCGCCTATCCCGGCCTGCGAGCGCTCGTGTCGGCCTTCTACCGCGCTGCCCGCGAGCAGGGCCCGCCCCCGATCGAGCCCGCGGCCGTGCGCGAGCTCGCGCTCGTGCGCGATCGACTGCTGGCGGACCTCTCCTGATCAGGCGCCGCGGGCGCGGTGGTGCTCGCGCGCGCGCTCGACCGCGGCGAGGTAGCGCTCGAGGTAGGCCTCCGGCGTGTAGAGCTCGCGATAGCGCTCCGCTCCGCGCCGCCCGAGGCCATCGCGCAGCGCCGGATCGCTCCACAGGCGGTCGAGGTGAGCGAGGAGCTCCTCCGCGCTCCCGTAGACGAGCCCCGCGCCGTCCGCGACGATCTCCTCCGCCCCTCCGCAGCGGCTCGTCACCACCGGGACGCCCAGCGAGAGGGCTTCGCAGGCCGAGAGGCCGAAGGTCTCGGCGCACAGCGAGGGGAAGACGAGCGCCGTCGCGCCGGCGTAGTAGGCGGCGAGCGCCTCGCGCGGCACCCGGCCCAGGAAGGCGACGTTCGCCGGGGCTCGCCGGCGGAGCTCCTGCTCGGCGTCGCCGCCGCCCACGACCACCAGCGGGTAGTCGGGTCGCGCGCGCAGAGCGTCGACGAGGAAGCCGGTGCCCTTGGCGGCCGTGACGCGGCCGACGTACAGGAAGTAGCGCGCGGGGAGTCCCGCGGGCCGCGCGGCGGCGGGCGGGAGCGGTGGGACGTAGGGCGGCACGAGTTCGAGCGGCACGTCGGCGCCGGCCTCCGCCATCCAGGCCCGGTGCCGGTCGGCCGTCGCGCGGCTCGGCGCGAGCACGAGGTCGACCTCCTCGAGGCAGCGCGCCATCCAGCTGCGCGAGGCGCGCCACACCTGGGGCGGTCGCCCGTGGGCGAGCATGCAGCGCACGCAGGCGCGCTCCGTGCAGAGCTCGCCCGTGTACTTGAAGAGCACGTGCGTGGGGCAGACCCACCAGTGCTCGTGCAGCGTGTAGAGCTTCACGCCCCGCCCCAGGCGCAGCACGCCCGGCCCTCCGGCGAGCGAGATGTTGTGGAAGTTGACGACGTCGAAGCCGCGCCCGAGGACGCGCTCCAGGGCACGGCGCGCGAAGAGCGGCCGGCCGGTCTGCTGGATCAGCAAGGGCCCGAGCCGGCCGAGCGGGCTCTCCAGCCGGTGCACGCGCACGCCGGGCGGGGCTTCCTCGTCCGGCGCGACGCTCCCCCGTCCCGCGAGGACGCGCCAGGCGTCGACGCCATAGACGACGTCGACCTCGTGACCCCGCGCGGCGAGCTCCGCCGACAACTGGCGCACGAAGAGCCCGTCCCCCCCGAAGTTGTGGGGCGGGAAGAACGTCGTCACCATGCAGAACTTCATCGCACGCCGCGCGCGGGCGGCGGGCGATTCTAGCCCATAGGTCTCAGCGCGCTTCGGCTGCAACGCTGCAGCTACCCGCTGATCCTGGGCTTTGCTCGGTCGGCCTCCTAGTGTCCCTTCCTCGAAATGAGCGCAAGCATCTTTCGGTGATCGCGGACGATGGTGTGGGCTGACTTGGTCCACACGAAGGGGGTCGGGTCCGTGTTCCAGCGCGCCAGGAAGTCTTGGATG